>Ga0316194_10000001_pt1 | contig 199070 bp, 177 predicted proteins | sample CroRivsedime1_MG_FD_204936 | JGI IMG/M metagenome (GOLD analysis project Ga0316194, IMG submission 204936) | Coastal sediment microbial communities from Maine, United States - Cross River sediment 1 | ecosystem: Environmental > Aquatic > Marine > Coastal > Sediment | place: USA: Maine...
TCGAAACTTTAAGGGCCATGAACCATGGCTGGCTATTTTTCAGCAGCATGTTATCTGATGTCGAAATGGCCCTGGCAAAATCCGATCTGGATATTGGCCGGCATTACCGGCTTCTGGCGCCTTCACCAAGCCAGGTAATATTCGAATTGATCGACACCGAGTTAAGACTTGCCCGCTCAATGATATTAAGCATCAAGGAACAGGGGGAGTTGCTTGATTCAGAGCCGACCTTGCAGAGATCCATCCGTTTACGTAACCCCTATGTCGATCCCATGAGCCTGTTACAGGTGGATTTATTAAAGCGCTGGCGTGCCGGTGACCGCCAGGATAATTCCTTGCTCGAGGCCTTGCTGGTCACCGTGAACGGAATTGCCCGTGGAATTCAAAACACTGGATAGATTCATAAGCGGATATGCTGGCTGATTATGGCTGTCTCGCATAACTTTTAAAGCGGGGCTTATCCTTCGCTTTGGCCATGGCCGCAGCACCGGTAATTTTGCCTTGCCTCAGCAGGTCTTCCAGTGAATCATCCATCGCGCACATTCCTTCGTTGACACCGCCCTGGATCACGGATGTCAACATGGTCGTATTTCCTTCGCGAATAATATTGGGCAGACTGTTTGTGCGCAGCATGATCTCGTAAGCGGCACAACGACCTTGACCATCGGAAGTCGGCAGCAGGAGTTGCGATACGATGGCACATATGGAATCAGCCAGCGTGGTACGTATCTGGGACTGCTGGCTGGACGGAAACGCGTCAATCAAACGATCAATGGTTTTGGTCGCGCTGTTGGTGTGCAGCGTTCCAAACACCAATGTACCCATCTCGGCTGCCGTAATGGCAAGTTCAATTGTTTCCCTGTCACGCATCTCACCCACGAGGATAACGTCGGCATCCTGACGAATGGTGGCCTTCAGGGCATCTGCAAAACTGAGCGTATCATGGCCAACTTCACGCTGTGAAAACACGCACTTTTTATTGAGATGAACGAACTCTACCGGGTCCTCAATGGTGACAATATGTTTACTGAAGTTTTCGTTGATTTCGTTAATGATCGAAGCCAGCGTTGTAGATTTACCTGAGCCGGTAGGACCGGTGACAAGGACCAGTCCCCGTTCGAGGTAGGCCAGATCGCGAATCGCTTTGGGAATATTAAGTTCATCGAAGGTGAGGATCTTTTCAGGGATGATACGAAATATGGCTCCGACGCCCAGGTGCTGATTCAGGAAATTGACACGAAAACGAGCCTCGCCCGGCAAAGCCCAGGCAAAGTCCAGATCGCCACAGGCATCGAACTCCGACCACTGCTCCTCGGAGCATATCTCACGCAGCAGTTGCCGCAGTTCTTCGTCCGAAATCATTCCCCAGCCGTCGACATCTGTCAGCTTGCCGTGGATACGCACCCGGGGAGGCCGTGTGGCCAGCAAATGCAGATCCGAGCCTCCCTTCTCTTTCAGATATCGAAATAACTCATCAATCCTGGCCAAATTATTCTCCTGTTACTTGAAGTTCGCAGGCTCTTCGGCGTGCCTGATTGCTTCCTTCCTGGTGATCACCTTATCGTTCATCAGCCGGGTCAGAGAAGCGTCTAAAAGTCGCTGACCATCGCCTATGCCGGTTTGCATTATGGATTTGATCTGATAAGTCCGGTTTTCGCGAATGAGGTTAGCGACCGCGTTGTTGTTGACCATGACCTCAAGTGCCGCAACCTGCCCCTGGTCATCCGCCTGTTGCACCAGGCGCTGAGAAATGACGACTTTCAGTGATTCCGACAGCATCCTGCGTATCTGGCAAATCTGGTCTGGAGGGAAGACGCCGAGCAAACGATTGATGGTTCGGATAGCATTGGAAGTATGAAGTGTTGCCATGACAAGATGGCCGGTTTCAGCCGCGGTTATGGCAAGCGAGACAGTCTCCAAATCACGCAGTTCGCCAATAACGATCACATCAGGATCCTCCCGCAGAGCCGCCCGCAAGGCCGTCGGAAATGACTCGGTCTGGGCCCCCACTTCCCGTTGTGTAACGTTGCACGAAGCCGAGGTGTGTACGTACTCAATCGGATCTTCTATTGTCAGGATATGATCATGACGGCGCTCATTGATCAAGTTCGCCATCGCAGCCATGGTCGAAGACTTACCGCAACCCGCTGGACCCGTGAATAGAATCAGGCCCTGGTGAAATTCAGTATATTGTTCGAACTCTTTTGGGAGTCCGAGTTCAGCCAGGGTTGGGGGTGAGGGCTTGATGGTACGAAACACCGCGTCGTAACCTCGCTGTTGCTTGTAGATGTTAGCGCGAAAACGCCCGACCCCGTGTATTTCAAAGGCGAAGTCGACCTGAAACTTATCTTCCAGTTTTTTGAGTTGCGACTCACTCAATACATCCATGATGAGCTTCTCGCACTCTTGCGAGCTCAGTACGGTGGGCGTGGCGTCACAAAACTTTCCACCAACACGAATTCGCAACACCGCACCACTGTGAACATGGAGGTCGCTGGCATTCTGTTCAATCGCCTGTTGCAGCAGGTCCCGGAGCGTGACGCCAGGGCTGTATCTCAGAGTGCCGGACTTATCTGCCTTTGAGGGTTGGGCTGCCTGTTCGGGTTTAACCGCTTGCAGGGGTTTAACAATATGTACCGATCTATTTGTTTGTACAGATTCCTTAAATTTTACCGGTTCGTGTTCCTGTGCGGGTACAGCAGTGAGTTTCCCGTCAATTTTGACCAGCCTGATCTGTGGTTTAGCAGCGGGGGCCTGTGTATTCGGTGACCTGGATTCATCGGGTGCAAGATCAGCTCTTGCATGCATCGTCTGCGGTGTCATGGGTACAACACCCCGGTCGAACCCGTCAACGCGCCTGATTCTTCATTTCCGGATTGGGGCACGAGCACACAGAAGATCAAAATTTTGATTGAGAGTTTCATATGGTAATCCTTTACCAGTTGTTATTTATATTGGTTGAACATCCATGTCAAAACACAAAACACCAACCACTTCACATAATTTATACTTGAGGGGGAGATATAAGTCTGCTGCTAGAATTGACAGTCTTATAAAATGAAGTGTCGTCGCTTTCTCGATGACCCAATACTTTCTTTAAAGAAAATCGGCCATTCCCCATTAAGAAACACTAACTTCGATGCGCTAAATGTAAATTTGGCCAGGGTCTTACAACCAAAAGCCGCCGTTTGGCTTCGTGACACGCCTCGGCGCTGATGTTTGCAAATTCCTCAAACTCCTCACCGGTCATCCGCGCAACGGGCAAGCCGTTTTCCAACAACACCCTGTTGCCGCTTACCGATGGGGTCTTCACCCCTGGTGTGATCAAACCGCCCAGGTTCAGAGGATCACACGCGCTGATAACAGTGAACATGGTTCTGCCACTCGGCTCGTTGGGTTGACGCAGCAGACCCAGTGCCTCGGGTAATGCAAACTGCTCTCCGGAAAAACCATCCACAAATCGCCCGCCACGTACTTCACCACGATCTTCCATTCGTCTCAGGTAGTTCAGTAACTCCCGCCACGGCGGCAAGAGTGTCTCTCGCTGAATGACTGCCCGGAAAACGACACCATAGCGGCGTAACAACGAATGGCAAATGACTGCCAGCCTCTGCTGTCCGCTTTTATTTGGCCCGGCCGTCTGTTGACCGTCAATACCGGTACCCGTGATACTCCAGCGACCGACGGGCAAATTAGGGGCATGGCGTTTTGCTTTTCGTGAACGACGCAATTTTTGCGCCTCAGGGCGAAGTAACCATCGCACCGGTGAGAAGGCATCAGAGGTAATCGCACCGGCCGCGATCAGATTTTTTAACGCCTGCTCCAGTTGTGGTCGCAGAAGACCGGTCTGCTGTTCAAGATCAGAAGTGAACATGGCACCGTGTTTCTCAAGCAGGGCCAGGACCTTTCTTGCGACGGAATCTGAAATGACATCAGGGTCCGGCGTTTTTGGCAGCCATTGGGGAATGTTGAGCCGGGGCACGATGGCAAGCGGTGTCGCCGAAACGATGGTGCTTGTTTGTTCCGGCACAGACTGGGGTCTGAACCAGGCTAACTGCCCGCTCAGAAAGCGTTGATCCAGTTGATCCGGGGAGTAATCACTGCACCGCGACCCCAACAATTGATGTTCCCACATAGCAGCAGGAGCCGCCCATCCTTGCAGTTGGGACAAGGCCTGGTCCAGATCGGCACCCGCATCATCCATCGCATGCCAGTGCACCAGGAAATTCATAAATATTGCCGGTGAAACCGGCTTTACCGCCCGCCGGCGCTGTTCCCGGCTATAGCGATGTATTCTTGCCAGCAAGCGTCGTTCACACCATAGGTTTTCAGTGGATTCATCCTGCATCAGGATTGCAAAACCTTCATTCTGCAAGCTCAGCAATGCCCGCTGAAGCCGGTCTTCATCCAAACCGAAGTCCATGGCAAGTTGTGACCGGCTAACGGGTCCCAGACCGCTCATGCGGCTTCTTAACAGCCCAACCAGTGCATCATCCCGCCCACAGGCAGAAGTTTCAGGTAGTAAAGCCGTCGGATCAGGCGAAAATTGGGACTCCGGATGAATGGCCAGCCATTCGGGTAAGCGCTCGGAGGCCACCCACCAGTGTTCAGACTTCCCCTCGCCGTCTTGATCCAGTTTTATACTGACAATCCTGAAATCATTGCCAAGTGCTGAAAACCATTGACCCCAGTTGCTTGCAGTTCCGCCTGCACCACAACTTGAGTTGCCACTCGAATACTCCGGCCGGGTCAAAAAACCCAGTTGTAACAGGCCATCATGTAACTCATCGGCGTTACGTGGCTGGATCCAGGCTTCGTCACGGACCTGTGTGCGTGCTTCTACGCTGATGATACTCAAGGTGCTTGCGGATGAAAGGTCATCCGGGTCGTTGCTGATGGCGCGTGTACGGCGATTTTCGGCCTCACCATCATCCAGAAAGGCATAAGGACGGGCATTAATTATTTCGCGTGACAATGGTGAAGGGCCGACCAGGTCAAGGCAATGTATTTCGATATCACCCGCTGCCATTTTAAGCAGCAGGTTTTCAAGACCGTCGATATCCATCGTCTCGGTCAGGCAGTCATCGATGGTCTGGTTGACCAGCGGGTGATCGGGTATTTCACGCGAGCCCCGGATATTCTCAAAACAGGCGATCTGATCAGGAAAAACGACTGCCACCAGGTCTTCGGCCTGGTTTCTTTGCCACTGGGGCGGTATTTTTTTACCGTTACGCATTCGCTGTACCGCCAGCGCGATGGTTGCATTCCAGCGCCAGCGCAGTTCAAACATGGGTGCGTCCAGTAGTGCCTGTATCAATACATCGCGGACCGTTTCCGCCTTCAAATAACCGGCAACATCGGCGATTTCGAAACTGTGTGTTTCACCCAAAGACAGTATCAGCGAATCTTCAAGTGCCGATGCCTGGAGCTCAAAATTGAATTGCCGGCAGAAGCGCTTGCGCAATGCCAAGCCCCAGGCACGCATGAGACGCGAGCCCAACGGTGCGTGTACAACCAGGTGCATATCACCGGAATCGTCAAAAAAGCGCTCCATGATGATCTTGCTTTGTGTTGGCAGACAACCCAGGGCCTGAATGGAAGCATGCAGGTATTCGACCAGTTGTATGGCTGCAATCCGGGCAATTCCTTCTTCACATAGATTGTCAATAACTTCTGCAGGTTCATGTTTTTTAAGTTTTTCTTCTATATCATTTCGTAAACCAGAAACCGCGACTGATAACTCATCACTCCGTCCGGGCTTGTCTCCGGTCCAGAAAGGAATGTTAGGCGGCTGGCCATGCGCATCTTCAACCAGCACCCTTCCCTGTTCTATTTTCAGCATGCGATAACTGGTATTACCCAGCTGAAAAATATCACCGGGGATACTCTCAAAGGCAAAGTCCTCGTTGAGGGTTCCTATACGGTGACCCTGCGGCAGCATGATGACCTCATAATCGAAGTGATCCGGGATAGCGCCGCCGTTTTGCAGCGCTGTCAGGCGCGCCGCAGGCCGGCCACGTAACTGGCCATTGATGGCATCATAAAACAGCAGGGCGGAGCGTCTTCCTCTTCGGGTTGAGTAGCCATCGGCAAGCATTCGTACAATTGCAAGAAACTGTTCTTTCCCCAGGTCATGATATGGCCATGCCTTACGAACGACCTCGAACAGGTCATCCACCTGCCAGTCCCGGGCGGCCACCTCTGCAACCAGCTGTTGGGCCAGCACATCCTGTGGTGCGGGCGGAATGACAATGGCATCAAGCTCACCGGACTCAAGCGCCTTCTGTAAAGCCACGCATTCAACCAGGTCATCTCGGCTTAATGGGAACAAACGCCCCCTGGGGGTTTCACCCACCCCATGACCGGAACGGCCAATACGTTGTAACAGGGCCGCGATGCTGCCGGGTGTTCCCAACTGGCAAACCAGATCTACATGACCAATATCGATTCCCAACTCCAACGATGCGGTGGCTACCAGTGCTTTAAGCGAACCGGATTTAAGCGCCTGCTCTGCCTCCAGGCGGTGTTTACGTGACAAGCTGCCGTGATGTGCCGTAACCGCATCCTCACCCAGGCGCTCGGCCAGGTGACGGGCAAGACGTTCGGTAAGACGACGGGTATTGACAAAGATTAGCGTCGTACGATGGTCGAGAATATATGCCACCAGCCGCTCATAAAGCTCTTCCCAGACCTCGTTGGATAACACCGGCGCCAACGGTGACTCCGGCAATTCCAGGCGGATGTCTATGTGCCGTTTGTGCCCGGTATCGACAATGGCACATTCCAGGCCGCCACAAAGGTAATCCGCAATTCTCTCGATGGGTTTTTGCGTGGCTGACAAACCGATTCGTGCAGCGGGAAACCCGCACAGTGCATCAAGCCTTGCCAGTGATAATGACAGGTGACTGCCCCGCTTGTTGCCCGCCAGCGCGTGAATCTCATCCACAATCAGTGTAGATACACCGTCAAGCATGTTTCTGCCGGATACCGAGGTAAGCAGAAGGTATAGGGATTCGGGTGTCGTAACGAGGATATGCGGCGGCCGTTTACTCATTTTGGCACGCTCACCGGCAGGTGTATCTCCGGTCCTGACCGCAGCACGAATATTGTGGGGCGCCTCCCCCATCGCTGCCAGCTCTTCGGCAATACCCAACAACGGTGCCTGCAGGTTCTTCTCTATGTCGTTTGAGAGAGCCTTGAGTGGTGAAACATAAAGAACATGAACCCTGTCTTCCAGTGCACCGTGCCGGCTTTGCACAACCAGATCATTGATAGCAGATAAAAATGCTGCGAGGGTTTTGCCGCTACCAGTGGGTGCTGCAATCAGTATACGTTTCTGGGAAATGGTTTTCGGCCAGGCTGCTGTCTGTACCGGTGTGGGTGAATCAAACGAATTTTCAAACCAGGCACTGACAGCCGGATGAAATTCGGCTGGCAAAATTCTTGGCGATTCGGACTGGGGCATAGTTAGATTGTAGACCAGCCTTTCTCAAAAACCGAGAATGCTCCGCTATTGTCTAATCTCCAACCGCCGGCAGATCAGGCAGGTACACGGGTTCCCAGTCAGCTTCCGTCAGGTCCCAGTCTCCGCCATCACGCAGCCAGCTCGTTTCAACTTCAAATAACTGCCCGCTTTCCGGCAATAGACCTGCACCGCCGGTGACCAGTATCCGGAAGTGCGCTGACGCCGTGTCCTCACCGGTTTCGGTGACAAAAATCGGAAAAAATTGCGCTTGCAGACGCCGGTTCTGGTTTATCTGAAAAATCATGAAGCGATGGAACTCGCGCCGGTCCATTGAGCCTTGCTGAGCACCGAATGACTCTGCAACGTAAGTCATGAACTCCAGGTGCTGCCCTTCTTCTGCAGCGTATTCCATGTTGCGGAGGGTTGCGATGACCTGTTGCTCCACGGTGAGTTCGTCACTGCAGGCTGCCAGCAACAGAACCGCAATTACAAGACTTGTAGCGAGCCTCATCCCGGGCTCATTCAGCGTCTTCCAGGTAGCGCTCCAACAGGTGGGAAGAAACCAGGATCAGATCATGCTCGGTGATGAGACCGTGCAGTTTTCCATCGTCCACCACCGGCAGGCACGCCACACGGGCTTTGCGCATCAACCGTATGGCATCGGCCGTGGTCGCATCCGAACTCACCGTGACGGGATTTTTGGTCATGATTTCCTTAACCGTTACCTTGTGATCACCACCAACCCTGCCTTCCGCGACAAGACGCAATAGCGCCCGGTGGGATACAAGACCAACGAGTACACCATCATCACCCTCAACCGGCACATGTCTCACATGGCGCCAGTCCATCAGCGTCGCGGCAAAATCCACGATGTCATCCGGGCGTACGGTAAACAGATCCGTTGCCATGAACTGGGATACCTTCAGGTAACTCTCACGCCAGTCCTGTTGTTCACAGAAATCCGCCAACAGCCATTCTGATATCGGGACACCTGTTGCCTGTTGCTCAACCATACTGCCTACAAGACAACGCAGACGCTGATCCTCTGTTCCGCGTCCGTGCATTTCATTTAGTGATTCAAGCGCCCACCGCGCGCCATTTCTGCGTGTCGAAACGCGGTCATGCAAAACACCGAGGTACCGATCGATATCTTTCTGGTCAACCTTGTATTTTTGCAGGCCATGTTCTGCCAGCGGCAACAGTTCATCCAGGATCAATTTACGGACCGGCATGTGCGTATCACCAAACCAGTTCATTTGCGCACGGATTCCACCCCTGGCGGCAGCGAGGAAATTTGCCTTGATATCATCAAAGGTAACCAACTCTCGAACGTCCCCGTACTGATCGGCCATTCCTGCCATCATGCCCACGAAAAATGCCGTATTGGCAATCTCGTCGATAACCGTTGGCCCCGAGGGGATCACGCGGTTCTCAATCCGAAGATGCGGGATATTATTGTGCACGCCGTAACAGGCCCTGTTCCAGCGGTAAACGGTGCCGTTGTGAAGACACAATGCCTTGAGTTTTGGCGCGATACCCTGCGCCACCATCGCCAGGGGGTCGTCTTCGGTTTCCGTCGTCAGAATCACCCGAAAGCGTGCTATGTCTTCTTTGAATATTTCTGTGACAGACTTGTCTACCCAGTTGTTACCAAAATGCACACGTGGTTTCAGACCCCTAGTCTGGTGTGTCGTGGATCTTGCGTCAACGGAATACTCAAAAACGGAAATACGTGTTTCATGCCATAGACGTTTTCCAAGCAGCAGGGGTGAATTAACCGCTGCCGCCAGTAATGGAGCAGTCACCGTTTGCGCGATATTGTAGAGACGGGCGAAATCTTGCGGGCTAACCTGGAAATGCACCTGGAAGCTGGTATTACATGCTTCGAACATCAGGTTGTCGTGTTTAACCACCAACTGGTCGGTGCCGTTAATGGTGAATTGCAGATCATTGCCGCGAAGCGCCATAATCGCTTCGTTCAAGGCGTGATAACGGGGAATCGGCACCATCGAGTCCAGACCGAGATTATCCAATGTCAGCGTTGGAAGAATTCCAACCAGGGCAATTTCACTATCGCATTGATGAGCTGCTTTGCGGGCCTTGGCATAAACTTCCTGTGCCTCGTTCTCCATCCGCCTCAGGCAGTCAGCTTTCAGTTCCTGGACAGAGAGATTGGCCTCGATATTGAAAAGCCCCAGCTCATGCGTGAACCGTTCGTCATCCAGCTTCTTTAAAACTTCAAGCCCCGTCAATGCCGGTTTGCATGCTTCATCGATCAGGAACATCTCCTGCTCCGCCCCGATCCGGCTGACACCTGATTCCACCATCCCCTTGTCCAGCATGGCTTCCAGTGCCCTCACCTCTTCCAGAAGCGACTTCATGAATTCCTGCCGGCTCGATTTGCTGGCGTGTTCTTCTATATTCTGTTCACCCATCAGGAGCCGCCTTGAGATATGTCTCTACACTGATAATAAACACAGCCATTGAGGTCGGCAAACAAAAACTACAAAATTTCTGCTCCAAGTCATTTATTATATAAGGACAGTCGGCCATATTAATCAGATTCATGTCGGTGCCGGCTCACCTGGAGAGGAATCACGAATGATGGACAAACCCTGGCTTAAAAGTTATCCACCCGGCGTACCCGCGCAAATAGACCTGAGCGGCTACCACTCCATAGTCGATATACTGGAGCAAAGTTGTGGCAAATATAAAGACCGCATGGCCTATCACAACATGGGTGCGGAACTGAGTTATTCCGAGCTTGACTACCTGACCCGGAATTTTGCGGCCTCGCTGCAGGATATGGGCTTGCGGCAGGGTGACCGCATCGCGCTGATGATGCCGAATGTATTGCAATATCCCGTGGCGCTGTTTGGTGCACTCAGGGCAGGTCTGATCATCGTCAATACCAATCCCATGTACACCGCACGTGAATTGCGTCATCAACTGGTCGATGCAGGAGCCAAGGCAATCGTTGTGGTGGAAAATTTCGCATCTGTACTTGAAAGCGTGCGTGATGAGGTTCCCCTGGAACATATCATCACCACCGGGGTTGGTGATTTACTCGATTTCCCGAAATCCCTGCTGGTGAACTTCGTATTGCGATATGTGAAAAAAACCATCCCGGCCTGGAAATTACCAGGCTCAGTGAAGTTTCAGGATGTGCTGGACAAGGGTAAAAAGCTGCCATTGAAGCCGGTCAATATCGCCTTTGAGGACGTTGCATTTCTCCAGTACACAGGCGGCACCACGGGAGTGGCCAAAGGTGCGATGCTGACTCATCGGAATATCGTGGCAAACCTGCTCCAGGCGCGGGCCTGGCTGGCGCAACTGGATGGTGAATCACATGAGACCATCATCACTGCCCTACCGCTCTATCACATCTTTGCATTGACCGCGAACTGTCTTACCTTTCTTTACCTGGGTGGCAGCAACATCCTGGTCACCGACCCGCGTGATATGCCCGGGTTTGTCAAGGAACTCGGTCGCCATCCGTTTACCGCAATCACCGGCGTCAACACCCTGTTCAACGCCCTGCTGCATACCGAGGGCTTTGCCGATCTTGATTTCTCAAACGTCAAGATGACGCTCGGAGGCGGCATGGCCGTTCAAAAGGCTGTCGCCGACCAATGGAAAGAAGTCACCGGCGTGACACTGGTAGAGGCTTATGGATTGACGGAAACATCCCCTGCCGCCTGTATAAACCCCGTGACACTGGAAGACTACAACGGTTACATCGGTCTGCCAATTTCCTCAACGGAAGGGGCCATCATGAGCGAAGAAGGCAACTTCCTGCCGGTGGGTGAAACCGGTGAATTGTGTATACGCGGACCGCAGGTAATGAAGGGCTACTGGCAACGTCAGGAAGCAACCGATGAAGTACTGAACGCTGACGGCTGGTTACATACCGGCGATATAGCGCTGATGACAGAAGATGGCTATTTCAAGATCGTTGACCGCAAAAAGGACATGATCCTGGTGTCCGGTTTCAATGTCTACCCCAACGAAATTGAAGACGTGCTGGCGCTGCATCCCAAAGTACTGGAGGTCGCCGCAATTGGCGTACCGGATGAGAAATCCGGTGAGGTGGTAAGTTTGTATATCGTCAAAAAAGATCCCAGCCTCAGCAAGGATGAAGTTATTGCATTTTGCAAAGAAAACCTCACCGGTTACAAACGTCCACGCTATGTTGAGTTTATGGATGAACTGCCAAAGAGTAATGTTGGAAAGATCCTGCGCCGGGAGTTAAGGGACTCGCAACGATAAGCCTAATTATTGAGCGAAATACCTGCCCATCTACCATAGTAGATGAATGGTCTGGCATTGCCGGAATCACTACCCGGGCTTTGTTTTTTGAGATTTGCTTAGCGCGCGTGCGTGTGTCACTTTGTTTTCACCATAGCGGCGGTTGATTTCGTCCAGGGTTTTATCCAGTGCTTTTTGTGCGGCCGTATCGTATTCGATGCCCCGGTCGTCAGGTTTTTCAAGTCCGCTGACACCCGCACCCAGCAAGCGCACGGGGGTGTTCACGTGTTCCAGCAACCATTTTTCCAACAGTGAGCGGGCCTGCCTGAACACAACCTCGGTACTTGCGGTCGGCAGTGCGAGACTGCGTCTTCTTGTCGTTGTACGGAAACGCGCATCACGAACCTTGATCTGGATGGTACGCGCCAACAGGCCCTGGGCACGCAGACGTCCTGTTACCGATTCTACCTGTCGTTGCAACTCTGCATACAGCTCGTTCGGCTTGCTGATATCCTGGTCAAATGTCACTTCACGACTGAGGGACTTATCCGGTCTGGAAGCCACCACCTCGCGTGAATCCTCGCCTCTTGCCAATGCCATGAAATGTCCGGCACGGTTACCCAGTACACGGCTGAGTTCGATATGATCTGCCTTGCGAAGCTGTCCTATGGTCAGGACACCCATTTTTTTCAATTTGGGCAGTGTCTGTTTACCAATCCCCCATATCCTGCTAACCGGCATGGGATCCAGAAATAAACGGACCCCATCACGTGGAACATGGACAAAACCTCTTGGCTTACCTGCATCCGACGCCAGTTTGGCGAGGTATTTGTTGTGCGCCATACCTACCGAGGCATGCAGGCCGGTGCGCGTCAGTATCTTTTCCCGCAGTGATGCACCAATCGTTTCGATGCTGCCAAAAAGGGAAAGGCTTGCAGTCACATCCAGAAATGCTTCATCCAGAGACAGACCTTCCACTTCGGGCGTCGATTCGCGGAATATTTTGAAAACCTCGGCAGAGACTTCCCGGTAACGTGACATCCTCACGGGCAGTACCACCGCCTGTGGACAAAGGCTGCGAGCCCGGGACATTGGCATCGCTGAAAAAACACCGAATTTTCGAACCTCATAGCTGGCAGCAGCAACAACACCACGGTTGCCTGTACCACCTACCATGACCGGCTTGTTTCTGAGTTGTGGCTGATCACGTTGCTCAACCGATGCATAAAAGGCATCCATATCCACATGAATAATTGCACGTTCACGGGAGAGGTCTGAATTTGAAGTTGCGATGGGTGTCACAGTACGTTCATTATATCGATATGAACCCTGACGCCACAGCACAGAATCCGGCCACCGCCATTCCCATTGACGAGTTTCCTGTTTTACAGCGTGGTCTTTATGCCAACCACGCGGCCATTGCACCCTGGCCAAGGGTCGCTGCAGAGGCCGTTGCGGCATTTGCCCGGGAGAATGCTGAAGTTGGCGCGGAAAAGTACAGCCGATGGTTATTGCGTGAAACTCAACTCAAGAGAGGACTGGCAAGCTTGATCAATGCGGTTTCAGAGAATGATATCGCACTGCTAAAAAATACCACGGAGGGCATCTGCACCGTGGCAAACGGTATCAATTGGCGGGCTGGCGATAACCTGGTGCTACCTGCCCACGAGTTTCCATCGAACAGGCTGCCCTGGCTGGCTCTGCAACGATACGGGGTGGAAGTGCGTGAGGTTGATATTCGGCGTTCTGAAAACCCGGAAAATGCGCTGCTGGAGCAAATAGACAAACGTACACGCCTGTTATCCGTCAGTGCAATTCAATGGACCGACGGGCTGCGCTTAAAGCTCGAAAGACTTGGTCAATTTTGCCGGCAGAACAATGTGCTTTTCTTTGTGGATGCGATCCAGCAACTGGGTGCCATGCAATTGGATGTACAGGCCTGTGGAATCGACTTTTTAGCTGCTGATGGACATAAATGGTTGCTGGCACCGGAAGGCATCGCCGTCTTTTTTTGCCGGGAGGGTTTGCGCGAAAAACTACAGATTCATCAACAGGGTTGGCACATGGTCGATGACCCCTATCAATTTGACCGTGAAAACTGGCAGCCCAGCAAAACGGCCCTGCGCTTTGAGGCCGGTAGTCCCAACTCCCTGGGACAGGTTGCAATGCACGCTTCCATCGGTTTGTTACATGACGTTGGTATGCCGCAGGTCGAGGCTTTGATTGAAGCGAACTCACGTGTTCTGTCAGCGGGTCTTGCAGATATTCCCGGTGTTGAATTGCTGCGGCGATTCGATCCACAAAGGGTATCTGGAATCGTGAGTTTCAGACCGTTAAACAAAAACCCGGTGGAAATTCTAAAGGCTTTGAAACAAAGACAGTTAAGCTGTGCGCTGCGTGGAGGTGGTATTCGTCTGTCACCGCATTTCTACCAGGCAGGCAGGCCCGTGTTGGAAATGCTCGAACTTGTCGAGCATGTAATAAATATAAATTAGATGAAATATATCTCTTATACTATTGATATATCTACATTGTATGAGTGCGTTTCTCAGAGTTTATCAATTGGGCGAGATGCGACTCTATGATGGTTCTGGCATGTGCACCATCGGAGGTATCCCCGAATTGAACACCGATTCCGGGTCGCCGGTTACCTTGCGCACCCGGTGGAGTGACCCATACGACCTTACCCGGTATGGGCAGGCGTTCTTCAAGTTCCATGATGGTCAGCAACAAAAACACCTCATCACCCAGCGCGTAACGCTTGGTGCTTTGTACAAATAGTCCACCGCCCTGGATAAATGGCATATAGGCGCTATACAGCGTTTGCCGGTCTTTGATGGATAATGAAAGTATGCCTTGTTGTGCCATGCTCTATTCCTCTTTTTCTAAAGTCTTCCGTGATTGATCGTCTGTAATTCAGATCGCCTGTTCTGCCCATCTTATCAGCCAATCCTGGAGAAGTAAGTCCCCGCGTACCGGTGTGGCTGCCAATTGCCGGTTAATATCCGCCCGTCTTTGCAACTCCAATAGCGGCTTGCCGGATAATTTTGGGTTGGCGGGCAACCAGTCCACACCCTGCTGCGTCATGACTGATTTTATTACTTCGCCAACACAAATGGAAAGCCAACGCCATAAATCAACCGGATTTAAAGCTCCCAGTTCATGGTTGACCAGTGATACGGAACCCGGCCTGTCCAACAATCTGGCCAGACCTGCCCTCACCTGTCCATAAGCATCCAACTCAGGCGAATCCAGGTATTGCGCCGCCCGTAAAGGGCTGCCGCCGGCCGCCTGTAACGCAGCCTGGACCAATTCAGCGGCTTTACCGGATTCATTTTTCAGCCAATCCAGAACAACTGGCGAATCCGGTTGATTGACAGAAATGGCCTGACACCGGCTACGGATCGTAACCGGTAACCTGGCCGGGTTATCACTCACCAGGATCAACACGGTATTTCCTACAGGTTCTTCAAGACTCTTTAACAGTGCGTTCGCTGCTGCGCCATTCATCTTTTCTGCCGGATGAATACAGGCAACCTTACGCTCACTGATCGATGTGGTGAGATCCAGCTTGCCGATCAGGGCCCGGACCTGATCCACTTTGATTACTTCCTTACCCTCTTCAGGCTGCAGATCAAAATTGTCCGGGTGAGTCCCGGCAGCGAACAAAGTACATGAGCGGCAGTGACCGCAGGCCCGGGGTTCATTCTCACGGCATAACAGCTTTGCAACCATGGCGGTTGCCAGGGGCATTTTTCCGATGCCTGCCGGCCCTTCTATCATTAAGGCATGTGCGAGTTTGTCACTTTCAAGCCTTTGCATGAAAAACGACCAGTGACCGCTCAGCCATGGGTAAATGACGCTGCCGGATAACCTGGAGTCACTCATGAGCCCAGCTTCTCCTTCAGGATGTTTCTGACTTGCAGCCAGACCCGGTCTTCATCCAGGCTCGCGTCGACGATCCTGAAACGTTGCGGATTGGCCGTGGCGCGTTCAAGGTAAGCGGCTCTGACCCTTTCGAAAAACCGGATCGATTCAATTTCGAAACGATCCGATTCACCCCGGCCCGCAACCCGTTTCATTCCCTTCTCAACCGGAATATCAAACAGCAGGGTCAAATCGGGTTGCAGATCCTTCAGTACCAGTTTCTCCAGGACTTCGACGGTTTCGGCGCCTAACTGCCGGCCCCCGCCCTGGTAAGCGTAACTGGCATCAGCAAACCTGTCGCATACAATGACCTTTCCATCCGCCAGCGCAGGCAGAATGACTTCCTGAACCAGTTGGGAACGTGCGGCAAACATCAACAACAGTTCGGCAGTTGCTCCAAGCCCCGCATTGCGCGTATCAAGCAGCACCCGTCGAATTTGTTCCGATACTATTGTACCGCCCGGTTCACGGGCTTCTACAACCTCGAGCCCCCGCCCTTCAAGCCACTCAATAATGTGCTTGTTCTGTGTGCTCTTTCCTGCCCCTTCACCCCCTTCCAGGCTGATGAAGAATCCTTTGTTCGGCTGTGTCATTCCCAGCTTCCGGATTCGGCGGGCTTAACCCTGGTTTGCTTTATCAATATTCTGACTGCCTCATTGTGTGCTTCAAGTGTAGTGCTGAATGTATGCCCCCCTTTGCCATTTGCAACAAAAAACATGGCATCACCTTTGGCTGGATGAGCTGCAGCCTGTAAAGACGCCAAACCCGGCAGTGCGATCGGAGTTGGAGGTAAGCCATGGCGGGTATAGGTGTTATAGGGCGTGTCCATTTTAAGATCCTTTCGACGGATATTACCCTGATATGCATCACCCATACCATAGATAACCGTTGGGTCTGTTTCCAGTCTCCAACGCTTCAGCAATCGACGCACAAAAACCCCCGCGATGTCCGCCCGTTCACTCTCAAGGGAGGTCTCTTTTTCTATGATAGATGCCATGATTAACAATTCGTACTGCGTCTCATAAGGCAGCCCCTCTTCACGGCCACTCCAGGTCGTGGCCAGGCTCTCTAACATGTCATTGTAAGCACGTCTCAGTATTTCCTGATCAGAATCACCTCGAACGAAAACATAGGTCTCGGGTAAAAACCAACCTTCCGGGTTACCCCCGGGAAACCCTTCCAGACCTTCCAGATCCGCCGCGCCTGTAATGCGATGCTTCAGCACAGGGTTCTCGTGCAGTGCGTTCAGCACCTGCTTTACAGACCAGCCTTCCACGATGGTAAAACGGTAGCTGACGACCTTTCCTGATGCCAGAAGATCCAACAGGTCCGGGGGCGATAAACCGGCTGTGAGCTCGTACTCACCGGTCTTGATGGTCACCTGCTTAAGACGCCCTAACAAGCGCCAGCGCCAATCCAGACGGGTCACGCCCTGTTGCTCAAGCTTCGCAGCCAAAGAGCGGATGTTTGTTCCGGGTTCTACCACTATAACCACACCCGATGACTTGATCTGCAGTGGTGTTTGCAGAAATTGCTGGTAGTGATTCCACAGCCCAGCCATGCCGGCAGAGGTCAACAGCAAGACTACCAGGGCAACGGACAAAAGCCGTTTCATATCTTTCTGGCTCCCTCCATCAACCACGTCTGCAATTCCCGGGTCACCGGCCCGATCGCATACACCTGATCGTCTATTGCCGTCACCGGAACGATGCCTTTGACCGTGTTGCAGATGAATACCTCGGCAGCCTCCTGCAACATATCCAGTGTGATGCGGCGCTGCTCACAGCGCGCACCGAAACCCGCCAGTATATGGCTGCGCACGACACCACGAACACCGCACAGATCAAGCCTGGGTGTTAACAGGCGGTCTTCCATAACCATGAATATATTTGCTGTAATGGCGCTGACGACATGCCCTTCCCGATCCAGCAGGATACCTTCATCCACACCGGCTTCACGTACTTCTGCGCTGGCCAGTACCTGTTCAAGACGGTTCAGATGCTTCATCCCGCCAAGTGCAGGCTGTATGCCAAGACGCAGCTCGCATATGCGTGCCCTGACGCCTTTCCTGGCCAGTTCAGCAATACCGTCAGGGTAGCGATGGGCGCTGACAATCCTGACGGGGTTTTCAGCTGGCGGCGGCATGTAACCCCGTCCCTCCCCTCCCCGGGTAACGATAATTTTTACAACTGCATCGGTCATGCCTGCACTGACAGTCTGCACTTCACGTAACAGGATCGATTGTGGCGGCATCGCAAGACCGAGCCTTTCACAGCCAATACCCAGACGATCCATATGGCCTTGCCACCTCTGTGGACGGCCATTTCTTATCAGCAGGGTTTCGAAAAGACCGTCACCATAATTGAGACCGCGGTTTGAGGTATCTACCAGGGTGGATATTTCGCCGTTGACCAAACACTCTTTCATTTTGTGCCCTCGATCACATGTTTTACCGGACCCAGAGCAAGTAACAAGCCTCGGGCTTTATCTTCAGTTTCAGCCACTTCACTGTCCGGATCCGAGTCTGACACTATTCCAGCCCCGGTGCGAAAAGAAATATGTTTGTCATGCAATAACATAGAACGTATCAGGATATTCAGATCCATACTGCCGTCAAGGCCCAGGTAACCAAATGAACCGGTATAAAAACTACGGGCCTTGCCCTCCAACTCGGCAATGATTTCCATGCAACGCACCTTGGGGCAACCGGTAATCGTGCCACCGGGAAAAACAGCGCGGATCACATCGACGGGTGTCATACCGTTACGTAAGCATCCACGCACATTGGATACGATATGATGAACATGTTCGTAACTCTCGACAACCATCAGTTCATCCACCACCACGGTTCCAGGCTGACAAACCCTGCCCAGATCATTGCGCTCAAGATCAATCAGCATAATGTGTTCAGCACGCTCCTTCGGGTGTGCCAGCAACTCACGGCTAAGCGCCTGGTCGGCATCATGGCTGGAGCCACGTGGACGTGTGCCGGCAATCGGCCGGGACTGAACTTCCCCCCCCGCGAGCTTGACCAACCTCTCAGGAGAAGAGCTCATCAGTACGAAATCGTTCCAGAAGACCATACCGGCAAATGGCGCAGGATTGCTTTTTCGCAATGACCGGTAAAGCGCTGCGGCGTCCGGCCGCTCGCTGAATTCTCCATTCCAGCCACGGGACAAGTTGACCTGAAAGACATCACCATCGAGGATGTATTCATGAATTTTTTCGACAGCATCTTTAAAAGAAAGCGGCAGGTCCGCACTCAAAACGGTGAGGTGCGCAGATTTTGGCTGGACCACCGCTTGCAAACTTTCAAGCTCCTTGCGCATTTCACTTAACAATGCCTCACTTTCAGCAACAAGGTGTAAAACACCCGGCTGATCCACCCTGCTGTAGATTGCAGCGGGACAGCGATTGGCAAACGCCACCGGAAAACCATCTTGAGAGGCGGGGAAATTGACGACCGGTTCGATTTCAGCAGCCAGTTCATAGCCAAGATACAGGAACCAGCCACCATTAAAAGGCCATTTAGCTGGCCCCGATGAGTTGATCTTTTCCTTTTGATACCAGTCATTAAGCCGGGTCAAAAACCCACCCTGGTCACCTGGGCCACTGATTTGTCCATCACTCTGAATACACAGTTGCTCACCACTGGTTCTGAGAAGCAGGCTGTATTCACTCAACGGACCCTTTGCGGCACTGTCGAGCAGGAAGGGATAGTGTTCCGGCAGAGAGGCTGCAATGCCCGGCAGATCGTAACTGGATTCGAACGAACAGCTATACAAGAGTTTGGTCAGTCGGCAAATCTGCGAAACACAAGACTACCGTTGGTACCGCCAAAACCGAATGAATTTGAAATTGCAATGTTCACATCCGTTTCACGTGCTGTATTGGGCACATAATCGAGATCGCAATCCGCACTCGGATTCTCAAGGTTGATCGTCGGGGGAATGATGCCATCACGGATACTGAGCACACTGAATATGGCTTCAATACCGCCTGCTGCTCCCAACAAATGCCCGGTCATGGACTTGGTTGAACTGATTGCAAGCTCGTATGCACGGTCACCAAAGATCGTTTTTGTCGCTATGGTTTCTGCCAGGTCGCCCAGTGGGGTTGAGGTGCCATGTGCGTTGATATAGTCCACATCCTGTGTACTGACAGCGGCATCTTTCATCGCAATACGCATGCATCGGGCCGCTCCTTCACCATCGTCCGGCGGGGCTGTCATATGATAGGCGTCGGCACTCATACCAAAACCTATGACTTCGGCATAGATTTTGGCACCGCGTTTCTTCGCGTGTTCCAGTTCTTCCAGCACAACCACACCTGCTCCGTTGGAAAGCACGAAACCGTCACGGTTTTCATCCCAGGGTCGACTGGCTTTCTCCGGCTCATCATTGCGTGTGGACATGGCGCGTGCTGAAATAAATCCGCTCATCGAGGTGGGTGTTGTTGCAAATTCCGCACCACCGGCAAGCATCACATCGGCTTCTCCATATTGAATCATACGGGTCGCTGATCCCATGTTATGGGTCGCGGTGCTGCACGCGGTCACAATTGCCAGGTTGGGCCCTTTGAGGTTGTACTTGAGTGATACATAACCGCCAATCATATTGATGATCGAGCCGGGTATGAAAAACGGACTCACCTTGCGGGGACCACCTTTCAAATAGGCCTCGGTGGTGTCTTCAATGGTCTTGAGACCACCTATACCGGAGCCGACCGCACAGCCAATACGCTCCGGATCAAATCCGTCACTTTCTTCCAGCAAACCGGAATCCCGCAACGCGTCAACCGATGCCGCGAAACCGTAATGGACAAAGTTATCCATGCGCTTGATTTCACGTTGATCCAGATAATTGGCCGCATCAAAATCAACCACTTCACCGGCGATACGGGTCTTCATGTGACCCGCGTCAAATGAAGCTACCGTACTGATGCCACTGCGACCATTGCAAATGGCATTCCAAGCGGTATCAATGGTGCTGCCTATGGGCGATACAATACCCATACCAGTCACTACAACGCGACGCTGTGACATTTGGAATACCTCGATAATTAATAGAGTAAAACGTATAACGGCCGACAAAATGCCGGCCGAAAACGATTATTTCATTGTTCTGATTTCAGCTTTTGACGGAATTGACGTAATCAATAGCCTGCTGGACACTTGTGATTTTTTCCGCTTCTTCGTCGGGGATTTCACACTCGAATTCTTCTTCAAGTGCCATAACCAGTTCAACGGTATCCAGAGAATCTGCGCCGAGGTCGTCTACAAAAGATGCATTGGCGGTAACTTCCTCTTCTTTAACACCAAGTTGCTCTACAACAATCTTTTTAACGCGTTCTTCAATGCTGCTCATTATTTTATATTTCCTAAAAAGTTTGACTCGAGAGACGCAATTTTAAAGAATCTGCGTCAGTTCTGCCAGTTTAATCCTATTCGCCACCGTATGGTTCACAGATGTCGAACGATGAAATGAATATTTGCTCTGTATTTCACTCAATATAAAAATAAAACTTTACGTGACGTACATGCCGCCATTCACATGAATGGTCTGACCAGTGATATAAGCCGCTGACGCTGACGCCAGAAAACTGACCGTGTCAGCAATCTCAGCGGCCTCACCCAGCCGATTCAATGGGATGTCTTTCAACATGGCTGTGCGTTGCGCTTCATTCAATTCGCGGGTCATGTCAGTATCAATAAACCCCGGCGCAACCACGTTAACCGTGATACCCCTTGAGCCAACTTCCCGTGCCAGTGAACGGCTGAAACCCATCATACCAGCCTTTGCCGCGGCGTAGTTTGCCTGACCGGCATTGCCCATGGATCCAACCACCGATGCGATACTGATAATTCGTCCCTGCCGTGCTTTCATCATGCCGCGCAAGCAGGCTTTTGAAAGACGATAAACAGAACGCAGATTGGTATCAAGCACTGTTTGCCAGTCGTCCTCGGACATTCTCATTAACAACTGGTCTCGTGTTACACCGGCATTATTAACCAGGATCGTCGGCGCTGATGCCTGTGCGGCGATTTCGGCCAACACCGAACTGATGTCTTCAGGGTTGTTTACGTCTAAAACCAGACCGCTTAGACCGTCGACATTCCTTTCATCAATCGCCGTAGCACCCGACTCGCTTGTTGCGGTGCCGAAGACCCGTACACCTTCATTTGCGAGTTTGTCCGCAATGGCAGCTCCAATACCCCTGCTGGCACCCGTTACCAGGGCAACCTGATCCTTCAAACCATTACTCATCGCCATTCTCCACTTGTAACGCCTCGTTGAGGCTGACCTGCCCGGTTAATTCAAAAATACTGGATCGCGGTGAAATGCGACGATTGAAATCAGACAGTACTCCGCCGGGACCACATTCGACGAAACGGTTTACGCCCGCATCCGCTAACGCCAATATTGTTTCAGTCCAACGGACCGGTTGCCACAATTGCCGTGCCAATGCCTCTCTGATCTGCTCCGCGTCGTGATAGGCACGTACATCTGCATTCTGGATGACCGGTATTGAGCTGTCGGAAAAATGAACACCCAATAGCGCTTCCTGAAGTTTGACCGCGGCGGGTTTCATCAAACGGCAATGCGAAGGAATATCAACCGGCAGCAATATAACCTCCCGGGCACCTGCTTTTCCTGCCAATTGACTGGCTTCCTCGACCGCCGCCTTATTACCCGAAATAACGACCAGACCGGGCGCATTATAGTTGGCGCAACTGACAACCTCACTGTTTTCGACCTTGCTGCATATTTCCCGCATCACAATGTCTTCAAGACCCTGTATGGACGCCATGGCCCCACCCCCGACAGGCGTCGACTCCTGCATGAAATGACCCCGTTGGGCGACAATTGATACCGCGTCTGTAAACTGCATGACCCCGGTTGCCACCAATGCAGTATATTCACCGAGCCCATGGCCGGCGAAAAAATCAGGCCTTGCACCACCAAGATCTTGCCAGACACGCCAGGCCGCAATACCGGAAACCAGCATTGCGGGCTTCTTGATTTCAGCTTTATTGAGTTCAGTTTCCGGCCCGTTGGCGGTCACTGACCACAAATCGTAATCCAGCACTTCCGATGCTTCATCGAAAGTACTGCGTACGATGCTGAAATCAGCCGCCATGGAAGCCATCATACCTACCGAGTGAGAGCTTTCTCCGGGGAACATAAAAGCGGTTTTTGTCATTACTTATCCTGTCTAACGATCGGGAAGCGATCGCTTCAAGTGTAGTGTCAACCCTAATATTTAATCAGTGCGGAAGCCCAGGTAAATCCACCGCCGAATGCTTCCAGCAGCAAAACTTCTCCACGTTTGATCTTTCCGGCACGCACGGCTTCATCCAGCGCCAGTGGCACTGATGCCGTGGACGTGTTTCCGTGTCGGTCAACGGTTATCACAACCTGGTCCATTGTCATCCCCAGCTTCTTTGCGGTTGCGCTGATAATACGCAGATTGGCCTGGTGAGGAATCAGCCAGTCAAGTTCGGACTTCTTCATGTGATTGTGCTCGAGGGTCTCATCCACAATTCGTCCCAGTGTTCGAACCGCAACCTTGAACACTTCATTACCCTTCATCATGATTCGTACGCCGCCGCCTTCCTCTGGCTTAAATCCCGTACTTACGCCAACGTCAGTACAAAGCAGATCACTGTGTCGACCGGCAGCGTGAATGTGGGTTGACAGAATGCCTGCCTCTTCCGAGGCTTCGAGCACCACCGCACCGGCACCATCACCAAACAGAACCGCAGTGCCACGGTCATTCCAGTCCGTCATTGCGCTCAGTTTTTCCACACCTATCACCAGTGCGCTCTTGACTTCACCACAGCGAATGTATTTGTCTGCAATTGACAACGCATACAAAAACCCCGAGCAGGCGGCATTGACATCCATGGCACCGCAGTCCGGCAGACCCAGCCTCGCCTGCAACAGGCACGCGGTGCTCGGAAACACCAGGTCCGGGGTTGTAGTTCCGACAATCAACAGCCCTATATCTTCCGGGTTGATGCCTGCCGCCTGCATCGCCCGTTGTGCCGCAACCTCCGCCATATCACCACTGGTTTCATCGTCCCGTGCGATACGACGTTCACTGATTCCGGTGCGCTCGCGTATCCACTCGTCCGAAGTATCGAGCATTTTTTCAAGGTCAGCATTGGTGACTACTTTTTCCGGCAGGTAACTACCGGTACCTATTATTCTTGAAAACTTCAAAGTCCTACCTCAATTGAAAAATCGTTAATCATCGATTCAATCAATTGCGGAACCTGGCGCTCAGCTTCCACAACCGCTTCCCTGATTGCGTGACCCAGCGCCTCCCGGTCCGCATTCCCATGGCTTTTTACCACCACGCCCCGAAGTCCAAGCAACGGCGCACCATTATGCTTGGAAGGCTCAAAACGTTCCAGCGTGACCTGCAAAGATTTTCCGAGAATAAAGGCAGCCACTTTTGCCAACCAGCCGCTACTCATTGCCATATCTATATGCCGGAAAATCATCGTGGCTAAACCTTCACCGGACTTGATAATAAGATTTCCAGAGAAACCGTCACACACTGCAACATCCGCTTTACCCGCAAAAATATCGTGTCCCTCGATAAAACCGGTGTAATTGATCGGCAGTTCCTTGAGCATGGCATGGGCTTCTTTAACCACGGCATCGCCCTTTGTGTCCTCATGACCCACGTTAAGTAACGCTACTTTTGGATCCTCGGTCAAACCATCCAAAGGACAGGCAACCGAACCCATGATGGCAAACTGTACCAGTTGATAGGCGCTGACATGCAGGTTGGCACCCAGATCCAGTAAGTTGGTATGACCTGAGGCCGAGGGAACCCGGGACATTAGCGCCGGTCTCTCAATGCCCGGGAGCATACCCAGCAACTTCACACCAAGAGCGAGCAATGCAGCGGTACTGCCAGCACTGACACAGGCGTGTGCCCTGCCATCGGCTACCTGTTCGAGGGAAAGCCACAGGCTACTGCCCTTGCCTCTTCGTAATGCAGCGACTGGCCGTGCATCAGGGGCCAACGCGTGGCTTGCATCAATGATCTCCAGCCGGTCAGTACAATGTCTCAGAGCATGGTCGGATTTGAACTTGTTCAGTACCGGCAAAATATCTTCACTGATACCGCAAAGCAGAATCTCAAGGTTTGAGTGGAGCGCCAAAACGTCCAATGCTGCGGGAACTGTCACATCCGGACCAAAGTCGCCACCGTGCGCATCCAGCGCAAGCACAATTTTTTCGGCAACCGTCTCTTCTGAAGTTTTCATATGGCTTCAGCGCAGAACCAAATCCGCCGGCAATATCGCCGGCGGTCGGTGCAACCAATTAATCCCCATAAAAAGGACTATTATTCTTCGTCGTCTTCGATTTCAACCACTTTTGAGTCGATTACTTTACGGCCCTTGTAATAACCCTCGGGGCTTACATTGTGACGTAAATGCGTCTCACCTGTTGTCGGGTCGACAGATAAGGTCGGTGCCTTAAGCGAGTCATGTGAACGCCGCATACCGCGCGTTGATGGTGTTCTTCGGCTCTTTTGTACAGCCATGATGTTCTACTCCTGGTTCAAAAAAATAACATTAATTCGACTTGTCCTGCTTTAGCATGTCCTGCAAAGCTGAAAAAGGGTTTTTCCTGCTTCCTTCCGAAAGCGTTTCTTCTTTGCCTGTCTGCCCGCCGGTCGAGTAATCGACCTCCTTCAACCCCGGCTTACGTGGAATATGCGGTAAAGCAAGTAACAATTCATCTTCTACCAGGCTGACAAAAGCCAACCTTCCATTTTCTGTCTGCACCGGCTCATAGTTTTCCGGTAACTCAAATTGCTCACCATCCTCTTCGATCACAGCCAGTTCGCTACTGCGTCTGACTTCCTCATCGTAAACTTCCAGACTGGCCTGGCAAACCAGTGGCAGTGCGGCTTCAACCTGCAAGTCAATAATGATGCGTTGCTCCAGGTCCATTCTGAATGCCGCCGAAAACGATGCCTCGCCCTGTGCGTTAACCAACAGTGCGGCCAGCCGCTTCATTCGTGCTAACGGAATGGTCCCGCTGAATATGCGTTTTCCTTCAGCGGCACGATTTGGCGAAATCCAGTCTGGATATTCCCGCGACATAGCTTCACAATCCTCAACTAAACCAATGCCACCTGATCCGCGCAATGGAATCCGAAAACCAGAACACAGTAAACAATTGATAACGAATCAACTTAACCGGTAATTTTACTACATAAATGAGCAACGAGTCACTATCTTCAAAGCTAATTCTTGCGTCTTCCAGTAAATACCGCAAAATGCTGCTGGAGCGCCTGGGCATTCCTTTTAAATGCCTGGCACCTGAGATTGACGAAACCCCGGGAGAAAGAGAGTCACCTTTTGATCTGGTGTGCCGTCTTGCAGACGAAAAATCGAGAGCCGTCAGCTATAACTATCCGGAATCGATCGTCATTGGCTCGGACCAGGTCGCTGTTTTTGAAGACAGGATTATTGGTAAACCCGGCTGTCATCATTTAGCCCTTGAGCAACTGTCATCTTTCAGCGGACAGGCTGTGGAGTTCCTGACTGCGCTGACGGTGCGATGTCTTGCCAGTGACTTCATCGAACAGTATGTCGACACCACACGGGTCTGTTTCAGAAAGATTGAAGCTGAGGAAATTGAGCGTTATCTCAAGACTGAAAAACCCTATGACTGTGCAGGGGCATTCAAGGCGGAGTCACTGGGTATCACGCTGTTTGAAAAGATTACAAGTGACGACCCGACGGCATTGATCGGCCTGCCTTTGATCCACACAGCAGCCATGTTGCGCAGAGCGGGTCTGCAATTGCCATAAAGCGTGCAGAAAGCGGGTGAAAGTGGGAAAATGAGTCTTGCAAGCTCAACATATGCCCTTATCTTTTTACATTAGACCCACTGTCCAGAAAGCCGGAATCCCGATGAAAGAAACAGCAAGCAAAAACACCATTTTCAAGCACTGGAAACTCTCAACTGATATTGACAATGTTTTGTGGCTCAGCCTTGACCGCGAAGGCGAAAGTGCCAACAGCCTGTCCCTGGAAGTGCTCAGTGAGCTTTCCACCGTTGTCGATGACCTGGAGACCAATGCGCCTGCAGGACTGGTCCTTCAATCAGGAAAACCGGGCTCATTTATAGTCGGTGCCGATGTGCGGGAATTTGACGACTATGAAGATGCCGGCCTGGCCAGCGACGGAATCAACCAGGTACACCGTTTATTTAACCGTATCGAAGCCCTGCCCTTTCCAAAAATCGTTGCCATTGATGGTATTTGCCTTGGTGGCGGTTTGGAACTGGCCCTCGCATTTGATTATCGCATTGCGACCAATGTCGAGCACACACGCCTCGGTTTCCCGGAAATTAAACTGGGTATTTACCCTGGCTTTGGCGGCAGTGCCCGCAGCGTTCAGCAGGCAGGGGCTTACAATGCCATGCAGCTCATGCTCAGCACACGAAACCTGCGGCCGGGAGCTGCCAGGGCCATGGGGCTTGTGGATGAACTGGTCGGACCACATGGCTCATTGCGATGGGCGGCCCGGCGTGCGGTTAAAAAAGGACGCAAGAGCCGAAAGCCCGGGCAATTGAAACGCTTACAGAATTTTGCGCCGGTGCGAACCCAGATGGCGCGGATGATGCGAAAACAAGTGGCTGCAAGGGCCAACCCCGAGCATTACCCTGCACCGTTTGAGCTGATCGATGCCTGGGAACGTTACGGTGATGATCCGCAACGAATGATGGCTGAAGAGTGTGACAGGGTCGGCAAACTTATCACCGGTCCGACTTCAAAGAGCCTGCGGCGTGTCTTTTTCCTGATGGAACGCCTCAAGGCCATCGGTAAACAGACCGATACCAGTTTTCGCCGCGTTCACGTCATTGGTGCAGGCGTCATGGGTGGGGACATTGCCGCCTGGTGTGTTGTGCAGGGCATGGAGGTGACGCTGCAGGACCGTGAACTTAAATACATTGAACCCGCCATGAAACGGGCGAAATCCCTGTTCCGGAAAAAACTCAGGGACCCAAACAAAGTCAATGGCGCTCTTAGCCGTTTGCAACCCGATGTTGAGGGTAAAGGTGTCAGCAAAGCCGATGTCATCATAGAAGCCATCTTCGAAGACGTTGATGCCAAGCGCAAACTTTTCGCCGACATCGAGCCACGTATGAAACCCGATGCGGTGCTAGCCACCAACACCTCCGCCATACCGCTTGACGAGATTTCCTCGGTGCTCAAGAAGCCCGAACGCCTGATCGGTATTCACTTTTTCAATCCAGTTGCAAAGATGCCATTGGTTGAGATCGTGTATGACAAAAAATCGGATGCTGCTCAAGTCGCCAGGGGTGCGGCATTTTGCGGTGCAATCAATCGCTTCCCGTTACCGGTAAAAAGCTCTCCGGGTTTTCTGGTCAACCGGGTTCTGTCCGGCTACATGGCGAAAGCCATGAGCATGCACCTGGAGCGGAATATTCCGATTGAAATCCTGGACAAGGCGGCCACTTCCTTCGGTATGCCAATGGGTCCGGTGGAACTGGCGGATACAGTCGGTCTTGATGTCTGTATGAAAGTTGTCACCTTGCTGGGCGGTGAGTCAAGCAAAAGGGAAGCCGCCCTGCTGCAGGAGAAAGTCTATGCGGGCGAGTTGGGTAAAAAGTCCGGAAAAGGCTTTTATGTTTGGGAGAAAGGCAAGCCCAAGCGGGCGGATAACGATAGCAGCCAATACGCTTTGGAGGAGATTACCGAGTCCCTGATGCAGCCCTATTTTGAGGCCTGTAAAGCCGTACTGGCTGAGGGCATCGTAGAAGATGCGGACGTCTTGGACGCCGGTATGATTTTTGGAACCGGGTTCGCGCCCTTCCGTGGCGGACCGTTGTATTACCTGAAACAGAAAGGAGCGGAACAATGACAGAATCACTACGCAGGGTAGCCATTGTAGGCGGTAGCCGCATTCCATTCTGTCGCTCAAATACAATGTATGCTGACAAGAGCAACCTCGATATGTTGTCAGCCGTGATCGACGGCATCGTTACACGATTTGACTTGAATGGCGAGCAACTTGACGAGGTAATGGCGGGTGCGGTCATGACCCATTCAAGGGACTTCAACCTGGCGCGTGAAGCGGTATTGTCCAGCAAGCTTTCACCACTGACAACGGGCATCACGTTGCAACAGGCCTGTGGCACCAGTTTGCAGGGTGCACTGACCCTGGGTGCAAAAATTGCAACCGGACAGATTGAAAGCGGCATAGCAGCGGGTACTGATACAACCTCGGATGCGCCTATTGTGTTCGGTAACAAATTTGCCCACCGCATGATAAACCTGAGCCAGGCCAGGACCATGAAACAGCGACTCGCTGCCCTCAAGGGCTTCAGTCCCGGCGAACTCAAACCGGTTTCACCGACCAACGGTGAAATGCGCACCCATCTTTCCATGGGTCAGCATTGCGAACGCATGGCCCAGGAGTGGCAGATTGCACGTGAAGATCAGGATCAACTGGCGTTCGACAGCCATCAAAAAGCCGCCGCCGCTTATGATGCCGGTTTTTTTGATGAGCTGGTCACACCCTGGAATGGTGTCAGCAGGGATAACAATCTGCGCCCCGACACCAGCCTTGAAAAGCTCTCGACTCTCCGCACGGTATTCGATAAAGGGCCAAAAGCCACATTAAGTGCAGGAAACAGCACCTCGCTAACCGATGGTGCAGCGGCTGTACTAGTGTGTTCCGAAGACTGGGCCGCCGAGCACAAGCTCCCGGTACAGGCATATCTGACCACCGGACGCTCCGCCGCAGTGGATTTCGTCAATGACGAAGGTTTGTTGATGGCACCGACCGTTGCGGTCGCTGAAATGCTTCAGCGCACGGGTCTGAAATTACAGGATTTTGATTTTTACGAAATCCACGAAGCCTTTGCCGCGCAGGTTCTGTGTACCCTTAAAGCATGGGAGTCCGAGGAATATTGCCGGGAAAGACTGGGTCTGGACAAACCACTTGGCAGTATCGACAGGGAAAAAATAAATATACACGGCAGCAGTCTTGCGGTGGGTCATCCATTCGCAGCGACCGGAGCGCGTATCATTTCAACACTGGCACAGATACTGGAAGAAAAAGGATCAGGGCGCGGTTTGATTTCTGTTTGCACGGCAGGCGGCATGGGTGTTTGCGCCATAGTGGAACGACCCTGATACCGGTTTACCGGTAATTAATGGAAGCGTTCAATATGCGCTAGTGTCGCACATTGATAAGGGGGGGTCGAAGCGCTTACTTGTGCGGCTCACCAATAAAAATACCGGCGGCCTCGGCGGTATTTAACATCAATTTCGCCCTGGTCATGGGACCCACGCCACCGGGCACCGGTGTTATCCACGAGGCCTTGCGTGCCGCGACCTCGAAATCCACATCACCGACCAGTTTGCCGTTTTCCAAACGGTTGATACCGACATCGACAACAACAGTACCTTCAGAAATCCAGTTGGCGTCAACAATCCCCGGACTGCCAACGGCAATGATCAGGATTTCGGCCTGCCTGACAAAGTGCTCCAGGTTTTTTGTGAAACGGTGACAGGTCGTTACCGTCGCCCCCTGGATCAGCATTTCAAGACCCATCGGCCGGCCGACGATATTGGATGCTCCCACGATAACGCAATGGTGCCCCTTGGCATCGATACCATAATAGTGCAAAAGCGCCATGATTCCGCGCGGGGTGCAAGGGCGAAGTCCATGTTGCCGCAGGGCCAGCCTGCCAACATTGAACGCATGAAACCCATCCACATCCTTGCTGGAACTGATTGAGTTGGTAATTGCAATTTCATCAATCTGTGGTGGTAGTGGCAATTGCACAAGCACACCGTGAACCTCGTCATCGCGATTAAGTTGGTCAATCAACGCCAGAAGCTCTGCCTGGGTTGTTTCATAGGGCAAATCAAAATCCCGGGTTGTGATACCTGCCTTCTCGCAATCCCTGCGTTTGGCCCTGACATATATCTTCGAGGCATGATCGGAACCTACTAGTACCACGGCAAGACCGGGTCTTTGACCACCGCTCTTGACGTGTGCATCTATCGCCTTACGCACATCGGTCAGTACAACCTCACTGACCTCAAGACCATCGAGTATGGCAGCAGGTTTGTTCATCGGGATTTCTTTCAATGTGGTCTTCCAAAATAAAAATGATTGCGTAGTGTAACGGATCATAAGCAAAAACGGGGTTCATAAGCTATGCTATACAGGACTATTTAAAGGTAGGCTTAATCATGAATGTTTTTGAATTCGTTTTTATGGGTCTTAAGGGGAACAGATTGCCATTGTCCAATTATCGTGGACAGCCAATATTTTTCGTCAATACCGCTTCTGAATGCGAATACACCAATCAATACCAGGAGCTTCAACGTTTGTGGATGGATTACAAACAAAGTGGATTGATTGTCGTTGGCATGCCCTGTGATGACTTTGGAAACCAAGAACCCGGCGATGAAGATGCCATCGCAGATTTTTGTGAAACACAATACCAGGTCAGTTTTCCAATGACGGGTAAATACCATGTCATGGGTATGTCGGCTCATCCTTTGTTTCACACCATTCGCGAGGAATTTGGCGACGATGCTACTCCGCGTTGGAATTTTCACAAGTACCTGTTCGATCGTAACGGTCAAATGATAGGACACTGGCCTTCTGAGGTGATGCCTGATGACACAGCGGTCACCCACAAAATTGAGTGCAATCTTCAATCCTGGATTTTATAGACCACGAATAACTGGGTCTATTTTCTGGATTTACTCTTGGTGAATTTTTTCAGCCGTTTGCGCTTGGCCATTTGTCGCGGTGTCAGCTTATTCTTGTTGTCCTTGAAAGGGTTTGACCCACTTCTGAACTCAATTTGCAATGGTGTTCCGCGTAACTTGAAGTGACGGATGAAGACATTTTCCAGGTAACGTTTATAAGACGCAGGTATGGCATCGGTGCGATTGCCGTGAATTATAATCCTTGGTGGACAGTTACCACCGGCATGGGCAAACCTTAAACGGGAAGTTCGTCCCTGGCTCATCGGAGGTTGATGGGCTTCAAAAGCCTTAAGAAGTACCCGCGTCAACTCCGGTGTCGGCATGTCTATGGTGGCACTGCGCCACGCTTCCTTCACCGCCCTGTAAAGTTCTTTAAGCCCCGATCCATGAAGTGCTGAAAGGCGGATTTGCCGGGCCCAGGGTACATATTGCAAACGGCGGTCCATTTCGGAGAGGACCTGCTTGCGGTCGTACTCCTCCATACCGTCCCACTTGTTCATCGCAATGACGAGTGCCCTGCCCTGTTGCAGGATGTGACCCAACAAGGTGGTATCCTGGTCGGTAAGACCCTCGGTTGCATCGAGCATCAGCACCACAACATGGGCCCGGTTAATGGCCTGAAGTGCCTTGATGACACTGAACTTTTCAACCATGTCTGTGACCCGTGAGCGTCTCCGTACACCGGCAGTGTCAATCAGTTCGTACTTGATGCCACCCTGCTCCATAAAGGTGCTGATGGTGTCCCGTGTTGTGCCCGGTTGGTCGAAAGCCATGACACGTTCCTCACCCAGCATCCGGTTAACCAGGGTTGACTTTCCAACATTGGGGCGTCCGACAATGGTCAGTCGCAAGCGGTCTTTGTCCTCCTCTGCGCCCTCCCCGTCCTCTTCAACCGGCGGCAGAATTTCTGCTGCCTCCTCCATCAGGTTTGTCATACCCTGACGGTGTGAAGCCGCAACGGCTAGGGCAGGCCCCATTCCAAGCATGGCAAAATCCGCCAACGCAATATCCGGGTTTGTGCCGTCGATCTTGTTACCGATTAACAGCACCGGGCGGTTGTGCTCACGTAAAAGACGAGCGATTTCCTGATCTTCAAGGGTAAGCCCATCCCGGGCGCTCACCACGAATAAAACCAACTGGGACTCTTCAATGGCCTGGTGTACCTGGCGGGCAGTCAAATAATCGATACCTTCGGCCTTGGCGACCAGACCTCCGGTGTCAACCAGGACGCAGGGCCTATCGCCTACATCGCTGATACCGTATTGACGGTCACGGGTCACACCCGGCATATCCGCCACCAAAGCGTCGCGAGTGCGGGTCAAGGCATTGAAGATGGTCGATTTTCCGACATTAGGCCGGCCGACGATGGCGACAACAGGTAACATTATTTCAGGCTATTTAATCGGCTTCGAGAATGGCTGCATCATACATCAGCGCAGCCTGCAAAGTAATGAAGATGGGGCTAATTAAGCGCAGCACCTGCCCGAAACGCAGTCAGGCTTCCCTTTTCGGTCATAACATAAAGCGTATTTCCCACCACCAGCGGTGGACCGGAAAAACCTTTCCCGCCGATTTTTTCACGCGCGGCAAATCGTCCGTCATTGACATTGATCCAGTGCAGATAGCCTTCTGCGTCACCCACTACGATAAAGCTGCCGTAAAACACAGGTCGTGTCAGACCCCGGCGCTGCAATTGGTCGAGCTTCCAGGTCTCAGCTCCATTTCGCCGGTCGAGCAACCACACATTTCCTTCCTTGTCGCTGACCGTCAGGTTGACACGATCTACCGAAACACCCGTAGATGAAGAGATATCTTTGAACCAGAGCAAGCGGCCGGAATCAGCCGCGAGAGAGGCCAGTCGGCTTTTATAGCTTGACACCAACAGATCAGAAGCAATAAATACTATTTGCCCATCGATATCCGAGAGGCGCTCCAATTCAGTACGGCCCTCCGTTGTTACCAGTGTCTGTTCCCACATCAGGGTACCGTCTTCCAGGTTTAAGGCGACAACCTGGCCACCATCATAACCAACAAAGACCACACCAGCTCTCAATAACAGCGGTGCATTACCTCTCAGTGTTAACAGCGGAACATTATGGTCATAGACCCAGATACGCTGACCCGTATTCACATCAAGACCGAATACACGTCCGTCTATACATCTTACAACGACGACACCATCAGACTCCGCGGGTGCAGCGAGCACTTCAGATGTAACCGTCGCAGACCAGAGCTGGGTACCGGTGGATGCGTCAAATGCGAATACCTCGCCGTTTTCAGTGCCCATCATCAACAGGTTACTTGAAACCCCGGGGCCACCGGTAAATGGCAATTCAGTCTTGATCTCCCAGCGCTTGCGCCCGCTTTCTGAATCAAGCGCCATCAACAGACCCTTGTAATCAGCTGCATATAGTACGCCTGATGAATATGCGGGTCTGATTTGCCTGCCGGCTTTGTCCAGTCCTTTACCGATATTGGCTGACCACACCTTGCCTACTTTGAGCGTTGGTTCAAACTCAACCAGTTCCGCAGGGGCGTCCGGATCGTCATCATCACCCCAGCTTTTTATCCAACTGCAGCCATTAAGCAGCAATAATGCTGCCAATGCAGGGATAAACCATTGCCTCACATTTCACCCCCGCCGGCATCACTTTCATCCACTTCAACGTCCGTCTCTGTGGCCCCGAGTGCTTCCAGTTTGATTTTAAGCAACTCACGATTTCCAACGCCTTCCCCAAGCGCATCAAGTGAAGCCTGATAACTTGCAATCGCGAGTTCAGTTTCGCCCCTGGCCAGGTAGATATCCCCGCGAATTTCGGCAAACTGCGCTTCAAATCCAACAGTGGATGGTGCCTCGTCGAGTAATTTCAGCGCCGCGTCTGTATCACCCTGGCTCAGATTGAGTCTTGCAAGACGTTCCCTCGCAATTACCCTCACCGGTGCGGGTTGGGCGTGCTCCATCGCATACTCGAAGTCCCTTGCAGCCAGATCCTGTTGTCCGGCATTCAAACGTGCTTTGGCCATCCTCAAGGCTGCCATTGAGGTGTAGGCAGATTTTGAATACTCTGCTTTCAACACTTCGTAGTTGGAAACTGCGGCATCCATGTTATTTGCCTCAAGCAGACTGGCCATCACCTGGTATTCAGCTGATGCCTGCTGGCGTTCACTGGTTTGCCATGCCTGCCACTGTTTAAAACCAAACATCAAACCAAAGGCGAGCACCAGGCCCATGATAATGGCGCTGCCATTTTCCCGTAACCAGCTTTTTACGCGTTCACCCTGTTCATGGGTATCATATAATTCCGACATTGCTTTTATTAATCCATCATTTTTAAATTACACCGGTCATTAACCGGCAGAAAGTTTATAGCGCTTCGATGTAACTACGAACCCAACTCCCAACCTCGTCGCGGGCCAGGTTTAGCTGTTGCTCGCCGCTACGCAAAAATTTAATCGTAACCTTTCCATTGAGAATCTCATCTTCTCCCAGCACAAGGGCGAATAATGCATCACTTCGGTCCGCACGTTTGAACTGCGTTTTAAAACTGCCGCCATTCAAATTGACAATCAAGTGCAGATCCGGAACGCCGGCGCGCAAATCATACGCGAGTTCCAGAGCAGATTCAGTGCTGTTTTCACCGACCGCAACCAGGTAGCCGTGTTTTACCGACGGCACAATATCGTCTTTTTGCCGCAGTAATTCAACCAGGCGCTCCTCACCCATGGCAAATCCAATGCCGGGCCAGGGTTTGCCACCCTGCAATTCGATGAGCTTATCGTAACGGCCACCTGCACAAACAGTACCCTGTGCACCCAACTCATCGGTGATCCACTCAAATACCGTATGGCTGTAATAATCAAGCCCACGCACCAGGCGTGGATTTTCATTAAACGCTATCCCCAGGCGATCCAGGTAACGCTTTAGCTGCTCATAGTGACCGCGGGAGTCTTCACCAAGATGATCAGCCAGCAAGGGTGCGTCTTCGAGTAGTGCCCTGACTTTTGGATCCTTGCTATCGAGTACCCGCAACGGGTTTCGCTCTGCCCGCTCGTTGGTCTGTTCGTCAAGCTCATCCCTATGTGCACTAAGAAACGAGTACAACTGGTCCCGGTAGCGTGTGCGTTCATCCGTATTACCCAACGAATTGATTTCCAGGCGCAAATTATGTAATCCAAGACTATTCCATAACTGGCTGCCGAGCATCAGTATCTCAGCATCGGCGTCCGGGCCCGGGGCTCCAAACAGCTCTGCTCCAATCTGGTGAAACTGCCGGCTGCGGCCTTTTTGTGGACGTTCATAACGAAACATTGGGCCGCTATACCAGAGCCGTCTGGCCTGTCCGTACAACAATCCATTTTGTAAAGCTGCGCGCACGACGCCTGCGGTTCCTTCAGGGCGCAAGCTCAACGACTCGTCATTGCGATCATTGAAGCTATACATTTCCTTGGATACAACGTCGGTCGCAGATCCGATACCACGGGTGAAAACTTCCGTCTTTTCAAGCATCGGCAAGCGGATTTGCTCAAAACCATAAGCAGCGAAAACCTGCACAGCCGTGTCTTCCAGACTTTGCCAATAGTGCATATCCTGTGGAAGGATGTCGTTCATCCCTCGAATTGAGCGAATAGGGGAATTCATTTCAGTTGCCGTCAGGCTCTTCATTTTCGGCCTGTAACTGTTGCGGCCAACTTAGTTGGGCAACGTCGTCCCGGGTAAATGCGGTTAAATCCACCGCTTCACCATCCATCGACAAACGCACCGCAGACGCGCGACCAAACAGAATTTTGAATGGTGGCTGACCGTGGTAGGTTTTTTCACTGCCACCGCGTAGCAGGTCCATTTCAAGTTCCTGGCCACCGGCATCGATAATTTCAACCCAACTATCAGCTGAAACCATGATCTGCAAACTGCTTTCACCATCGGGCAAAACCGGGTTTGACAAGGCTGCCCATGCCTGCTCAGCGGTATCCATACCCTCCTCACTGCTGGCATGTAAAGCGCCCAGTGGTGCAATTGAAGCGTTGACCGGACCGCTGATTTCCTGTTGTTGAGCAGGATCAATCGCCTTTTCAGTGTCCGCCACGTTTGCACTGTTACTTTGAAGCCGCGAACCATTTTGTGACAGCCTCACTGCCTCATGTGTGAATTGCCAGGCCAGCGTACCGACCAGCAAAGACGCCAACACATAACTACTGGCGCGCAACCACTTATCCATCGAACTGCGTTTGGGCGGTTCAACAAAAATATGTTGTAAGTCGGGTTCTTTTGAACCGGCTTCTTCCAGCAATGCCGAAATTTCATCCTCGGGTACCTGAAGAAAACGTGCATAAGTCCGGATATAACCATTTCGGTACAACAAGGCGATATGACCGGCGTTATCCTGTTCAAGATCTCCCAACAGCTTCTCGTCAAGTATGATCGCTTTGGCAACATCGGCAAGGGAAAGCTTGCGCTCTATCCTTAAGGATTTCAGGTAGTCACCCGTGGCCATTGGGATTAGTGGTCGTTGTTCTTTCATCTTCCAGAGAGCCTCCGGACCTCAGCGGCCTGTTCAGATTCGGGAAAGTTGCTTTCCAGCATCAATTTGTATGCCGTTGCGGCCTTTCGGTTACCCGACGCTGTCTCTACCCTGAAAGCAAGCAGCAGGGTTTCTGCTGTATGACTGGCGATTTCTTCATACCTTTGCATGAACGCCCGCGCTGTCAGGTATTTATTCTGATTAAAGGCCAACCTGGACATATTCATCAAAGCATCCGGGAAGTCCGGTTCAATTTTTAATGCGCGACGCAGGTACTCATCGGCCGCGACCAGATCACCACTTCCAAGCGCACAGGAACCGGCATTTGTCAAAGCAATAGAAGGGGAACTGTAAAACGGGTCATCCAGGGCCTTAAGAAAATGCTCAATCGCCTGACTCTCCCTGCCGGTCTGGCAAAGGTAAACACCGTAATTATTATTCACATCACCATTGGTAGGGTCCGCCTCATAGGCCTTCTTGTAATGCTTACCAGCCAATTCCTGTTCACCGATACGTTCATAGAGCACTGCCAGTACCGTGTGTGCCGGCGCATATTTCGGATCTTCCCTGACGGCCTTCTTCAATTTCCCCATGGCCACCTCATATTGGCCCCGTTCCATGTATTCGAGTCCTAAAGCTGTATTCGATTCCACAGCCTTTTGCGTATTGGTTTCATTATAGGGATCTTCTACTTTCTGTGATGCACAGCCACCGAAGAAAGCGGCCAAAATGACCAAAGACAACAGCCGTAATGGTCTCAGGGAAAACACGTTTCCGGCGTAAAATATACAAGGTCTGCTCTTGGTCATGGGGTGATTCCCGCCATTTTTGTTTTTATCCGTTCACTTCTCTTGGTGCGATCCTGCACCTTACCAACCAATTGTCCGCAGGCTGCGTCGATATCCTCTCCACGGGTCTTTCTCACCGTTGCAATTAAGCCACCCTGCATCACTATTTCCTGAAACCTGGTGATACGATCCTGGCTTGAACAACGGTATTGTGTGCCTGGAAACGGGTTAAAGGGTATCAGATTAAGCTTGCTCGGTACGGTTCTGAGTAATTTTACCAGTTTACGTGCATGCTCAGGGTGATCGTTGACGCCATCGATCAACGTGTATTCGAAGGTCACCGTACGCTTGTGTTTTTCAGAGACGTAGTCCCTGCAAGCTTGCATCAACTCAGCAATGGGGTATTTGCGGTTGAGAGGTACCAGTTCAACACGCACATCATCTAGCGGTGAATGTAGTGATACGGCAAGAGCAACATCAATGGCTTCACGCAGACGATAGATACCCGGAACCAGTCCCGCGGTGCTGACGGTGACGCGCTTGGCGGCAAAACCAAAACCGAGGTCATTGCGCATCAGCGACAAAGCCGGTACAACCGCATCAAAGTTGAGCAGGGGTTCGCCCATACCCATCATCACGATATTGGTGATTTTTCGCAGGCCATTTCGCTCATGCCCCAGTGCCCTTGCCGCAAGCCAGACCTGGCCGATGATTTCACCGGTACTCAGATTGCGTGCAAAACCCTGTGCTCCGGTTGAACAGAAGGAACAGTTCAGCGCACAACCAACCTGCGAAGACACACATAAAGTACCGCGCCTGGGTTCGGGGATATAGACTGTTTCAACCGCGTTTCCACCATGAAACCCGATTAGCCATTTCACCGTGCCATCGGCCGAATGCTGCTCGCGGAGAATTTCAGGCAGTCTTATCTCTGCAATTAAATTCAGTTTCTGGCGCAAGGCAATACCCAGATCGGTCATTACCCCGAAATCGGTTTCCGCGTGGTGGTAAACCCATTTCAGTATCTGCTGGGCCCGGAAAGGCTTTTCACCGATGGACTCAAAAAAACCGCGCAAACCTGCCTCATCGAAATCAAGCAGGTTTATGCGACTTTTGACAGCATTCATAACGATTTGACTATTTGTGTCTTCAGGCGCCAAAAAAGTAGGCAATCTCGGTTCTGGCGGTGTCCGGTCCATCAGAACCATGCACTGCGTTGGCGTCGATGCTTTTTGCAAAATCTGCTCGAATGGTACCCGCCTCTGCTTCTGCAGGATTGGTGGCGCCCATTAACTTGCGGTTCAACGCGATGGCGTCTTCACCTTCAAGTGCCTGGATCATCACCGGACCCGAGGTCATGAACTCAACCAGGTCGTTAAAAAATGGACGCTCTTTGTGAACCGCGTAAAAACCTTCGGCTTCTTCGCGGCTCAAATGCTGCATTCTGGCCTCAACAATCTTCAGTCCGGCCTTTTCAAAACGGCCATAAATTTCGCCGATCACGTTTTTCGCAACTGCATCGGGTTTAATAATTGATAATGTACGCTCAACAGACACTTAAGAACTCCCTATAAATAATTGAAATAAAAGAATATATCAGACAAGTAATGTTTCTTGTTATTTGACTCGAGACAACAGGTAATTTTAAGCTTACACAGGCTTGCTTGCAATCAGCTTTCTGAATATGTTGAGTTACCATCCTGACCCATTTTCATCTATGATATTCACCCGTAAAATGAATTGATCCTGTCACCGGATCGACTTGACTAATTTGCCACGTCAAAGCGAGGACATGTATGACCGCTCTTTTTTTGGTTTTGCTCGTATTCTCAGTGCTTTTACTGGCTTACTACCGTATTCCGTTGTTGATCTCTATTGCGATCCTTGCCGGGCTTACCTTCGCATTCACTGAACTCCGTCACTTCTATGAAATTCCAGCCTGGTTCCGCTGGTCTTTAGGCATAGCGACTGTCAGTCTTGCCGGCTTCGCCATCAAACCTCTGCGCCGGCTGTTTATCAGCAACCGCTTATTCAGTGTGTATCGAAAGGTGATGCCAAAACTCTCATCCACCGAGCGCGAGGCGCTCGAAGCCGGCACCGTCTGGTGGGATGCTGAATTATTTAGCGGCAAGCCCCGCTGGCGACGCCTGTTACGACAACCAACCCCTGAACTAAGCGAACGTGAGCAGGCATTCATTAACGGCCCGGTTGAAGAATTGTGCCTGATGCTTGATGACTGGGAAATCTGTGAAAAGTACCAGGACTTGCCCGAACCGGTCTGGCAGTTTATTCGTGACAATCGCTTTTTCAGCATGATCATTCCACAGGAGTACGGTGGTCTGGAGTTTTCCGCGCAGGCCAATTCAGCCGTGGTGATGAAAATTGCCAGCCGAAATATAACAGCAGCCGTCAGTATCATGGTGCCTAACTCCCTCGGTCCTGGCGAGTTATTGCTGCACTATGGCACCGATGAGCAAAAGAGCCATTACCTGCCGCGTCTCGCCACTGGTCTGGAGATCCCCTGCTTTGCACTGACTTCACCACTGGCCGGTTCCGATGCGGGTGCCATGCCGGATAAGGGGGTCGTATGCAAAGGTACTTTCGAAGGTGAGGAAGTTCTGGGTTTACGGGTTAGCTGGAATAAACGCTATATAACCCTCGCCCCTGTTGCGACATTGCTTGGTCTTGCTTTCCGTGCATACGACCCGGATGGCCTGCTGGGCGACACGACCGACCTTGGCATCAGTTGCGCGTTGATTCCCACCAGCACACCCGGTGTCGAAATAGGCAATCGCCACCTGCCGGTTGGCGCAGTGTTCATGAACGGCCCAACCCGTGGAAAAGACGTATTTATTCCGATGGACTGGGTGATCGGCGGCCAATCACGACTGGGACAGGGATGGCGTATGTTGATGCAGAGCCTGGCTGCCGGGCGCGCTATTTCATTACCGTCACTTGGGGTGGCAGGTGGAAAAATGGCCTCCATGCTGACCGGGGCCTACGCCAGGATTCGTACTCAGTTCGATGTACCTATCGGTTATTTTGGCGGCATTGAAGAACCACTTTCCAGGATAGGCGGCAGAACTTACCGCATGGACGCGGCACGGTTGTTAACCCTTATCGCGCTCGATCAGGGTGAAAAACCCGGCGTGCTGTCGGCAATCAATAAATACCAACTCACCGAAGGCAACCGTCAATGCATCATAGATGCCATGGATGTACATGGAGGCAAAGGCATTATCCAGGGGCCCAATAATTACCTCGCCCGTGCTTACCAAACCCTGCCAATCGCCATCACTGTCGAAGGCGCCAACATCCTGACGCGTTCGATGATTATCTTCGGCCAGGGCGCGATCCGGGCACACCCCTGTCTTTTAAAAGAGATGAACGCCGTAACCGGTATTGCCAACAGCCACGCCAGGCGAACATTTGACAATGCCCTTTTCAGCCACGTTGGATTTATCTTTAGCAACATGGTACGCAGTCTGTTACTGGGCTTGACCGGTAGCCGAATGACACCGGCGCCGGTGAAAGGTCCGCACGCAAATTATTTCCGGCAGCTCAGCCGGATGAGTTCCGCGTTTGCATTCATGGCAGACATGGTGCTGGTGCTGCTGGGCGGTAAATTCAAATTCAAGGAAAAACTGTCAGGCAGGCTGGCGGATGTGTTAATCCATTTGTACATGGGTAGCGCTGTACTGAAGCGGTTTGAAGATAGCGGCCGGCCAGCCGCTGACATGCCGTTGCTTCAGTGGGGCATGGAAGATAGTCTGTATCGTATCCAGCAGGGTTTGCTGGGTGTCATTCAGAATTTTCCCGTACCGGTGCTTGGCCGGATTGTTCGCTTGATCGTGTTTCCCTTCGGTATGCCACATAGTGGACCGTCCGATAAAACGGTTAAAGCCGTAGCTCAAATATTGCTCAGTGAAAATGAAAGCCGGGATCGTTTAACCGACGGCGTATTTATCTCGGACCGCAATGACGCTACCGGTCGTGTCAACAAGGCATTCCACCTCGTGCTGGAAGCCCAGGCTGCCGAGCGTGCCATCAAGAATGCCTTGAAGCAATCCGTCAACTTTGAAAATTACGAGGGACTGGTCAAACGTGCCACGGAAAGTGGCGTGATTACCGAGGAACAGGCGACCATGGTGCGGCTGGCTCAAAAGGCAAGTGCCCTGGTCATCGCAGTCGATGACTTCCCCCGTGAAAGTAAAAACAACCCTGTCGCCCCAGTGGTCAAACCCGCTGAACCGGAGCAGGTGGAACCGGAGCAGGCGGAAACAGAACAACGCAACCTGGCTAATTGAGACAGCCCCTAGTTTTGCAGGAAATGGATAATTTCCTGTTCCGCGTTCATGCCGTCGGTGTAACCAAGGTCAATCAACTCCCCACAATAGGCGGACTCAAACAACAGGTAACTGGCCATACGCCAGTCCCTGCCCCAGCCACCCAGTGTGCGCAATAAAACCTGTACGCTGCGGGGTATATCATCGACATGGGCCTGCGTCACATAGCGTAAATCCTTGCTGGGTTTGATCACCAGGCTGTTGATATTAATTAAATCGGTCTGTTGTCGTTTTTCTTCCGGTATAAGCGCCAGGGTCTTGTTGATACGCCTCATCCGCGCGAGGTCCGCATTGAGCGTATCCATGAAGATGGTATCCATCAGGTAACCGCCAATTTCACCGGCAGATGGATACTCTGTAGGGCTCTCGGGCGGCAGATCAGGCTTTTCGTCACGTGTGCCAATCACCATGATGCGGTTTGCACCCAGGTGTATGGCGGGACTTAGCGGAGCAACCATACGCATACCACCATCGCCAAAATATTCGTTGCCGATGCGCTCCGCCGGAAACAGAATCGGCAGGGCTGCTGATGCCAACAGGTGGTGAACATTCAATTTTGAAGACAGTCCGCGGCGGCGTGTGCGCTGCCATTCATCAATATCATCCTGCGCCTGGAAATAGCTGGTTGCCGTGGCACTGGTGTAACCGGATGCCGTAACAGCCACACCGCGTAATGCACCCAGGTCCAGTGCAGTCTGAATACCCTCCAACTGCAGGTGATTTTCCAGAAACTTTCTTAGCGGCATGTTATCCAGAAAAGCCCTTGGGTCCGCCTTGATCAGACCGCCGGACAATAGCGTAAGTGCGAAACGCATGCCGGATTTTAATACGGTCCATGCATCGGTGCGGTAAACCCGCGCGCAAAACATACTTCGCCAGAACCGTTCCAATCGCTCAACCCCGGTTGAAAACTCATGGGCATGGCTGGCCAAAACCGCCGCATTGATCGAACCGGCCGAGGTTCCGCATATCACAGGAAAAGGATTGATGCCGGCTGCCGTCAATTCACTAACGGCCTTGAGTACACCGACCTGGTACGCACCACGCGCGCCACCACCGGGTAATATGAGCGCTGTGCATTTTGATTGCGTGTTTGACATGTCAGTATGGCCCAGGCCTGGTGTGGTGCAACGAGTGTACTCAAAGTCGCTATTAAAAGTCAGATACTTGCTTGGAATGAGTTTCAATGCGAGTAAATGTATACTGTGGCAAAAGGGTGACTATGATCAAAGGGCCGGAATGAGTTTTCGGACCCTGTCAGTCAAGGGAGCGGGTTTGGTTAATTTAGAGAATAAGCACTGTATACCTTGTGAAGGAGGCGTTTGTCCACTGGACGAACCTCTTTCAATCCGGCATCTTGAGCAATTGCCCGGCTGGCAACTGACCGGGGATAAAAAAGGTATTAAAAGAAGGCTCAAGTTCAAAGATTTTTCAGCTACAATCTCATTCATCAATGCCATGGCCTACATGTCAGAACAACAAGGTCACCACCCGGATTTTTCAGCTGGATACAATTATTGTGAAGTGAGTTACACCACCCATGCGATTGGCGGCTTGTCTGAAAATGATTTCATCTGTGCAGCAAAAATAAATAGCTTACTGGAGCCCTGAAAACCAATGGAATCCTCTTTACAGACCCCTGACTCCGAAGGACATCGTCATGATCGGCTGAACCATGCAGTCAACACGGTCAACAAAATTGTCATGGGCAAGGAACAGCAGGTGAAACTTGCGTTCAGCTGCTTGTTGGCACGCGGCCACCTGTTGATCGAAGATTTACCCGGTGTTGGTAAAACCACGCTTGCACACGCGCTGGCAGCCGTCATCGGCGTTCGTTACCAACGCATTCAGTTCACCAGCGACATGCTGCCGGCAGATATCCTGGGGGTTTCCATTTACCACCGGGACCGGGAAAAATTTGAATTTCATCCGGGCCCGATTTTCTCTCAACTTGTGCTTGCCGATGAGATCAACCGGGCTACGCCAAAATCACAGAGCGCCCTGCTCGAAGCCATGGCGGAAGGCCAGGTCACCATCGAGGGTGAAACGCATACCTTGCCCAAGCCATTTTTTGTGATTGCCACCCAGAACCCGCTTGACCTGGGCGGCACCTTCCCCTTGCCCGACTCCCAACTGGACCGCTTTTTGTTGAGTATTTCACTGGGCTTCCCGGAGCCGGAAATTGAGCGTGAACTGTTAACGGCCAGGGACAGGGTTCTGGTATTGCAAGATACGCAGGCCATCATCAGCCCGGATGATGTGCTGCAACTCAGCCGGGATTGCCAGAAGGTACATGTCAGCAAGGCCCTGTTGGATTATGTACAGGCATTACTGGCCGGAACACGGAACAGCCGCTGGTTTGAAACCGGCCTGTCACCCAGGGCCGGTATTGCAATGCTGCATTGCAGCAAGGCTTATGCATTTCTCGAAGGCAGGGATTTTGCGATCCCGGAAGACGTCAAGGCCATTTTCCCCAGTCTCGCCCGTCATCGTATGACCGTGCCGCATGGCATGGAAACTTCCGTCAAAGAGCAAATTTCCAACTTGTTAAACCAGATCGCAATCCCCTGAGTCAGCCAATGGTAACGGTCGTCACCCCACTGCCAGGCAAGTCTTTAACCAACATTATTACAGACCGGATCAAGCAGCGGGTTCGAAATAAGCGCGGTCCCATGACGCCACCTTTTGAGTTGGTGTATCGTCATATTTTTGTACTACCGACAAAGTTTGGTTGGGGTTTCGGGGTCATGCTGATCTTCATGGCACTCGGCGGTCTTAATTTTAATAATAATATGGCCCTGATCCTGGTATTTCTGCTCGCCACCATTGCTCAATTGACCACATTGATTGCCTACCGCAATCTGTCCGGGCTAAAAATTGACAGTGTTTATGCTGAACCGGTTTTTTGTGGTGAATACGCACATTTCCGTGTCTTTGTCTCCAATGGAAATGAACGCCAGCGATTTGCGATCCAGGCCGGGTTCAGACAGGCTCAGGACTGCAAGGATTTCAAGCTCAACTCCTACGATTCTTTTCTTCTACAGCGTCCAACGGAGACACGTGGATGGCTGGAAATGCCCTCTTTTCGATTGGAAACCCGTTTCCCCCTGGGACTTTTTAAGGCCTGGTCATGGATTTTTCCGCAAACCCGCTGCCTCGTCTATCCTGCACCCGCGAAAAAAGCCCCACCACTTCCAAAAACGGGCCATGGCCAGTCAGGCCGTGCCACCCGGGGGGATGGTGACGAAATTCACGGGTTGCGAAAATACCAGCCGGGTGATTCCATTCAACGGGTTGCATGGCGCGCCAGTGCACGCCATGACGAACTTTACAGCCTGGAAATGGAAACCCCGCGTGAAGACGCATGCGAACTGGACTGGGATAGTCTGAAGGGCAGCGATGTTGAAACACGCTTATCCATTCTCACCGCATGGGTCGTTGCCGCAGACCACAAACAGCTATCATATAGCCTGATACTTCCCGACACCGCGATACCTGTTGGCAAAGGCGACAGCCACCGGTCACGATGCCTGGAATCACTGGCACTATACTTGCTGTGAAATCTTTGCCTACAGCCAGGCTAAACCGTCTCAGTACATTGTGGGTCGTCACGACGCTGGTCGTCAGTATGCTTCCACAACTGGTGAGTATGCCGTTTCATCTTGTACCGATTACGCTTTTGCCCATTGTATGGCGGTTAATCGCAGAGTTCCGCCACTGGAAACCCATACCGATGATATGGCGAGTGGTGGCGACAGTGTTGGCGGTAACCGCGCTGGTCACCACCTATGGCGGACTCATGGGAAGACGCGCGGCGGTCAGCATGCTGGTGCTGATGCTGTCATTGAAGTTGCTGGAAACTTTCCGAATCCGTGATGCCCGTATCGTCACCAGCCTGGGCCTGTTCCTGTGTGGTACCCAGTTCCTGTTCTCGCAGGGCATTCCGATGATTATCTATATTATTGCCTGCCTGCTCAGCTCATTGATCGCTTTCATGTATTTGCAAAGATGCGAAGCCTTCAGCGTACTGGGCGAAGAACCGGAAACCAATCGCAACCTGTTAACAGAATTGGGTTTCGGCGCCTCCCTGATGGCGCTTGCCCTGCCGGTTGGCATGACGCTTTTCTTATTGTTTCCACGCTGGGGCAGTCCACTCTGGGGCCTGCCTGAAGATGCCCTGGACGCCCGTTCCGGCTTATCCGACTCCATGACACCCGGTAGTATTCAGAATCTGTTTATGGATGACTCACCGGCGTTTCGCGCCAAGTTCGAAGGCGGTATGCCGAATAACAGGGATCTTTACTGGCGTGGGCCGGTATTCTGGAACTTCGACGGCAGCAGTTGGAAAGTCAGTTACCTCAGTCGCAACCTGCCGGCCGATAACAAGCCCGATCCCAAGAGGGCGTTTTTTCGGTATGAGGTTCAGATGGAGCCAACGGAGCAGCGCTGGTTGTTTGCCCTGGATTATCCTGCGCTGACGCCCCGTAAAACAAAAATGACGGTGGATTACCAGTTAATCGCGTCCCGCCCGGTCACCCGCCTGCGCAGTTACACTATGGCCTCTGATCCAAATTTCCAGGACAGCCCAGTACTCAGACAGACCCTGCTCAGGGCGGCACTTGAAGTGCCGAGTGGATTCAACCCGAGAACCGCTGAAATGATGTCAGACTGGCGCAAAGAGGCCAAAAGTGACAGTGAGATCATCCAAAGGGCATTGCAGTATTTTAACCGCCAGCAGTTTCACTATACGCTGAACCCGCCACTGTTAAGCCGGCACACGGTAGATGAGTTCCTGTTTGATACGAAAGAGGGCTTTTGCGAACACTATGCATCGGCATTTACCATCATGATGCGCATGGCCGGTATTCCGGCACGCGTGGTCACCGGTTACCAGGGCGGCTTTTACAACCCGATCGGCTCCTATGTGCTGGTCAGGCAGTCCGATGCCCATGCCTGGTCGGAAGTGTGGGTCAGGGGCTCCGGCTGGACACGTATCGACCCCACCGCTGCAGTCGCACCCGAACGTGTGCAACAGGGGGCGGTTGAGTCTCTCGATCAACGCCGCTACCTGCTGGATTTTGAATGGCTCAGAAGCGCTCGCAATACTTTTGATCTGTTTCAGCGCGGCTGGAACAACTGGGTGGTTACATTCAGCGCTGACCGCCAGTCACGCCTGTTCTCAATTTTTGGCTGGGAGTTTCTTGGCCCCGCCAAACTGGTCATGGCCATGGCTGGCATTATCCTGATCAGCGGTGCAATTATTTTTCTACTGGTTCCCATGCTGTTGAAGTTCAGGTCTTCAAAAAAGCCGGACCCACTGCTGCGTTTATGGGGTAAATTCATTAGAAAACTGGAAAAAGCCGGTTTTGTTTCACATCCCTCAATGGGCGCCATGGAACTTGCTGCAAATGCCGAGGGTCAATTAGAATACAAAGGTGATTTAATTCACAGAATTGCTGAGCTTTACACCTTATGCCGCTATTCTGGGAAAACGGGTAACGAAGCAGAGTTGACAGACCTGATCAACCGATTCCAGATACGCTCAGTATCCTGATCATGTCAAAATTGGCGAGCAGTTGTTGATGTACCGGAGGATAGGAATGAAACGCCTGATCTGTACAAGCAGCCTGATAATGATGAGTGCTCTGCTGGTTTCCGCCTGCACCACCATCCCGGAACAACTGCAAGGGGATTACACTTCACTGGTTCCGAAGGACAGCACCGAAAAAAACCTGGAAACACCCGTGCGCTGGGGTGGAGTGATACTGGAAACCCGGCCGGAAACCGACTACACCTGTTTTGAAATTCTATCGAAACCGTTACAAACATCAATGCGCCCTAAAAAGTCTGATCAGGCCGAAGGACGGTTCATCGCCTGTAAACCCGGCTTTTACGACCCGGAAGTTTTTAAGAAGAGCCGTGAAGTCACCGTAACCGGCAAGATCATCCACCTTGATGTACGCAAGGTGGGTGAATACGATTATCATTTTCCGGTGGTGGATTTTGACTTCATGATCCTGTGGCCTAAACTCAGGAACAGGGTTTACTACGACTATTCCGGTATGTACCGGCCTTACTACTGGCATTATCCGTATTATGGCAGCCGTTACTGGCGCTATCCGTACTTCAGGTAAATACATTAAGAATGTCAGAATTTAGCGGCTTTCCAAAAGACTTTTTCGCTTTCTTCAATGAACTTAAGAAAAACAACAACCGCGACTGGTTTAACACCAACAAGCAGCGCTATCACGAGTCTGTTGTTCAACCGATGGGTGAATATATTCGCAGTATTGCGCCGCGACTGAAGTCTATCGCACCTTTCTACAATGCAGACCCAAGGCCGCATGGTGGTTCCATGTTTCGTATTTATCGGGACACACGTTTTTCCAAGGACAAAACACCCTATAAAACCCATGCCGCCTGCCATTTCAGACACCAGGCCGGCCGTGATGCCCACGCCCCCGGTTTTTACCTGCATATTGAAACCGACAGCATCTCTGTTGGTGGCGGCATATGGCGTCCGCCGGCCAGGCAACTGGGCCAGATACGGGAGTTCATCACCGACAATCCTTCCGCCTGGGAAAAGCTGTCCCGGTCTTCCGCACTCAGGAAACTCGGTGGTATCAAGGGGGACTCACTGAAACGCCCGCCCCGGGGTTACCTGCCCGACTCAAGACATATTGACGACCTGAAACGTAAGAGTTTTTACGTGATGGCAGGGATGGATGTGAAATTGGCACTCAGCACATCGCTTGTTGACGAATCCGTCAAAGTTTTCAATACCACGTCCCAACTCAACCATTTTATTTGTGACGCGCTGGAGTTGCCTTTTTAGCCCAAACACCTCACTAATTGCCCGCACCGTCATCCCCGCGAAAGCGTGGACCTCAGCAAGCATCCGAAAAGCTGGGGTAGAAAACCTTTTTTAAGTTCACGTTAACCTTCACGAGGTCCCCGCTTTTGCGGGGATGACTTTGCCTTTAGCTGGTAGTTGAATAAAATTTCAATACTGTATATATTTACAGTATCCAATACGGGGTTATTAAAAGTGACTGAAAAACCACTGACAAAACGTCAAAAGGAAATTCTTACGTTCATATCTGATCACATTGATTCCGCCGGATTCCCTCCCACGAGAAATGATGTCTCAAAGCACTTCGGATTTCGTTCACCAAACGCCGCAGAGAGCCATTTACGTGCACTCGAGCACAAGGGTGTGATCCGGATTGAAGCGGGGCGCTCGCGTGGCATCACCCTTACCGCCCTGTCGTCTTCCAACCTGCCGCCATCCAACAGCCTACGTACACCTCTGCCACTGGTTGGGCGGGTCGCCGCCGGCAGTCCGATTCTGGCGCAGGAAAACATCGAAAATGAGTACAGGGTGGATCCGCTTTTATTCTCATCCCGGCCACATTATCTTTTGCGGGTTGAGGGTAACAGTATGCTTGATGCCGGTATCCTGGACGGTGATCTGCTGGCGGTGCACCGCACACCAGAGGCCCGCAACGGACAGATTGTGGTTGCGCGCCTTGATGACGAAGTAACAGTCAAACGTTTTAAACGTAGTGGTCACCGTGTCAGCCTGTTACCGGAGAACCCCGAGTTTCAGCCTATCCAGGTCGACCTGCGGCACCAGGAACTCGTCATCGAAGGCCGGGCCGTGGGTGTTATACGGCCCCGCCTGGCAAACTGAGCAGCGGCACTGGCTCCCCTCCCCGGCAATGGCATCTGCAACGCTATCAACATTAACCTCTCACCCACTGCTGTGGCGCGGTAAGCAGGTTTCACACCACATACCAACTCTCAGCACCGGCCACGCCCTCCTGGATGAGGCACTGCCGGGCGGCGGATGGCCGCTGGGTGCAATCACAGAACTCGTCAATGATACGAACGGTTGCGGGGAGTTGAGCCTGTTGTTGCCATTGCTGGCAAGGCTTAGCCGGGGGGATCATTGGATCAGCATGATCGACCCGCCGTGGATACCCTACCCGCCTGCCTTGCACGGCCATGGCCTGGCATTGGAAAAATTACTGTTAATCCGCACACAAAACAGAAGCGAATCCTTATGGGCCTGTGAACAGGTCGTGCGTGGTATATCCGGCGGTGCAATGCTGGCCTGGCCCGATACCCCATCCTTCAGTGAACTGCGGCGTTTACAACTGGCGGCAGAACGCACGCAAAAAACCGTTTTCCTGTTCCAGGGCAGTAACGCCGCAAGCACCTCATCACCCGCCGTATTACGGCTGCAGTTGACAGCAGATGATGGCGACCTTCAGGTCAGGGTATTGAAATGCCGTGGTCAACGACCGGCAGCAAGCATACGTATCCGCCGGTCACAGCTGCTTCAACCCCTGGCAGCACCCCGGGTGAGCCCGGGCGAAACCGGAAAAAACTTCGGTTCTCCGCTGCAAAGCCAGCTGCATTCCTTGCCCATATCACGGATGTCAGTGGTATCATAATGCAGCCTCAAACAGAGCTAAAAAATCATGCAACTTTCATCCCTGACCGCCGTTTCATCTGTTGATGGACGTTATGCGAACCGCACCGCCGGCCTCCGTGAAATTTTCAGTGAATATGGCTTGATCCGTTACCGCGTTATCGTCGAGATCCGCTGGTTCCAGGCGCTGGCGGCCAGCGTCGATATTCCACAGGTATCAAGCCTCAGCGAAACAGCCAATACCTTTCTCAACGACCTGGTTCAGGATTTCAACCTGGAAGCGGCGCAACGGGTCAAAGCCATCGAGGCCACCACAAACCACGATGTCAAAGCGGTTGAGTACTATCTGAAAGAGTGTTTTGAAAAACAGGATGAACTGAACAAGCTGTCAGAGTTCCTGCACTTCGCCTGTACCTCGGAGGACATCAACAACCTTTCCTATGCACTGATGATGCTGGATGCACGTGAGCGCCTGTTGATGCCGGTGTTTGCAGATATACACGGCACACTGCAAGCCATGGTCAGCGAATATGCCGATGTTGCCATGCTGTCGCGCACACACGGACAGACGGCTTCCCCCACCACCCTGGGTAAAGAGATAGCCAATGTAGCAATACGTTTGCAGCGACAGGTCGATCAACTTTCACGGCAGCCCATACTCGGAAAAATCAACGGCGCGGTTGGTAATTTCAATGCACATATAAATGCATGCCCGGAAGTAACCTGGCCACTGTTTGCCCAGCAGTTTGTTGAGTCGCTGGATATCACCTGGAATCCATGGACAACACAGATCGAACCACACGACTGGATGGCCGAGAGCTTCCACATCCTGAGCCGTCACAATACCATTCTGATCGATTTATGCCGGGATATCTGGGCCTATATTTCTATCGGTTATTTCAGCCAGAAGACCATCAGCGGTGAAGTCGGGTCATCCACCATGCCACACAAGGTCAATCCGATCGACTTTGAGAATGCCGAGGGTAACCTGGGTGTTGCAAATGCCCTGTTGACCCACCTGGCGGAAAAACTGCCGGTTTCCCGCTGGCAGCGGGACCTGAGTGACTCAACCGTATTGCGCACCATAGGCACCGCCGCAGGTCATGGCATGATCGCCTATGCTTCCCTGCTCAAAGGCCTGGACAAACTTCAGCTGAATGAACAGGCACTCGCTGACGATCTCGATAAATGCTGGGAAGTACTGGCAGAGCCCATTCAGACCGTGATGCGTTTGTATGGCATTGAGAACCCTTATGAACAGCTCAAAACCCTGACACGCGGCAAGGCGATCAACCCGGAAATACTGGCGGAGTTTGTCCAGGCACTGGAGATTCCGGCGTCGGCCAAACAACGTTTATTAAAGCTGACACCCGGGACATATACAGGTAATGCCGCGGAGATGGCCCATTCCCTGGTACGGAACGACTTGTGAGCGCCCCGCTGGGAACATTCAGCACTGAGCAGTTTCTCGAGCATTACTGGCAAAAACAACCCTGCCTGATCCGGCAGGCCATGACAGAATTCGAACCCCTGCTTGATGGAGATGACCTGGCGGGTCTGGCCTGTGAGCAAATGGCCGAGTCTCGCCTGGTCAGGGGAAACGCTGAAGCCGCAGACTGGACACTTGAGCACGGCCCCTTCAACGAGGCTGATTTCGCCACTCTGGGGGATAAAAACTGGACACTACTGGTACAGGACGTAGAAAAACACTACGCCCCGTTACAGGACCTGATGCAGCAGTTTGATTTTATCCCCCGCTGGCGGCTTGATGACCTGATGATCAGTTACGCAGCCACCGGTGGTTCGGTGGGGCCACATGTTGATCAATATGATGTGTTCCTGTTGCAGGCTGAAGGAAGACGGCGCTGGCAGATCGCCCTTTCCTTCGAGCCGGCTTTGCTGCATGGCTGCCCGCTAAATGTTCTGAAACAATTCGACCCCGAACAGGAATGGGTACTGGAACCGGGTGATATGCTCTACCTGCCCCCAAATGTAGCCCACCACGGTATCGCGCTGGAACCGGGCATGACATGGTCGATCGGGTCCCGGGCACCCTCCATGGCCGATCTTTTACAGGGATGGGGTGAGTGGCTGGCCTTCTCCGATCATGAAGGAGGCCGATACACAGACCCCGACCTGCAAGCCGCAACCCGTGCAGGTGAGATCGATCGGAAAGCCCTGCAAGGTTTGAAAAAATTGATGCTGGATGGCATTGATGCGAACAAGAACCTGAACAACTACCTGGCTTCTTTTTTAAGCCGTTTCAGACTGGCGCATGATCCAATGCCGCCACCCGCCATTGTGAGTTCCGAAGATTTGCTCGACGCGTTAAAAGATGGCGTCAGACTACACCGGAACCCCTGGACACGCCTGACCTGGATTGAAAATGCGCAAGGTGCCCGATTGTATGCTGCCGGCCAGGCATATGACTGCAGCGTCGGGTTGGCTGAAACCCTGTGTGCAACCGAGCAACCCGGGATCAGGACCGGCATGCTGGATCAGGCTTCGGTGGATACACTGACAAAACTGGTCAACAACGGCCACTTCCTTTTGACAGGTGCAGGCTGATTTGCAACTGCACTGGTGACACGTATCACAACCTCGATTAAAACCCGGTCCTGCGGCACAATGCACGTACCATCAGCATCTCGTGTCAGTTATACTGTAAAGTTAAGCTATGAAATGTTTGTAAAAAACATTTTAGGGTGTTGTTTCTTTTTTTGTTTCAGCACCTGTATTTCTTCAACTGGCAGAACCCGAAAGGCAAAAAAATAGTGAGCTCAACACTGGAGCAGTTATACCTGACCTCGCACCTCTATGGCGGCAATGCGTCCTTCATTGAAACCTGGTATGAAACCTGGCTGGAAGACCCGGGTGCAGTACCTGAACAATGGCGCAAATATTTTGAAAGCATGCCCGCTGCACAAGCACCTGAAACCGGTCATATCCAAGTCGGTGAACGTTTTCGTAACCTGCCCTTGTCCAATAAAGGGTACCCGGGAACAACGACCGAATTCACTGACCACAAACAGGCCAGCGTATCGCGTCTGATCAACTCCTACCGTATCCGCGGGCATGAGGTTGCAAAACTTGACCCGATGGGCAAACCACACCATGCACCGGTTGCCGATCTGCAGCTCGACTTTCATGACCTGAACACCAACGACCTTGAGCACGATTTCGATACCGGTTCACTTGCGGTCGCCGCGCCACGCATGAAACTCAAAGACATCCTGGAGTTGTGTGAACGCGTTTATTGCCAGAGCATCGGTACCGAGTATATGCATATGGTCGATACCGCAAAGCGTGACTGGATGCGGGAAAGGCTGGAAGGCTCCCAGGGTTTCTACGATGTCACCAACGATGACCGGCTTCGCATTTTGCAGATGTTGACGGCAGCCGAGGGCCTGGAAAAATACCTGCATACAAAATACGTCGGCCAGAAGAGATTTTCACTTGAAGGTGGTGACAGCCTGATACCGTTGCTGCATGAAACCATGCTTTATGCCGGCGCCCATGATGTTGAAGAAGTCGTGATAGGCATGGCGCACAGAGGGCGACTGAACGTATTGGTCAATATTCTTGGAAAATCCCCTTCCATGTTATTTGACGAGTTTGAAGGCAATCATGCCAAGAATGATCCCGACCGCCCCGGTGATGTCAAGTATCACCTGGGTTTTGCCTCCGATATTCAAACCCCGGGCGGCGAAGTGCACATGGCGCTGGCTTTTAATCCATCACACCTGGAAATAATCAACCCGGTGGTGGCGGGTTCTGCACGTGCACGCCTGGTTCGTCGCAAGGACACCACCCTCGACACGGTCATGCCCATTCTGGTCCACGGCGATGCCGCTTTTTCCAGCCAGGGTGTGGTTATGGAACTGTTCCAGATGTCGGAAGTACGCGGTTTCGCAGTTGGCGGCACGATGCATATCGTCATCAATAACCAGATAGGTTTCACCACCAGCAATTTACTGGACACCCGTTCAACACTGTATTGCACAGCCATCGCCAAGATGGTGCATGCCCCCATTTTTCACGTGAATGCCGATGATCCTGAAGCGGTGCATCATGTCATGAAAATTGCCTGTGATTTTCGCCAGGAGTTTAACCGTGACGTCGTTATAGACCTGATTTGCTATCGTCGGCACGGTCACAACGAGGCGGATGAACCCTCTGCGACCCAGCCGATGATGTATAAAACCATTCGAGGCATGAAAACCACGCGGCAAAAATACGCCGAAGACCTGGTCAAGCGCGGTATCATCGAGCCAGATTTTCCACAGATACTGATGGATGAGTACCGCCGTAAGCTGGATGACGGCGAACAGGTCGCTGATGTTGAGTCGCACCCGCGCACCAACAAAAACGCCGCCAAATGGCAGAGCTTTGATCATGGTGGCGGCTATGACGGGAGTGGTATAGAAACCGGGGTAGATATCGCCGAGATTAAGAGCCTGGCGGAAAAAATGACACAGTTACCGGAAGGTTTCACACTACATCCACGGGTCAGGAAAATTTATGACGACCGCCGGAAAATGGCTCGTGGAAAATTGCGACTGGACTGGGGTTTCTGTGAAACCGCTGCCTACGCCAGCCTGGTCAGAAATGGCACCGGCCTGCGGCTTGTAGGTCAGGATACCGGTCGCGGTACTTTCTTCCACCGGCATGCTGTTTTACACAACCAGGTTGATGGCTCCATCTACACTCCCTTGACGGAAATAGACCCTCAGCTTGATGTCACTATTATTGACTCTTTATTATCCGAGGAGGCTGTTCTCGGGTTTGAATACGGATATGCCACTGCCGCACCAGAAACCCTGGTCATCTGGGAGGCGCAATTTGGTGATTTCGTCAATGGCGCACAGGTTGTAATCGATCAGTTTTTGAGTTCCGGTGAAGCCAAGTGGGGCCGTTTGTGCGGCCTGGTGCTGTTTCTCCCCCACGGATATGAAGGTCAGGGCCCCGAACATTCAAGTGCCCGCCTGGAGCGTTTCATGCAGTTATGCTCCAATGACAATATCCAGGTCTGCGTTCCGACAACGCCCGCGCAGATGTTCCATATGATCCGCCGGCAGATCGTGATGTCGACACGCAAACCCCTTATCGTCATGACACCCAAGAGTCTGCTCAGAAACAAGGCATCGACTTCAACACTTGATGAACTGGCCAGCGGTGGTTTTCAGTTGGTCATTGATGATGAACGTAACATTGATAAAGCCGGGGTCAAACGCGTGGTGATGTGCTCCGGCAAAGTCTACTACGACTTGATTGAAGCACTTGCCGAAACACCGCAGGAAGATATTGCGGTGGTGCGGGTTGAACAGTTATACCCGATCCCGCATGCAGAATTGTCCTATATTTTTAACAGCTACCCCGCCAACTGCGAAATTGCCTGGTGCCAGGAAGAGCCAAGAAACCAGGGTGCGTGGTATCAGACCATGCACAACCTTCGTGCCGACATGCACGAGGGGCAAGCACTCTATTACGCCGGCCGGCCAAGTTCGGCTTCTCCGGCTGTGGGGTATTTTTCGGTACACGTGGAAGAGCAAAAAAGTTTGGTTAAGGAAGCGATTACCATCGGCGCCGGGCAGAGATATTAAGGATCATAAGTGAACAGGATCAAGCAGCGAGATTCTAATTTAGCACCCGGGTTGAAAGCCACATCCAGTCGCTTGTCAAACCCACAACGAGGAAGACAATGAGCACAGAAATTAAAGTTCCGGTTTTGCCAGAGTCCGTTGCGGATGCGACGGTCGCCTTATGGCATAAAAAACCCGGCGACAGCATCCGCAGGGATGAGAACCTGGTTGATCTTGAGACTGACAAAGTGGTGTTGGAAGTACCCTCACCGGTTGATGGCGTGGTCAGCAAGATAACCCGTGACAGCGGCGAAACCGTCACCAGCGGTGAACTCCTCGGTATGATTGAAGAAGGTGCTGTGGAGCCGGTAAAGGAATCCGCTGAAGCTGCGCCACCGGCAGATATTGCCGAAGCGACTCCGGCCGCTGTTGCGGAAACAGCTAAATTGAGTCCGGCCGCACGGCGGGTTGCCGAAGAGGAGCAGGCCGATATAAGCCAGCTTGCGGGTACCGGGCGCGGTGGACGTATCACCAAGGGTGATGTCATTAACCACGTACGAAATGCCGGAACCACCGGTCCGCGTCCTGAAGAGCGTGTCAGGATGACGCGATTACGTTCCACGATCGCAGAGCGGATGAAACAGGCACAAAATACCGCAGCCATTCTGACCTCATTTAACGAGGTGGATCTGAAAGCTGTCATGGATCTTCGAGCCAGGTACAAAGTGGCCTTTGAAAAGGAGCATGGCGTCAAGCTGGGCCTGATGTCGTTTTTCGTAAAGGCGGTCTGTGCAGCGTTACGTAAACACCCCATTGTCAACGCTTCTCTTGAAGGTGATGAAATCGTGTATCACGGCTACCAGGATATCGGCATTGCCGTTTCAACCGAACGCGGCCTGATGGTGCCAATATTGAGAGATGCCGAACAACTGTCCCTGGCGGAGGCAGAACTCAGTATCAGGGATTTCGCAAGCAGAGCACGCGATGGCTCCATCTCGCTGGAAGACCTGCAAGGCGGAACTTTTTCAATAACCAATGGTGGCACCTTTGGCTCACTACTCTCGACACCCCTTTTGAATCCGCCTCAAAGCGCAATTCTCGGGATGCATACCATCAAGGATCGTGCGGTAGTTGAGGAGGGTGAAGTCGTGGTAAGGCCCATGATGTATATTGCTTTGAGTTACGATCATCGCATTATCGACGGCAAGGATGCAGTATTGTTTCTGGTTGCGGTTAAAAACGCTCTTGAGGATCCGTCGCGCTTGTTATTAGACCTGTAGCCGGGGTCAGCTAACCATTAACCAAAATTGAAGACACGGGGGGGATGAGAACGATTCAATGGTTCTTTGCCCCTGACAGGAAAAACCAATGACTGAAAAATTTGATGTAATTGTAATCGGTGGAGGACCCGGCGGTTACGTGGCAGCCATCAGGGCTGCACAACTTGGCCTGAGTACGGCGTGTATTGACATGAACACCGGTAAAAATGGAAAAGCGGCGTTGGGAGGAACGTGCCTGAACGTCGGTTGTATCCCGTCCAAGGCCCTGCTTGACAGCTCCAAGCACTTTCATCACTTGCAACATGATTACGCGAGCCATGGAATCAGTGTCTCCAACGCCAGCATCGACATCAATACCATGATTTCCCGCAAAGATGCCGTGGTCGGCAGATTGACCGGTGGTGTGGCCCAGTTATTCAAGGCCAACAAGGTGAGACAATTCCATGGTCGTGGCCGCTTACTGGCTAACCGCCAGGTAGAATTTACACCGCATGCATCTACTGAAAAGATCATGCTTGATGGACAAAACATCATCCTGGCAGCCGGCTCGGTACCGATCGCCATTCCCAACGTGACATTTGATAATAAATACATTATTGATAACGAGGGGGCCCTGGATCTGACTGAAGTTCCAAAACGTCTCGGCGTCATCGGTGCAGGGGTCATCGGCCTGGAGCTGGGTTCGGTCTGGCAGCGGCTTGGCTCAGAGGTTACGTTGCTTGAAGCACTGCCGTCGTTCCTGCCTGCTGCAGACCAGGATATTTCCAAACAGGCGGGCCGTCTTTTCAAAAAACAGGGTCTCGATATCCGCCTCGGCACCATGGTCAAGTCAGCCAGTGTCAACGGCGACGAGGTTAATGTAAAACTGGAAGATAAGGCGGGTGAAAGCGAAATCAGTTTCGACCGCTTACTGGTTGCAGTCGGCCGTAAACCCTATACCGATGGTCTCTTGTCTGACGATAGTGGTGTATTGTTGAATGAGCATGGACAGATCGACGTCAATGAGAAGTCACAAACCAGTGTGCCAGGTGTCTGGGCGGTCGGTGATTGCGTTCGTGGGCCCATGCTGGCTCACAAGGCATCCGAGGAAGGTATCGCTGTTGCCGAATTGATTGCCGGCAAAGCCGCACATATCCACTTTGACACGATTCCATGGGTGATTTATACCGACCCCGAGATCGCCTGGGTAGGTAAGACAGAACAGCAATTAAAAGAGGATGGCGTGGCATATCGCAGCGGGTCGTTCCCGTTTGCAGCAACCGGTCGCGGTCTTGCAATGGGTGATGCAGCCGGAATGGTCAAAATGCTGGCGGATGAAGTCACTGATGAAATCCTCGGTGTGCACATTATCGGCCCGAGTGCATCGGAACTGATTGCCGAATGCGTCGTCACCATGGAGTTTCATGGCGCCAGTGAGGATCTGGCCCGCATTGTCCACGCCCACCCGACCCTTTCAGAGGCTGTCCATGAAGCAGCTCTGCATCTCGACAAACGGGCGATTCACCGTGGTAACTAACCACCTCAAGAGGCATATAAACCAATGACTGAAATACCGGAAAAATTCAAAGCATTTCGCATCCATAACGACGCCGAGGGTTATCGCTCCGCTGTTGAAAACGTCAGTATCGATGACCTCAGTGAAGGCGATGTTGTCATTCGCGGAGAATGGTCCGGCATTAACTACAAGGATGCCCTGGCCGCAACAGGCAAGGGAAAAATTCTTCAAAAGTATCCACTCGTTGGCGGGATTGATGTCGCCGGTGAAGTGGTTTCATCGGAATGTGAGCAATTTTCACCGGGTGACAAAGTACTGGTCACGGGTTGTGACCTCTCAGAAAAACGCGATGGCGGCTACAGCCAGTATTTGCGTCTCGATAGCAATAGTGTGATTCCACTGCCCGCTGGCCTGACAACCCGCGAAGCCATGGGTATCGGCACCGCGGGCTTCACGGCAGCCATATCCCTCTACCGTATGGAGGCGCTTGGACAGACACCCCAGGCCGGCCCAATTGTCGTAACCGGGGCAAGTGGCGGGGTTGGAAGCTTTGCGATTGATATCCTCACGCGTGCCGGATATGAGGTACATGCCATCACGGGTAAGGTCGATCAGTTTGATTACCTGGAAGAACTGGGCGCGCGTCAGTGTATTTCCCGCCACGACCTGCATTGGGGCCAGAAACCACTGGAATCCATCCGCTGGGCAGGTTGTATCGACAGTGTCGGTGGTGACACGCTCTCGGGTATCAGCCGTGTGATCGACCTCTGGGGTAATATTGCGGTCTGCGGAATGGCTGGCGGTATCGGTTTAAATGCCACCAACCTGCCATTGATTTTACGTGGGGTCAGCCTGATTGGTATCAGTTCGGTTAACACACCGTATAACATCAGGAAAATACTATGGGATCGCCTGGCGAACGAGTGGCGCCCCAAATACCTTGAAACCATCGTCAACAATGAAGTCAGCCTGGACAAGCTGGGAGAAGCTTTCGACCTGCTGATGAAAGGTAACGCACTGGGACGTACGGTGGTCAAACTTTTATAGCAATTTTCAAGCAGCGAGAACGGATGCTGCTTTTTTGTCTTCATTTGGTGCATAATCATCAAAGAGGGCATTAATTAAAACGGACACAGGTTAATGGCAAAAGTATTAATAGTCGACGACTCCCCGGCGCAGGTGCTCAATCTGAGCACCCTGATAGAAAATTGGGGTCACTGTGTTATTAGCGCGGAAAATGGTAATCAGGCACTTCAGATTGCCCGCGATGAAAGCCCCGACGTCATCCTGATGGACGTTGTTATGCCAGGTATGAGTGGTTTTCAGACAACCAGGAAACTATCCAAGGATCTGGCCACCTGCAGGATTCCCATTATATTTGTCAGCAAAAAAAGTGGCGAGGCCGACCGGATTTGGGGTATGCGGCAGGGTGCAACCGCCTACGTGACCAAGCCCGTAAACCCGGAGAAACTTTTAATCGCTATATCAGACGCTATCGCGGCCTGACAAGTAAAAACAAGGAGCCTGCTTATGTCTATCCAGATAGGAGACCGCATACCATCATCAATGTTAAGCCAAATGGAAGAACAAGGCCCGCAACCGCTGTTGTCAACGCAGTACTTTGCAGGCCGAAAGGTGGTGCTGTTCTCGGTACCGGGTGCATTTACGCCTACCTGCTCGGCATACCATCTTCCCGGTTTTGTTGAATTCGCTGATGAATTTGCCCGCAAGGGTATTGATGCCATTGGCTGTATGGCGGTAAACGACGTATTTGTGATGCACGCCTGGGGCAAGAGCGCCAATGCAACCGGCATCGACATGCTCGCAGATGGCAACGGTGAATTCAGTAAGGCACTTGGGCTGGAACTGGATGGAACCGCGTTTGGAATGGGCCTGCGTTCACAACGCTTTGCGCTGGTAGCGGACGATGGAATTGTCACTCACTTGATGATCGAGGCTCCCGGTGAGTTCCGGGTAAGTTCTGCCGAATCGGTTTTGGCCTTACTCTGAAAGGAAAATAAGATGCAATGTAATATTGGTAAAACAGACCGTGTCATACGTTTAATTGCCGGCGTGGCCATTATCGGCGCCGGATTCTATTATCAATCATGGTGGGGAGCGATCGGTGTTGTGCCATTACTAACGGGCACGCTACGCTGGTGCCCGCCATATCAATTGCTGGGTATTTCGACCAACAAGGAATAACGGCTTTTATTCACTAACCGGCAGGGTGAGTTCGCCCGGAGCAACCTCACCCTTGGGTGTTCATTCCGCGACTTCAGTTGGGTCGCTGCCTTCCTCTTCGCCTTCGAGTTCGTCTTCAACCTGAATCCTGGCCAAACCGACAAGGTTCTCATCATCCCTTAAGCGAATCAATGTTACGCCCTGGGTATTCCGGCCCAGTGTTGATATCTCATTGGCATGCGTTCTTACCAGAGTGCCACCATCAGAGATCAACATGATATCGTCATCATCCGTTACCTGGAGTGCAGAAATAAGCCGCCCGTTACGCGGTGACGTCTGGATACCGATGACGCCTTGTCCGCCCCTGCCCTGGCATGAGTGCTCTTCCGGTTTGGTGCGTTTGCCATAACCACGTTCAGTAACGGTCAGGATATCCCCCTCACCGAGCACCAGCATTGAGACCACTTCCTGGTCTTTCTTCAGACGAATGCCGATGACCCCCCTGGCAGTCCGGCCAACGGAAGTTACATTGCTCTCCGCAAATCGGATGCACTTACCGGAACTGGAGAAAAGCATGACCTCGCTATCACCCTGCGCGATTTCAACATTGACCAGTTCATCATCTTCATCAAGATTGATCGCCCAGATTCCATTCGCGCGTTGATTGCCATAGGCCGTTAACGGGGTTTTCTTGACGATACCGTTACGGGTGGCAAAGAACACAAACAGATTTTCAGAGTATTCACGCACCGGCAACACGGCATTGACACGCTCGTCCTTCTCTAATGGCAAGAGATTGACAATCGGTTTGCCCCGGCTGACATGACTGGCCTGGGGCAGTTCGTATACTTTTAGCCAATAGATTTTGCCACGGGATGTGAAACACAAAAGCGTATCATGCGTATTGGCAACAAATAATTCGTCAATAAAGTCCTCTTCCTTGACCTTGGTAGCCGATTTGCCTTTACCTCCGCGACGTTGCGCCTGGTATCGATCAAGCGATTGGGATTTGGCATAACCCGCATGGGATATGGTGACTACCACATCTTCCTCGGTGATCAGGTCTTCAAGGCTGAGATCAAGTTTCCTTTCAAGAATAACGGTCCGCCGTTCATCACCGTATTTTTCCAGTATCTCTTCCAGTTCCTCGCGAATGACGCTCATCAAACGGGTCGGATCGGAGAGAATATCCAGTAAGGCCCTCACCGTGCCAAGAATTTCCTCATATTCCTTTGTCAGCTTCTCCTGCTCAAGCCCGGTCAGCCTGTGCAGGCGCATATTGAGAATTTCCTGGGCCTGTACCGGTGACAACTGGTAGCCGTTCTCCTGCAAACCGCAATCAGGGTCCAGGTTTTCGGGACGTGAAGTCTCCGCTCCACCCTGACCCAGCATGGCCCGTACCATCCCGGGATCCCACAACTTGGCTAACAGGCGTTCTTTTGCCTCTGCGGGTGAAGGTGACGTCTTGATCATCTCAATCAGTTCATCAAGGTTCGCAAGAGCAACCGTCAAACCCTCGAGTACATGGGCACGATTACGTGCCTTGCGCAGATCGAAAAGGGTACGCCGTGTCACTACTTCCCGGCGGTGGCCTATAAAAGCTTCCAGGATTTGCTTGATATTCAACAAGAGCGGCTGACCATCAACCAGCGCAACCATATTGATGCCAAATACGTTTTGCATCACGGTTTGCTTGTACAGGTTGTTCAGGATGACTTCGGGTACTTCACCACGGCGCAACTCGATGACGACACGCATGCCGTCTTTATCGGACTCGTCACGCAACTCGGTAATGCCATCAAGCTTTTTGTCCTTGACCAGTTCAGCAATTTTTTCCAGCAAGCGCGCCTTGTTGACCTGGTAAGGCAGCTCGGTCACGATCAGTGAGTTTTTGCCGTTATTTTCGTTGGTTTCAACATGCGTCACGGCACGCATGTATATGCGACCGCGTCCGGTATGGTAAGCATCGTGTATTCCCGCTGCACCATTGATCAAACCTGCAGTAGGAAAATCCGGTCCCGGCAGATGCTCCATGATGCCTTCGATATCAAGCCCGGGGTTTTCAATCAGGGCGATGGTGGCATTAATGACTTCATTCAGGTTGTGCGGTGGAATATTGGTGGCCATACCAACCGCAATACCGGCAGAACCATTGATCAACAATCCAGGAACCCGGGTTGGTAAAACCAGTGGTTCGTATTCGGATTCATCATAGTTTGGACCGAAGTTGACCGTTTCCTTGGCGAGATCTGCCAAAAGTTCATGGGCCAGCTTCGACATGCGGACTTCGGTGTAACGCATGGCTGCTGCGGCATCACCGTCCACGGAACCAAAGTTACCCTGACCATCCACCAGCATGTAACGCATGGCAAATGGTTGCGCCATGCGAACGATGGTGTCGTAAACAGCCGAATCACCATGCGGATGATATTTACCGATTACATCACCGACCACACGGGCGGATTTTTTATATGCCTTATTCCAGTCATTACCCAATTCGCTCATGGCAAAAAGCACCCGCCGGTGCACTGGTTTCAGACCGTCCCGGACATCGGGTAAAGCACGACCGACAATGACACTCATCGCGTAGTCCATGTAGGACTGACGCATTTCGTCTTCCAGGTTGACCTGCAGGACTTCTTTAGCTAGCTCAGCCATTAAATGTATATTCTCCGGAATGATGTATCTTTATGATTTATATTGAATATTTATAGTCTGCCAGTGCAGCGTCTTATTGCTGTTTTTATTCTCGACACCAGCTGATAATCTTACCACAAAATGACCTTGAAATGGGCTATCGCGTGGTATCTGAAAAAGTGTTTTCACAGCACTATGCGATGCTCATGAACAAAGGTTCTTTATACCTGCGCGATAGGCCAGTATCATTGGCGGAACAGAATTAAAAATTACGGAGATTTACACCATGAAACAGCTGATTTCCTTTTTCGCTGTGATGTTACTGAGTCTGTCTGCTGCATATGCACAGGAGGCAACCACTAACCCGCAAGTTACCCTGCATACCAACCACGGCGACATCGTACTGGAGTTATTCCCTCAAGAAGCCCCGATATCTGTAGAAAATTTTCTGCAATATGCCAATGATGGTTTTTATGATGGTACGGTTTTCCATCGCGTCATCAGCCACTTTATGATCCAGGGAGGCGGAATGATGATCACGGCTGACGAAATTACCGTCGAAGGTGAACATAAACCGGTCTCGCTGGTTCCCAAACCAACCCGCGACCCCATCATCAATGAAGCCGATAATGGTCTGCAAAACAAACGTGGAACAGTCGCCATGGCGCGTACCAATGATGTTAATTCTGCGACCTCGCAGTTTTTCATCAATGTAGAACTCAATAGCAACCTTGATCATAAGAGTAAAGAGAACTCACGTACATGGGGTTATGCTGTTTTCGGCCGCGTCGTGGAAGGTATGGACGTCGTGGATGATATTCGCTTTGTAAAGACCGGAGCGCAGGATGTACCGGTTGAAGCTGTCGTCATCGAATCCGTCGAAGTTCGCTGAGTCAGTTTCAGACCCAGTCCATGACCACCTTATTCATTTCAGATTTACATCTGGATGACCGTAGACCGGAAACGACCTCATTATTGAGAGAGTTCCTGCGGGATGAGGCAGTCAATGCAGACGCCCTGTATATCCTCGGTGATCTTTTTGAGTTCTGGCTGGGTGATGACGTACCGTCAAAGTGCTCGGTAGAAGTTGCTGCCGGCTTATCCCGACTTGCAGACAATGGTGTTCCCTGTTATTTCATGCATGGTAACCGTGATTTTCTGTTGCAGCATGACTATGCAAAATTGGCCGGTGTTGAGCTTTTACCTGAAGAACACGTCATTGATCTCTACGGTGAGCAGGTTTTACTGATGCACGGTGATAGCCTGTGCACGGATGACGTTGCCTATCAGCAACTCCGGAAGGTCGTCAGAAACCCGGCCTGGCAACAGGATATTTTATCCAAAGCCCCTCAGGAACGCCTGCAAATGGCCTTACAGCTTCGTGAAGCCAGCGCCGATCACAAGGGCTCTGAGGACATGAGCATCATGGATGTGAACCAAGATGAAGTTTACAGGGCTTTTGAGCGTCACAGCGTCCTGAGGATGATACACGGCCATACCCACCGCCCGGCCACCCATGATCTGGAAATAAATGGAAAAAGCGCCCGGCGAATTGTACTTGGCGACTGGTACACCCAAGGCAGTGTTTTAAGAGTGCAACCCGGAAGTTACGAGTTATCCTCGCTTTAACTGCCACGATTGTAACTTCTGCAAAACTGAATTTCGGCTCTTATGCCCTATTGAATCCGCCAGGGTCGCGTAGGGTGCATAACTCGTTATGCACCGCATCTTGATCTATTCACTTTTTTGTCTTTACACATTAATGAGTGGTTTTCTGTCAGGGCGCCAAGGCCGCACAGCACCTTGCTTCAGGACACGCTGTTATGTTCAGGATGAACGGTACTTTGCGATAGAGCACAGGGATGTGCGACGCAAAGCATCCATGTGCGCTCTTCCTCGACGTCCTGTGTCGTAAGGTTCTGAAGCACGGTGCTGTACACGCTCGGCTTAGTGGAAACGCTTACAACAATGGTTTCAGATAGATGTACTACGGCAAGGTCGAAATCGCATCCATTTCGCGTTGAGTAAATCCAGCCTGCATTCGTGCGGCCATATTGAATGGCCCCCTGATGGTACCAGTGAAATATTCTTTCAATAACCCCAGGAACGTTGATTCAGGTTCCAGACCACGCTGGTCACAACAAGTACGAAACCAGTGACTGCCAATTTCAACATGCCGGACCTCCTCTTCCAGGATAATCTTCAGAATTCTTACGGTTTCATGGTCGCCCGCTGAATTGAGTCGTTCGATCATACCTGGGGTCACATCCAGCCCACGTGCTTCCAGCACCCGCGGCACCAGCGCCATGCGCTTCATACAGTCATCCGCCGTTCGCTGGGCCATTTCCCATAGTCCGTTATGCGCTGGAAAGTCACCATAACTGAAGCCCATGGACTGCAATCGCGTGGACAGCAATTGAAAATGGCGGGCCTCGTCGGCCGCCACGGATATCCAGTCGAAATAATAGTTGGCCGGCATATCCCGGAACCGGTACGCAGCATCCAGGGCGAGGTTGATGGCGTTGAATTCAATATGCGTGACAGCATGCACCAATGCCGCACGACCCTCTTCACTCCCAAGCCGCCGCCGGCGGAGTTTTGCCGGTGCAACCAGTTCCGGTTTTGCAGGCCGCCCTGCTACGCCGATCGGGGTGACCGGCGTATTGGGATCAAACTCGAAGTTATCTGACTGAACCGCCATCCACAAATCGGTGACGGCGGCACACTTCTCTTCAGGCGAACAAATCGCCAGGCACTTTTCTGTGTTCTTAAAAAAAGAAACCACAGTAGTTTCCCTTTTACATATTGCTGATAACAGCATCCGCAAATGCAGAGGTGGAAACCTCGGTAGCGCCTTCCATCTGACGGGCAAAATCGTAAGTTACGATTTTCTGCTGGATGGTTTTACCAAAGGCCGCGGCGATTAAAGCGGTCACTTCTGTCCAGCCGATATACTCAAACATCATCGAACCGGAGAACATCAGGGAACTGGGGTTCACCTTGTCGAGATTGGCATACTTGGGAGCCGTACCATGGGTGGCTTCAAAGACTGCGATATGGTCTGCCATGTTGGCACCGGGAGCGATACCCATACCACCCACCTCCGCAGCCATCGCATCAGACAGGTAATCACCATTCAGGTTGGTGGTCGCCAACACACTGAACTCGGCAGGACGCAGTTGCATCAACTGGAACATGATATCGGCAATACGGTCCTTGATGACCACTTTGCCTTCCGGACGATGACCGTCATATTTGTCCCACAATTCGGCTTCAGTAATGGTGTCATCGGCAAATTCCTCGGCAGCGACCTCATAACCCCATTTACGGAAAGCGCCTTCGGTGAACTTCTGGATATTACCTTTGTGAACCAGTGTCACGCTGTCGCGGTTATGATCGATTGCATACTGGATTGCCTTACGTACCAGTCGTTTCGAACCAAACGCAGATATCGGCTTGATACCGATGCCGGCACCCTCGAAGAACTCTGCGCCCATTTCTTCACGCAGGAATTTGGCCAGTTTTTCGTTTTCAGGTGAACCGGACTCGTACTCTATACCGGCGTAGACGTCTTCGGTGTTTTCTCTGAAGATGATCGCATTGACGTCTTCAGGGCGTTTCATGGGTGAAGGAACACCATCGAAATATTCTACCGGACGGACACAGGCGTATAAATCCAAGTCCTGGCGCAAAGACACGTTTAATGAGCGGAAACCACCACCCACCGGAGTAGTCAGCGGTCCTTTTACAGATACGACCAAATCCTTGACCGCTTCCAGGGTTTCAGCCGGAAAGTAATTGCCGTCATAGATACCGGCGGCTTTTTCACCAAGAAATAATTCAGCCCAATGAACCTTACGTTTTCCACCATAGGCTTTTTCAACTGCAGCATTCCAGACACGCATCGATGCACGGGTAATATCGCCACCAATGCCGTCGCCCTCGATAAAGCCCAGGATCGGGTTGTCAGTAACAACTAATTTGTCATTTTCGATAGTTATTTTGTCGCCGCTGGCGGGGATTTGGATATGTTCATAGCTCATAGTTATTGATTCCTGTTAAGAGGGCTTCTAAAAGTTGCGGGACATTATACGTCCGACAGGTTCAAATCGCATTCAATTTGGTGATTCCTGCGGCGAATTTTCCCAGTTGGTGGAATTCGCCACTTTTTGTGGTCACTTTACTAACAACAACTCCCATTTCCTTGCGTGCTGTACCCAGTTTGCAGGATATAAGCACCAAGGAGCCTGATATAAAGCCATTTCAGCATCGACTTGCCTATCCTTGCAGATGATGGCACGAATCCTGCATAAATACATTCATCAATGGCGCAAGCACGAAAGGAGAAAATTATGGGTCGCGGTTCAGCAGGCAATGTAATTGCAGCCTTATGCAGTTTTTTCATTCCAGGCCTCGGACAGTTGTTACAAGGCCGATGGATACTGGCGGGATTCATGTTTGTCATGTCCATTCTGTTATGGATCATTTTGTTGGGTTGGGTTATTCACCTGTGGTCCATTATTGATGCCGCCATTTACACTCCACCCAGCGAGCACCGCTCTTACCGGCACAGTAGAAGGTACGAGCGCTCTTACCGGCACCGTAGAAGGTACGAGTGGTAAAAGTAGTTTAAGTTCAAACGGGCCCGACTCCAACGTATAAGGCTGACCACCTGTTGGAGCAGCTGAACCCCTTTGGATGCAATGGGGGCGAGAAAATCCCCGTGATTGTTTTCACAGCCCGAAACTCTCACGATCTTTCTCGCCCCCTTCTTAATCTACCCCGCCAATACGGTTTTTATAACATCCACATACCACCAGTCCTCTGCTAAGATAAATGCTGATCAATCTGGCAACGGAGACAAAAATGTATTTCAAACCGCTGCTGCTACCACTGCTGGCACAGGTCGTTTTGACTTTTATCGTCATGCTCGTCATGTATCGGAAACGCGTTACCGAAATGAAAATAAAACGAATCCACCCGCAGCGGATTCAAACCCGGTCCAAATCAAAAGCACTGCTGACAGACTCCGCATCCGCCGCGGATAATTTCTCAAACCTGTTTGAATTGCCGATTCTGTTTTATACAGCCATTCTTCTCACCTTAATTCTCATGGTGCAGGACGGTATCCTGGTGATACTGGCCTGGTCCTTTGTCATCTCACGCTACCTGCACAGTTTCATACATGTGAGCTATAACCGCGTCATGCACCGCTTTTCGGTTTTTGTTTTCAGTAGTTTCGTACTGCTTGCTTATTGGGTACGTCTCGGCTGGATCATATTGCAAGCCTGAGGAAGACCGATGAGCATTGAGAATCAGACCAAAGGAAGTTGTTTTTGCGGTGCGGTCAGGTTTTCTGCATCACTGCCAAGCAAATGGTGTGCGCACTGCCATTGCAGCATGTGCAGAAAATCCCACGGTGCCGGGTATGTCACCTGGGCAGGCTTCGAAGCTGACCAGGTCAAATTTACTCACGGCGAAGATCAACTGAGCTGGTTTGATTCATCCCCAGGCGCACAACGTGGTTTCTGTAGAAACTGTGGTAGTAGCCTGTTTTTTCGCTCCGAACGCTGGGCCGGCGAATTACACATTGCCCTGGGTTGCATGGACGATGCCATCGACCGTCAGCCACAAGCCAATGTGTTTTACGACAAACACGTCAACTGGATGCCGATTGACGTAACCCTGAAACAGGTAGACGGGTAACAAGCCTGACCCTGATCGAAAAAACTGGCACTCACCGCTTACAGCAGCTTTTCCTCCGGCACCGACCAGTCAACCGGTTTTTGCTGGTGCCGCTGCAGGTATTCGTTAGCACTGGAGAAATGACGGCAACCAAGGAAGCCCCGGTGCGCTGACAACGGCGACGGGTGCGGTGCTTTGAGTACCAAATGTTTAGACCGGTCAATCATTGCCCCTTTTTTCTGTGCATAACTACCCCAGAGCATGAACACCAGCTCTTCCCTTTCATCGTTCAGCAACTGCACGATAGCGTCGGTGAATGTCTCCCAACCCTTACCCTGGTGTGAACCGGCCTGGCCGCGTTCAACGGTCAATACCGCGTTGAGCAATAGCACGCCCTGCTCTGCCCAGGATTGTAAATAACCGTGGTGAGGAACTGTGATACCCAGGTCAGACTCAATTTCGCGATAGATATTGGCCAGTGATGGTGGAACCCGCACCCCGGGTTGTACCGAAAAACACAAACCATGGGCCTGCCCCGGTCCGTGGTAAGGATCCTGACCCAATATGACAACACGTACCTGCTCAAACGGCGTACTGTCGAGCGCATTGAATATCTGTGCGCCCGGTGGGTAAATTACCGCGCGATGCTGTTTCCTTATAACCAGGAATTCACGCAGTTTATGCATGTATTCCTGTTGAAACTGATCCTCCAACCGGCTGAGCCAGGATTCATGCAACTGGACTGTTCCCATATCGTTACCGCCCTTGCCAGTGTTCAAAACGAGGTTCCCGCGAGGGAAAAGCGCATTCCCTGTCTTGATTCTATACACTTTGACCCAAGTTATCAGGTCATTCAACATGACCCTGTTCACCCAGACCGGAGCCAAAATGCCCATTCAAACAGACGTAGTCATCATCGGTGCCGGCCCTGCCGGCTTATTCCAGGTATTTGAACTGGGCCTGCTGGATATTCACGCACACGTGGTGGATTCATTACCGCGCATCGGCGGCCAATGTGGCGAGTTGTATCCTGAAAAACCCATATACGATATCCCGGCCTACCCGGTGATTGGCGCGCAGGAACTCATCGACAGATTGATGGAGCAAATTGAGCCGTTCAATGCACAATTTCATCTTGGACAGGCCGTTACCGGACTGGAACGGAAAGACAACGGCCGTTTCGCACTGATTACATCCGCCGGCACCGAATTCGATACTGCAACCGTCATTATCGCGGCCGGTCTTGGCGCCTTCCAACCACGTCAGTTACGTGCTCCGGGTGCTGTGGATTTCAATGAAAAATGCATTCATTACAAGATCACCCAGGCACAGGAACTGGCTGGCAAGAACATTACCATCTTAGGTGGCGGTGACTCGGCACTGGACTGGACACTCGAACTACATGACAAGGTGAAAAGCCTCACCCTGATCCACCGTCGCGTTGAATATCGGGCTCAGCCTGCTTCGGTCAAGAAAATGAAGGCGCTCGCCGGGAAAGGTGTGATTCGGGAGTTTCATGGCATGGTGCGCGAGGTGCTCTCTGAAGACGGGGATTTCCGGGGTCTGAGCGTGGCCGATGCAGAAGGAAATACACATGAAATCAACGCGGACGAGGTCTACGTTTTCTGGGGTCTGTCACCCAACCTCGGGGCCGTAGGTGAATGGGGACTGGATATCGATAAACGTCAGATCCGCGTGGATACTGAAAAATTCGAGACCAGCGAGACCGGTATCTTCGCAGTGGGCGATATCAATACCTATCCGGGTAAGAAAAAGCTCATTCTCAGCGGCTTTCACGAAGCTGCGCTGGCAGCCTTTGGCGTGCAAAAACACCTTGATCCTGACAAACGTGTGTTTCTACAATACACCACAACCAGCCCTGTCATGCACAGACGCCTGGGATTGGAAAAAGAAAAATAACTACCAGGGAAATCGACGACCGGGCCAACCGGTCAGTCACAAAGCAAAGTACTGCGGCTATTCAGGATGATTCTGGTCCTTCGCGTGGCAGAATCGGCCATTCGGAAACATCCAGGGCAGCCCGGTAACCGTGCCATGTCGCATAAGCCAACCAGGGTATGATGAAAATCAGGCCAATGCCTGCTGTCAGAAAACCGATCCCCGTCAGCGTACAGATTGATAGCGCCCACACGAACATGGCGGGCTTGTTGCGTAGCACTCCATTGACGCTTGATATGACCGCAGTGATGACATCTATATCGCGATTGGCCAGCATCGGTAAGGAAAACACCGTGGCCGCGAAACTGAAACAAGCAAATATTGAGCCCACGGCCGAACCGATCAGAAGAAAGTTAATGACATGGCCCCACTCGGGCTCGCCCCCCATTGGAAAAAACACCTGTACCATCATGCCGGCCCTTGCCCACAGGAGAAAAATAACCAGCAAAACCAGTGTAAACACCATGGAATTACCCAACGGCCGTTTGACCGCCCTGATGGTATGCGCCAGGTCAGGTGTCTTGCCTTCACAAAGTTGCCTGCTAACCGAATAAAGTCCAAACGCCAGCATCGGTGCGACAAAGACAAACCCGGAAAGTGCGCTAAACAACAGGACGTATCCGCCCAGTTTCCACGCCAGAAAGGCAACGAAAACACTCACAATGAAAACGAAAAAACCATAGGCCAGGCTTATTCCTTTTGCTTTCTTGAGATCTGTCCAACCCGCCCGTAGCCACTCGAAAGCAGCGCCCGTTTTGAGTGATCTGCATGGCACCAGGTGTGTTTTGGGCGGGATAAATTCCTGTGGGTCTTTTTTGTTATTCATTTTTCAACCTCGAATTATTACCTGATATTAGTACACTCACTTCCGGTTTGAGTCCGGATCATCACTCAAAGTATGGCTTATCAATGTCTCTTTTTCCTCCCAAATTCTGCCCAACCAGGATTTCAGGTGATTTTTGGCAATGGGATCCTCCCTGAAATCGTGGCCTCGAAGAGTATCGTCAATGGGCCTTAACTCAATATATACCGAAATCTTTTTAACCTGGCCGGATACGTACTGCCATACCGATGGCGTGCCGTTGGGGTAAATAATGGTGACATCGATCAGGCAGTCCAATGCGTCATCAAAAGAATACAACACCTGCCCTACACCACCATACCGTGGTTTCAGCAAATGCTTGTACGGCGAGTTTTGCGACACCCGTTTGGACTCGCTAAAACGTGTCCCTTCGGGGAAGGTCATCATCGAGACCGGAATGTGTTTAAGCTTTTCGCAAGCCCGTGCCGCATTTTCCAGGTCCTTTCCACGAAGGGACGGGTTTCTGAGTAGTTCCTGTTTGCTGTAGCGGCGTAAAAACGCCATATCCAGAGCCCACCAGGCAACGCCCAGAACCGGCACCCAGATCAACTGGTGCTTTAGCAAATAGCGCCCAAATGGTGCCCGGCGGTTTAGACAGTGCTGTAACGCGAGGATGTCCACACCTGACCGGTGATTACAGGAGACCAGGTAACGACCCGTATGACTGATACCCTCAGGCATCCTGACATCCCACTCCATTTCACGATAGGGCCAGACCACACACTTATTAATTGAAACCCATAATTCGCCAAGTGAGGACAACCAGTGGGTCATGGTGTCCCTTGGGCGGCCATATGGTGCTATAAATTTGAACAACGACAGAATAAAAATAACCGTTGTCAAAACAACGGTACTGCAAGACACAATCAGGATGACGAATGCACCCTGCAGACCATAGCGTGCCTTCTTCAACATGACGTTGGCTTTTAACGGGCTTTTCTGAACCGCAAAGTCATGCGGTCACTTTCACCGATGGCAGAATACTTCTCTTTATCTACATCACCCAGTGATTGACTCGGAGGCAGTGTCCAAACCCCTTTCGGATGATCCTTCGTATCCCTGGGGTTGGCGTTTATCTCTGAAGCCGCCTCGAACTCAAAACCGGCGTTGGCGGCAATTTCCCTGACCGCCGCTTCGGATACATAACCCGACTTTGCCGACACTTTCGGGTCGGAACCTTCAGCGGCCCTGTGCTGGACCACACCCAGGATACCGCCCGGTTTCAACACACGTGCAAACTCGTTGAATATGTCCTGTGCCTGGCCGGCGGATATCCAGCCATGGGTATTGCGGAAGGTCACGATGACATCTAGTGACTCGGCATCACCCAGTGAAGGGGAATCCGGTGGTGAAAAATATTCAAATGCTACCTGGTCATAAACTTCCGGGTGCTTTGCAAAGTCCTCTTCCATTTTCTTCGGCAGTTCATAGCGGTACGCAGGTTGCCCTTCCACCTGCGGGTCCCATGTGGCAATGATCAAATTGCCGTGATCCCGCATGGCAGGTGCAAGAATCTCGGTGTACCAGCCGCCGCCAGGCCAGATTTCCATTACCGTATCACCGTCCTTGATACCGAAAAACGCCAGGGTTTCAGACGGATGACGGTACTGGTCACGTGCCTTATTGGCATCGGAACGATGCTCGCCCTCTACACCCATTGCCACTTGCTCGGCAAAAGTCAGATTACCGGCAAAAGCGGTTGACGAGACTAACAAAACCAGCACGCTAAAAAAAATTGATTTCACCTGATCACTCCTGCGATGTTTGTGGACGAATCATACCCAAACTCCAACTCATTCGAAAGCTGATGCTTTGGTGTTTTCCAGAATGCGCAAGGCATAATGTAATCTATTCTGACACCGGGGTTTTTAAAACGTGTAATACTTCCCCGGACATCCGGTCTACTTTGTAAGGTGTAAGAACTGAAGACATTGAAGAAAACATGATCGACAACCTCTTACCTTTCATGATGCTTGGTATCTTTGCTGCTGCGGTGCTGACAAGACCTCTGGCCAGGCAAAAACTCGTGATCATGCCGGTTGCGCTGATTTTATTGGGCTTTGTCAGTTCGGAAATCTGGGTTGCCATGGGTTATGACACGGGTCTGCGCTGGCAGATTTTACGTGACCTGGTTTTTTACCTGCTACTCCCCATGTTGATCTTTGAGGCTTCCATCAATATCAACGTTCGCCTGTTGCGCCGGGAAGCCCTGCTGGTATTCAGCCTTGCCGTCCCCCTGTTAATGGTTGCCTCACTGGTCGCCGCTCTCGTCATCCAGGCACTGATTGGTGAATCACTGGGTAACATGTGGGCATTGACCTTTCTATGCGGTGCAATGATCAGCGCGACTGACCCGGCCACTGTGAGCAATATCGTCCACGGTGGCCGGTCATCAAGCCGTGTCGTCAGCATCCTCGAGGGTGAAAGTCTGATCAATGACGCCACCACCATTACCCTGTTTGTCATGATTTCCGCGCTACTCACAATACCCGGCTACGACCTCAACTGGATAGAAATTGCAGGCCGTTTCATCCTGGTGCTCACTGGAAGCCTGTTGGTGGGCTTTTTTCTGGGTTGGCTATTTGACTGGATTATCAGACCTTTGGATGATGTGGTCCTGACAACATCGGTTACGCTGGTACTGGCTTTTCTCAGTTTTTGGGTTGGCGAGCATATTCTTGGGTGGTCTGGCGTGGTCGCCACGCTGTCGGCCGGTTTGACGATTGCCTGGTTGCAGCGCAAGGACCTGAATGAAGAGGATGTGGCGTTCGCCTTTGGTTCCTGGAGAACACTGGGTTTTCTGGCCGACGCCATGCTGTTTTTCCTGGTGGGAATGAGTATTACCATGGACATGTTCCAGATTCACTGGCTGGCCATGCTGGTGGGAGTGCTGGCTGCCTTTGTTTCCCGCATAGTTATTATATTTGCAGGTGCCGGACTGCTTTCCCGCCTGCCCGGACAACGCCGCTTAAGCCTGGCCGACCAAAACCTGATGCTGTGGGGTGGCATTCGTGGTGCGGTTGCTATTGCCCTGGCATTGTCCCTGAGTATCGAGCTTCCGTACTGGTATACGATACAAAGCATGGTCTACGGTGTCGCACTTTTCAGCCTGGTATTCCAGGCACCGCTGTTTTCATTTTTGTCACAACGAAAACACCGTTTTGCCTAAGCCCAAATCCGGAACGGCTATTAACGGGTCAATGCCGGTTGCAGTACTTCCCATACATTGTCCAGTAACACCGGTTGTCCTTTTTCATTGGGATGAATCGTATCAGCCTGCAACAGATCCGGTCTGAACGCGACACCTTCCATGAAGAATGGCACAAGCAATGTATCGAATTCATTGGCAAGATCGGTATAGATAGATTCGAATTGTTGCAGATAGGCGCTGCCATAATTCGGCGGCAACTTGATACCTGCAAGCAGCACCCGGGCACCGACAGCCTGACTTTGCCTGATCATTTCTGTCATATTTTTTCGGGTGATACCCGGATCAATGCCACGTAAACCGTCATTTGCTCCAAGTTCAATGATGACGATTTCGGGTTGATAGCGATCAATCAGACGTGGAAGCCGTGACAGACCACCTTGTGTTGTATCTCCGCTGATGCTGGAGTTGAGAATTTGATATGAATGACCATATTCCTTAAGACGAATCTCGAGAAGGTTCACCCAGGATTTTTCGCGGTCCATGCCATAACCGGCACTGAGACTATCACCCAGAATGAGTAAGACAGGTGATTCCGATGCAAATGCGATGGTCGGAATAAAACCAACAACTGACAACAGAAGCGATAAAATAACCCTCATGAATACTCCAATATCCGAACCAGAAACATTTGCCCTTGAGGCCGAAAATCTTAGCAAAATAGTCACCAGCCCTGAAGGATTGCTGACCATACTAGACCAGGTCAGCCTGCAAGTCAGTCACGGCGAACGAATTGCCATTATTGGAGCGTCTGGCGCGGGTAAATCCACCTTGCTGGGATTGCTGGCGGGACTCGATCTGCCTACATCCGGGAAGGTCTGGCTGGCCGGCAACGAACTGACAGCACTGGATGAAGACGGTCGTGCGGCCCTGCGCGCCGATGAAGTCGGATTTGTATTCCAGTCATTTCACCTGATCCCGTCCTTGACCGCATTGGAAAATGTCATGCTGCCACTGGAACTGGCCAACCACGACCAGCCAAGGGAAGCTGCAAGGGCGGCTTTGGGGAGTGTGGGCCTGGGTGAACGTTCCGGTCACTATCCACGCCAGTTATCCGGTGGTGAAAAACAAAGGGTTGCGATTGCCCGCGCCTATGTCGTTCAGCCGACGGTGCTGTTCGCTGATGAGCCCACCGGAAATCTTGACCAGCAAACCGGTGAAACGGTTATCGATATCCTGTTTCGTATGAACCGGGAATACGGTACCACCCTGGTGCTGGTCAGCCATGACCTGGTGCTAGCCAAACGCTGTGACCGGATTATCCAGATGGATGCAGGCCATATTCATATACCTGGGCAAACTGACGCGGGGATGGATCATTGAAAGCACTGGCACTGGCCTGGCGTCTTTTGCTGCGGGACTGGAAGTCCGGTGAACTGACCGTACTGGGCATTGCCCTGGTCATCGCCGTGACCTCGCTGACTGCGGTTGCGTTTCTTACCGACCGCGTCGGCCACGCGGTGGAACTACGTGCCGCTGAATCACTGGCAGCCGATTTGCGCCTGGGTTCAAGCCAGCCCATACCGGCTGAATATATTGATATGGCCGAGCAGGCCGGTTTGAAGACGGCATCCATGATTATTATGCCGAGCGTGGTATTTGAGAACGATCGCAGCACACTTTCCGCGGTTAGCGCAGTCAGTTCCGGCTATCCATTGAGGGGCAGGCTTAAAACTTCAATACAGCTTTTGGCTCCGGCAACTGAAACCACCGACATCCCGGGACAGGGCGAAGCCTGGGCAAGCACGCGCTTGCTGGCCAGGCTCGGTGCCGACACCGGTTCGGTCATCAGGGTCGGGACAGCCGATTTTCGGGTCACAAAAGTGCTTGATTTCCGACCGGACCAGGGCTGGCGGTTTGTTGACCTTGCCCCGACTTTGCTGATTAACATGGCGGATCTTGAAAGCACGGAATTGATCCAGCCGGGCAGCCGTGTCAGTTACCGCAACCTGTTCGCCGGACCCCGCGAAATCATTGCTTCATTTAAACCTGAGTTGGAAACCCTTTTATCCGCAGGCGAACAGTTGCGTGATATTGCCGATACCGACCCGCAGATGCGATCGGCGACAGAGCGCTCGGGCCGCTTTCTGAACCTGGCATCACTGGTCAGTGTATTACTGGCCGCGGTGGCGGTTGCAATGGCTGCGAGACGTTACGCCATTCGGCATCGGGACCGTATCGCGTTACTCAAGTGTCTTGGTTCACAACAACGTTTTATTCTCAGGTTAAACCTGTTCCAATTATTCATGCTGACAATCGTGGGGGCAGCGACGGGAATCTTGCTGGGGTTTATAGCCCAGCAGGGTCTTGCATGGATTGCCAGCGAGCTGATTGCACAGGATCTGCCGGCAGCCGGTGCATCGCCCGTTCTGCTCGGCCTGATGACTGCCCTGTTCATATTATGCGGTTTTGCGCTACCCGACCTGATCCAGATGGGAAAAACTCCGGTGTTGCGGGTCTTGCGTCATGATGTCGAACCGCCACCGATGCGGTACGGACTCAGTTATGTTGCAGGTGCTGTCGCCGTTCTGGCGCTTCTGCAGTGGATGGTACGTGATATCAAGCTGGTGCTGGGAATCGCTGGCGGCACCGTGGGGTCTTTTGCCGTACTTGGTCTCGCCGGCTGGTTACTGGTCAAAGCCACAGGCCGGTTTCGCGGCATGGCCGGAGTCTCCTGGCGATATGGACTTGCCAATCTGAACCGGCGCGGCCGCGAGAGTGTTATCCAGGTGGTTGCCTTTGGCCTGGGACTGATGGTGTTGATGCTTCTGACCCTGGTCAGAAACGACCTGATGGAAACCTGGCGGGACAGCTTGCCAAGTGATGCCCCTAACCAGTTCATGATCAATATACAACCGCATGAAGTCCCCGAGATGCAAAAATATCTCGCCTCGCAAAACATGCAGGTTCCGGAATTCGCGCCCCTGGTTCGGGCCCGCATGACAACCATCAACGGTGAGGATGTCAGCCAGATTACTTTTGAAGACCCGCGGGGCGAACGCTGGGCAAAACGGGAATCCAATCTGAGCTTCGGAGACAGCATTCAAACCGGTAACAAACTGACGGAAGGTCAATGGTGGGAAGCTGGAACTGAAAATCACGAGGTATCAGTGGAAGCCGATTTTGGACGTGAACTGGGGGTCAAGATTGGTGACGAACTCGGCTTTGATATTGCCGGTGAACCCGTAACGGCCACAGTCACCAGCTTTCGAACGGTCGAATGGGACACTTTTCAGCCCAATTTTTTCATGTTTTTCTCGGCTGCGACACTGAGAGACTATCCTGCCTCGTACATCACTGCTCTCTATGCGGGAGCAGAGGATGACAGGAAAATTCTGGAATTAATGCGACAATTTCCCAGTGTAACCGTTATCGACCTTGAAGCATCACTCGCACAGGTACGTGACGTGATGGACAAGGCTTCGATGGCCGTGCAAACGGTTTTTCTGTTTACCCTGCTTGCCGGGCTGGCCGTGTTATGGGCGGCTGTTCAGTCCAGCCTTGATGAGCGTAGTTTTGAGAGTGCAATCCTGCGCACCCTGGGCGCTTCCCGCGCAAGGGTTCTGACCGGTGTGGTGGTTGAGTTCCTGGCTATCGGTTTTCTGGCAGGTTTACTGGCATCCATCGGCGCAAGCCTCGCTGCCTGGCACCTCGCGGTCAATGTCTATGAACTCCCGTATCAATTCAGTCCCATGCTTTGGCTAACGGGGCCTATGCTGGGCATGCTCTTTGTTGGAAGCAGCGGATTGCTGGCCACCTGGCGGGTCGTCACCCATTCACCACTGAGTGTATTAAGGGGCGTTTAGGAGCCTGTTCAATAAAAAAGCCCGGCGAGATGCCGGGCTTTAAAGTGCTCATTTAGTGAGCAGTTTTCTATTTGGACGAAGTCTTAGAAGTTATAGGTTCCTTCGATACCCCAGATGGCCGGTTCGTTAACAAAACCGGTATTATTACTGAAGTCCACGAAACCCTTAACATTATCTTCATCGGTGATATTACGACCGAACAAGGCCACTTCCCAGTCATTCCGGGTGTTCCTGTAGCCGATCCTGAGACCGCCTTCAAACTGGTTATTGGTTTCAAACTCGGGGGTGTAATACAGGGCCATCTGGATTTTGCCGTAGTAAACCCAATCGGTAAAGACAAAGAACTCACCGTCATCGCCAATTGGCATGCCATAGCGGAGTGTGAGGCCGTAGTTGGTTTTGGGTGTTCTCGGGAACGGGTTGCCATCGATGGAGACCTGTCCATTTTCATCCCTGTACTGCCACGCTTCACAAAGTGTCGAACCACAGGGAACCACGCTCAGACCTTCGTCCTTGATCTCGGTATCGTTATACGCGGCACCAAAAGTGGCCATAAAGTTATCAGTGATCAGCCATTGAAGATCGAGTTCAAAACCGCTCGCTGTACCTTTATTGGCGTTGATCACCTGGTTGCTGTTCGTGGCCCCACCGATGATGGACAATTGCATATCATCCAAGTTGTAGTAGAAGACACTGGCATTCAAACGCAGGCTGTCATCAACCAGGTCTGCCTTGTAGCCCAGTTCATATGACATGATCGTTTCAGGTTTTGCAACTGTGGGGTACTCAAGAAATGCGACATCACGGCCCTGGATGGATTGTGCCCTGAAACCCGATGCGAACCTGGCGTAAATATTGGAACTGTCGTTGATCGCGTAATCAGCAGTCAGGTCCCAGCTGACCTTGTCAGCAGATACGTCAATTTTTGGTACCGGCGGGATGCCTAAATCAAGCCAGAGCTGGCCATACTGTAATACCTTGAAATCCCTCTTGTCATCGGTATAGCGCAGACCGGCACTGAGAGTGAACTGGTCCGTCACATCATATGCACCCTGGGCAAACAGGGCCCATGCGTCATTGGTATGTTTGATAATGGTGTTTTGCGGAGGACCGCCAAAACCAAAGGAGGCAAAAGAGTCCGTTTCTACTTTAAGCGAACTGTTGAAATAGAAAAAACCGGCCTGCCAGCTGAAGCGGTCATCCATATCACTTGCAATACGCAGTTCCTGGGTAAACTGATCGGTATCGGCACCATCCTGGGTCACAGAGGGAGTGGTAATTGTTCCCGGGAACGTCAAGGTTGGAACACCAAAAACAGGTGCTGCCGGATCGTAGGTAATACCCGGTGGAACCTGTGCCGTACCACTGAAATCAACCACACCGCCATCAATGTCGCCACGGCTGAAGCCATCACCTTGCTGATACGAAGTGATGGATGTCAACGTCGTACTGGAGAGATCCCATTCCAGGTTAAGGGTATAACCGGATCCATCATATGCCTGCGGGTTATTGTCACCACCGTCGTAATAGACGGTATCGCGGTCATAGTTCTGGTTCAGCTTATTGCTGCCGGTATCAAATACATTCGCCCGGAATATTGATGATGTACCTTCAAGATCACGCGCCTGGGCAAGAAACAGAGCAGTGAAGTTTTCGCTCGGTGTCCACAATAACTGAACACGACCGGCAATTTCAGTAAACTCACCCATGGCGTCTTTTTCTTCCGTGAAGCCATTGTCTATCCAGTTATCACGGCCACGGTATATCATCGACACCCTGCCCGCCAACACATCCGGAATCAGACTACCACCGACCGCCGCTTCAACATTACGGCTTGAATAAGTGCCGTATGAACCATAAGCATAACCATCGGTAAAATGCTCGGGCCGGCGACTGTTGAATTTGACAATACCCGCAGTTGTGTTTCTGCCAAACAATGTGCCCTGTGGCCCGCGGATAACTTCAACCTGATCTATGTCAAAGATCGGGAAGCTCTTGAGCACGACATTTTCCATAACGACTTCGTCCATGATAACGGACACCGGTTGTGATGCTGCAAGATCGAAGTCGATATTACCCAGACCACGAATATAGAAGCGTGGTGCGGCGCGGCCATTTGATGATTCTGCATAGAGACCCGGTACGCGACCCGCCAGGGCCAGAACATCCTCACCACCGGAGAACATTGTCTGTAAATCCTCACCGGAAACCGTAGCGATGGATAAAGGTACATCCTGTATGCTCTCCGCTCGCTTGGTAGCTGTTACGATTACCTCTTCCAGCACACCGTCTGAGAATGCTTCATCGTCCTGCGCATATACCAGGCCCGCACTTGAAAGAGATACAATACCTGCAATAACAGATACATATAGTTTATTTCTAGAATTGGGTAGAACTTTTTTAGTGTTCATTGCTGTGCCTCTGTGTTGTTTTTTACCCCGGACCCATGACCTTCCGGTGTGACAATTTCAGAGCTGATCAAAACTGGATTCTGATGTTAAACCGGATAAACCAGTGACCGGGCTCCGATATAATTTAAAACCGTTGTTTTATACCATATTTCCGACCCGAAAGGGCCGAAAAAGAGGTTTAAAGAGGGTATTGGCACCATCGGCAACTTCCAGCGTAACTTGTTTTATACTGGCAACGGGTTTTGAACAAAATTAAACAACAAATGATCGAGGTTGAAGCATGGATCCCAAAATCACAGCGTTATATAACGACTACAGACTGCCCGGGTTTCGACACCGTTGATGATGCATTACGCCAGCGATGATAAACGTGTCAATGCCATGATCCCTGATTTCCGGGCTGCACTGGATGAAAATAAAGTTGCATATAGCTTACATATGTATCCGGGTACCGGTCATGGCGTCCACAATGACACCCGCCAGGCGCGTTATGATGAAGCCGCTGCCCGCTTGTCATGGCAAAGAACCATTAACTTTTTTAACCATTACCTGAAATCCTGATATGTTCAGGAGAAGGAGAGACCGTGTAGCGGTCGAGAGGCTGGCCTGGGCCATGAACGGTATACCGCGGGCGCAGGGACGAGGTGAGACCGGGAACCGGTCGAGAAGGTGGCCTGGGCCATGCGCAGGAGCGGCGCATGTCAGTTTTGCACGGCTCGCAGTCGTAGCGTGGGTATGAGGTACAACATGCTGAGCGATTTACAAATACAGCAGTTTCACAATGATGGTTACCTGGTTCTGGAAAATGCGATTGAAAAATCGGTCATTGAGAATCTCAAAACTGCAGCACTACAAATTGTGAATGATTTCGATATCGACAGGCATCGAACCGTGTTTACTACCACGGACCGCGATAGCGGACGTGATGATTACTTTCTTGACTCAGCAGAGCGCATTCACTGTTTTCTCGAAGAAGGTGCACTGGACAAGGATGGCAAGCTGCTGAAACCGGCACAACTGGCCATTAACAAGATCGGTCATGCCATGCATGACCTGCACCCGGTTTTCAATGAATTTTGCCATCAGGCGATTTTTGGACGGGTTTTGAGAGATGTTGGCTACAAAGCACCGTTGCTATGGCAAACCATGTACATCTTCAAGCAACCGCATATTGGCGGTGAAGTACGCTGGCATCAGGATGGCAGCTATTTGATCTCGGACCCGTCTACTGTGACCGGTATCTGGATTGCCATTGAGGATGCCAACCGGGATAACGGTTGTCTTTGGGTGCAACCCGGGGGGCATCACTCACCCTTGCGGGAGATTTTCCAGGTTGACTGGACAAAACGCAAAGGAAAATTAACCGATCTCGACTCGACACCATGGCCTAATGACAATGAGGCGGTTGCAGTTGAGGTTCCCGCTGGCAGTGTGGTCATTTTTCAAGGCCATATGCCCCATTACAGTTCACAAAACCGCTCGGATTTTTCCCGGCATGCGTTTACGCTTCATGTTGCCGAGAAACACGCCAACTGGTCTGACAGTAATTGGTTACAACGCCGCACGCTGGGCGACTTTGAGTTGTAAGTCTGATTTTTCCTCTGCACCAAGGAACGCCATATCCAGACCGTCAAGCTGTGATTGGTAAACCTGTTCTGGCGTGAGGCCGACAGCCGGTGCGGCAACATCATATTCGTGAGCGATGTCTATCGCGCTGATACCCGGGTCATCGGTATTCAGGCAGAACTTCACACCTCCCTCGGCCAATGGCTTGATGGGATGTGAGGCGTAGTCTTTAACCGTACTCGTGTGCAGGTTGGAGGTTGGACAAATCTCCAGGCCAATGCCCTGCTCTGCCAGGAAATCAACCAGGGCCGGATCCTCAATAGCCCGAAAACCATGACCAATGCGTGTTGCTCCCAGGTCATGAATTGCCGACCATACACTCTGTGGACCATCGGCTTCACCGGCATGAATGGTCACATGCAAGCCCGCATCGCGGACGCGTTTGAAATGCGCTTTGAACAGCTGCGCCGGATAGCGGAGTTCATCGCCAGCCAAATCCACCGCAACGATATGATCACGGTGGGCCAGGATCGCATCCAGTTCCTTCATACAGGTCTCAGCACCGTAGGTCCGGCTTAAAATACCAATGATATTGGCGCGCACACCGGTATCACGTTCAGCTGCCCGCACACCGTCCGCGCAGGCCTCCATAACCTCGGCCGGGTCCATGCCATGTGACTCTGCCATGAACCAGGGACTGTAGCGCAATTCGATGTAATCAATCCCTTCGGATTGGGCGTCCTCCACATTTTCATAGGCCACACGCCGACAGGCGTCCGCATCGACAAGTACAGCCGTCATATGCTCAAAACGGTCGAGAAATGCCATTAAGCCTGGCGCTGAATCATCTATATGAATATATGGAGCGAGCTCTGCGACGCTTCTGGCCGGCAGCGCGATACCATGCTGGTCAGCCAACTCCAGAATGGTTTCAAGCCGGATACTTCCATCAAGATGGCGGTGTAACTCAACCAATGGCAGTGTTTTATCAATCATTCCGCTTTCCTTAGCGCAACAAAAAAAATCTTTTCATTGGGCTATATTTACCAAGTGAACAGGACAAGCCCTGCATTGTACCTATGTTGAATTGCAATATGCAGTTATGCCGTTTGAATTCCCGGCTACGGTGACAGGAATCAACGCAACCCACTGCCAGGGCTCATCAAAAAGAACCCGCGTGGGACATTGCAACTACCAGTTGGTTTTTTACGGCTATACTTTCTGTCAGGAATCCAAAAAATTTAAAAGGCCTTAGCCATGTCCAAACCATTGGAAAACATTCTCCATGCTGTCGGCAACACACCCATCATCAAGATCAACAAGCTGTCACCCGACGGCATCAATATGTATGTCAAGGCGGAGGGCTTCAACCCGATGGGATCTGTCAAGGACCGAATGGCTGTGTCAACCATTGAAGCCGCTGAGGCCAGCGGGGAATTGAAACCCGGTCAAACGGTCATTGAGGCCACCAGTGGTAATACCGGTATCGGCCTGGCCATGGTTTGTGCCGTCAAAGGTTATCCACTGGTGGTTACGATGGCGGAAAGCTTCAGCCTGGAGCGACGTAAAATACTGCGTTTTCTCGGTGCCAAAGTGGTTCTGACACCAGCGGAGTTGAAAGGAAGCGGTATGGTGGCAAAGGCGGTGGAACTGGCAAAAGCACATGGCTGGTTCCTTGTCAGGCAATTTGAGAATGAAGCCAATGCTGATGCACACAGCCGTACGACGGCAGAAGAAATCCTGAGCTGCTTTGACGGTGAAAAACTGAACTACTTCGTCACGGGATTTGGTACCGGCGGAACCTTGAAGGGCACCAGTCGTGTGTTAAAAAAGAAAAGTCCGGACACAAAGGTCATCGTCTGCGAACCGGACAATGCACAACTACTCGGTAGTGGCATTCCCCAGGCAAGAGAGCCCGATGGAAGCCCGACCGGCAGTCATCCCAATTTTCGGCCCCACCTTGTACAGGGGTGGTCACCGGACTTCATACCCAAATTGACCGAGGACGCAGTCGCTGCCGGCACGATTGACAAGATCATTCCGATAGACGGAAAGAAAGCACTGCAATACACCCGTGCACTGGCACAAAAAGAAGGCATCTTCTGTGGTGTTTCCGGTGGCGCGACGTTTACTGCCGCCATGGAGGTCGCAAAATCAGCGCCGGCAGGCAGCAATATACTGTGCATGTTGCCGGATACCGGTGAACGTTACCTGTCAACACCGTTGTTCGACAACATCGTGCTTGAAATGAGCGAAGAGGAGTGGGAGGTTTCCCGTTCAACACCCAATTACCGGTTTGATGCTGCAACAACGGGAAAACCAGTCGTCAAGGCCGATGAACAAGATCAAGCGCCGCCTCCCCTGGATGAATCAGCTTTGGAATTTGTAAGCCAGGCAACATCTGATAGCGAAAACCCAATCGTATTGTTTGCCCTTGAATGGTGTGAATTCTGCTGGTCCGTACGCAAACTGTTCTCAAAACTGGAGATACCGTACCGGGCCATTGATCTCGATTCCGTCCAATACCAGGAAAACAACCTGGGCGGCAAAATCAGGGCCGTTTTACTTGATCAGTTAGGTTCACCCACCATCCCGCAAATCTTTATCGGCGGACAGCATATCGGTGGTGCTACAGACCTGTTTGCGGCCTACAAAAGTGGTGAATTGAATTCGCTACTGTTGACTCACAACATCAGCATGAAGGACATGCCTGGATCGTTTGAACCTGCGTCCCTGCTGCCGGGTTGGTTGCATAAGCGATAGCTATCAAAGGCATACTTAAAATCAATTTAACTATGACTTGATAAAGGCTCATAATCTCCCCAAATTAACAGCGGGTGATGAATTCACCCACCCGAATTTTTTCAAAAGGAGATACTCAAGTGAGCCACAAGGTACCCAGCATTACTTTTAAAACCCGTGTTCGTGATGAAAGCGTTGAAGGCCCCAATCCTTTTCGCTGGCAGGACATCACTTCAGATGAAATATTCAATGGCAAGAAAGTGGTTGTGTTTGCCCTGCCCGGTGCATTTACACCCACCTGTTCCAGCACCCACCTGCCCGGCTATGAGAAGCATTACCAGGAAATGCGTGATGCCGGTATTGATGAGGTTTACTGCCTGAGCGTGAACGACGCTTTCACCATGTTCCAGTGGGGTATACACCAGGGTGTGCAGAACGTAAAACTGTTACCGGATGGCAGTGGTGATTTCTCACGCCTGATGGGCATGCTGGTACGTAAGGACAACCTGGGTTTCGGCCTTCGCTCCTGGCGTTACTCCATGTTGGTCGACAACGGTGAGATCCAAAAGGTTTTCAGCGAGGCAGGCAAACAGGATAATGCACCCGCCGATCCGTTTGAGGTCAGTGACGCTGATACCATGTTAGCCTACATTAAATCCAACGCCTGAAAATAAAGTTGATCTAACGCAGAACTTTCGGGTTCTGCGTTTTTTTTATGCGGTATGATATTGCACCAGCGTAACAGGGTCCGTAATTAATAAGAAAGGTAAGAATGTTCATGGTCAATCCCTTAATTTTAATCCATGCAGTTTGTGCCGAAATTGGTTTGTTCGCATTCCTTTGGGTCCTGGTGGAGTTGTTAAACCCAAGCGAAACCAGGATTGCACGCGCACAGGTTGCCGCTCTCGCCGGTTTTGCCTGCTTGTTTTTCGCATGGCTTGTTGGCGGTTTTTATTATGTTGAAGTTTACGGTTTGCATGTTAAGCCCCTGATCAATGCGAGTGACGCGAAATGGGTGCACAGCATCGTTATGGAAGTGAAGGAGCACATCTTCCTGTTTCTGCCGATCCTCGCATCACTGACTGCGGCATTGTTATACAAGTATGATGGGGAACTGATCAATAACAGGGATGCCAGGGTGAGCATCGTCCTTCTTGCCGGCGTAATTTTTCTGCTTGGGTTCTCCATTGCAGGTATGGGTGCGATCATTTCCTCGGGTTACAGGTTTGCATTGATGACGGGTATGACATGAATTCAAAAGCGATTACACGGGCCGCAGCGGCAACCATTGTCCTGATTGCCGCTGCAACAATAAGCAGTGAATTATCCGCTGCGTTCAAGCAGCTTTTAAGTACGATTGGCAGCCACCACTGGATTGGAAAGAGTGTGCTGTCGGTGGTGTTCTTCGGGCTGTTATACCTGGTCTTTACCAAGGTTTCTGATGACAGCTTCACCCTCAAAGATACCGGCTTGCTTATCGGCACGGTATTTACCAGCGGTTTGGCCATTTTAATTTTTTATGTTATGCACGCGTAACGCAATGCAGAAAAATTCTGACTGAATTGACAGGCAACGTCAAAACCACGCTGAAGATAACGCCAAGAACACAATGATGAGCTAAGGCCTCTCTGAATTTTCGCAAACAACGTTATTCCAACACGTAAAGCTGCCAAAGGTCTTTTCGGGTCATCTGCAAAAACGGACTCATGGCCAGTAAACCTGTTTTGCCTATGCTTTTTTCGAGATAGCGCATTTCTTCAAACTTGGCCCTCGTTCGCTCCCCCACCGGCGTGTCCAGGCCATTTTCCCGCATCATCAACACACCCTTCGCTCGCAGAGCCAGTTCGGTGTACAGACGCAAATAACACAGCATGTCGACGACCACGGTACCGGGGAATTTCTGTTTCAGATCTTGTAAAAAACGACCAATTTTTGAATCGGCAAACTCACCCGAGTTGATCTGCTCCATTAATAATGCATCTTCATCAAAATCCACTTCCAGCCACTCATGCATGCTGCGTGCGCTTTTTTGAAAGACGATCAGAAAAATTGGCGGCAATGCCAGCAATGTACCCAGGGTCGTAAGAATCGGCGTCCCTGGAAAATGATTGAAAACCGAATGGATGGTGATGGCAACGATGAACCCGGGCAAATACAGCAAGGGGTTGATCTTCATCTGGCGCTCACTGAGTGTTTGCGCCATGACACCAAACAGCGCCATGGTTCCACCATGCATGATGGCAGTTCCGAAGCCGCGGACAACCCAAACGGCGATGTGAGCGTCGGATGCCATGGTTAAATAATAGAAATTTTCCACCACGCCAAAGCCCGCACCTACTGCAAACCCCAATATCGCCGAGTCCACCAGGAATCCGATACGATTGGTCCTGAACAGGTAGATCATCACGCAGGCCTTCAGGCCCTCTTCAATTACCGGTGCTGCATAACGGGAATAGGTCGTAAAATCCCAGCCCAATTCCCCAATGGCGTAACCATTGATCCAGTATCCGGCAATTGGCAAAAGAGCACCGATAAGGATGACCCATAATATGGTGCGGAAGTTGACCAGCTTGTAGCTGTCTAAATATAGTAGAACGAGCAGAAAAATAATGACGGGTAACAGCCCAATCGGGGCCCTGGATAGCACATCGGTTAACATCGGTCTGTCAACGTTCCTTCAAAGACCTTCATGGAACTCTATTCTGCGGGATAATCCCTCATATTGCACCAGGGGCTCTATCCATCTGTCGTTCTCACAAAATCTTAAGGGATATCATGATTTCATCGTCCCGTTTTTTCCCACTTTGAAAACCAGCGGCATATCCTACAGACAGTGTCATTGCATGGCTGTGGCTAACGGTGAAATGCAGGTCCAGCTGTAAACCGGCACTTGTAAACCAGCGATCATAGGATTTCCCCGGATCGGTCTTAAGGGCCGCGAAAAAAACTGCCGGCCGTATCCAGCCCAGGTAGAAACCCGGTGTGCCCACAGACTCAAAACGGACGGGCGGCAGATTCCACTCGGCCACAGATTTGAGAAAGTCACGGGCACTGATCGCGTCAATTTCAAAGCCGGGCATACTATAGAAATTGCGATATCGTTTGACTTCACGATCATCGACATAGTTGTTACCGAAGCCGCCAAAATAATAATTGGTCAAGGTGTTGAGGCGGTCGCCATTGGCTGTACCGGCAGAGTTGTAAAACCAGATCGAGGAGTGCTTCCAAGGCAGTGCAAACCCGAAGTCCAACCCGGCTCGTAATTTCGGGATGACTGAGCTATCGCCGAGGTTCGGGATGACGAAATTACTGGCGCGGTCTGCGCTGGCGACTATATCCCAACGGTAACCTTTTTCATGGTCAACAGCGGCCAACGATTTCCTCGTGTTGGTATAGTTGAGTTCGACCTGCCCATGCAAAATATTTTGATATAACAAGGTTTCTACGTTTTGATTTCCCGGTAAGGTATCAAGACCGGTGAAGTAGGCAACATCTGCAGAAAAATCAAGCTGCTTCGGTTTATCAAATATCAATGCTTTCTCATAACCGACGATGAATGCATCACCTTTCCGGCTACGCTTGGTTGGCCCGAACAAATCATAAAAATCAGCGCCATTGTGCCAGTATCGGGCATGCCAGTTAATATGCTGATACTCAACATTCAGGTGAAGCTTTTCACCCGATGGCAATGAATCAGAAGGTGAATAGGAGGCGGATAACAGGAGTTTATTAAACTGCATGGTATCTTCGAAATTCCAGTGCCACCCAAATGCGAATTCCCCGCGATAACCCTGAATGATTGGATAGGTAGACCCCAGCCCCAGCTCCTTTATGGGCTTGTACTTTCCCTGGTGAGTAATCTTTGAGGCGTAATCAACATCCCCCAGTGAGGAGGTGACAGACCAATCTGCTACCTGCGGGTGCTTTTTAGCGATTTCAGAACCCAGAAATGTAATAGCGCTGACATCCTGAATGGGGGCAGGGTCGATTCTTACAGGCGTAAACCCATTGCCCGTATACTCGTAAACCACCATTGAGCCGTCCTCCAGCGGGATCGGCCGGAAAAATCCGGTCTCTGCATTACTGACTGCCTCAAGGTCGCCGGTCGCCAGTTCGTAGCGGAAAATATTTGAAACACCCGTCAGGTAGGAACTGCCGAAGAGAAAGCGGCCATCCGGAGAAAAAACAAAACCTTCAGGAACCGCCAAACCAAACTCAAACTGATCCACCACTTCAACCTTACCCGCCAACAAATCTTTGGTATTAAATACACGTAGGAACTGGTCCCCGTTGGGCTCTCCCATGGAGGTCGACAGCTTGCTGCCATCGGGGGAGATATCCATGTCAAATAAAATATTACCGTACGGCCAGGTATGAACCTGGTTCCAGCTATCATAGGGTGGGGGTATACGAACGATGGTTGCATAACCATTCAGATGCCGGATACCCCAAATGGATTGATCAGCCGGGTTGAAAACGATATCACCGATACGGGCGTCTTTTAGCAACATGTGCGATTCACCGGTTTCGATATCCAGCGACATCAAATCACGAAATGCGTAGTTGTCGTTGGTGAAAAAAGCGGTCCTGCTATCCGCATCCCAGGCCAGCGATGTCACCCGGTATAACATGGGGCCCTTGATATCTTTGAGACGATCGACACTACCCTCTTCCAGCGACAGCACCCCCACATGCGCAACTACTCCCGGATAACGAAACGCACCGATGAGCGTATTGGACCCGGGCTCATAAAAAGAACGGGAAATTGACCCCAATGCGTTCTCTACGAGATAGTCTTTTGAGGTTAATGGGTGTTCACGTACCGATCGCAGATTCATGTTCTGGAAATCATGCTCCCAAGCGATCCAGTCATCCCAGACTGTCTCAAGCGGCTTTCCGAAAACATGAAGGAACTGTTTTGAGTAGTATCGTTCGCTGTCTTCTCCCCGACTCAGCCATTCAACGACTTTTTCAGGCGAATAGACCAAGCCGAGGTAGCTCATGAAACGGGTGCCGTAAAGATATGCATTCACACCCACCTGGAAGTCTACCGCGGTTCCCTCCGAAACAAGACCCAATGCACTATAAAATTGCGCGTCATCGCGAACCATTGATCGAAATACCATTTCGTCATAGGCACCTTGTGCCCTGCCCAGACCGGCGGCCATCCATGTTTCCATAAACACCGCGCTACCTTCCAGGTACCATCGGGGTACATTGACCCGGGGGGTTGCAAGATAGTTGTATATCATGGACTCAGGATGTTCGGAGATGGCCATCGGTTTTCCTCTGAAAAACCGGCGCCAGCCAGCGTCCTGTTGATTCCAGACGTCCATGGTTGCCACGTGTACCAACTCATGATTCATGAGAGTGAAAACCCGCTCGCTGGCGGTGAATGTTTCGAAGGTTCTGCTTAGAGGGGCGACATCGATGAGTAGGGCATTATTGGGGGAAGAGCGGGCAGCTGCGTTACCGTAATCAGAGAAATCCTTCAAAAGAACCGTGGTTTTGTCATAAGGCTCCCAATTAAAAATATAACGCTGGAAATCCAGTGAATTATAGAAGGCTTTTCCTACATAGGGCGTCAGGTAAGTTTGTGGCGGATCGAAGTAAAGCAGACGTAGTTCGTCGGATTCCTGGACATCCATTTCGAACGACTGGGCAAGCGCTGTGCTGCCGCACACGAGTGCTGCCGTCAGCAACATAACCAAGCTTAACGGACGCATTATTATTCTCCCTTTAGAGCAGTCCTACTCTCAAAGCATACTATAGATTTGTCCCACTTTTTTCAGTCCCCATTTTCAGCTGGCAAAAATAAAGCCGCCTGCATTCAGCAGGCGGCGTCTGTCAACATAACGATTCTGTTTGCTTATTGCTGATTCAGTGCCTTTGCAAAGCCAGGATTGCTCAGCATCGCGGCAAATGATGCATCGCTTGCCAGTGCCATGAAAGCGGGCTCATTAGCCATTGCTGTGAACGCCTGGGGATTATTAGCCATAGCTGCAAACGCCTGTGGATTGCTGGCTAAAGCCGCAAACGCCTGCGGGTTATTGGCCATCGCTGCAAAAGCCTGCGGATTGGCGGCCATCGCACTAAACGCACTGGCGTCGTTAGCCAGGGCCGCAAATGCCTGTGGATTGGATGCCATTGCTGAAAAGGCTTGTGCGTTTAACGCAAGTGCTTCAAATGCCTGTGGATTGGCGGCCATTGCGGCAAAGGCTTGAGGGCTGCTGGCCATCGCTGAAAAGGCTTGCGGGTTATTGGCCATCGCGGCAAACGCCTGCGGATTGCTGGCCAGTGCTGAAAAAGCATTCGCATCAAGGGCCAGTGCTGAAAACGCCTGGGCATTGTTTGCCATAGCGGTAAATGCCTGCGGGTTGGCAGCAAGTGCGTCGAACGCGTTTGCATCCTGTGCAAGGGCCTGGAAAGCCTGTGGTGCGGAAGCCATCGCTGCAAAGGACTGCGGATCTGAAGCGGCAGCTGAAAACGCCTGGATATCATTGGCAAAGGCTGCAAATGCCTGCGGGTCGGATGCCATCGCGGCGAATGCCTGCGGGTACCTGGCCATCGCGGCAAATGCCTGTGGATACCTGGCCATCGCGGCAAACGCCTGTGGCTGGCTGGCCATCGCGGCAAACGCCTGTGGGTTTGATGCCATCGCGGCAAATGCGTCGGCGCTGAATGCCTGTGCAGAAAAACCTTCGGCACTAAAAGCCTTGGCGTTTAATGCCATCGCGGCAAAGGCCTGTGGATTACTGGCCATCGCTGCAAAGGCCTGCGGGTTATTGGCCATCGCGGCAAATGCCTGCGGGTTATTGGCCAGTGCAGAGAAAGCGTTCGCATCAAGCGCCAGTGCTGAAAACGCCTGGGCATTGTTGGCCATCGCGGCAAATGCCTGCGGGTTGGCAGCCAGTGCATTAAAGGCGTTTGCATCCTGTGCAAGGGCCTGGAATGCCTGCGGTGCGGAAGCCATTGCCGCAAAGGACTGGGGGTCTGAAGCGGCGGCTGAAAACGCCTGGATATCATTGGCAAAGGCAGCAAACGCCTGCGGGTTCGATGCCATCGCGGCGAATGCCTGTGGATACCGGGCCATCGCGGCAAATGCCTGCGGGTACCTGGCCATCGCGGCAAACGCCTGTGGCTGACTGGCCATCGCGGCAAACGCCTGTGGGTTTGATGCCATGGCGGCAAATGCGTCTGCACTGAATGCCTGTGCGGCAAAACCTTCGGCACTCATACCATCGGCACTAAATGCCCGGGCATTCGACGCCATTGCGGCAAACGCCTGTGGGTTGCTGGCCATTGCGGCAAATGCCTGCGGGTTATTGGCCATCGCCGCAAATGCCTGCGGATGACTGGCCAGTGCGACAAAAGCCTGCGGTGATTGTGCCATTGCGGCAAGCGCCTGCGGATGCTGGGCCAAAACCATGAAAGCCGGGTCGCTGGCCAGGGCTCTGAACTGCGGATCTTTAATTACCAGTTCGAATACATCAGTTTGCATCAATAATGCAACAGCTTCATCACCCAGGTTCACATCGTCACCTGAGATCTGCTCTCCCCGATAACGTTCAGCAGGAACAATAGTACCTGACGCTTGCTCGCTGCCAAATGGAAGGTCATTGCTCAAAAAAGCGATGCCGGCAATGACCACCGCCAAACCGGCAACAACTATCCAGGTTTTCTGATTGTTCATACTCATTTTGTCTGTCCTCTTTTATATTGAAATACTATAAACCGTTGCCGGTCTCTTTATCTATTACCGCCCTGCACCCAAAAAGTTGGCGATTTTATACAAAATTTTGTTCACCGTTGTGAAGTACTCATTTCATTCTGTTGTATAAGCTGGCTACTTGCAAAAAACTGCAACTCCAGTGGTGTCACGTGGCCCGCCCCCGCCGCACGTCTTAAATTCAACTTGTAATGCTGCTTACCATTGCTGGCAAGATGAATAGAACCGTCCACCATTGAAACCGCATCCGCGCGCCCCTGCGGGCTGCTGACACCATCAAACTCCAGTCCACGTCCAGCAAAATTGATGACAACTTCAGAAGGACCATCAGATTTCAACTGAACATCCAGTGTAAACAGGTCATTGTGATTTCTTAACTCGACCTTTCCAGTGAGCAGCTCTGAGTCAAGGACAATGCGATCCAACAGTACACCCTGCTGAGCAGTAACCCCGCTCCTGGCTATGGTACCGCTCATACTGCTGGTATCCCCGGCAGGGATGGGCCCCGAACCCATTTCGTACACGCCGATTGTCAATACCACTCCAGCAGCCAGGGCAAAACCGGTACGTAACCAGTTTGCGTTTAACCAATTGCCAAAATAACCCAGCCTATTTTCAGCCGCTTTGCTTTGCACCGGCAAACTGACCTGTCTTTCAATAGCGTCCTGCAGATATTGAGGGGGATCGATTTCCGGCAATTCGTCGAGAAGACGGGTCACTACCCTTAATTCTTTATTCAGATTACGAACACTTTGAGAAGTGGCAAGAAGCCGCTCAAGCTCTTCCTGATCAGCGGCGTTGATTTCACCATCAATACTGCTGTTTAGCAGTTGCTGAATACGCTCATCAAGCGGTGCCTGGACAATGTGGTTTTGTTCATTCATATCTGTCAGTGTCTCTCATTTACCGCTTTCTTCGTCTTGCAGTGTTTGTTTTAATAACTGTCGTGCGGAATACAGACGTGATTTCACTGTTTTCTCAGGCAACTGCAGAATTTTGCCGATCTGCTGATAGCTGCAACCTGAAATGTGCTTTAAAACCACCACGGTTCTGTAATCATCGTTTAATAGCATCAGGGCTGCCTGGACCCGTTTGCAAATCCTTTTTGAGTCCAGCATTTCAGCAGGACCCTGCCACGGTGAAGCCTGGCTATCATCCAAAGGCTCCTGTGTACGGCGCTTTTTAACTTGGTTGAGGGATTCATTGATCGCTATCCTGTAGACCCAGCTGAAAAATTTGTGTTTCTGATCATAATCAGCGATATGCTCAAATACCTTGAGAAAAACTGTTTGTGTTGCATCCGCTGCGTCATCCATATTTCCCAGTATCCGGTAAGCTGCATTGAAAACGGGCCGTTGATACTGGCTGACCAGTTGAGACATTGCTTTCCGGTCGCCGCATAAACACTCGTTTACAAGGGCAGCATCCCTGTCCTTATGCATAACTACATCCAGGGCCGGAAAAAGTTGGTAGGAATTTGGAGGTAATTTTCATGCAGCCCTGGGATTGCCTTGCTAGTTAGCTGCAGGAACAATTTCGAAAATTTTATCGAAGCCGGAATACCGGAAAATATCGTGAATATGATGACTGACATTAATTAGCTTTATACCACTGCCTACCCCCATCAGGCGTTTGTGGGTTTTCAATAAAACACCCAGTCCGGCACTGGATACATACTCCAACTTTGCCATATCCAGCACGCACTGGCCTTCCACATGGTCCAGAAAAGTCTGTGCTTTGACCGCCTGTGCTGCATCCAGCCGCCCTGCCACGACAACGGTGCCATCATCCGCTAGTACAATTTCAAACATCCGCCTACTTCCTGTCTACAATAAACGTAATCTTGCTTTTTCGATTTCGATATTCATAATGAATCGAGTCGACCATTTTCATTACAAGGTACAAACCCAGACCACCCGGTGTACGCTCGTCCAGGGGTGCATTTACATCAACTGTTGCTGCACTCGTAGGGTCAAACCGCTCCACATCATAATCTGTCAACCTGACTTCCAGCCCAAGCGCATGCGGTACCATTTCAATCAGGATATCTTCATTGGATTCTGTATTGTATGTGACCATGTTGACAAACAGTTCTTCGGTTGCAAGATCAACAACATTGCGTAAACCGGGCTGCATACCCATTTCATTAAAAACGGCTTCTGTCATTGTGACGATATTCTTAAGCTCACTGAAGTCACGTTTGAATTTTTGTTCCATATTGTCTTCCCTCTCTGCTACCTAAGCAGGTAATCGGCGGATCAATACCATTGTTATGTCATCCGCCTGGGGCGCATCGCCACCAAATTCCATCACCGCCTTAATCAGGTGTTTGCCAAGAGCGGCCATCGAAAGATGATGACTGGTTTTTAAAACACCAGCCACCCGTTCTTCACCAAATTCTTCTCCCTGCAGATTTGCATACTCATAAACACCATCAGAGATCAGTGCCAGTATGTCCCCGGGCTCCAGCTGCAGGTTTGCCGACTCCTGTTTGTCATCGATCTCCATAATGCCAACTGGAAAGTTGGTTGGCTTGTACAAGTCACAAATCTCACCCCTGGCCCGAAAATGCAATATCGGCCCCTGCCCGCCCGAATGGTAATTTACCCGGTGCGTGACAGGGTCGAGAAACCCCATGAATGCGGTGATGAATCTGTCATCGGGAAGGTCTTCTGCCAGTTGGTTATTAACATGCATATATGCCTGGTCGAGACTGGCACCGTGTCTGAATGAAACCCTCAACATGGCTTGCATCTGGGTCGCTGACAGAGCGGGGCCGAAACCATGACCCGTCGCATCACCCAGGAGCATAAAAAGTTGGTCATTAAGCACCACGAGATCATAAAGATCACCGCCGGTATGGTCGGTCGGTTGAAAGTGTCCATGCAGATCATATCCTTCAACAACGGGCATGGTGTCCGGCAAGGTACTCATTTGTATGTCCCGCGCAACGGCCACCTCCTGGCTCAGGATGGCATTGGCAAGTAACTCATCGGTCATGTAAGAGTGCTGAATTGCAACGGCTGCCTGCGCCGCCAATGCCGGACCTACCCATTCATCATGTAGATCAAACTGTCCAACCTCTGCACCAAGCCATTGCATCACACCTAACACGGACTCATCCAGACCGACGATTGGCACATTTAACAGGGATCGGGTCTCGCCAGCCGGTATGTGTGTTGGATATTGAAGGAAAAGATCATCTTCCCGGCACTCATGGATATTGCTGATTAAGTTACGCTTAGCGCACTTACCGGCCCAGCCTTCACCAACATCCAGCCTTGCGGGCTTATCAGAGGAAGGAACAACCATCACAAGCTGCCTGGAACTCTTCTCCAGCAGCCATAACACCCCGGTTTCGGCAACGATAGCCACCTTACCGACCTCGATGATTTCACGCAATAATTCGGGCATCGCCTCAGGTGCTGCCAGGCGATGCATGATATCCAGGATACGAACCAGCGACTCTCGCGTAATTTCATTCGGGTGATCAAGATGATTCATACTGAGCAACTTTTTCTTATCTGCTGATAAATATAGCAAAAATATGCAAAGCATGTCCTTTTTATCGCTAATTGGGGCATGCTGACCAGCTTGGAATAGTCATAAGTAGTCCCCCGGTTGTGAAGCTACAGGACGGGTACAGAAACCGGTTTTCCGGTCTGGACTATACAGGTTCGCGCGTCAGATCGTTGAGTAGCCCAAGCAAATAATCAACCTGCAAGAGGTGGGTCCGAAAGTGCAATACAGCCAGACGCAAAAAGAATTTTCCATCGATCAGGGTTGAACTGATAAAAACCTTTCCGTCTGCCTGGACTGCCGCTACCAGTTGCCGGTTAAACCTGTCTGCATCACCATGCTCTGGAACAAAACGATAAGTTACTACCGATAATTCGGGGTAAGGTCCGGTCTCCCAACCCGGTGTTTTTTCCAGTTGTTCGTGAAAATATCGCGCCAGCCAGATTTTTTCAGCCAGGGCCGCACGAAAGGGAGCGAGCCCAAACAGCTTCAGGGGCAACCAGAAACGCAATCCTCTGAAAGGCCGTGTAAGCTCCAGTGACAGATCCGCGGCTGAATAATGTCCGCTGGCATCCTTGGCATCCTGCATATAATCAGCCTGGTAGGCCTGCGATTGCGCCAGCCACTCTTCATCCCTGACCAGTACTGCTCCCGAACCGTAAGGAAGAAACAGGCCCTTGTGTGGATCCAGAACAATGGAATGCGCCTTATCCAACCCTTTCAATACCTTGCGGCCTTCAGCACACAACAGGAAAAAACCGCCGTATGCAGCATCAACGTGTAACCACAGGTCCTCCTGTTTTGCCACTTCTGCGATATTGTTGATCGGATCAACAGCCCCGGTGTCCGTAGTACCCGCGGAAGCAATGATCAGCCAGGGCCTCAGACCTTCAGCCTTGTCCTTTAGAATAAGTTCCCGTAGAGCGGGACCATCCATCCGAAAACCATCATCCATTGGCACCAGGCGTCTTTTACAGTCAGCTAAACCTGCAGCGCGTATCGCTTTGTCGATGCAATGATGGGTATCAGATGTAGTGTAAATACAACTGCTTTCAATGAACCTGACGCGGACACCCATTGTTTCCCGGGCTGCGATAATAGCCGTCAGGTTTGCGATACTCCCGCCTGAAGTCAGATCCCCACCGGCAGTTGCGGGGTATCCAACCAGGCCGGCCATCCACTGTACCAGTTGCCTTTCCATTCGGGCACCACCCGGAGATGCAAAGGATACGCCGGAATAGCAATTCGTTATGTCAGCCAGAAAATCACCCCAGGCAGAAGGATAAATCCCGCCACCGGGTATATACCCCATGTGACCACCGGAGGCCGGGTTGATACCTTCATGGTTGACCGCTATTTTCAGTGTTTCCAGCAAACGGGTAAGGTCACCTGCATCTTCGGCAAATGCTTGTTCCAGGTCTTTGCTACGACCCTCATCCGGCTCAAAAGTATTCACCTCGGGAAGACGGTTCAAAAACTCTTCGGCATAGCCTAGTGCCTGGTCCGCCATTTCACCGCGATGATCTGCAGACGGCTCAAGCTTGGCCGATTCCCGTTCAAGTTGTCTTATTTTATTCAGCATTCTGTAGCCAGTTAATAGATTGATTTATGTAAATGAACGATACATCCTTTATTATCACCCATTATTTCAGATTTGGATTTCTCAGGGGCTATAAAATGAACCAGCGGGAGCAAACGACACCGGAAAATTGCGAGACGGGTGACCGGGTCGAAAACCGCGGTCCGGAAATCAGTCAGGACATGAACCCTGAGTTGATTGGTGAACAGTTCAGAGGTGAGATTGAAAACCTGGTCGAACAACTCCAAAAAGCCCTGGCGGAAGCAGTCCTGGGCATGGACGAACGTCCCGCACTGACACTGGGTGCAGATGAAGCACTGAAAGCACTGAAAGAACCGCTGCCTGAGAGTGGTTGCGGAGCCCGCGAAAGCATTGAAAAACTGTTGGAAATGAATGCCAGGGCAGCGGCCAATACCGGTGGCCCAAAGTGCTTCCACTTTATTATCGGTGGAAATACTCCCGCAGCAATGGCAGCCGATCTGCTCGCAACCGCATTTGAAACCGTCACCTATACCTGGGTTGTTTCACCCGTGGGTGTGCAAATGGAACTCCAGGCCTTGGACTGGCTTAAAGAGCTCTTTGGCCTGCCAGCCTCGATGTCCGGTATCATGGTAACCGGTGCGACCATGGCAAACTTTGTCGGCATGGCCTCGGCCCGACAGTGGTGGGGAGAGCAACACGGCTTCGACGTGTCTGAAGATGGTATGTCCTCAAAACCACAAATGCCTGTTTTAACCTCCGGTTTTATTCATGCCAGTTCATTTAAAGTACTGGCCTTGCTGGGCGTCGGCAGGACCAATGTACAACAATTCTGTCGTGATGATTTTGGTCGTCTTGATATTGATGCCATGGAACAGGCTCTCGAGGACCTGGATGGTCAACCCGCACTGATCATCATCAACGCAGGTGAGGTCAATACAGGTGAGTTTGATCCCGTTAAAGACATGATAGAACTGGCCAGAAAGTATAACTGCTGGGTTCACGTCGACGGCGCATTTGGCTTATTTGCCCGTGTTTCACCCAGGATAGCTCACTACGCCGAAGGCGTTGAGCAAGCTGATTCCATCACCGTAGATGGACACAAGTGGTTGAACGTGCCATTCGATTCAGGCTATGCATTTGTCAGGGATCACGGTCTGATGACGCGGGCATTTCGCTATTCTGCGGATTATTTGCCGTCACAGGACAATCCCCGGCCGACGCTGGGCGCCATCGGGCCGGAAAGTTCGCGGCGGGCCAGAAGCTTTGCTGTCTGGGCAACATTAAAGGCTTATGGCCGACAGGGACACCGTAAGATCGTCGAGCATTGCCTTGACATCGCTCAACACTTCACCAAACAGGTTGAACTCTATGACAGCCTGGAACTGATGGCTGATGTAAGGCTGAACATTGTCGCCTTTCGGTTTAACCCGGGCGGACTCAGCGAACAACAACTGGACGAACTGAACCAGGAACTGGGGGAAGCAGTCATCGCCGATGGGCGCTTCATGGCGGGAACCTCGAAGATCGGGGAAAGAACAATTTTCAGGCCCGCCTTTTCAAATTGGCGTACCCGTGAGCAGGATGTTGAGGAATTTGCTTCAGTTGTTGTCGAGTTGGGCCAGGGCATGGTATGAATCAAAAAAAATCAGGGCTGCGTTCACCAGGAAAAACCATCGCAATTGCCGGAAATATCGGCACCGGTAAGTCGTCTCTGGTCGAGTTTCTGACCCGAACCTACGGAATAGAGCCATTTTACGAACCCAATGACGAGAACCCTTACCTGCCCGATTTCTATCAGGATATGAACCGTTGGGCATTCCATTCACAACTTTATTTTCTCAGTAATAAATTTCGCATGCACCAACAACTGGAACAGGTTTCAGGTGTCGTTGTTCTTGACCGGACAATTTATGAGGATGCGGAAATTTTTGCCACTGCGTTGCATAATATGCACAATTTTACCGGCCGTGACTGGGACACATACTGGAGCTTCTACCAGATCATTCTCAATGCGATCCGTCCACCCGACCTGATGATCTACCTTCGTTGCTCAATGCGGACTTTACGTAAGCGCATACGGCTTCGCGGCCGGACCATGGAAAAGGATATACCGCTTTCATACCTGAAAAGGCTGGAAAAGTTGTACGATCAATGGGTGGCCAATTACCAGCTCGGCGAAATCCTGGTGCTGGAAACCGATAAACTCGACTACATAAACGACATGGTAGATTGCCTCGACGTTATGGAACGCGTCGAGGCACTTCTACCTGCAACTCTTAAACGCCCCGGATAAACTCAGCTCTCAGCCATCTGCATATGAAACACATTAAGCTTATTGCCATCCAGGTCGCGGAAATACGCCGCATAAAAATCATCCGTGCGCAGACCCGGCGGGCCCTCATCGGAAGCTCCTGCCTCAATGGCCTTCGCATATAAAGCATCGACTTTGTCAATCGAGTCCACAGCCAGTGCGATCATGGTGCCATTTCCTACCGTCGCTGCCTTGCCATCATATGGCCGGCAAACCGAGAAAGCGGGTTGATCAGGCGTAACGGCCCAGGCAACAAAAGTGGCTTCCTGCATGAATCGTCCTGCACCCAGCTCTGCCATCAAAATGTCGTAAAACGCCACTGCTTTCTCGAGATCATTTGTACCTACCGTTACGTATCCAATCACTATTTTCTCCATGACTTATAAAATAAATACTTGAACAACACTAAAGCCTCGTTTCCTGGCAATATAAAAAAACGTTAAACTAAAAAACTCGCATAAGATTATATGCTGTTGTTTTATATCACTATTATTTACACAATTTTGGCTATAGACAATCTGCCATTCTGGCTATAGACAATCTGCCATTCTGGCTATAGACAATCTGCCAAACTGGCTATAGACAATCTGCCATTCTGGCTATAGACAATTCGCCATTCTGGCTATAGACAATCTGCCATTCTGGCTATAGACAATCTGCCATTCTGGCTATAGACAATCTGCCATTCTGGCTATAGACAATCTGCCAATCTGGCTATAGACAATCTGCCATTCTGGCTATAGACAATTCGCCATTCTGGCTATAGACAATTCGCCAATCTGGCTATAGACAATTCGCCAATCTTACATTGGTCATTATGAAGGGTATTTTAATGTATCCAGACTTAAAGACGATGATGGCACAGACAAAAAAAAGCGCCATTCCCTAAGGCCCTTAAACCTTATGGAATAACGCTTTTTCCTTAGTTCATAAAAAAACAAAGCAAATGTAATACAGCCCCTACCAACCCCAAGGAGCCTTATAACCACCCTTGGGTGCGCGATGTCTTTTTAGTTTTGTTTGACCCCTGGGTTTCGCAGTCGTTTGACCTTTGTATTTCGCAGTCAAATGTACAAATCCATGCTGTAGCCCCATTTTCGTCCTGGACCCCGAATGCGGACGACCAACTACCGTTGTAGTAAAGCCATGCCACCCTGATACTTTACGATACAACCAGACGGCCGTCGCAGAGGCCATTAGCGTAAACAAAAAAATTGCAGCGAGTGCGAGCATCTTAATCTCCTTTTAAGCAGTCCGTTTTACGGACTCGCCATGTGGTTCCAGGCGGCCTTCTCAGGCAATCATGAAACCAATTCTGGGAGACTGTGTGGTTACGTGAAATTGTAAGCCACTCTTCCATGTCAAAAGTTTTCAGGTCTTTAAACCCCAAAACCTCACCAGTCGTTGGTGATGAGTTAAACAGACCCCTTGCCTGCTAACTGTTTAAATATCACATTCTCAGGAGGAAGAAAAATGGCATGGTTTTCCGGAGACCGGCAAAAACATGTTTCGGAACTAGCTGACTTCCCCTAATCACGACCAAGGATTGCGTTGTTATTCCCCCTTGATAAAATAAGTATAGACCATGCATTTATAAATTGCATCATGTCAAGACAAAAATATTCAATATTTCAGGATGGTAGTGTGATATCAGCAGATGCGGTGATGCTTGATCAAAACATCACAGAATAGGCGAGAACCAGGCTGTCATTATCAGCGCCTGTCGGCTTCTGTGTACGAGCCCTTACCCAGGCAATCTTGATGCCCTGTTTGCGGGTGATTGGAAAACCAAAGCTCAACGCTGTGAGCCAGTTACCGGAAGGGTTATTCTTGGCATCACCATTGACCGTGGCTTCACCACCCCAGCCATAGGCCGTACTGACCGAGGCCCAGAGCCCGGGGCGGAACGTATAAATCAGGTGCGCCTGCGCCGCAAAAAGCGGATCGGTTTCCAGTTTGGTTTCCTGCCAGAAATGATTATTGTCAGCGTAAATAAATGCTGACCCCGTCACTTCACCAGTCCATTTTCCGCGAGTATGGGTTATACCCAATTGGGGCCGGATGACCCACCGATTAGCACCCAGATTAATGAGCCTGCCACTGTTGTAATCACCGGTGGGCATGGTCACTGCCAATGCGGCCCCGATGACCGTATTGCTTTTTGCGCTCTTGGCAAACTCCTGTGGTGTTTCTGCGGGTCCACCGTACAACAGCATTGAAAACCGGGCTCTTGCATCGCCGGGTCCGCGTCTGCGTACGCTAACGTATTCACCGTCAAGCAATCCTTCCCACCGCCCTGCTTTGTAGGGAAGGGCGAAATCAACACGTGCACTTTTGCCCATGAAATCCAAGGTACGTATATAGGCGAAGACGCTTCCATGCAATTCAAAGGTCCCATCTTCGATGAGCAGCAATGGATCAAAAAATATATCACCATCAGTATAACTGTATGCAAGTCCCACAAAATTTACACCGGTAGGAATTTGTGCCCAACGACGTGGTTCCGTGTCCTGTGCAAGCGCGATATTTACCCGGCAAAACATGAGCAACACCGTCATTATTAAAATCGCCCTGTTTCTGCTCAAACTTGAAATCAGCATAGTTTTTCTGACGCCGTGCAACCGCTAATGAAAAATTATGGGAGCAATAATATAGTCACAGGCCCCGCTATGCCAGACAGTATTTCCTTAAATTTACCGTCATCCGTGCCAAGGATTTTTACTAGGCAATAACCCTTGATTTATTTTAAGCCGGGTCTCAGTCCATATTGGTAAATGAAGGAAGCTCGGGATTGCGTATATGCTCAAAGATCAGTTCGGTTTCAATATGAGAAACCTCCTCGCGTGAAGTGAACGCCGTCATCGCAAGGTCGCGCAGATGGTCAGAATCACGGGCCCAGACGTGGATCAAAAAATCAATCGGACCAGCGACGTGGTATAACCGGACGACTTCGGGCAGGCTGAGCGCATGCTGACGGAAAGCATCAACGTCAGGCTTGAAATGACGTATTAACCGGACGGCGATCATGGCTTGAATACCAACACCAAGACTCGCAGGTGCTATCTCCGCGTGAAACCCCTCAATTACACCGGTAGTCTGCAGGACCCGGATCCGGACCAGGCAGGTCGAGGCCGCCAGGCCAACTTTCCGGGCGATCTCCTTGTTTGAAATTCGAGCATTATTTTGTAACAAGGTCAAAATTTCGTAGTCAATTCGATCAAGTGTCTTTTTTGACGCCATAATCCGTATATTGTTCGTCCATAGATTATAGATAGAAATTTTATTCTATAATAGCCATGCATACCAGAACTTTACACGCATTTGAGATAACGTATTTGAAGCACCTACCCAAAAACATGCGCAGTGTGACCCGATCTGGAACCTACAGACATCAGCAGTGGAAATCTCATGAAAAACCGTAATCCCGTAGAGACTCTCGCCAATACACGTCACGAGTTTGGTGAGCACGGCGGCGTCAATATGTCGATTGAAGCCAGCACAACATTCACAGTAATGCACTCTAACACCATGCCGGAAATCTTCGGTGGTAAAAAAGGTCCCGATCAGGGTGGTTGCTATCTTTATGGCCGGCACTTCAATCCAACCGTATATACCCTCAGCAAACAACTGGCCGCACTGGAAGGAACCGAGGCTGCTTACTGCACCGCCAGCGGCATGTCAGCGATTTCCGCGACACTGATGCAATTGTGCGATCTGGGCGATCACATCGTTTCATCCAACGCTGTTTATGGTGGCACCTACGCATTGATGCACGACCTTCTGCCACCAAAAACGGGTATAACAAGCACGTTCGTGGATATCACTGACCTTGAGGCGGTGGAAGCGGCAATCACTGATCGAACCCGTGTGATTTACACCGAAAGCATGGCAAACCCGACCCTGCGTATTGCGGATATTCCCCGCTTGAGCGCCATTGCAAAACGACATGGACTAAAACTGGTGGTGGACAATACCTTTGCCCCGCTGATCCTCAGCCCCATCAAACTGGGTGCAGACATCGTGGTCCACAGCATGACCAAGTTTATCAGTGGTGCATCGGACTACATTGCAGGCGCCATTTGTGCGGATACCAAATTCATCCAGCAGTTAATAGATTTACATACCGGAATGTTGATGATCCTGGGTCCTACCATGGACCCGCAGGTCGCCTTCAATATCAACCTTCGTATACCCCACCTGCCGATACGTATGATTGAACATGCAAAACGCACGCAATTGTTTGCTGAGCGATTGCATGAAATGGGTATGACGGTGACCTATCCCGGTCTTTCAGGCCACCCGGATCACGAACTGATCAATGAACTGCATTGTCCGGACTATGGCTACGGCGGCATTTTGACCCTGGATATGGGGACTGTAGAAAACGCCAATGAATTACTGGACCTGCTACAGAATGAATATCACTTTGGCTATGTGGCGGTCAGCCTTGGCTACTTTGATACATTGATGTCCTGTTCCGGCAGCAGTACCTCCAGTGAGATGACCGATGAAGACAAAACAGCCGCCTGTATTTCACCGGGACTGGTACGCATGTCAATCGGATATACCGGCACAACAGAACAACGCTGGAGCCAACTCTCAGAAGCATTGAACCGGCTGGGTGCGGTTCCGGAAAAACGTATTGCCTGAGGCATCGGGGGCAGCAAAGCCAGGCAAACTTGGCTGCGGGCAATTACCAGGGTAAACGTTCACCCTGTGCATGCCAGAAGCTACCGGTACCATTTATGTCCAGGTCATCCATTCGCTGGATAAGCCCGCTGGCGGATTGCTCCACAGGGATGCCCCGCCCACCGGTCATATCGGTGGATACCATCCCGGGGTGCAACAGGGCTACGGCAACTCCCCTGCCCTCAAGATCCCGAGCGAGGCCTTTGCCGGCCATATTGACTGCCGCTTTTGACATTCGATAACCATAATAACCACCCGAGGTATTGTCATCGATTGAACCCATTCGACTGGTGACAATACCGACTTTCGCACCTCGCGGCAGATTTTCCAACAAGGCCGCGGTCACTTGCAAAGGACCAAGGGCATTGACTCTGAATTGCCGTTCCATGGCCTTGATATCGAGGTTGTCCAGCGCTTCAACGGAAAGTATTCCGGCGTTGTTGATTAGCCAGTCCAGCTTCTCCCCCCCCAACTGTGTAGCCAATGAACTGATCGATTCAGTTTCGCTTACATCAATACCTTCAATCACCCGCAGGCCCAGCGACTGCAATGCATCACTGCTTTTTCGGCAAACAGCAATAACTTCATCACCGCGCGCAGCCAGTTGACGGCTTAGTTCCAGACCAATACCACGGTTAGCACCCGTGATCAGCATTTTACTCATTTGTGAATTCCTTCCATGTGTCATCCGCCGGGCTCAGCGGACATGAATCTTTACAACAGGGATTCAGTTTCCCCAGTGCGCGCTGATATACTACATCATCGCCACCTACGCAGTGAAACGATTATGAAGACCCGATCCAAAACCAATAATTTTATTGCAATCCTGATCGCCTTACTTCTTTTTGCAATAGGTTTTGCGTTGCTCTTTGCTCACCAGCAACTGAAATCAAATGGAGACCCCAGACATACCCAAACACCTTCAACCATTACTGATAAAAGCATATCTGCCATCGACAGCGTTATTTTGTTGTCGGACCGTTTGAGCTAGCATGAGTAAATCGCGCGCGGCACTAAGCCATTTGTGGCCCAGTCTCCTCGTACTTGCAACACTCGCAGTTCTTATCCTGATCGCCTGGTATCCCTATCCTTTCCGGCAATTTGGAGAAAGTGGTAAATTCGCGGCGTTGCTAATCCTTGCCGCCGTGAGTCTCGCACCGGCCTTGACCTGGTTTGTCTACAGAAAAGGCAAGCGCGGCCTGAAATTCGATTTATGGGTGATTGTCATTATTCAACTGGCAGCAATTGCCTGGGGCTCTTACTCCTTATACCAAAGCCGGCCCTATTTCATGGTGCATACCGTTGACCGCTTCGAGGTGTTTTCAAAGCGGGATGTGGACGTGACCCAGGTAACAGATTCCAGATTCCTGGATAAGCCGCTTGCAGGCCCCATCCGGCTATACGCAAACATGCCCGTAGACCCCGTGGCTTTTCAGAAATTTTTGAAGGAAGTCATGTTTGAAGGCAAACCCGACCTACAGTATCGACCTGAATTCTGGAGTCTGTATACCGAAAAACAAAAAATGGCCCTGGAAAAGTCCCGCCCCCTGGAAGATTTACGTAACGCCCGACCTGAATCAGTCAGCGTAATAAAACAACTGGTCAATAAAAGCGGTGGCGATATCAGTCACCTGAAGTTTGTCCCTGCATTATTGCCAAACGGCCAATTCACCGTCATTCTCGATGCGAACAGCGGCGAAGTTGTTGACATGCTGATGATCGACCCCTGGCTAAAATAGAGACAGTTGTATAAAAAACATATCACCCTATGAAAGGTGCGTAATTTATACGCACCTTTGGGAAGATCCTTTTACCCCACTTTCTCTTCCGCAATATACTGCCTGACAAGATCTTCAAGAATATCCAGGGGCACCGAGCCGTTGGTCAGGACAACATTATGGAATTTGCGTATATCAAATTGATCACCCAGTTCAGCCTTCGCCAGGTCGCGTAACTCAAGCAACTTGGTCATACCTACCTTGTAAGCCAGCGCCTGGCCCGGCATCACGAAGTAACGCTCAATTTCCGCGATCACATCACTCTCGGCCATACCGGTATTCATAATCATGTAATCGATAGCCTGCTCACGGTTCCAGCGCTTATGGTGAATTCCTGTATCGACAACCAGGCGGACGCCACGGAACAGTTCGGCCTGCAGGCGGCCGATATTGTCATAGGGATCATCCTGGAAACCAAGTTCCCACGCCAGTTTCTCGGCATAAAGTGCCCAACCTTCCGAGTAGGCGATCGCAGGGATTATCCGGCGGAAAAACGGCAAATCCGTTTGTTGTTGCGCAATAGCCAGCTGAAAATGATGACCCGGGATACCTTCATGGTATGCGAGTGTCCGCATTCCATATCGGGGAGTAGCCTTGATATCATAGAGATTGGCGTAAAACACACCCATCCTGGAACCATCCATTGCCGGTGGCTGATAATAGGCACCCGGTGATGTTTTCTCTTTAAACTCAGGGATCCGCTGTACTTCCATACCGGCCTCTGGCATGACATCAAAATAAGGCTCAAGTCCTTCAGAAACCTCATCCAGAATGGTCTGGTAATCAGCCAGTATCTGGTCGCGCCCTTCGCCACTGTCAGAGTAGTAAAATTTCGGATCCTCAGCCATCTCCGATATGGCTGGGTGGAAACCCTCTGAAACATCCCAGCCTTCGGCTTCAAGGATGCCCAGGATCTCGCCCTGAATCCGGTCTACCTCGGCCAAGCCGAACTCATGCAAGAACTCGGGTGTGTAATCGGTTGTTGTAAACAGCCTTATGGCCAGAAGGTAAAGTTCATCACCATCCGGCAATGCCCAAACGCCATTATTTTCGCTGACCTTGTTATCCAAAACCTCAAAGTAATCAATCAGGCGTTCGTAAGCCGGGTAAACCATGTTTTCAATCTGATCACGCGCCTCCAGTGCAATTCTCTGCTGCTCGTCCTCCGCTAGCTCAGCCTCTTTCATCTTGTCGGTCAGAGACACCATCAGTATGCCCTCTTCGGCCGGTGTCGCCACAAAATTGCGCATTTCTTCCAACACCTTGGTTACCACGAATTGCGGTGGCAATATCCCCAGCTCTTCACGACGGCGCAAGCCATCAAGCACCTGGTCAAATTTTCGACCGACCTGGGACAGACGTGACACATAGTCCTCTGCATCCCTTGTGTTGTGAACCTGGTGGGTTGACTCCATAAATGAAGGAAAGCCATTCTGTACACCAAACAGCTGGTTGACCGGGTAGCTGTGAAAGCGGAACTTCTCCATCTCAACCAGCATATCCATCATGTTCATCGCAATGCGCTTGGACATGATGTCTCCTTCAGAAAGGTCCTCATCCTCGTAGCTCAACAATATTTCACGGCTTTCTTTCATGTGGGCGAACAGTCGGTCGCCAGCAGCTATGCTGTCATCATCAAGCTCCGCGTTGTGACCCTTGATACCAAATTGCTCCAGCACATGGATGGAGCTGAGCATTTCAGGGCTTTCCAGGGCAACCTGCAAAAACGCCCGGGCGAAGAAGATATTGATATTGACCGGCTTGAAATACCAGCTATGTGCTACGAATGCACCACCCAGGACAAGCAGCACGACCAGGGTCAGACCGACCCATTTCATTATTTTCTTAAAAATTCGCATGAGAACCCCTGATAGTAGAACTAAAGCTGCCCCTGGATGCTTCCAGGTGACGAAGTTGCATGAAGGAAACAAGCCGGAAATCCGGATAGGATGCTGAACCGAAACAAACACTGCGTGATCATAAAGCGCTTCTGAAACCCAGTTTTGACTTTTGGAATTCTATCACCAGTACCGACCCGGCATTTGAAATAATTACGAGCTTTATTGTCTTTTTTGTTATCGGGATTTCCGTGAATAATACACACGCGTACCCAGCAGTCCCGCCAGCACAAGTGCGTACAGGGCAGGCTCCAGTGTATCAAGCTTCACCTGCCAGTAAAAATGCCAAACCGCAAAGATGGCGATGACATAAACCAGGCGGTGCAGCCTTTGCCAGCGTTTACCCAGTCGCCGCATCATACCCCTTGTCGATGTGACCGCCAGCGGAACCAGCATTAACAATCCGGCCATGCCCAGTGTGATATAGGGTCGTTTGAGAACATCCTCGATGATGGCCGCCAAATCCAATCCCTGGTCGAGAACCGCATAGACAGTAAAGTGAAGTACGATATAGAAAAAAGCGAACAGACCCAGCATTCGCCGGTATCCAATCAGCCAGTTCCAACCGGTCCAGCGCCGCAGGGGCGTGACAGTCAATGTCAGCAACAGGAACTTCAAACCCCAACGCCCCAGTTCATGCAGCAATTCTTCAATGGGATTGGCACCCAACCCCAGGCCTGCCACCTCATATGCCCGCGCCAGCAAATACGCCAGGGGTATCAGGCAGAAAAGAAATACCACCGGCTTGGTCAGGCGGTAGAATGACTTCGACCCGGGCTTAATCAACCGGGACATGGTGTGCACCGCCCTTGAGGTGAAGTCACCATCGACCTCTGAGTTGCTCCATATTCATGATGTGCAAGCTAGAAGTTCTTGCGCAAATCCAGGCCGGTATACAAGGAAGCAACCTGATCAGCGTAACCGTTAAACATCAATGTCGGTTTCTTACTGGCAAAAACACCGGCACCGATGGGCCGTTCCTTTGCCTGGCTCCAGCGCGGATGGGAAACCTCTGGATTCACGTTGGCATAGAAACCATATTCTGACGGAATTGCCTGTTCCCAACTACTGCGTGGACGCCTGCTGGTAAAACTGATTTCCACAATTGCCTTGATGCTCTTAAATCCGTATTTCCAGGGGACGACCAAACGCATTGGCGCACCATTCTGGTTGGGTAATTCACGACCGTAAAGCCCGACAGCCATCAACGTCAAAGGATGCATGGCTTCTTCTATCGTCAGACCTTCTTCATAAGGCCAGTCCAGGCTGCCCCGCCGCTGGCCGGGCATGCGCTGCGGGTCATGCAGCGTCTTGAACCTCACATATTTCGCCTTGGAGTTGGGTTCAAACTGCTTGATCATACTGGCCAGGGGGATACCGACCCACGGAACCACCATCGACCAGGCTTCCACACAACGAAGCCGGTAAATACGTTCCTCGAGAACATGTGGTGATACCAGGTCCTCGTAGTCGTAGTTACCCGGCTTGTCGCAAGCACCTTTTACGGAAACGCTCCATGGTCGGGGTTTGAAATTGACAGCATTACGGGACGGGTCTTCCTTACCGGTACCAAATTCATAATAGTTGTTATACGTGGTCACATCACGCCAGGAGTTTGCCGGCTCATCCGTGCTGAGTGGACTTTTCCGTACGTCCGGTAGTATGCGACCACTGGGGCCTTCTTCGGACGCCGCAGCAAAAACCGAATGACCGGCCATGGCACCCGCCGTGACAAGACCCGCCTTCTTCAGTAAATCCCTTCGTTTCATATAGACAGTTTCATCCGTAATTTCGGAAGGCAAAATATCATTCGGACGTTTAATCAGCATAAAAACCCCTACTCCTTTTCAAGTTTGTTTTCAGGCACCAGTACCCTACACATTCATTGACCGGAGAACCTGCATTTTTATTCCAAAAATATCACTCTTAGGAGCCTGTCGGGTTTGGCCGATCGTAACGAGAGAAAGTCGATTTGAGTCAGATTTTTCGATCTTTTGAGGAGAATAGCACCGCTATTTAACGATAAAGAGCGGGAAATCTGGCCAAACTCGGATTTTTCGCAGTAGATCATGTTAAATCCGACAGGCTCCTAACACAAATCATCGTTATTATAGCCGCTGCGCCGTCAGACGAACCCCGACCATGCAGACAGATGTTTTAGCCCGTAAAACAAACCATCCGCACCGGACCATCATCGCGATTGCTTTCCCTGCAATCCTGGCGAACTCATCAGCGCCCCTGGTTGGATTGGTTGATACCTGGGCCATTGGCCACCTGGCGGACCCGGCTTACCTGGCGGCGATCGGTCTTGGCAGCGTGATTTTCAATTTTATCTTCTGGGCCTTCGGGTTTCTGCGTATGGGAACCACCGGCATTATTGCCCAGGCCAACGGAAGAAACGATACCGGGGAGTTGATCTCCGGCATATGGCGCAGCATGACCCTTGCCCTGGGGCTCGGCACCATTTTGTTGTTGTTGCAGGAGTTAATCCTGCTTTTGTCAATCAGGGCCCTGGCTCCGCCGGAAACCGTCACGGAATTGACTGCAGAGTATTTCCATATACGCATATGGGCCGCGCCTGCAAGCTTGCTCGTCTATGCTGTCTCCGGTGTTTTGTTTGGCCTTGCCAGAACCGGCCTGGTTCTGGTGCAACAACTGGTTCTGAATATCACCAACGCGATACTGAATGTGATATTTGTGGTCGTACTGGGTCTGGGTGTGGCCGGCGTAGCCTGGGGAACCCTGGTCGCCCAATGGTTGGCCGCGCTTGTTGGACTGGGGATACTTGTTCAGATTTTTGGGTTACCTACCCTGCTGACCGGTTTAAAAGATGCCAAAACGTGGCTGACGTCCGGTTTTCAAAAACTCATTGTCATTAATGGTTATATCTTTATACGCACTATTCTTCTGATGACCGCCCTGTCGCTGGTCATGCGGGTAGCCGGTGCGATGGGCGAGGTGGAAATGGCCGCCAGCCACGTGGTCATGCAGTATATGCTGCTGATATCCCTCGGACTGGACGGGTTTGCACACGCCACCGAAGCACTGGCCGGTTCCGCCTGGGGCGAAGGCAAGGCAAGCCTGTTTCATCGCTGGGTCAAATTGACGGGTATTTGGGCGCTGGTAGCCAGTGTGGTTTACGCCCTCAGCTTCTGGCTGGCTGGCGACAGCCTGACCGCACTGTTGACGGACCTGACCGCAGTGCGTCTTTCCGTGGGGGCATTAATGCCACTAATTGTTGCCTTACCCATCGTGGCGGTAGCGTGTTATCAATTTGACGGCGTATATATCGCTGCGACAGCAGGTGCCGCGATGATGATTACCATGGCGATTGCTTTTATTGTCTATGTCCTGCTGCTCAACCCGATGTCGACAAGATGGGGGCTTGAAGGATTATGGGGGGCTATTTTGATTTTCATGGCAGTGCGCGGTATTACACAGGCCATTTGGTATCCCAGGCTGAAATCTAAACTCGACTGAAGCGGCTGGGTTTTTCCTTCTCGGGGGAGGGGCGCATGGGTGGGGGATTGACTACCAGGACCTTACGAGACAGGGATGTCGAGGATGAGCGCACAGGGATGTTTTACAGCGTGTCCAGAAGCAAGGTGCTGTACAGCCTTGGCGGCCCTCACAAATTGCACTAAACATGATAATCTAACGCGTTATTGATCTCTAATGTTCAAACCAAGCTGCGCTTTTTTCAAATCACCACGTTGACGTTTTCGCCGGTCTCTCCTCATAATACAAGTTGTGCATTTAGCAGACCGACCGACATGCTGATTTCTGATAGTCATCAATTCATTTTCCTGCGTATGCGCAAAGTGGCCAGTACCAGCATGAAAACCATTCTTCTTCCCATGTGCCTGCCGCGTCCGGAAGGCAGGATTGCGCACCTGAAAAGCCGTGCCAAGCTGGAACGTGATTATCAAAAGAATGTTTTCAGGGCGCACGATGATATTCAGGCGGCGCAAAAACGGATGCCACCGGAAATATTCAACAGGTATTTCAAGTTTGCCTTTGTCCGCAACCCCTGGGACAGGCTGGTTTCTGAATACAACTTCCTGCTGGAGAGACCTGCCCATGGTCGTCATTCCCGGGTGAAAAAACTGGATGGCTTCAAGCAGTTTATCCAGATGCAAATACCACGCAAGGATGCCTACCAGGTCAATATGCTATGTGACCGGCAGGGGGATTTGTTGATGGATTTTGTCGGCAAACTGGAAAATCTGGAAAGTGACTGGCAAACCGTTTGCACGAAAATTGGCATACCTTACCAGCAACTTCAGCGCAAAAATGCGACACAGCACAAGCATTATCAGGATTACTACGACAGTGAAGCCAGGCAACTGGTCGCCCGTCACTGGTCCCGTGAAATAGAAATGTTTGGTTATTCTTTCGACGACTGAGCTTTAACCGACCGTCTCACCCGCAGGTCAGACCGTGAATACAAACGCGCATATCAGTACTGTGAAAATAGTAGTCGATCAGTTTGCCGGAACTTTTATCGATACACACGATGGTTGCCGGTGAGAAGCCCGCAAAAATATAGTCCGGGGTTATTGAAAGCCCACGCAAATACAAGGGCTTTGCAGTAGCCTTTCTCTTACTGCCGAAAAATGAAACACCCATTTCCCTGATCGCGTGTGCAGCGCTTTTTAATAGCAGTGATTTGATACCGCGCATCTTCTTGATGTCGATTGCCCTTATTTGTTTACCACTCTGAAGATCATACTCACGCACGACCGTACGATGGGTATCATTGATATAGGCCACACCGGGTTCTTCTATGATCAGGTTGTGCGCATGCTTCAGCTTTTCATCCTGGATGACTATCGTGCCCTTGCTCAGATTGGCCACCAGGCATTTTGAGTGAAACAGGGCGTAGATCTCACCGCGAAACTCACATACGGCGTTAAGGTGCAAGTGTGATGGCCCCCGAAAAGTCTTCTGCTCAAGGTAATTCAGGCGATTATCGACGGACTTGTCAATGGGCAGTGGTTCAAGTCCCAGCGCTTGCTGGAATTCGGGTATTTCCCGGGGCCAGTAAGAAGCTTCCAGCGCACCATCTTCAAGTCGATATTTGAGCGCTGCATCAAGTGTCGTCGATGTAACCCATATGGACGAACCTTCAAGGTGTGTTTCGTGAATACCCACCATGAGACCATGGGTCAATTTACGCTGCAGATTCAAATCACGGTCAAAGATATTCAGCGTGTGATAATCAGCCGCAATTACCTCGTCGTTATGAATACGAATTCCACGAACTCCGCGTACATTTCCACGCGCATTGGGATCGTGATACAGGGATGGCTCAACCGGCACATTGGGTACTTCCCTTATGATGGCCTTGTTGTCCCAATCCAGCTTGAACAGGCTGCCGCCCTCACTCACAGGCGCGGCCCTGGCTACAGTTCCAAAGTAAATATCCATACCGCTTGCCTGCTCATTCAGCTCAATAAAGTCAGGTAGTTTATCTGAATAACGCCTGGACAAAAACTCCCGTGATTGCCCTTAATGGCTAGTGATACAATCCGTTGTGTTCAGTGGGTTAACACTAAAAACAGCAGAAAGCTCTAACCATGGAAGCATCAAGCAATACCGAATCCGGACAGCAGCCCAGACGTTTCCTGTTCTACCTTGAACAGGACTATTCGTTTGCGGTATTGCGTCCATTGCAAAGTGCCGCCCACAAGCTCGGTCACGAGGTTCGCTGGTTATTGGTAGAAAACGCCTCGCGGGCGCTATTGGAGCCGGGCGAGGAACTGGTGCCTGATATTGCTTCGGCAGTTGCATACAACCCGGAGGCCGTGTTCGCACCGGGTGACCAGATGCCAGGCTTTATTCCGGGTCTTAAAGTGCAGGTTTTTCATGGGCTCAATGAAGACAAGCGTGGCATTGATTATAAGGAACGTGGGCTGTTTGATCTTTATTGCACGGAAGGACCCATACGCAGCGCCATGCTCGAACCATTTCAAAAGAAACGCGGGTATTTTGAAATTCGCGAAACGGGATGGCCAAAGCTGGATGCGATTCTGAACCCAGACCGGGACAGGGAAACTTACGACAGGCCGCAGATTCTTTTTGGTTCAACCTTTACACCGCGTTTGTCCGGTGCCGAGGCGCTGTATCCTGAAATAAAACGCCTTTCAGAAACCGGCGAATGGCAATGGCTGGTCACGCTACACCCTAAAATGGCGAAAGAAACCGTGAACCGTTATCGTTCGATAGAGAGCGAGCATCTGTCCTTTCATGACACGGGCAGCGTACTGGATTTATTGCAGCGCGCGGATGTGATTGTCAGCGACAACTCTTCAATACTACAGGAATTTTTGTTATTGAAAAAACCGGTGGTCACCTACAGAAACCGTGATCCCCAGGACTGCATGATCAATATCACCCAATCCACTGAACTGGAAAAGGCCATTCGTCAGGCGCTGGCGCCGGATGCAGCTTTACTCAAGGCGATCGAGGAATATGGGCCATCAATGACACCATTTCTGGATGGTGCATCTTCGGACCGCGTTCTGGACGCAGTTGAGGAAATGTTTCAAAACGGCTGGAAAAACACCAAACCTGTCAATCGGTGGCGTAATTTCAGGATGCGCGAGCGTCTGAATTATCAGAAAAAATAAACCGGAAACACCGCACCGCCAGGCTCCCCAATCAATAAACAAAAAAACCCGGCAGTGGATACTGCCGGGTTTTTAATGTTTAACGCTTAACGGTTAGAGATTAGTGCCTCAACTCAACCCGACGGTTGGCGGCACGTCCTGCTTCTGTACCATTATCTGCTACCGGGTCAGTCTCTCCATAACCCTTCACAAATATGTTAGCCACAGTTGCACCGTTAGCAATCAGGTAGTCAGCTACAGCCTGGGCACGACGCTTTGACAAACCCATATTGTAATCATCGTTACCGATGCTGTCGGTATGCCCGGCAATCTCGACTTTCAAATCGGAATGACGCTTCAGAATCTGAACTGCTTCATCCAGACTGGCGGTTGAGTCTGCAGTCAGCGTGGCAGAATCAAATTCGAAATTCACACGTTCGAGTTTGTACTCTGCTTCAAGCGTACAACCGTAATTATCAACAGCCCTGCCAGCGGGTGTGGATGGGCATCTGTCTTTACTGTCAACAACGCCATCACCATCACCATCCAGTTCACAACCGTACTGGTCTACTTTCGCACCAGCCGGAGTTCCGGGGCAGCGGTCGCGGCTGTCGCCAACACCGTCGCCATCAGTGTCTATCTCACATCCGCGCTCGTTAACCCTGACACCTTGTGGTGTTCCCGGGCATTCGTCCAGACGGTCAACAACGCCATCGCCATCACTGTCTATCTCACAACCACGGTCATCAACAATTCCTCCTTCCACGGTTCCGGGGCAATCGTCTTTGTAATTCTTCACGCCATCAGCGTCGGTGTCGCCCCACGCGCAGATCGCTCCACCAACAAGAAAACCACCGGCACCAACAGCCATTGCGGAATCAAAATCATCCGTCGCACCGGCAGCTATACCCGCTGCCGCACCTGCTGCTGCACAATTTCCCCACTGGTCGTACCAGCCGGTTTTACCCGGACCTGAAGCACAGGCACTGAGTAATAACGACAACACAACCGCAACTAAACCTAACTTATAGTTCTTCACTGCTTTCTTCCTCCAAAATGGTAAAAACTGCACCCTCATCTCACACGGTATTATATATGACTAAATGTCGCAAACTCACTCTATTGTTTTATATTTGACAGACTTTCATAAAAACATCAATTCCCAACCCCGGGATTCCATGATAGGCAATTAACAATTTCAATTATTCCGGGGAATCCTCGCAACCGGATACAACAGGTATTGCTCATCATAAAACGGGGTTTGCTCATAAAACCACATCAATCGCTGATACTGGCTCTTGGCAAAACCTTCATCACTCGCAAGCTTTTGCTCAAAACGGCTTTTTAATTCTACATCGTTGTCCAGCATTTTTTGCGCAAGGGGCTCCAACACATAAGCTTCTGCATATTCGGTACGGGTAAATATTTCGAGGAAAAACCCCCATTGCAAAAAGGAGTCCGGCGCCTGTGGCTCCAGCATTAGTACCAAGAGTTCACCCAATGGCTGATCGGTGCTGATCAGGTAACTGCCTGCAGGAAAAGTCGTTTCAATGGCCTGTTTCACCGGTTCGCCCGGATCAATCCGGATATGACCCTCAAACGGATTAGGGGTCCATTCAGCGGGCTCTGCAATACCGGCACCGGGTAAACGGTAAATTTCGGCTGCTGTCGTCAGGGGTTGTTTGATCTGTTCCACGTAGATGCCATGCATCTCGATGCGCTCGACAATATCTTTCCAGGCCGAAGGGATGAGGTAAGCAGCGGGCGGTTCAACCATAACCGTGGGTTTGGTGATAAAGATCTCGGGAATTGTCTCGACTACCGGTTGACCTGTCCAACGCACAACTTCTGCCCCGGAAACACGGCCCTGAAAACGCTGGGAACCGATACCCTTGAACGACACAGTCTGCTCAGTAGATGTCTGATCCCGTTCGAAAGCCAGGGGAATCGACTTCGGCCGCCGTTGCCGGTCTGTTTCAGTGGCTTGGCGTAATGAGTCCTTTTCCCTGGCCAGCAATTCCAGGGACTCCGCCAACAGGACATAGGTTCCCAATACACGCCGCTTATAAGGTTTGAGGGAGTGATTTTCCACAAGGATGGTGGGCAGGTGCACGGCATCGCCATAACCGTTTGAGAAACGCGGGTTACCTGACCAGGTCAATAAGCCATCTTTCATATCCATGCCATTGGCTGCAAAAATCAGCCCGCCTGGCTCGTGTCCATTCTCACTCAGGGTCTTACCGATTGCCGGGCGGTAAACATCCTCGATCCAGGTCCCGATAGCGGGAGACCAACCATCACGGCCATTGCCACCAAAGGTGATGTCATACTGATAATCTGCACCATCGGTTACGTGCAGATCCAGGTACAAATCAGGTTTCCATTGTCTGAACACACGGATCAATGCGCGTACACCCTCTGTATCCAGCTTGGTGAAGTCACGATTGAGGTTCTGGTTACGGGCATTGGTACGCCAGCCCATCTCCACCGGACCACGTTGATTAATCCGGTTAAATGCTGATCTTCGCTCGTGACCATCAACATTCAATATTGGAATAAACAGGAAATTGGATTCCGCTAAAAGCTCCTTTCGCCTGTCCGCCACGGTCATGTCACGCAATAACATCAGGCCGGCATCCTTACCATCAATCTCGCCGGCATGGATACCCGAATGCGCCAATAGCAGTGGTTTGCCAGTTTTTTTCATTGCCTCGGCACTGAAGGCCCGGTCTGCACTGGCGACCACCATCCAGATATCCCTTCCCTGCAAACTCCGGCCGATCGAAACCATCTCCAGTTCAGGGGCCGCAGTTACCAGTCTGTGCAACCAGCTGATGGTTTCACCATAATCAGGTGTTGCACTCAATTGCGTGCGTTCAGCCGGCGTAATCCACGGATCATCAGCATCAACGATCAATGCCTCGCTCGGTCCGGACCAGTTTTGGATCGGAGGTAAAAGTGTATCTGTATCTGAAAAAATGTCCGGCTCATCCGCAGCATGTGCCAGTGCGGTTGATTGTGCCAGCAGCAAGAATAAAATCAGTTTGACCCGGGGTCCCATTTTCGCAATTACTCCTGTAATAACCCTCAAACCCGGGTTGTCTCTATAGCAAGGGTGCTATATAGCTCTCAATCTCATGTCTCAACGCAGCATCAGGTAACCGCCCCACGGCCGCACCCATATTGTCCGTGGCATGATGTGGTTTTGTTGTTCCCGGGATCGGCAGGGTTGATGCCGGGTACGATATCACGTACTTGAGAAAAATCTGCCCCCAACTGTTGGCGTCCATATCCGCCGCCCAATCCGGTAGTGGCCGGTCAGCCACTGCTTTGAATAGCCTGCCCCTGGCAAACGGAAGGTTAACCAGTACAGCAACGCCCCGATCACGCGCCAGCGGCAAGATGCTTTTTTCAGCAGAACGATCGGCTACGGAATAATTCAGCTGTATGAAGTCCAGGGAATGACGACGCATAACATCCTGCATTTCATCATACTGTCGCGGGCTGTGCGTGGTCACACCGAGATAGCGGAAGCGCCCCTGGGACTTCCATTTTTTCATGGTTTCCAGTTCTGCTTCAGTACCCCGCAGGTTGTGTACCTGCATCAGGTCAATTTGATTCCCGCCCAGCAATTCGAATGAGCGGTCCATACGTTCAATGCCCTGCTGCTGATCTTCCCGATCCACCTTTGTCGCCATGAACATTTGATCGCGAATACCGATATCGCGCAGTAACCCGCCGATGACAGTTTCCGCCTCCCCGTAATTGGGCGAGGTATCAATAACCCGGCCGCCGGCCGCATGAATGGCTTCCAATGTCTTCCTGAAACGTTGCATATCAGCCGCGTTGGTGTCCGAACGGAAATCCCGAGTACCAATTCCAACTGCCGGCAACTGTTCTCCGGTTGATGGAATGGTGGTGCTTATCCTGGTTGCTGTTGCCGCCATCACAGGCTGCAAATGACCGGCTGCTGCAATCAACCCTGCACCCGCACTGAGCCTTAGTAGCTCCCGTCGCGAAAGACTCATGATTTTCCTACTCCACTATTTGCCAGTTTTTCCTGTCTTGAACCCAGTTTAAAGGCCAACAGTGTCCACAGTCCAGCCACCGGGGCGGCGCTCAATGCGATGGCGCCGACAGACAATCCCAGGGCCGCCAGACCGGTATAAATCCAGCCGCTTAGCAAGTCACCTCCACGATACACCGCCGCATCAAGGAAAGGCTTCGATTTGTATTTTGCTTCCCGGTCCAGAACTGTCCACAAAATTTCACGGGCGGGCTTGGTCAAACCGTACCGCCCCGCGCGGTAAATGACCTGTACAACCACCAGCACTGCCAGCGTTGGGTAAAGACCGAGCAATACAAATCCCAGCGCCATCAGCACAGGTACAATAGCCAGCGTCAGCCCGACACCCAGCCATTTGATGATACGCGCGGTCAGATAGACCTGGAAAACGATGGTCAATGCGCTAACCACCAGGTCGACCCTGGCGTAAAAGGCGGTCCTTTCACCCCGGTTCGCGAAAGCATCAGCCACCAGGCTGGCCTGCTGGAAGTACAACATGGTGGAAACGAAGGTCATTAATGCGATAAAAGCCGCGATTCCCATCAGGTAGCGCGACGAAAAAACCGCCTGCATTCCACTCCAGGCCGTGCCTGCAATTGCTTTCTGAGCTTCACCGGGGATGGATACCGAACCGGTATTAAAACGTCGGTGCAGAGACCGTGCACACCAGGATGCAGCTTCAAGTGGAATACACGCCAGCAAAAGCAATGAAAAGACAGGTAAGTGTTCAGCCAGTACAGAGGTAACTGCGGAACCCGCCATACCGCCAAACGAACTGCCAACGGCGACGAAACTGAATAATCGTTTCCCCTGGCTGTTATCGAAACAATCCGACATGAAGCCCCAGAAAACCGTCACGACAAACAGTGCAAAAACGCTGCTCCAAACATAGAACACACGGTCAATCCAGGGTCTTGATTCAGGCGGCAGAAAAACCAGGCACGCCCAGAAAACCACCAGGCAGGCTATAAAAAACCGGTTGACCAGTGGCACAAAGACACCGCGGGAGAATTTTGAAGCCAACCAGGAATAGGCAGGCACGGCCAGCATCATAACGAAAAATACAGCGGTCCAAAGCAATTGCAGGTTGCCGCGGTCAGCTGATGATATCTCATCCCGGACGGCACGAAGGATGTAATAGGAAAACATGATAAAAAAACCATAAACCGTGGCGATCAACAGCCCTTTCAACTCACTGTCATCACGTATATCGACAAACTTTTCGATCAGTGCTCTAAGCAAAACGATTCTCCATTTGCTACCGGTTCAACTCTGAAATATTTTATTGACGGGTTAAATCCCCACAGGGTTCAATCACGGTAACAATTTACGTCGCTTGATCCTGATCATTTTTTTTATATTTATTCCGTTTATACTCTCCTAATCTAAACGATGGTGCCTTGCTTGTCAGCATTCAGCCTGGTAAATACAAAAACGGGAGTCAAAATTGAAAATTATTAAACGGAACAAGCTTCGTCGTGGAGGCTTCGCCGGATTACGTGAAACCCGCCTGGTAATGAGCCCCAACCTCTTCCGTGGGCACCGTGAGGCCGGCACCTCAACAGGGATTGGCAAATTCTGTTATTTGGCTGATGCAAGTTTTTTACCTTACGGTGAGACACGAATGCATACCCACAAGGAAATCGACGTTATTTCAATCATGGTTGACGGCCGGATCAAACATGACGGATCAATGGCAGGCGGTCAGGAACTGCTTGTAGATGATATACAGGTTCAACGCGCCGGCAGCGAAGGCTTCAGTCACAATGAAATCAACCCGGACAACGCAAAAAACCGGATGATCCAGCTCTGGATGATTCCGGAAAGCCAAGAGGAGCCTGCTGCATATCAAAAATTTCACGCCCAGGCGGGCAAGCGCACCCGGGTTTACGGCGGCCCGACTGACCAGGGTGAAGTATTTGCAGCACGTACGGTGATTGATGTTGCCCACGTTGATGCAGGTGATAGCATCAGCCAGTCCGGCAGAAGCCTGGTTTATGTAACTTGTGGCGTAGGCAGCAGTGACGGCGAAACACTCAGAGAGGGTGACCTGGTAGATACCAGGGATATCAAGTACAAGGCTGAAACCGACAGTAAACTGATACTGGCATACGAATTATAAGTTTCGATACCGCAGTCAGCTTCTCGACCTGTATCGAGCAGGAAAGTACAAATTTCCGATAAAAGCCCACAGATGTGCTGAAGAAAAGACCAGGACGCAAGCTTTGGTTTGACCCTCTTTTACATTTGCCCCTACAATAGAGAATCGCAGAAGGCATTTTTCAATGCCTCCGGACAATTTCAAATAAGAGGTACGATGGTTATGCAATGTCCTAAATGTTCAGGTGAAATGGAACTCGTTCGTTATAACCAAATCGAAGTGGATCGCTGCACTTCGTGCGGGGGTCTCTGGTTCCAACCGGATGAACTACGTAATCTTCGTGATGATATATGGATGGCTGATTATATTATCGATAGCGGTGACAAGACTGCCGGCAAAAAGGCCAACGCAATGAAAGATTACCCTTGTCCTGAATGCAACGAAACCATGCTGCAGGAATTCGATCACGAGCAGCCACACATTACCTATGAGTCCTGCCCCAATGGTCATGGCACCTATTTGGATTCCGGTGAATTTACCGACCTGGTGCGTAAAACTTTCTGGGATAAATTCAAGCGCGCACGCTAACTAGTCACATTACTGGTTTGAATAAATCAATGCCCCGGTTGACACGTCAACCGGGGCATAGTTTTAACGCTATGTCAGTAACTACAAACTGGCAGTCATCAGAATCTCTAACCTGCCATCCGGCAACAGCATTCCCTGATCGATATCAAAATTCGATAACAGATTCACCAGGATAGCCTGCGTGTGCGGAGTCGTACGTGCCTGTTTACCCGGGCGTGGCCGGACACTGAACATATGGGCCTGCTCAATCCCATATTGCTGATTGGAGAATGATGTATTGAGTGTGCGTACAGTAAACGCGTGCGCACGTGTGGACTTGTGCAGGAATGGCGCAATTGCGGTATTGAATGCCCGCAATGCCTTGTCATCCAGGTAATTGAGAAAATCCCAGAACAGGCATATGTCAAAGCGTGTGTCTTTGGGAAAACCAAATGATTCACTAATTTTCTCAGCAAGCTCGGCTTCCGTGCATTCGCCCAACTGCATTTGCAAAACAGGGTCCGTATACATTGCTGCGAAATGTAACCGACACTTGAATTGAGAGAAAAACTTGATCGTTTCTGGCAACGCCGGACCTATTTCCAAAACAGATAAACGCCTGTCCGGCTTGATCTGCTTGACCAAGGTCGGAAGTAACAGGGTCTGCTGGGTATGTGCCATAGAGGATGCAACAGACGTGGACCCCACGCCTGCGGCACCTGCTGCCAAACTGTTCAATTCGCTAATCTTCTCTTAGCTGGTACGGACTTCGGGTTGCTGAACTCAAGTGTAACCCTTAACCACCATTCAATGAATAACTTTTGCTTTCCTTCGGGCTATCCGGAGCGACAACCTTTGGTTTTTCAGCAACTTTCTCACTGGTCTTTTTCGCCGGGGCAACAGGCTTGGCTCTGACAGGCTCACCAGGATCCATATCAATGCTACCCTTGAATATCGCACCATCCTCAAGTGTCATTCGAGGCGCAACAATATTGCCGTGTACGTTACCTGACCGGGAAATGATGACTTTTTCCGTGCCCGAGATATCACCACGGACTTCACCTGCTATCTTGATCACCTTGGCCGTAATATCAGCGTTAACCCGTCCGCTCTGACCCACTTCAACCTGGTGCGAATCAAGGAGAATTTTTCCGTCCACCCTTCCTTCTACAATCAGATTCTCATCACCACTGATATCACCATTGATGTGAATCCCGGGGCCGATAACAGCAGATTTTCCACTACTGACCGGTGCACTTGCAGATGCCGGAAAGCTATCCTGCTGCGGTTGTGGTGCCTGGGGCTCCTGCTTGCTGCTTTTGTGTTTTTCAAACATCGTGATTTCCCAATAACTTCTTGAACTAAGGCCGGTTAGTCTAGCAGAGATTATCGATTGAATTCCGAAATCGCTGCACTGAATGATCAATTTTCATAATTTTTTTATGCTTGGGCGGTTACAATTCCGGTTTCGATCCTGACATGATGGGAAATCCCGGCGGTTTTCATACGTACATGAAAACCACTTGTAGACAGGTTCATCGCAAACCAATAACGCACAAAACGTTCCGGCTTATGCAAAAATCATTAATTCGTCTCAGTTTTTTCATTTGTTTTCAGTTTATCTGTTTGCCAGTATCCGCTACAGATTCTTTGCTTAAAATGACAACGGATTACGAGACTTTTTTCCGTCAACTGATAACAGACCGCAATTATCCAGGTGCCGCCTTTGCCATCGTCAGCAGCGAGCAGATTCTGCACATTGCAACCGTGGGACACACAACTGCAGCCAGGAAACACCCCATTGATCAACAAACTACTTTTCGCCTGGCATCGGTTTCCAAACCCTTTGCTGCAGAATTGGTTGGCCTCCTGGTTGAAGATGGCATGCTGGACTGGAATGACCCCGTTACCCGCTACATACCCGGTTTCAAAATTGATGGTGATGCCTCGCAAATCCGGATACGGCATTTACTGGGGCAAAGCACCGGCCTGATGCCCCATGCCTATGACAATCTACTTGAAGACGGCAAGAGCATGGATAGCATATGGCAAAGGATGTCCGACCTGCCCTATGTTTGTAGCCCGGGTAAATGTTATGGCTATCAGAACAGTGTCTTCAGCCTGGTTGACCCGGTGGTCGCGAAGGTCACAAACCTGGACTATGAAACACTGGTTGAACAACGCATATTCAAACCACTCGACATGAGCACGGCCTCTGTAGGTTTTGAAGCGTTTGTAAATAACCCCAACCACGCTGAGCCACACGCCAGGCGAAAAGGTCAATGGAAAACAGTTGCCGTGCAACCCAATTACTACCGGGCAGCACCCGCGGCAGGTGTCAATGCAAGCATACTCGACATGGGTAAATGGGTGCAGGCACAACTGGGTGGTAAACCCGAAGTACTTTCATCTGAAATGATTGGCAATCTATCTAAACCAAGGGTCAAAACACGTCGTGAAATGTACCGCAAGCAGTGGAAGACCATGCTCAGCGAGGCGCATTACGGACTGGGTTGGCGCGTTTATCAACTGGGTGACAATCGGCTGATCTATCACGGCGGTTGGGTATCCGGGTTCCGGGCCGATGTCGCTTTTTCCTTAGAGCACGATATCGGCATCGTCGTATTGCTCAATGCCGAAAGTAGTGGAATCAGTGAATTGACTACGCGCTTCTGGCAAATGGCGTTGGCCCCTTAGATTGAAAGCCGGAAATTGTATGATTCAGACTCTTCCCTCTTTGGGTCTGCTGGTTTATTGTTGCTGCCTCAATCCAGGTGACTGATTAACATGCCTACGCTGAAATTCGCGTTAACTTTATTCCTTGTCATATTGCTGCAATCCTGTAACCAGCCACTTCAATGGAATGCAAGTGACATCAGCGGCGTGATGCCGGATCTGGAGTTCACATTAACCGGACCGGATGGTGAATCTGTTAATGCCAACTCCCTGCGCGGCAAACCGGTGGTACTGTTCTTCGGCTTCACCAGTTGCCCCGATGTTTGTCCCACGACCTTGACCCGCTTGTCAGTGCTGATGCAGGCATTGGGACCACAGGCGAATGACCTTCAGGTGGTATTTGTCTCTGTAGATCCGGATCGCGACACTTATGATGTCATGAAACGCTACACGGCATCATTCGGCTCCTGGCTGCTTGGACTCACCGGCCCGGAAGAAAGCCTGACAAGATTAAGAGAGGCCTATGGTGTTTACGCAGCCATGGAGTCATCGGATAGCAAAGGCACTTATAATGTCATGCACAGCGCGGTGGTTTTTGCCTTTGATGCAGACGGCCGGGCACGTTTGTTAATTTCTGACCTTGATGACGGCGACGCGGTCGTGTCGGATCTTAAACAACTGATTGACTTATAAAAGCAAGGAGTAGAACCATGCCTTCATTTGATGTAGTTTCTGAAGTTGACCATCATGAACTGAGTAATGGTGTCGACCAGGCCAATCGGGAAGTGACTACCCGTTTTGATTTCAAGGGCACCGGTTCAAATTTTGAATTGGCTGACCTGCTCATTACCCTGAATACCGACTCTGAATTCCAGCTTCAGCAAATGTATGACATTCTCTGCAACAAGCTGGTCAAACGGGGAATCGACATCGCCTGCCTGGAAAAGAACGAACCCGTCATCCATGCCAGGGCGGCGACCCAGACAGTGAAAGTCATAGAGGGTATTGAAACACCAACAGCAAAAGAAATGGTCAAACTGATCAAGCAGAGCAAGGCGAAGGTTCAAGCGGCCATACAGGGTGATCAGCTGAGAATTACCGGCAAAAAAAGGGATGATTTACAGGCGGTCATCGCCCTGTTGAAAGGTGCGAAACTGGACACACCGCTACAATACAAAAATTTCAGGGACTAGAACAGAGGATACCACGCCGGACATGAGCAGTATGGTTGCCTGCCTTATGTGCCCCTGCAGGTTGATGGCAAATACTTCAGTTCGGTTGGCCCCGTCGCGCCGCGGCTACAACGCCAGGCAATGGTGGTGACACTGGTAACCTGCGGGGTCAACTGCGGTTGCACCCGCCCGAGTGTTGGATAAATCGCCAGTTCGTTAACATTAATCTGAAATGAACCTGTTGACGGGTCATACGCGTCAAAACCAGAGCAGTACTCGGACACATTGCCACTGCTCAACGCCGCACTGTCCATATTCGGCGGCCAGGATCCCACGGTTGACATGTATTCAGAAACAGCGAGTTTGGCAGGTGCTGCCCCCACCATGCATTCGGTAACCTTTGCACGTGTGCTGTATTCCTGATATGCCGGGACGGCCAAAGCCACGAGAATGGCAATGATTGAAATAACTATCATCAACTCAATGAGCGTGAAACCGCCAGAACGACGCTTACTTAGTACGAACGATTCTTGGTAGCTGAGCATGATCCTTCACCCTCGACTAATAGTTAACTGGCAACCGGGTGCAATAAGACATGATCCTTCATATCATGACACCGTTTTGTGGCTCTTATTCTGTGACGTCCCTCATCACAGGTATCAACCATTCTTTCCGAGTATATGACAAAAAGACGAAAGTTTGAAGTTCGTGAAAATTTGTGACTGGATCTTGATCAACAAGAGCCCCGCAAAGAGCAACAAAATCGGCGGACTTTTGGAGCATTAAAGCAGTGATTAGGGTAAAATTACACGTTGCCCTTTGGCATAAAAAAAGGAAATACTGAAATGAAAAGTACATTGCCGCTGGCACTAAGCACAGCGCTCGCACTGACCGTAGCCGGCTGTTCTGAAACCGATACCAACCAGGTCGCAGAATCAGCCTCCGAAACCCCGACCGAAACCGTGATGACATCAAATCCTGCCGAAAACAACCCGTTCTTCGTTGAAAGTCCGTTGTATATGCAATACCCGCAATTCGACAAGATCGAAGACACTCATTACCTTCCGGCTTTTGAGCTTGGAATGACGGAACACCTGGCGGAAATTGAGGCCATTGCCAACCAGACAGAGGCACCGACACTCGATAACACCCTGATTCCAATGGAACGCTCAGGCCAGCTTCTCACTCGCGTCGCCACTGTATTTTTCGCCATGACGGCAGCCAACACCAACGACGACCTGGAAAACATTCGTAGTGAGATGGCGCCAAAACTGGCAGCTCACACTGACAAAATCCGTCTCAACAGTAAATTATTTGCCCGTATCCAGACTCTGTATGAGCAACGCGATACGCTCGAACTGGATCCTGAGTCCTATCGTCTGATTGAAGAGAACTACAAGGATTTCGTTCGGGCAGGCGCCCAGCTTTCCGATGCCGACAAGGAAAAGCTCAAGGGAATGAATTCTGAGCTGGCCAGTTTGCAAACCAAATTCAGCCAAAATGTATTGAACGAAGTGAATGCATCCGCCGTGGTTGTGGACAGCCGAGAAGAACTCGCCGGGATGTCCGAAACCAAGATTGAAGCAGCAGCCGAGGCCGCGAAAACAAAGGATATGGATGGAAAGTATCTCATCGCCCTGCTCAATACCTCACAGCAACCGTCACTGGCCGATCTCGAAGACCGGGCGTTGCGTCAGCGCATCATGGAAGCGTCACTCGCCCGTGGCAGTCATGGTGGGGAGTTCGACAACCGTGAAATACTGACCCGCGTTGCGAAAATACGCGCAGAAAGGGCCCGGTTGATGGGTTACCCGAACCACGCGGCTTACGGTCTTGAAAACCAGACTGCCCGTACCACCCAGGCCGTTAACGAACGCCTCTCTAGCCTGGCACCGCCTGCGGCGGCCAATGCAAAGCGTGAAGCCGCTGATATCCAGACCATCATCAATGCCGAAGGCGGAGATTTTGAGCTGGCCTCCTGGGACTGGGATTTCTATGCGGAAAAAGTGCGCATGGAACGTTACAATTTTGATGCAGCGCAATTACGTCCATACTTTGAAATGAACAATGTATTGGAGAAAGGCGTATTCTTCGCAGCCGAAAAAGTATTTGGTATCACCTTCAAAGAACGTCACGACTTACCGGTCTACCAGGAAGACGTGCGTGTTTTCGAAGTCTTCGAATCCGATGGCTCAACCCTGGCCTTGTTCCTTATGGATCCTTACGCCCGCACATCCAAACGCGGCGGTGCCTGGATGAACTCCTATGTTGATCAGTCCCTTCTGACAGGAAACAAACCAGTAGTGGCCAATCACCTGAACATCACCAAACCGGTTTCAGCCGATGAGCCGACGCTTATGACCTTTGATGAAGTAACAACGATGTTCCACGAGTTCGGTCATGCACTTCACGGTATGTTTTCCAATGTCAAATACCCGGGTTTCTCCGGCACTTCGGTACCGCGCGACTTCGTAGAGTATCCGTCACAGGTTAATGAAATGTGGTCTACCTGGCCGGAAATTCTTGAGAACTACGCCGTTCATTACGAAACCGGTGAAGCAATGCCCCGGGAATTGCTGGACAAGGTGCTTGAAACCAGGAAATTTAACCAGGGTTACTCCACCACGGAATATCTCGCCGCATCCATACTGGATCAGAAATGGCACCAGTTGCTGCCGGAGGAAGTGCCGACTGCAGAAGGCCTGCTGGATTTCGAGGCCAAAACTTTGCAGGACGCAGGTGTTGCACTGGAAATGGTACCGCCACGCTACCGCAGTACCTACTTCTCACATATCATCGGTGGATATTCAGCCGGTTACTACGCATATATCTGGAGTGAAGTACTGGACGCAGATACGGTTGAATGGTTCAAGGATAACGGTGGCCTGACACGTGAGAACGGCGACCATTTCCGCCAGACCCTTCTGTCCCGCGGTGGTGCTGAAGACGCAATGGTACTGTTCCGCAACTTCCGTGGTGCTGATCCTGATATTCAGCCACTGCTGGATCGACGCGGACTGAACTGAAGCATCAAACCTTAAGGCCTGCCAGCAAAGCTGGTTTGCCTGGTGTAAAAAAGCTCCGGTTTTTCTGACCGGGGCTTTTTATTTTGGAAAAGAGCGTGAACATCCATGTTCTACGAATATTCAATTCAAGAATCGCAAGCATAAAAAAACCCGGCCAGACTTCGCCGGGCCGGGTCCTTTCAGAGTTTGTAAACCTTACAGAGGCGTTACGTTCTCTGCCTGTGGTCCTTTCAGGCCTTCACCAACGGTGAACTCAACCTGCTGACCTTCCTTCAGTGTCTTACGGCCGTCGCCGATGATCTGACGGAAATGAACGAAAACATCGCGTTCGCCTTCACGGGAAATAAATCCAAAACCTTTTTCGTCGTTGAACCATTTAACGGTTCCTGTAACATTATCTGACATTATAATTAACTCACTATATATAGTTGAAAAACCACCTCACGGCAGTGACTGTGCTGGAGAAGAACGGGACCGGGAATATCTGGAAGGAAGTATGACGACCTGTCTAGACTAAACACTCAATCTCTCGCCGCAACATGCAGCAGCCATATATTACAGGCTTCTGCAGGTATATGCTATTAAAACAAACAAATGCGATAACGTTTGACAGGCATCTAAAACGCTGGGTCAATCAACCACACCCGGTTAGCCACAGGTCAAAATGGCAGTTCAGTCGTGTACTTCACCCTTCGTAATGCAAAACTTGAACTCGCAGACCGAACACTGGAATGATGCAAAATTTTTGTATTCAGGAACTCATTGTAAGACTCCATATCCCTGGAGATTATCTGCAGAACATAATCACGCTCACCGGATACTGAAAAGCAATTCATCACCTCCGGCAACCCCTGCACATGGACTTCAAATGACTGCCTGACCCTGTCGGAGTGCTCAACCATGCTGACGGATAGCAGAACATGAATCTGCAACCCCAACGCTTTCGGATTGAGCAATGCCACCCTGTTTTCTATTACACCGGCCTCTTCCAGTTCACGAACACGCCGCCAAACCGAGGTGCGGGACAGCCCTGAAACTTCGGCCAGGTCAATCTGGCTAAGGGTTGCATTTGTTTGCAGGGCTTCGAGTAGTTTACGATCGGATTCGGATAAATACATTTTTTACATAAAAACCATTTAGGAAATATTAATTAAACAATTGTTTCAATATATCACCATTATCTTCAAATAAGAAACACATTATCCGATATAAATGGGGATAATGGTTAATAGTATTACTCATAAATCCAACGGGAAAAACACAGGTGAAATCATGACGACACACTCAAGCCAACGCCCCAGCTGGGCAGAACCCTACAAAATTAAATCGGTTGAACTCATCCGGATGACAAGCCGGGAAGAACGTGAACAGGCCATCCGTGAAGCGGGATACAACACATTCCTGATTCGCAGTCGTGATGTCTATATCGATTTGCTGACCGATTCCGGCACCTCCGCAATGAGCGACAGGCAGTGGGCCGGCCTGATGATGGGTGACGAAGCTTACTCGGGCAGCGAAAATTTCTATCACTTGCAGGATGCCGTCAGGGAATACTATGGCTACAAATACCTGGTACCCACCCACCAGGGTCGTGGAGCCGAAAATCTTCTTTCACAAATCCTGATCAAGGAAGGCGATTATATTCCCGGTAATATGTACTTCACCACCACCCGTCTTCACCAGGAACTCGCGGGTGGCAATTTTGTCGACGTCATAATCGACGAGGCGCATGACCCGGCCAGTCGACACCCGTTCAAGGGCAATGTCAGTCTTGATAAGCTCGATCGCCTGGTGCAGGAAGTCGGCGCGGAAAACATCCCCTACCTCAGCCTGGAAGGAAATGTGAACATGGCCGGTGGCCAGCCTTTCTCGCTGGCCAATTTGCGCGAACTGAACGCATACTGCCGTCAACATGATATCCCCATCATGCTGGATGCCACCCGCACCATAGAAAACGCCTGGTTTATCAGGGAAAGAGAAGAAGGCTATGCCGACAAATCAGTCCGCACCATTCTGCGTGAAATCTGCGACCTGACCGATGGTGCCACGATGTCTGCCAAGAAGGACCTGCTGGTCAATATCGGTGGCTTTTTTGCCTGTAATGACAAAACAATTTTTCGCAAAGCTCAAAACATGGTCGTCATCTATGAAGGCCTGCATACGTATGGCGGTTTGGCCGGACGCGACATGGAAGCCATGGCACTTGGTATCCGGGAAGCCGTCATGGAAGAACACCAGGCCGCCCGTATCGGCCAGGTTCGCTATCTCGGCGATTTGCTGCGCAAAGCCGGGGTTCCCATTGTGAATCCTATCGGTTCGCATGCGATCTTCTTAGATGCCCGCCAATTTCTGCCGCATGTGGACCAGGATGACTATCCCGCGCAATCGCTTGCTGCTGAGTTATACTTGGAAGCTGGCATTCGCTCGATGGAACGCGGCAATGTATCGGCCGGCCGTGATCCGCTAACCGGTAAGAATCGTCGACCGGCGCTCGAACTGGTGAGGCTGACGTTGCCGCGCCGTGTTTATACCCAGGCTCATATGGACGTGGTAGCAGAGTCTGTTATCCGGGTATTTGAAAACCGTGACCGCATTAAAGGCCTGAAAATGGTCTATGAACCTGAGTATCTGCGGTTCTTTCAGGCACGATTCGAACCACTGGCCTGAAGAACCCGACCTTTTTTCGATGGAGAGTTAATGATGACAGATCTGTTTGACAACCCGATGGGCCTGGACGGCTTTGAGTTTGTCGAGTTCGCATCCCCTACTCCGGGGTTGTTGGAACCCGTATTCGACATGCTTGGTTTTACTGCTGTCGCCCAACACCGGTCCAAAAATGTACGTCTGTACCGCCAGGGTGAGATCAACTTCATCATTAACGAAGAACCGAAGAGCCATGCGGCTTTTTTTGCTGAAGAACACGGGCCCTGTGTCTGCGGCATGGCTTTCCGGGTCAAAGATGCCCATACGGCCTACTATCGGGCCCTCGAAATGGGCGCGCAACCCATCGATATCCCGACCGGCCCGATGGAATTGCGTCTGCCCGCGATCAAGGGAATCGGCGGGGCACCCCTTTACCTGATTGACCGTTATGAACAGGGCCAGAGCTTTTATGATATTGACTTCGTGTTTTTCGATGGCGTGGACCGTCATCCGTCGGGCTGCGGTTTCAAGCTCATCGACCACCTGACCCACAATGTTTACCGGGGCCGCATGGGGTTCTGGGCAGATTATTACAAACGCATTTTCAACTTTCGTGAAATCCGCTACTTCGACATCAAGGGCGAATATACCGGATTGTTGTCCAAGGCCATGACCGCTCCGGATGGCAAAATCCGTATCCCGCTCAACGAGGAAGCGTCCCGTGGTGTGGGGCAGATTGAAGAATTCCTGATGGCCTACAATGGTGAAGGCATCCAGCATATCGCCTTGATCTGTGATGACCTGCTTGAGTGTTGGGATGCACTCAAAGCCAGGGGAATGCCATTCATGACACCACCCCCGGCCACCTATTACGAAATGCTGGATGAACGTCTTCCGGGTCATGGTGAACCGGTTGCGGATCTCCAGGCACGCGGTATCCTGCTTGATGGTTCCACTGCCGATGATGATCCACGCCTGTTATTGCAGATTTTCTCTGAAACCATGGTCGGCCCGGTGTTCTTTGAATTTATTCAACGCAAAAAAGATGAGGGATTTGGCGAGGGCAACTTCACGGCATTGTTCGAATCCATGGAGCGTGACCAGTTACGCCGTGGTGTCATTAGCAGTGAGGATAGTGAGTGAGCATTACCCGCGTAACCTGCAGGAATAACGTATGAAAATCCGAAAAATACACCATGTCGCCTACCGCTGCAAAGACGCAAAGGAAACGGTAAAGTTTTACAAGGATGTGCTGAACATGGACCTGTTACTGGCCATTGCCGAGGACCAGGTACCCAGCACCAAGGCCCCAGATCCCTATATCCATATTTTTCTGGATGCAGGTCAAGGCAATGTTCTTGCCTTTTTTGAAATACCCAATTCACCACCGATGGGCCGGGACGAAAACACACCGTCCTGGGTCCAGCATATCGCTTTTGAAATTGGTGATATGGATGAGTTGCTGGCAGCCAGGAAGCATATCGAAACGGCAGGTCTGGATGTTGTCGGTCCAACTGACCATTACCTGTTCAAGTCGATTTATTTCTTTGACCCCAGTGGTCACCGCCTGGAACTTTGTGCGAACGTTGAACGCCCCGGTGCATTGGAGAAACTCTATGAACTGGCGCCGGAAATGATCGAGGAATGGAGCCAGACAAAACGGGCACCACGGCACGCCGCTTTCATGCATGAGAAAGAATTCAGTCTCGAATCCTGAGTGTATTCAGGGTTTGAAGAACGGGTAATACAGTGGGAAATCCAACCCGGATGACTGCCTGTCTGACCCCGTACAAACAAAGCAAGGAACAGCAATGAAAACCATCATCGAACCTTTCCGGATCAAAACAGTTGAACCGATCAGAATGACCACGGTTGAACAACGCAGACAACTGATCAGGGATGCACATTACAACCTCTTTTCTCTGAAATCAGAGGATGTCCTGATCGACCTGCTGACCGATTCCGGCACAGGTGCAATGAGCACCAATCAGTGGGCGGCGCTGATGAAAGGCGATGAATCCTACGCAGGTTCACCTTCCTATTATCGTTTTGAGACGGCAGTGAAAGACCTGATGCCGTTCAAGCATATTATTCCAACACACCAGGGGCGTGCCGCAGAGCACATTCTCACGTTTGTTGTTGCAGACGGACACGGCAAGGGAAAAATTGTACCCAACAATACGCATTTCGACACCACCCGCGCCAATTTTGAAGACGCCGAAATAGATGCCAGGGACCTGGTTATAAAAGAAGGCCTTGATCCCTCACTGGAATTTCCATTCAAGGGCAACATGGATCTCGACAAACTGGAAGCACTGCTGGCGTCAGAAGCCGACAATATTCCAATGGTCGAGATCACCATCACCAACAATGCCGGTGGTGGACAACCCGTTTCTATGGCCAATATCCGCGGCACCAAGGCCATCTGTGAAAAATATGGCAAACCATTGATTATCGACAGTGCCCGTTTCGCCGAAAACGCCTACTTTATCAAGTTGCGCGAGCAGGGCTACCGGGATAAATCGGTCAAGGAAATCGTCAGGGAAATATTCTCTCATGCCGATGGCATGACCATGAGCGCCAAGAAAGATACTTTTTCCAACATGGGCGGCTGGCTGGCACTGAACAACGATGAATGGGCAGAAAAAGCCCGAACCCGCCTGATCATGACTGAGGGCTTCCCCACCTACGGCGGTCTTTCCGGTCGTGACATGGAGTGTATTGCCACCGGCCTGGAGGAAATCATTGATGAGGATTACCTGCAATACCGGATTCGCTCAATTCAGTATATCAACGAGAGACTGGACGCAATGGGTGTGCCTGTGATGAAACCGGCAGGTGGTCACGCTATCTTTGTTGACGCGAAGAAAATGCTGCCGCATATCCAGCCATTGCAATACCCCGCACAATCTCTCGCAGTAGCACTTTACATTCAGGGGGGGATACGCGGGGTTGAAATTGGAAGCTTCATGTTCGGCCGTCAACCGGATGGCAGTGAAAAGCCGGCCACGATGGAACTGGTCAGACTGGCCATGCCGCGCCGTGTTTACACCCAGGCCCAGGCGGATTACATCGTCGAAGTATTCCAGGATCTGAAAAACAACATTTCTGATGTGCCCGGCCTGGAAGTGACCTGGGAACCCGCCTCCCTGAGACATTTCACCGCCAGGTTAAAACCCGTGAAAAAATAACCGGTCAAGCGGCAACTGAGTGTGTCAAGCCAACAGGCTATATAGTGCCCTCACCCAGTCGTTCCAGGCGATAGCTGCCATCCACTACACGCTGCCACCACAGTTCATTTTCTAAATACCAGCGAACCGTTTTTCGGATACCGGAAGTAAAATCCTCCGACGGCCGCCAGTCAAGATCGGTGTTAATCTTTTCGGCATCAATGGCATAACGCTCATCATGGCCGGGGCGATCCTTAACGAAAGTGATCAACTCCTCAAAGCGGCTTACACCTGCTGGCTTATCCTTGACCAGTTCATCCAGAATGGCACAAATTTCCTTCACCACATCGATATTCTTTTTCTCATTCAAACCACCAATATTGTAGGTTTGGGCTGGTTCCCCCGTGGTCAGCACACGATAAAGTGCACGGGCATGGTCATCCACATATAACCAGTCCCTTATCTGTGTGCCATCACCGTACATCGGCAGGGACTTGCCCTTCAGGGCATTTAGAATCATGTGTGGAATGAGTTTCTCGGGAAACTGGTAAGGTCCGTAATTGTTGGAGCAATTGGTCACCAGCACCGGAAACTTGAAGGTACGGCCCCAGGCCCTGACCAGGTGATCCGAACCGGCCTTGGTTGCCGCATACGGCGAACTGGGGTCATAGGGGGTATCTTCACGGAACAGGTCGTCGCAACCTGCAAGATCACCATAAACCTCGTCGGTGGAAACATGCAAAAAACGGAATTCCTGCCGGGCTGTGTCGTTTAAACCAGACCAGTAGGAGCGACCCGCTTCCAGCATACTGTAGGTTCCGACCAGGTTGGTCTGAATAAAATCACCTGGCCCGTCGATTGAACGGTCGACGTGACTTTCTGCGGCCAGGTGGATCACTGCATCCGGCTGGTGAGAGGCGAATATGCGATCCAGTGATTCACGATCACAAATATCGGCGTGTTCGAATTGGTAACGCGGTGAATCAGCGACCGGAAGCAGAGAATCCAGGTTGCCGGCGTAAGTCAGCTTATCAAGGTTAATGACTTCATTGTCGGTACCGGAAACCAGGTAGCGAATCAATGCGGAACCGATGAAGCCGGCTCCGCCGGTAACAAGTATTTTCATGGTTTTTCCGGTATCTTTCGGAGTGCTGTGATTATAATCGCAGACTCCCACAAAACAACCGGAAGCTGTATTATTCGGGTAATTCAATCTACTTATCTCAAGAGGCGGCACAGTTTGAAAACAACCATACTCGTCACGGGCGGTACAGGCTTTATCGGCTCACATGCCTGCGTAGCCTTGCTCGAAGCCGGGCATGATGTCATCGTGCTGGACAACCTCTGTAACAGCGATGCCACAGTCATTAAACGAATAGGTCAGATTTGCACCCGGGAGCCCGCCTTTATCGAGGGTGACATCCGCGACAGCGCATTGCTGAAACGTATATTTGACGAACACCGTGTTGACTCGGTCATGCATTTTGCGGGCCTGAAAGCCGTGGGTGAATCTCTGCAAATGCCGCTGGCGTATTATGAAAACAACGTCAGTGGAACCCTGAACCTGTTAATGGCCATGCGGGAGGCCGGTATCAAAACCATGGTGTTTTCGTCATCGGCCACTGTTTACGGCAATCCCGCCAGTGTCCCCATAACCGAGGATTTCCCACGCTCCACCACCAACCCATATGGCGCCACCAAGCTTGTCATTGAAGACATACTGGCCGACCTCTACCGTGCGGAACCGGACTGGCGACTGGCTCGTTTACGCTACTTCAACCCGGTGGGCGCACATGAAAGTGGATTGATCGGCGAAAACCCCAGGGGTATCCCCAATAACCTGATGCCCTTTATAGCGCAGACTGCAGCGGGTTTACGAGATGAGCTATGTGTCTTTGGTGATAATTACGACACCGTCGACGGCACCGGTGTGCGGGATTACATCCACGTCGTCGACCTGGCCGCCGGGCATGTTGCTGCGCTTGACTATCTGCAACAGCGACAGGACTTCTTAACGGTAAACCTCGGTACCGGCCAGGGCATATCAGTGCTGGAAATGATCAGTGCTTTTGAAAGTACAAATCATTGTAAAGTCCCCTACCGCATCAGCGAGCGGCGTGAGGGTGATATCGCTAAATGCTGGGCAGATACCCAACTGGCCAATCGACTGCTGGGCTGGCAGTCGAGCCGGACACTCGAGAACATGTGCGCAGATTCGTGGCGCTGGCAGAACTCATTGCAAGACAGCACCACCTGAAGAGAAAATAAGTCATGTCTGAACTCAAGCAACTGGTCGAAAGGCTTCCAAAAACAGAACTTCATATCCATATCGAAGGCAGCCTGGAGCCGGCCATGATGTTCGAATTGGCCAAGCGAAACACTGTCACCCTGCCCTATCCTGACGTTGAATCAATAGCCAATGCATATAATTTCAATTGCTTACAAGACTTTCTTGATCTTTATTATCAGGGAATGTCCGTACTGCAAACCGAACAGGACTTTTATGACCTGACCTGGGCTTATCTGCAGCGTTGCCATCAGCAAAACGTGGTGCATTGCGAGATCTTTTTTGACCCGCAAGGGCATACCGAACGCGGCGTCGAGTTTGAAGTTTTCATGAATGGAATCTGCGCCGCCCTTGATGAAGCAAAAACCGGGTTGGGTATCAGCAGCAAGCTCATCATGTGTTTTTTGCGACACCTGGATGAGCCAAGTGCCTTTGCAACCCTGCAGGCAGCGGAACTCTACCTGGACAGGATAACGGCTGTGGGTCTGGATTCATCCGAACTGGGGCGCCCGCCCCGGCTGTTCCAGAAGGTATTTTCTCAAGCTGCAGAATGGGGGCTCAAACGCGTTGCACATGCAGGCGAAGAAGGACCACCGGAATATATCTATGAAGCACTGGACCTGCTGAACGTGGACCGCATTGACCATGGCAACCGTTCGCTGGAAGATGAAACCCTCGTTAGGCGCCTTGTCCATGAGAAAATGCCGCTGACCGTATGCCCGCTGTCCAACCTGCGCCTGGCGGTTGTTAAAGATCTAGCTGACCACCCAATTCGAAGAATGCTGGCACTGGGATTGAACGCCTGCATCAACTCTGACGACCCGGCCTACTTCGGTGGCTATATGAACGAGAACTTCCACGCACTGATAGATGCCGTTGACCTCAGCCGAGATGAAATATTTCAGCTGGTAATCAACGGGTTTGAATCATCCTTCCTGAGCCAAACCGAGAAAGAGAAACACCTGGACCGCATTCATGCGATGCGCTAACCGCCACCGGAGCCCAACGACCCATGTCTGAATCAGACCACCCGCAACACGGTTTTTCGATGGCCGATGTCGCCACCAAACCCGTCACCTATCGCCTGGCGCTGGCCAGTGGAAAGATCAATGTTGGCGAAAAGGCTTTTGAATTACTGAAGAACAAAGCACTGCCCAAGGGAGATGCGCTGGCATTGGCAGAATTTGCCGGTATCCAGGCGGCCAAGCAAACACCTTCTTTGATCCCGCTTTGCCATCCGATTTCATTGAACCGTGTTTCGATACACACCCGTCTAAGGCAGGACGGGTTTGCAGTCGAAGTCTATGCAGTGGCTGAAATTAACGCCCAAACGGGTGTCGAGATGGAAGCATTATGCGGTTTGAATATTGCCCTTCTGACCATCTGGGACCTGACCAAACCGATCAACGCCGCACTGGAAATCACCGATGTAAAACTGCTGTACAAATCCGGCGGAAAACGCGGCGACTGGATACACCCTGATGGCTTGTCAGCAACGGCACAAGCCATCCTGGATAATAATTAGTGTACGATGCAGTACACTAGATCAATATGCTGAGATATTCTGCGCACCTGCCACTGACGGGTATCGGAGCCACCGGTCAGCAGCGCATCGGCGATGCACACGTGGCCCTGATCGGTGTCGGTGGTCTGGGTTGTGCTGTCGCCCAATACCTGGTGTCGAGTGGGGTCGGCCAATTAACCTTATGTGATTTTGACACGGTGGCCGAGAGCAACCTCGCCCGTCAAATACTCTACCGTCAACCGGACCTCGGCCGGCTCAAAACAGAGGCAGCAAGCGAGACGCTGAATGCCCTTAACCCGGAAACCCGGGTGCAAACCGTCACCCGTCGTATGAGTGATAAGGACATGCAAGCACTCTTCCCGGCCTGTGACCTGGTGATTGATGCCAGCGACAATTACGGCACACGTCTGGCGGTTAACCGCAGTTGTCTGGTGCTGGGTATCCCCTGGATCATGGCCTCATGTGTCCGCCTGGAAGGCCAGATCATGCTGCTGCGCCCCGACCTGCCCGAAACGGCCTGTTACCGCTGTGTCTATGGCACTGCCCCGGATACACTGGAAGATTGCCCGGGTGCCGGTATATTCGCACCCGTTGCCGGCATCAGCGGCACATCAGCAGCATATTTTGCGCTGGCCCACCTTGCCGGAATGCCAACACCCGCCGGACTACATGTTTTCGATGCAGCCAACTGGCAGTGGCAATCGCTCGGAATCAACAAAAACACCGACTGCAAAGACTGCAGTCAGGACTGAGAGCCGGTTATTCGGTGGTAGCGACTGATTCGTCCTGCATCAACGCATGCTTCAACACATGCCATGGCAAGGTTGCGCATTTGACTCTTGAAGGATAGCGTCCCGCAAAAGCCAGCGCAGCCAGCTCCCCCAACTGCTCCTCCCTGGTCTCATCGGGTTCGCCGGTAATTGCACACCGGACTTGATCAAATAAGGCTTGCGCCTGTAGCAGGCTGAGACCATGAAGATGACTTGCCAGCAGTGAGGCAGACGCGGTGGAAATGGCACAGCCAACACTTTCAAACGCTGCCTGTTCAATAATACCGGCATCGTTGACTGAAAATTGCAAAGTGACACGGTCACCGCAAAAAGGGTTCTCACCATGACCCTGGTGAGTGGGGTTCTCGATGCTGCCGTGATGACGTGGAAACTGACTGTGTTCGATAATGATCTCGCTGTACCGCTGCATACGATCGTCAGTCATGCCGTTGATCCCCATGGGCATGACCAGCCGCAGCACATTGCTCACAGTTGACCCACTCGCTTATTCCCGTTACGTAATGCTCCTTTTTCCAGATAGGCAAACGGGTTTTGGTCTGATCGATGATATACCTGCAGGCATCAAAAGCCGCGCCGCGATGAGCGGCTGAAACACAAACGATAACCGCACAATCTCCCAGCTCCAGCAAACCTTCGCGGTGTATACAAAGGGCATGACTAATCGAAAAGCGCGCAAGTGCCTCATCAATGATTCTTGCACCCTCTTTTTCCGCCACCGGCCGGTAGACCTCGTATTCAAGGCGCTCAACTTCCTGGCCTTCATTGTGATCCCTGATCCAGCCCTCAAAAACGGCCAGAGCACCACAGTGTTTGTCAGCCACCGCTATTCTGGCGGCAGACACGTCGATTGCCGTGTCGCTGACTGAAAATTTCATCCGCCTGCCACCGGTGGGAAAAACAGCACTTCATCATCTTCATTAATGGGTTCTTCCCAAGCACTCATCTCATCATTTACTGCGACAAGAGCGGCGGCCTGGGCACTCAGTGACGGGTGTTTTGCCGTCATCATTTGAAATAATTCCATCGCCGTGCCACCCGGGAAATCGACGCTTTCGGAAGCACAACCAGCCTGCTCACGGAACAGGGCAAAATAACGCACTCTGACTTTCATCTATCCACCCATTCGATACATTTCAACATGCGGCTGGGCACGCGGCAGTTCGTTTCGCAATTCACTGTAACGGTCGCCCCGCTTTTCCCACAACTCACGTATCACCGCTGTCATTTCCTCCGCTTCCAGACCATTACGAATTCTATCGCGTAACTCGGTTCCACGCGCGGAGAACAGACAACTGTAAAACGTGCCATCGGCCGTGATCCGCGCACGTGAGCAGTCGCCACAAAATGGTTCGGTAATGGAACTGATAAATCCGATTTCACCGGCACCATCGGTAAAGGCGTAACGGCGGGCAGTTTCACCTAACGGTTGTTTTGCCACCGGACGCAGGGGCCAGCGGTCATGTATGTTCTTTAACAGATCGGCGCTCGGCACAACCAGTTCACGATCCCAATGGTTGACGTTGCCCACATCCATGAACTCGATCAGCCGGATGGTATGACCACTGTTTCTGAAATGCTCCACCAGGTCCGGTACGGTATGGTCATTGATATTTCGCTGCACCACCGTATTGATTTTCAGATGTTCGAAACCGGCCTGCTGGGCCGCCTCAATGCCATCGAGTACTTCATTTACCGAGCCACGGCCGCCTGCCATCTGGCGAAACACGGTTTCATCCAGGCTATCCAGACTGACAGTAATCCGGCCGAGGCCTGCCTTTTTAAGCGCCGCTGCATAACGTGGTAACAAAACCGCGTTGGTCGTCAAGGCAAGATCCGTTATCCCTTCGATAGCGGATATCCGGCCCACCAGTTCCACAAAACCCGGCCGCAGCAATGGCTCACCGCCGGTCAGGCGAACCTTGTGCACACCCAGGCTTGTGAATACACGAACCAACAACTCGATTTCACCATCACTCAGCAAATGGTGTGAAGGCAAAAATACACCCCTGCCATGAAGGGACTCTTCCGGCATGCAATAAGTGCAGCGCAAATTGCACCGATCCATTACTGAAATTCTCAGATCCTTTAATGGCCTGGCCAGCGTGTCATTGATGGGCATCAAAAATCACAGTCCTTATCCAAGGGTATTTGTAATCCGCCTTGCGGCAAATCACAATTGTAAAAAGAAGGCGGATTCTAACCCGCGCGGTGCTAATAACCCAGCACCATCGTTATTAGTCAGCCTGCTTTCACGCCAAACTCATACCCACCCAGCGCCAGATCAGCTTGATCGCCACGTATAACATCAGCACTGCTGTCAATCGTTTGATCCAGTTTTCAGGCAGGTGATATGCGCTCAAGTGACTGCCGATTTGCCCGCCGATTACAACGGCTATAAATAATGGCCAGGCCTGCACCCAGCCCTCATACGGTGAGTAGTCGCCCGCTTTCATCAGTTGACCGGCCAAACCCGCGATGGAGTTAACCAAAATAAAACCACTGGTGATGCCGGCGACCGTACGTGCGGATGCCAGGTGAAGAAAATAGATGATCGGCGCGAGAAATATTCCACCACCAATACCGGTGATTCCAGCCAGTAAGCCGATAAAGCCGCCGACAGGTGCGGCCACAAGCCAATAGCGGGTAGTGGTGTAAGTATTCGAGCTTATTGTGCCGCCTTGCTTTAACAGCATTTGCGCGGCGGCCACCAGCAGGCTAAAACCCAGCAAGCCGATAAAAACCTGCTCAGATACCAACAGACGGCCACCCAGCCAGGCCATGGGTATCGACAAAACAATAAAGGGCAGCAATTTGCCAAGGGACAAAGAGCCCGCTCGGTAATAGTGGAAAACACCACCGCTGACCACCAGGATATTGCAGGTCAGAGCGATAGATGGGACCAGTCTGAAATCCGTGCCTGACAGCATCAGCAGGGCGTTATAGGTTGAGCCACCACCAAACCCCACTGAGCTGTACGCTACAGCAACCAACAGGAACAAACCGGCGAGTATCAATAACGGCATAAGCAAATCGTTGTTCACGAAAAACGGCATTATGGATCAACTTAGGGAAAGCTGCCAGACGGGTGAACAGGAAACAGCCAAGTGCTACTGAGGCTTCGGGCTCGCCATGACCATACGCCCATGTAAGACCAGCAAATGCGTTGTAGCATGGCCACACTGATTATTGAGGCACAGGTATGAAAACTGACAAAAGGTTCAAAATAACAGCCCTTGCATGGCTGGCGTTCTCCACACTGCTGGTCTCCGCCGCCTCTTTTGCTCAAGGCGCATCCAACTTCACTCCCGAGTGGGTACAACGCTCAAACGACATCGCCTACAAGTTGTTGGAGTCCACGGCGCAGTTTGCACCTGAATTTGCCGGCCAGAGCGGGGTTGACGGCTATGACGAAGAAATTTTCGACCTCGGCGATAACCTTTTTGAACGGCAGATTGCTGTTTCGGAAAAAAACATCGCCATGCTGGAAGCACTGCTGCTTAAGGAAGAAGACCCGCGTGTTGCCCAGGATATTGAAATCATGATCAAGTCCGAGAAGGACGGCATGGAAGCAAACCGGATCAACTATGAAAGGGTATTGCCATACGGCAACCTCACCGGGCTGATTTTCGCCGGCTTCAGAGGATTACTCGACAAGCAGGTTCCCCTGGAACGTCAAAAAGCGGCGTTGGTACGGCTCAAAAAATACACCGGTTCTGCAGAAGGCTACGAAGCCTTGACCGAATTGGCGAAACTCCGTCTCACCGAGCGCTCACAAATCCCGGGCTTGATCAAGCCTTTTTCCGGTGAGGTACAGCAGGACCTCGAACGTTCGCCCGTCATGATCCAGGGTCTGCAAAGTGTGTTCGAGGCGACCGAACTGGAAGGTTACGAACAGGACCTGGCTGTACTGACGGGGCAACTGACGGCTTACAATGACTGGGTTGAGGAAACCATTCTGCCCAACACCCGCGACAGCGCTGCTTTACCGCGCGAACTCTATGAACTGCAGTTGAAAAACTACGGTGTTTATGACTCTCCCGAGGACCTGATCAGAACCGGCCAGGTCGGGTTCATGAACATCCGCAATGAGATGATGGCACTGGCTCCATTGGTGGCCAAACAGAAGGGTTACGACACCAGCAACTACCGGGAGGTGATCCGCCTATTGAAAGCCGACCAGGTACATGGTGACGAATTGATGGCCAAGTATCGCGAAATCATGCGGGAACTGGATGTCATCATCGTTCGTGAAGGGTTGGTTTCCCTGCCGGACGAGCCTGCACGTGTGCGCATGGCAACACCGGCGGAAACAGCACAACAGCCCGCCGCACACCTGGATGTCCCGCGACTGGTGGGCAATACCGGTGAATTCCCCGAGTTCATCGTACCCACCATCGAAGCGAACGAAGATGGCAGTTGGCCGGAGAGTGACTATGCGTTTCCAGCCATGATGTGGACCCTGTCCGCGCACGAAGCCCGACCAGGTCATGAAATGCAATTCACGACCATGCTCCGTGGCGGTGTTTCAACGGCACGCGCCCTGTTTGCGTTCAACTCGGCCAACGTCGAAGGCTGGGCATTGTACGCTGAGGCGATAACCAAGCCCTATATGCCTCTGGAAGGCCAGTTGATCTCTCTTCAGGACCGCCTCCTGCGGGCGGCGCGGATCTGGTTGGATCCGATGTTAAACCTGGGCCTGATCAGTGCTGAAGAAGCCAAACGGGTGCTGATGGAGGAAGTGGTGCTGGATGACCGTAACGCACAAACCGAGATCGATCGCTACACTTTCCGCTCGCCTGCGCAAGCGACCGCATATTACTACGGTTATGAAAACCTGCAGGCATTGCGGGCCACCACCGAGTTGCGATTGAAGGACAAATTTGACCAACAGGAATTTCACGATTTCCTGCTGGCCCAGGGTCTGTTGCCGCCGGAAATTCTCAATAAGGCTGTCACCGAAAACTTCATTGCACCACGTCTCGCCGACTGAAATGGTGCGTCACCATACGTAGGGTGCGTAACTCGTTACGCACCATGAAACATCTAACAATTGGTGCGTAACAAGTTACGCGCCCTACGGACTTCACCAGACAGAATAACGGGCAGCATGTCCGTCATTGCTATTATTGGTCCATCGACATTAACCCATCAAAACATGTGCTATGATTTTTTCATGGTCTCATTTAAACAACAAGACAGTTTTATATCGCAGCACAAACTGAAGCGTCTGCAGGAATTGCAGGCGGAAATCTATCGTCAGCTGCAGCTATTGATTCCTGATCAGGTTGCCCACTATGACTCCTTCCAGTCGCGGGTTCACGGATCCCCGTTACTCAGGATGGACATACTTGAACGTCACCCGTTTACCCATTTCATACGTCTTACCTACCAGTTTGACAGGAAGGAGTCGCTGGAAATCGCACCCGATGCACACATCCGCGTTTACAACGATGCACGCCTTGCCGAGGTAACATCTTTTGACCATGTACAGGGTTTTGAGAGACCAGCTAATGGCATAGCACAGTCTGACGGACGGCGCCCGGAGAATCCGGCTGATTTCTTAAACGGAACCGACTGTCACCCGACTTCACACTCTTCAACATTTCAACCACTGCAAGTTCTTCACCACAGCTGGCGGCGAAACCAGGCCCTGGACAAGTGGTTGAGTTATCTTTTACACCAGGGCCACGGCCTTTCCACCATGTATCCGGCCAGTGACAGAATCAGCGGAGATCCGGCAATTCCGGTCAAACAAACCAGCCGATCTGCCTGATACTGAAATTGGGTTTGACAGGCCGACAATAACTCAGTAAGATCACGCGCCTTGCGGGGCTATAGCTCAGCTGGGAGAGCGCTACAATGGCATTGTAGAGGTCGACGGTTCGATCCCGTCTAGCTCCACCAAACCTTGTCCCCTTCGTCTAGAGGCCTAGGACACTGCCCTTTCACGGCGGCAACAGGGGTTCGAATCCCCTAGGGGACGCCATACCTAAGGTGTTGATTGTGAAAGAATCAACTCACTAAAGCCACTCATTTATGGGTGGCTTTTTTTATGTCTACTGCTTTTTAACTGACTTTTTTCTTTCTACTGATTTAGTGAAGGCCGCCCAAAATCGTTGTCAGGCTTTACCGACTGACAAGCGTGACTGTCTTTGAGAATATAGCTTTGCACACCGACAATCACCTGGCCCCCTTGGCGATCCCTCTTGGTCAGGTTGGTTTAAGTCGATTCAGGTAATCCGCATATCCCTTACCTATGTCAAACGAATGGCCCTGGAGGTCAAGCCATACAACTCCTGAATCATTAATATACCCACCTGATCAATCGGAGGCCATTTCATGAAAACTGTGCGTGTGTTATCCATTGCTCTTATCGCTTCTGCCGTGATGTTGTTTCAGTTAAATGACTGAAACCAGTCACCAGATGCGATCAACTGATCGATTAGGCACTATGGCAAAGCCGCAGAATATTGTAGGATACAACCTAAATATGGATGTTTTGAGCTTGATGAATTCTGCACAGTGTAATTCGCCTACTCTACCGTTGACCCACATCAATACCCCCCGCCTGATTTTGCGTATGCTAGCAGGCTTGATTTGGAAGGAACCCCTAATGAAACAATCTCTTTTAACTGTATCGAGCGCTCTGTTGTTTATTGTGCTAACAACGTTTTCCGTGCAGGCCAATGTCAATGACGTGTCAAACACTAATGAGGTCAGTGTTAACACCGAGGTTGAACCCCCCTTATTCCGGGGAAGCTTTGAAAGCACTGCAATAGCAGGCTTCACTGCTTCACCCGATTCAATCCCTGAAGGTGAAAGCACCACCATAAGCTGGTCCACCATAAACGCTGTTAGCTGTACACCATCCGGTGATCTCGCGGAATGGAACAGTTCGATCATCGAAGTGCCTTCCGGACAGCTGCCAATAACAATCCCGGCAGTAGGCAACTATTTATTAACCCTGACCTGTGACGGCGAAACAGAAGGCCAGGACGTTAAAACTATTTCAGTATCGGTTACCGAGCTAGTAGTTGTACCCATTTTAGTAATAGGTTTCGTTGCTACACCTGATTCAATCATTGAAGGTGAAAACACCACAATAAGCTGGAATATTCAAAACGCAACATCCTGCACACCATCCGGTAATCTCGAGGAATGGAACAATTCAGGCATCGAAGTGACTATCGAAGAGCCTTCCGGAGAGTTGCAAATAACCATTTCAACGGCAGGCAACTATTTATTAAGCCTGATCTGTGAGAGCGAAACAGCAGACCCGGTCACCGTATACACACCAGTAACTGTTACCGAATCTGTTGCCGATTGCGCCAGGACATTGCCTCTTGGTGATGAAACACTATGGTTCGACGTCTTTGACGTGGCCTGGCCGGGTCCAAAATCCCGACAGGCAGTGCGAAACCTACCACGTAGAAGTTACGTCTCATTGGAGTTTCACACCGGACAGGTTGAAGATACCGGCGTTGTTAGCAACTTTGAAGCAACCGCCACTTCAGGTTCCAGACTTTTTGCCATTAGCAAGTGTCCGGGGGACTTTAACGTGGCACCTGAGTGCAGGAATGTTTCAGACGCGTACCAAGAGGATATTTTTTGGGCAACGACAGATGCCCCCGGCCCCGCGTATTGTCAATTGGAAAAAGATACAACTTACTATTGGAATACTACTTTTACCGATGGTGTAGATTCTGATACATCTGAATGCGATGGTACTTTTTGTCTTACCACTCTTCGTGTTTGGAATAGTGATTACGTGGAATAGAACATAAAATTGCAAGTGTCGATAACCCCCGTGTTGCCAAACGCGGGGGTTATCCAAAATATAATCACCGCTTCAGCATTTCCAAACACCTGCTTTCCCTTATAGGGCCCACGCGAGCAAAACAAACACTCCTCACTACTTCCGATGGGCCGGGCCTGCTCACGGGATAAGCAAATCCCTGCTATGATTGCGCAGTCGCCAATATCAGACCGACGACATGTCTACGGTCCAAGAGCACAATAGATGTCCAAAAGCGCCATGCCCACTCCATCCATTGAACTGTTCGGATACCCGAAGTACTGGGCTGAATGTTTCGGTGTGGCACCGTTTCTACCTATGAGCCGTGCGGAAATGGATGAACTCGGGTGGGATTCCTGCGACATCATCATTGTTACAGGCGATGCTTACGTGGATCATCCCTCGTTTGGCATGGCCATCGTTGGACGTCTGCTGGAAGACCAGGGGTTCCGTGTTGGTATCATTGCCCAGCCAGACTGGCATTCGGCCGATGCGTTCATGTCCCTGGGCAAGCCAAACCTGTTTTTTGGCGTGGCTGCCGGCAACATGGATTCCATGATCAATCGCTACACCGCGGAGCGCAAGATGCGTTCCGATGACGCTTACACACCCGGTGGAATGGGTGGCAAACGCCCGGACCGTTGCTCCCTGGTGTACAGCCAGCGCTGCAAGGAAGCCTGGCCGGATGTGCCGGTCATCCTCGGGGGTATTGAGGCCTCCTTGCGACGCATCGCGCATTACGACTACTGGCAGGACAGTGTACGGCGCTCCATCCTGCTGGATGCCACGGCTGACCTGTTATTGTACGGTAACGCCGAAAGAGCCTTGCTGGAGGTGGCACACCGACTGGCCAGGGGCGAGGATATAACCCGGATCACCGATGTCCGCGGCACGGCACTGGTACGCAGGGACACACCGGACGGCTGGTGGGAAATCGACTCCACCCGCATTGACAGGCCTGGAAAAACAGATCGTGTCGTGAACCCTTACATTAACGTGCGCGAGATGGATACCGACGAGAAACAGCGCCGGGATGCCGCGGTGTTTGGGTTTGATGACCCTGCAGCAGGCGAACTGACTCCGCCTTTCAAGCCACACCCGTTTCGTGACCGTGACCGTACGGTCATACGCCTACCCTCTTTCGAAAAAGTCCGTAACGATGCGGTGCTATATGCGCATGCCAACCGGGTGCTGCACCTGGAGACCAACCCCGGTAACGCCAGGGCCCTGGTGCAAAAACATGACGAGCTGGATTTATGGGTGAATGCCCCGCCAATACCACTGTCCACCAGTGAAATGGATTATGTCTTTGGCATGCCGTTCGCGCGGGTGCCGCACCCTGCCTACAACGGTCAAAAAATTCCAGCCTATGAGATGATTCGTTTTTCGGTCAATATCATGCGCGGCTGTTTTGGTGGTTGCACCTTTTGTTCCATCACCGAACACGAGGGGCGCATTATCCAGAATCGCTCCGAGGAGTCGATACTCCACGAGGTGGAGCAAATACGTGATAAGGTTCCGGGCTTTACCGGGGTGATTTCCGACCTGGGCGGACCGACCGCCAACATGTACCGCATCGCGTGCAAAAGCAAAGAGATTGAAGCGGCCTGCCGCAAACCCAGCTGTGTTTATCCGGGTATCTGCCCTAACCTTAAAACCGACCACTCAGCCCTGACACAACTCTATCGCGACACACGCAATCTGCCGGGAGTGAACAAGGTTCTGATTGCCTCCGGACTACGATACGACCTGGCGGTGAAGGATCCGGAATACGTTAAGGAACTGGTAACCCATCACGTAGGCGGTCAATTGAAAATTGCACCGGAGCACACCGAAAGCGGTCCCTTGTCAAAAATGATGAAGCCTGGCATCGGCAGTTATGACCAGTTCAAAAAACTGTTTGAGAAATACTCCAGGGAGGCGGGCAAGGAACAGTACCTGGTGCCTTATTTCATCGCAGCTCATCCGGGAACAACCGATGAGGATATGCTCAACCTCGCAATCTGGTTGAAGCGTAATGGCTTCACTGCCGACCAGGTGCAAGCCTTCTATCCGTCGCCCATGGCCACGGCCACCGCCATGTATCACTCTGCCAAAAACCCATTGCGCAAGGTGACTTACAAGTCCGATGAAGTGTTACCGGTGAAGGACCCTGCGCAGCGAAAACTTCATAAGGCTTTACTCAGGTATCACGACCCCGCTAACTGGGGAGTGCTGCGTGAAGCACTGAGAAAAATGGGCAGGGGCGATTTGATCGGCAACAGTGAAAAGCACCTGATACCGGCAGATCAGCCGGAAGCCGGCCAGGGTTACCGGGCAGCACGCAGGAAAAATACTGAACAGGCACATCGTCGGCGTACCGGTAAGAAAGCCCTCACCCAGCATACAGGACTGCCACCGCGTGATGATGGCGGTCGCAAACCGGCCAGGGCCGCAAAGAAGCCACGCAAGCATTAATCTCGAAACAAGACATTCGAGTCTCGCCGCCGAAGACCAACGAAGCAAAAGGCCCTGCGACTTTTCGCAGGTCCTGTTGTTCACATTTTAACCCCGTTGTTACGACGCGACCGAAGAGGAAAGTTTGTTCAGATTATTCAACCTGATTTTTACGGCGTCCCCGGATCTTTATCCTGGCTACCCGTCATCGGTAACCGTTCAGGATCGATCTTGTAGCTCCAGGGCAGACCGGAATTCTTCCAGCCATTCCTTAGCCGCTGACCCTGGTAGACACTTCCGGGATCGTCAATCGAGTCGCCTTCCATACCATCGGTGACATTGTAAACATTCTTGAAGCCAGCCTCGGCAAGCATGTCGACGGCACTTGCGCCCCGCCCACCGGAACGGCACATGACCATTATCGTTTCTTCCGGGCTGGCCACTTGCTGCACCTGTGATACGAAATCGGGGTTCGGCCGCATGACGAAGCGCCCTTTCCCGGCATCCCACTCATGGGTTTGGAAGTACAGGGGAATATTCCAGGCCATCGTCGCGTGACCGACAAAAATGTATTCTTCGAGTGTGCGCACATCCAGAACCTTGACCGAGTCAGGCGCAGCGCTCCATTTCTCATAGGCCTCTTCAGCGGTTACATAAAGCCCCAGCGTGGTCTGTTTGCCCTTTGGTATTTCGTTGTTTGCAAGCTCTTCATCAGCTACGGCTGTGGCCATACAAACCAGGCCGGTGAGCACGGAAAACATCAGTAACAAAGGTACTGCCATAAATCGATTCGCTTTCATAATCGCCAAACTCCAATTCACCTGAAGCGTTAGTATAGAGCCAAGCGGCAACGCCCGGAACGGGTATCTTTATCAACTTTCTGAAAGAAGGTTTACTTGTCAGGGTAAACGCCATACGCATGCGGTTCATCCTGACGGTCTTGTGGACGACCCGCACCCCGAAAAAGCCTGCAGTTCGGCGGACTCAAAGGAAGGGTGTCTTCGGTAAGTACTTTCCCCCGCAATTCTGACGGCGAAAGTGGTATCGATTGATTTGGATCAATTTGGAATCACAAGAGGGTGTGTAACCTTCAACTGCCGCTCAAGATGGCTGTCCGATAAATTGCCTCCCCCCCCCCCGCAAATTCGGGTTAGTTCAGAGCGGCTTTTTTTTGCCTGTTTGCGGGTGCCTGACCCCGGCACAAACCGCTACATTCAGCAAACCGGTGCGATTGACCTGCGACGGGCACGCCATCGTGCTATCCAAACGATGGTCCGACTAATTTTCTGCAGAGAAAGTGTCGCAACTATTTATATCGCCCGAATCAAAACCTCTCTTGAACCATTTGACACGCTGGGCCGAAGATCCGTGAGTAAAACTGTCAGGAACAACACCACGCCCTGCTTCCTGCTGCAGACGGTCATCGCCGATCGCGGTCGCCGCTCTCAGCGCTTCTTCCAAATCGCCCGGGTCCAGTATCTGACGTTCGGTATTGGCAGCATGGCCCCATAATCCGGCAAAACAATCCGCCTGCAACTCCTGCTTCACAGACAAGGCGTTGACTTCGGTCTTGCTTCTGCCACGACCGGCCTGGCGGACCTGGTCACTGATACCCATCAGTGTCTGCACATGATGACCGACCTCATGTGCAATAACATAGGCCTGGGCAAAATCACCGGGGGCGCCATGACGTTGTTTCAGATCCTGAAAAAAGGAAAGGTCAATATACAGCTTCTGGTCTCCCGGACAATAAAAGGGCCCAACTGCCGCCGAAGCCATGCCGCAGGCAGAGTTGACCCTGCCGGTGAATAAAACCAAGGTTGGTTCACGGTAGACACTGCCCTGCTCCCGGAAAATGGTCTGCCAGGTATCTTCTGTGTACGCCAATACGGCCGCGACGAAATCACCCATCTCCTTTTCTGCCGCGCTTAACTCACGTGGTTGAGTATTCACGGTTGACCCGCCTCCGCCCAGCAACAGGGGCAGAAGGTCGATACCCATCATGCGACTGCCAAAAAATACCACCACACCAACCAGCAGCATGATTCGGCCGGTTTTTGTACGCACCAGCATGGGAATAAAACTCAATAACCCGGAGCCGGTACCACCGCCGTAACCCGCACTCTGCCCGCGCCGGTCCTCCACATTGGTACTCTTCCTGCTACCCTTCCAGCGCATTTCCTTTCCTTACAATTTCAGTAACTAAATATAATGCCATTGGCAGAACTGGTAAGCTACACATCATCTTCCGAGTATTGTTAAATCTGGTCACATCCAGACATCAACCGGGGTATTGCAAGTATGAGCGATGGCAATAGGCGGCAATGCGGGCCGCAAGTTGCTACGCGGTGTGCTGGGATCGTTAATTAAATAGACCCAAATGTGTCACTTTCGAGTCTTACACCACAGCCCCGGAAATCTCCGGGGGCAACATTAGTGCTGCTGGCGGCTGAGTCGATAAATCAGGATCGCTGCCCTTTGAATGGCAACCGGTAAGGATTCCAGGTCCAGCGACTCGTTCGGTGTATGACCGCCACTACCATAGGCACCCATTCCCGCAAGACCATCTGTATAGGGTGCAACGAAAGAAATGTCTGCCGCGCCGCGTCTGGATGCATCAAGTACCGGCATGGCTTCGCGACCGAGATCCTGGTTAATCTGTGACAGCATTTCGCTTAATTGTCGATTACCTTCAGTCGGCGACATCGGAGGGTAACTATCGACAAAACTGATGCTTGCTTCGGTTACTGGAAGGTTGCGCGCGACCACGGCGCGCATCGCCTCCCGGGCCCGGTCGAGTTGCTCTTGCGAGATGGTTCGCATGCCGCCTCTCACAACGACGCGATTGGGTACAACATTGGTTTTCCCAAAGACCTTGCCTTCCGTTGTTTTGCAATCAGCACCGACTTCCGTGCCACCCATAATGGTACCCGCATTAAAGGTCAGGTACTCCTCTCCCCTGACCTCGTCGTAGAAAGTGGTGAGAATCCTGGCAGCCTCAAATATCGCACCAGCCCCGGTTCTGTCATTAAATATACCCGCCGAATGAGCCTGTTTCCCGGTAACCTCAAGACACCAGTTACTTGCGCTGCGGCGTGCTATGGTCGTCCACTCCTTGCCGCCCGAGTCAATTCCCGCTTCAAAACCGAGGGCAACATCAGCCCACTGACCCGCTTCGATCAGATCCTTTCTGGAAACGCTCAACGGCTTGCCAGTCAACTCCTCGTCACCGGTAAATGCCACCATGATCTGCGAGCCGTCAAGAAGACCCGCGTGTTGCAATGCTTTAAGCGCAAATATGATGATGACGTCCCCTGATTTCATATCTTCAATACCGGGACCGGTGGCTTTCGATCCTTCGCGGGTAAATACCTGGAAATCATCATCCGGTTCAAACACGGTATCCAGATGCCCGATCAACAATACCTTTCTGCCGCGATTACCCGTATGTTCACCAAACAGGTGGCCGCCACGCTGCATTTCCTCCGGCATATCTATCCAGCGCGTCTCAAAACCCAATGCATCCAGTTCGGCCCGCAATACGGCACCGACTTCTTTCACACCGTGCTGATTCAGACTTCCGCTATTGATATTGACCAGCTTTTCTAGCAGGTCTATCGCTTGTCCTGTATGTGCTTCACTCCAGGCTACAATGGCCGATTCATTAGCATCCAGTGTTTGCGCTCCGACACTGTTAACAGCAAATACTGTCAGAAACACTTGTAAAAAAAGTGATGTGAATTTATGGGATCGAGTCATTGAAAAGATTCCTTGAAAAAGCAACAGCGGACCATGATACCAGTGCACCGGTGCCCGAAAAATGAAATGATTTGATGTTGGTTATACTGGCTGATTTGATGAGGTGACACTTTGCCAGGTGCGATTACCAATGCCGAGATCTATTGACTGTCCTTGTCGCTAAACTTGCCCATGAATTGCCTGAAGTAACGCAACTCCGCGATAGACTCATTAATATCGGATAGAGCTTCGTGGCGGTTTTCTTTATGGTATTCCTGAAATTCGGCTGGCAACCACTCTTTGGCAAGCAACTTGATCGTACTGACATCCAGGTTACGGTAATGAAACCAGCTTTCCAGTTCCGGCATCAAACGATGTAAAAATCTGCGGTCCTGGCAGATGCTGTTGCCGCACATCGGTGACGCACCTTTTTCTACCCACTCTTTCAAAAACTCTATCGTGGCCACTTCCGCTGCACGTACGCTGTGCGGGCTAAACACAACCCTTTGCCAAAGACCTGAATCGGTATGATGACTGCGGTTCCAGTCATCCATGGCCATTAAATCGGCGGTATCGTGCCGGATTGCACAGACAGGTCCCCTGGCCAGGACATTCAGTTCACCATCGGTGATCAATGTTGCAATTTCAAGAATGCTGTCTTTAACGGTATCCAACCCGGTCATTTCCAGATCGATCCAGATCAGTCTTGTTTTATTGTCAGCAGCCATAGAGTCTTTTTCCGTGTTTTGCGAACTATACCGACCTATGCTGCTTTGCGCCATGTTCAATTTGCTGTTGACAGGTACAATAGGTGAATGCAGAACTTCAATGCCGATACGTGACGACCGATAAGCGATCAGAGGCCCTGGTATTGGTGTCTTATGGCAGCCAGGGTGTCGTGATGTCAGACGATGGTGATCGCAAAAAATGTAAGTTCAGACGAAAGGTTGGAAGACCCTATTGTGGAGACCGGGTTCAGGTGGCACCGGCGGATGATACCTCGTTGGTGGTGGAGCGAATACTACCCCGTAAAAACTTCTTTGTACGGACCGATGATCGTCAACGCCAGCATATTATTGCCGCCAACCTCGACCAGGTCCTGATCGTCGTTGCCCCACGCCCTCTGCCATCACGCGACCTGATGGAGCGTTACCTGCTGGCTGTCCACAGCCTCGGTATTGAACCACTGATCGTGTGCAACAAAACAGATTTAAAGGTGGCCCCCGACGAAACGGCCAACGGTGCCGTGGTATTGGCGCATATGCCGGATTATGAAGCACTGGGCTATACCGTCATTCACACCTCCTGCAAAACCGCACCGGGTATCGCGGGTTTGCAATCGGTTCTGAAAGACAGGACCAGTATCCTTGTTGGTCAGTCAGGCGTCGGCAAATCGTCACTGATCAATCAACTGATTCCGGACCTCCAGATTCAAACCGGCGGTCTGTCAGACGCCACCGGAAAAGGAGTGCACACCACCACTTCAACCATTTTGTACCAATTGCCCGATGGCGGTTCCCTGGTTGACTCACCGGGTGTGTGGGAATACGGCATCTGGAAACTGGCCAACGACGAAATCGCGACAGGATTTATCGAATTCAAACCGTGGCTTGGCCAATGCCGCTTTAACGACTGTTTACACGCATCCGAACCGGGTTGCGCTATCAAGCAGGCCGTCTCCGAAGGCTTTATCCTGAACTGGCGTTTCCAATCCTATTTGCGTTTATTGGAACAAAACAGGTAGCAAGGCTCCGGCTTTTGACACCTGTACATGGCACTCTCAAATCAGTGCAAATATCTGCACGACAGCACCCGGAACCCGTATACGACCCTAAGCAGTAAGCGATTCATCAGTTTTATGGTATTCTGGGCCAGAATGAACACTGAACCACATTGGAGAAAGACGATGACAAGGATTGTTCTGGCTTGCATGCTGACCTTAGCATTTCAAGCCGTTAATGCTGATGTGCTGATTATTGACGAGGTGCGTCAGGCAGAACGCATGGAACTACCGAAAAACGGACTGGACAAAGCAACCGTAGAGAAAAAATTCGGCACACCGGCTAAGAAAAAGCCGGCCGTGGGTGATCCGCCGATTTCAAGCTGGGATTACGACAGCTACAGTGTCTACTTCGAGTACGACCTGGTGTTGTTTGCCGTTTTGCATTCGGGTGCTGTCATAGAAAAATAGGCAAGGGATCCACTTCTGCGTTATCCTTGCGCCCTTCCAAAATTAAAGGGGCCTCGATGAAGGCTCGCACAGTTCAATGCCTGAATCAGAAGCATCATTAACACCGGAAACGGTGAGCCCGGAACTATCACCCGCTGAGCAGCCAACGAGGGAGATTACCCGCGATGGTGTTCATTATGTTTTGCTGGGTACAGCCCACGTCTCACGAGCCAGTGTTACCGCGGTGACTGAAATGGCTGGCAGTGGCAACTACGATGCCATTGCTGTCGAGCTTTGTCCTGCTCGTCACCAGGCACTGACCAAGCAGCAACAGTGGAAGGACATGGACCTGTATCGCATTATTCGCGAGAAAAAAGCAGGTCTTGTCATGGCCAACCTGGCGCTCGGCGCTTATCAGCGCCGTATTGCCGAGCAATTTGGTATCGAACCGGGGGCTGAACTCAAAGCCGCGGCCGATGCGGCCATCAATCACGATATTCCCCTGCAACTGATTGATCGCAACCTGGCAACCACCCTGAAGCGCAGCTATCGCGCTGTGCCATGGTATAAGCGAATCATGCTGACGACTGGTCTTGTCATGAGCACCGTCAGTTCTGAAGAAATTGATGAAGAACAAATTGAAAAACTCAAAGAGGGTGACATTCTTGAATCCACCTTTACCGAGTTCGCCGAGCAGTCGCCGGAGTTGTACGAGGCGTTGATCGCCGAACGTGACCGTTTTATGGCGGCACGGTTGCGCCAGGAAAATCAGGATAATGCCGGTAAACGCATCCTGGTCGTTATTGGTGCAGGCCACCTGGAGGGGCTGGCAAAATACCTGGCCGAAGATCATGAAGCGCCTCAGCCCGAGATCGACAGACTGTCTGAACTGCCACCACCCAACCGCTGGCTAAAATTTGTACCCTGGGTGATCGCGGCACTGGTATTGACCGGTTTCTGGATCGGTTTTTCACGCAGCCCTGAACTCGGTTGGCAACTCGTCTCCCTGTGGGTGTTCATCAATGGTGGTCTTGCGGCACTCGGGGCACTGATAGCAAGAGGCCACCCCTTAACGATATTGAGCGCCATGGTCGCTGCCCCGTTAACATCTCTTAACCCGGCGGTTGCAGCAGGCATGGTCACCGGATTAGTGGAGTCGTGGCTACGCAAACCAAAAGTTTCCGATCTCGAAAAATTACGCGATGATGCCACAACCCTGAAAGGCTGGTTCAGAAACCCCGCAACACGTATATTACTGGTATTCTTTTTCTCGAATCTCGGCTCGGCCATCGGTACCTGGGTGGCGGGGTTTCAGATTTTCGGTGCCCTGAGTTCATAATGTAGCCTGGATGACCCATATATCTTTGCCATGCAAATCGGACCCTATACATTAGCCAACCCCATTGCCCTGGCGCCTATGGCAGGTGTTACCGATCGTCCGTTCCGCCAGCTTTGCCGTGAACTCGGTGCGGGTTATGTGGTAACTGAAATGGTCACCTCGAACCCGCAACTGAGGAAGACACGCAAAACCACATGGCGCAGCGATTTTGATGGTGAGCCTTCTCCTCTTGCTGTACAAATCGTTGGCAGTGATCCCGACAGACTGGCAGAAGCTGCAGTCTATAACGTCAGTCTCGGCGCGCAGATTATTGATATCAACATGGGTTGCCCGGCCAAGAAGGTCTGCGGCAAACTCGGCGGCTCCGCTTTATTGTCAGACATCGTCCTGGTTGAAGACATACTCAAGACGGTGGTTGGAGCGGTTGAAGTCCCCGTCACACTCAAAATACGGACCGGTCCTGAACCCCGCAACCGCAATGGACTTGAAGTCGCTAAAATTGCGGAATCATGCGGTATCTCGGCATTGGCAGTACACGGCCGTACCCGCGCCGATCGTTTCAAGGGTCAGGCCGAATACGAAACCATCAGGACAATTTGCAAAAACATATCTCTGCCGGTATTCGCCAACGGCGATGTAACCACGGCCGGGCAAGCCCGGCAGGTTCTGGATTACACCGGCGCGGACGGGTTGATGGTAGGGCGCGGTGCCCAGGGCAACCCGTGGATATTCAGGGAATTCAGCCACTTCTTAAGCACCGGGGAACATCTGGCCCCCCCACCAACCTCAGAGGTGTATTCGGTCATGCGTGACCATCTGCAGCGCCTGCATGATTTTTACGGCGCGGTTCATGGAGTACGCGTTGCCCGAAAGCACCTTGGCTGGTACCTGAAGGGCCGCCCCAATTCAGAACAATTATTGTATGATTTAATGCGTGTAAAAACTGCGAAAGAACAGTTCCATTTATTGGAACAGCACTTTACCGATCCATCCAAACTGGCAGCCTGAACTCAATGAACTGGAAACAAACATTCTTCAAACCCAAGTGGCAAAACAAAAATGTTGATATTCGCCTCGAGTCCGTAAGCACTGAACAACACCCGGACCTCATCAACAGCCTGGTCGAGATCGCCGTAAATGACGAGGACAAGCGTGTACGGAGTGCAGCGATAAAACGCCTGCACCAGCTGGAAAACATTTTGAAAGTGTACGGCACCGAATCGGATGCAGAGGTCAAGAAACTGCTGGAGGACCGAATCCGGCAACTGACCTCTTCTTCCGACGAATCCCGCCCGCCACTTGAAGTACGCATGCAGGTAGTGGAGTCCACCTCAGACCGTGAGCTGATCGAACAGCTTGCCCATCATGCACCGGAAGCCGCCTTACGTCGTGCAGCACTGGTTAAAGTTGAGCGTCAGGGCGTACTAGGCGATTGTTGCATCAAGGATAGTGATGCCGAAAACCGGGCCTTCGCCGCCAGCCGGATCACGCAGCACACGACCCTGAAACGCGTCATCGCTGCGTTGAGGAAATCCGACAAATCGCTTTACGTAAAGCTGCAGGAAAGATTACACAGGGAACTGCTTGAGCAGGCCGACCCCAGGGCCGTTCAAACTGAAGCGATAACGATTTGTACCAACCTGGAAAAACAGGTTCTCGATATCGAATCGATCGATACAACCGAAACAGACAGGATGCATGCAGCGTGGCAGGACATCGCCGCCCATGTCGGTAATGATATGAGCCAGCGATACCAGCGTGTATGTGATCGTCTTGCCGCACCACCGACCCTGAACCCGGAACCCGTGACGCAAGCGGTGGTTGATATCGTAGAGGAAGAGACGGCTAAATCACCGGTGAATGCAGACGCGGCAGCAGAGCCGGACACCGGGGAGACCGGGGCTTTGCAAGCCAATGAGTCCCTGTCAAGGTTGTTCTCCGCCATTCGTCTTTATGAAACTGAAAACGGGAAAAATCCCGCTGCAGCCAGTATTTCCAAAATGAGACATCAGTTGGAGAAAACCTGGAATCGGTGCCAGCCACCACACCCGGACGATGTCGTTTGTTATAACTGTGCCCGTATTGAGCTAGAGATCCTCGAAAGTACACTTGATAAACGACGCCAGCAGGTCGAAGCCGAGTTCAGCCAGGCAAAGGGACACCTGGCGCAACTGGAGACTGAACTGGAACAGGGCGAACTGCACAAAGCCCTCGAAACACGTGCCACCTTACAGCAGCTGGCAAAAGGACAGGGCAGGAACAAGGAATGGCAAAAACTCAACAACAAAATACACTCTATGCAGGCACGCCTGCGGGAACTGCGTGACTGGCAACATTGGTCAAACAACAAAGTCCGCAAACGCCTGATCGATGAAATGGAAGTTTTGCCGGCAGCAGACCTTCACCCTGATGCCCTGCTCGACCGGATCAAGAGCTTGCAACTTGAGTGGAAAAAAATTGAACAAAGCGAGCAAATTCCGGGGGATAAACGATTTTCGGCCGCTCCGTGGATGTGGCGAAAATTCAGCGCTGCTGGTCACGCGGCATTTGATACCGCCAAGCCTTATCTCGACAAACGTAGTGAAATACAGTCACGTCACGCGCAGTCACTGGCCACTTTTTGTGCAGAACTGGAACAGATGGCAAAAGCAGAGATTGTTGATTGGGTCGCACTCGGCAAAGGTATGACCCGGGGACGTAAGAAGCTCCACGAACTTAGCGACGTGCCGGCCAGGCAGCGGCAGAAGCTCGCAAAGAAATTGAAATCCACGCTGGACAAGGCTAATGCTGCCATGCAGGAACATTACCAGGCGGTGGAAATTGAAAAAATGAAACTGATCCGGGCCGCCAGCCAGTTGATTCACCTTCCTGAACGCAGCGAAGCCATTGCACAGGCAAAATCACTGCAATCAAACTGGAAGGCAGCCGGAAGTCTGTGGCGGAGCAAAGAGCAGGAACTCTGGAATCAATTCCGTGCCCATCTCGACCCCCTGTTTTCAGAACTCAAGAGCGAACAGGAAAGCATCCGGGCAGCGGATAGTGATCGTCTTGCTGCACAAAAAGCGCTGTGTACTGAACTGAAAGAGATATTGAAAAGCGATGAAGACTTATCCAGCCTGCACGGCAAGGTCCAGGGTTTGCAGGATAGCTGGAAAGACATAGAGCATCCCGATCGTAAGCTCCTGATATCATTTCAGAATATGACAGAACAGTATCAGCAGCAGGTCGAGCAGGCCCAGCAACAACAGGTCAAATCAGACCGTGATCGCTGGTGGTTGAAATCCGCGTTGCTGCACGAACTGACGGTCACCGGCAGAACCGCCAAGGGTGCCCTCAGCAAGAAAACCGAGAAGCGGGTCACAAGCGCCTGGCCGGAGGATGGCTCCGACGATGCTTTTGAAAGCCGCATGGATCAGACCTGCAAGGATATTCTGGCTGGCAAAACATCCGTTCTGACTGATGATGAAATCGAAGACATTCAGAAACAAGCCAGAGCCCTGTGTATTACTCTTGAGTTTCTTGCCGGCCTGCCTTCTCCCGCAGAAGACCGTGACCAGCGGATGAAGTACCAGGTTGACCGCCTGGCTCAATCAATGTCCGGTGCGACCCCCCGGCAGGCTGCCAATGAGGAAGCACTTGAGGCGGAGAAAACCTGGCTCGGTTTTTATGCCTTGCCCGAGGCGGACTTCGGTACTTTTGGAAAACGCATCAAGCGAGCATTATCCGAAATACTGGAGACTGTTTAATGCTATATAACAATAAGATAAATAATATATTTAATGTATTTTATCTCTTATTTTTTAGCACATTTGCCAATGCAACAGAAACAGCACCACAGGCTGCAGGAAGCTGGATCGCGATTGTTCCGCCGCTTCTGACCATTGCTGTCGCGCTGATTATTAAGCGCGTCATTCCCGCCCTTTTCCTGGGTATCTGGGTTGGGGCCTGGGTTATCAATGATTTTGGCCTTTTCAGTATCTGGACGAGCTTACTGGATACTTTCCAGGTCTTTGTAGCGAACGCACTTTCAAACCCTGATCATACCGCGATCGTCCTGTTTTCGATGATGGTGGGTGGCATGGTAGGCATCATTACACGCAATGGCGGTATGCAGGGCATTGTTAATCATATTGTCGAGTGGGCAGACTCTGCGCGTCATGCCTGCCTCGCAACAGCGGCACTCGGCGTGGCGATCTTTTTTGATGATTACGCCAATACCCTGGTGGTCGGAAACACCATGCGACCCGTAACAGATTCAATGCGGGTTTCGCGTGCCAAACTGGCCTATATCGTGGACTCAACTGCCGCCCCCGTAGCCTGCATCGCAATTGTGACAACCTGGATCGGTTATGAAATCGGTCTGATCGGGGATTCCCTGAGCAAGATGGAAGGCCTGGATACCGAGCCTTACCTGTTATTCCTCAACACCCTTCCCTATAGCTTTTACCCGGTCCTGGCGATCCTGTTTGTCTTCATGGTATCTGCCAGTGGCCGTGACTTCGGGCCAATGCTGGAAGCCGAAAGACGGGCATATGCGCATGGCTCTGAAAACCCCGATATCATTCTGGACAAAAATCAGGAGGCGGAAAACCTTCGCCCCGTCGATGGCAAGCCCCAGCGCGCCTTCAATGCCTTTATTCCCGTGCTGGTCATGGTCATTGGTGTAGTGGTTGGCCTGTATGTCACAGGAATGGAAGGATCTGTAGAAATTGTAGACCCCACGCTCAAGGACATCATAGGCAACGCCAATTCCTATACGGCGCTGATGTGGGCTTCCCTTGCTTCAATGATGACTGCTGCAGTGTTGTCTTTAAGCCAAAAGATTCTCAACCTTGAAGAAGTGGTCAACGCCTGGTTTCACGGTGTAAGCTCGATGCTGATGGCAATGATCATCCTGATTCTCGCGTGGTCTCTTGGAGAGATTACCGATACTTTGAAGACAGCGGAATTCCTGACCGGTATTTTGGGTGATTCACTACCGGTTTTCATATTGCCGGCCCTCGTCTTCATCCTGGCGGCCATCACCGCTTTTGCTACGGGATCAAGCTGGGGAGCCATGGGTATTCTGTTCCCATTGGCCATGCCGCTGACCTGGGCGGTGATGACGGCCCAGGGTCAGGCCGGCCCGGAGCACTTGCACATACTCTACTCGGCCATCTCCGCGATCCTGGCCGGTGCGGTCTGGGGTGATCATTGCTCCCCCATTTCAGATACCACCATATTGTCGTCATTGGCCTCGGGCTGTGACCATATTGAGCATGTCCGGACACAGTTGCCCTATGCGATGACGGTCGGCGGCACGGCAATATTGTTTGGCAGTCTAATGACAGCACTGGGATCACCCTGGTGGCTCGGAATGTCGATTGGACTGGTTGTACTCTGGCTGATCCTCAGGTTCTACGGCAAGCCATCGCGCGAACCACAAGCGGCTTAATGAGTAAAGACGGGCCCAACAGCCCCCAGGCGGCGCGTTTTACCAGTGGTTCTTCAGCCTGGACCGGTTTGCATGGCAGCAGTACCGCCCTGGCATTATTGTCGGCAGCACAGGCACATGATGGGCTCGTGCTGGTTGTTACCCGGTCAAGTCACCAGTCACATCTGCTGGAACAGGATGTGCGCCTGTTCAGCGATGGCGCATTACCGATATTGCATTTCCCGGATCATGAAACCTTGCCTTATGATCCGTTTTCCCCGCACCCGGACATCATTGCCGAAAGGCTATCCACCCTGTCTTCACTGGCTGAGGTCAAGAGTGGCCTGCTACTGGTACCAATAGCCACCCTGATGCAACGATTGCCGCCCCGAAGCCATGCACTGGGCCGCAATATCCAGCTCAGGACCGGCCAAAGCCTGGTGATCAATGAGTTCCGCGAGCGTCTGCAACAGGCCGGATACAGTCACAGCGACCCGGTTTACCAGGCAGGCCAGTTTGCCGTGCGTGGTTCGGTCATCGACCTGTTTCCAAGCGGCAGAAAAATGCCGCTGAGAATCGACCTGTTTGATGAGGAAATTGACTCCCTGCGGGAATTCGACCCGGAAACCCAGCGCTCAACGGCCAGCCTGACGGATTTCAATATGCTGCCGGCGCGCGAGTACCCCTGTGACACGGATTCGTTTGAAGCTTTCCGCAAGGCATTTCGTTACCGTTTCGTGGTGGATACCCGCAAGATCACTCTTTACCAGGACCTGCGGCAAGGTCTTCATCCGCAGGGCCTGGAACAATACCTGCCATTGTTTTTTGATCACACTGAAAGCCTGCTCGATTACCTGCCTTCAAAGCCGCTGGTGGTCATCCAGCAGGGTGTTGAGACCGCCGCTGACGACTTCTGGTCTTCGACGACGGAACGCTGGGAGCAGCGCAGGCATGATATTGAACGACCGGTTCTTGACCCCTCGGAGCTTTACTTCGATGCAGGGGCGGCCCGGGACCAGCTTGGCCAGTTCAATACGGTCAACCTGGTTGACAAAACGGACCGAACAGCCACTGCGGTAAATTTCGAAACGCAGGAAGCACCGGACCTGCATATTCATGACCGCAAGCAGGAACCTGCGGCGGCCCTGCTTAAATTTGCCAGGGAATTTAGCGGGCGCATCATGTTCGCCGCCGACACCACGGGACGACGGGAAGTGCTTTCAGAAACCCTGTGGGCTTTTGGTATCCGTCCCGTGAGGTTCGAATCCTGGTCCGATTTTCAATCTTCCAGCGAACGGGTTGGCCTTTCGGTCCTGCCATTGGAACAGGGGTTTGTTGCAGGCACCGAATTTGTCATCCTGACTGAAAGCCAGTTGTTTGGCGGCCGGGTCAGGCTGAAGACAACACGCAAGCGTTCCGAACGCGACCCTGAATCCATCATTCGCAGTCTTTCAGATCTCGAACCCGGTGACCCGGTCGTGCATGAGGATCATGGCGTCGGGCGTTATCGCGGACTGCAATCACTGGAGATTGACGAACGCGAAGCAGAATTCCTGATGCTGGAATACGCGGGTGAAGACAAGCTGTATGTGCCGGTGTCATCCATGCACCTGATCAGCCGTTACACCGGTGGTGCGGCAGAAACCGCACCCTTGCACCGGCTGGGCAGTGAGCAGTGGAGCAAGGCCCGTAAACGTGCGGCTAAAAAAGTACGTGATGTTGCAGCTGAGCTACTGGACTTATATGCACGCAGACAGGCCCGGGAGGGTTTCGGTTTTGAGCTTGACAAACCCATGTACGCAGACTTCAGCGCCGGTTTTCCATACGAGGAAACAGCGGATCAGCAGACGGCCATAGACGCCGTGCTGGAAGACATGGAATCCAGCCAGCCGATGGACCGCGTCGTTTGCGGCGACGTGGGTTTTGGCAAAACGGAAGTCGCGTTGCGCGCGGCCTTTATTGCGGTGCAGGGCCAGAAACAGGTGGCGATCCTGGTACCGACCACGCTGCTCGCGCAACAACATTTTTCTACTTTCAGTGACCGTTTTGCCGATTGGCCGATAAGGATAGAACTGTTGTCGCGTTTTCGCACCGGTAAGCAAACCGATACAACACTCAAAGAACTCGAATCAGGCAAGGTGGATATCGTGATTGGCACGCATAAACTGCTGCAACGCGGCATCCGCTTCAAACGGCTGGGACTTGTCATCGTTGATGAGGAACAACGCTTTGGAGTGCGCCAGAAAGAACGTCTGAAGCAACTCCGGGCCGAGGTTGACCTGCTGACCCTGACCGCGACACCAATACCACGTACGCTCAACATGGCGATGGCCGGGATACGTGATTTATCCATTATCGCTACACCGCCAGCACGCCGAATGGCCGTTACAACGCTGGTTTCCCAGTGGGACAGCGCCCTGCTGCGTGAAGCCTTGCAACGGGAAATCCAACGTGGCGGCCAGGCATTCTTCCTGCACAATGAGGTACGTAATATTGAACAGATTGCACGCGAGGTGGGCGAACTGGTTCCGGCAGCACGCATCCGTGTGGCTCATGGGCAAATGCCCCGGGGTGAACTGGAAAAGGTCATGCTGGACTTTTACCGGCAACGAATCAACGTACTGGTTTGCTCCACTATCATCGAAAATGGTATCGATGTTCCTACTGCCAACACCATTATCATCAACCGTGCCGATAAATTCGGGCTGGCCCAGTTACACCAGCTCAGGGGCCGTGTGGGGCGCTCCCACCACCGTGCTTACGCGTATTTGATAACACCGGATGAACGCAGCATGACACGGGATGCGCGCAAACGGCTGGAGGCCATCGCTTCTCTGGAGGAACTGGGTGCCGGTTTCACACTCGCCACCCACGACCTCGAAATCCGCGGTGCCGGTGAATTGCTCGGGGATGAACAAAGCGGCGAGATACAATCGGTTGGTTTCAGTCTTTATAGTGAGTTACTCGCCCGGGCGGTCTCTGCATTGCGTGACGGTAAGGAGATTGACCTTGAAGGCAGTCTGCATCAGGAGACCGATATTGAACTGCACATATCCGCCCTGATTCCGGATGACTGGCTGGGTGATATCCACACACGGCTCACGCTGTATAAACGTATTGCCAGCGCGCCTGATGCAAGCGCCCTGAGAGAGCTCCAGGTTGAAATGATCGACCGCTTCGGTCTGTTACCTCAACAGACCAAGTACTTATTCCAGATAGCGGAGCTTCGTCAGAAAGCACGAGCTATCGGTGTGCGGCGGGTTGACCTTGGTGAAACCGGTGGGCGCATCGAATTTACCGAGGACACCACCGCGAATCCGGTTGCGCTGCTGGAAATGATCCAGCGCCATCCCTTCGACTACAAATTGCAGGGACCTCACAAGTTACGCCTGACTTTTGACGAGGAATCAATAGACAAACGTATTCGTATCGTTGGTGAAATCCTCGATAAACTCAGCCCGTGACACGTTCAACGCCTCGCCTGCTTGTCATCACAGTCAAATCATCTAAACTAGTGTAACGTCAACCCTAAAAGGTAGGATCAGTGTCGATGAAACGCCTGTTGCCCCTCTTTTTGTTACTGGTCAGTTCCGCCGTGTTGGCGGAATCGGGGGCCTACCGCGTTGAAGTCATCGTGTTTCGCAACCTGTTGGCGACAACCGGGTTTACCGAAACACCGGAACTCCGAAGTTTTTCACAATTCCCAGACCTGGAGGAACCCAGACCGGTTGGCAGCTTGCCTGCCGGATCGGGTAATGACCTGACAAAACAGGCCACCGGCGGGTTCCCCGACGCATTACGTCACGATCTGCCCGATGATCTGCTCGTCGTCACCGAGAAAAGCAGCCAGATGGACACTGCCTGGAGACGGCTGCGTTCCAGCCAGAACTACCGGCCACTGGTGTACGCCGCGTGGCAGCAGAATCGCATAGACTACTATCCGCCAATACGTATTCATGACCAGCAGATCATAGACACCCGTTTGCATTCACCCGGCCGGTTTATGATTGCTGACCTGACGGCACAGGATCCCCTGGCTGCTTACAGAAATAACCTTTACCGCATTGATGGGAGCCTGCAACTCAAACGAAGCCGTTTTCTTCATTTATACCTTGACCTGGAGTACCGCGAAGCAACACTACAAAACAGTGTCGAGGCAGGATTTCTGGATGGCAACGCCATGCAGGCAAAATCGGAGTCCCCAGTGCCTGAAGCCGATGTTTACGGAATTTATGAACTAAAACAGAACCGCCAGATCAGCACCGGGAAGATGCAGTACTTTGATACTCCCTTTATCGGTGCGCTCGTATACGTCACCAGTATTCAGCCGGAATAAACCCCGTCAACGCGAAGCTCATGAAAACGGCCGCCACTCTGAATAACCGTCAATGCAATGAAGCCGTGCGTGACGGCAACCGCGACCTTATAATCCAAGCTGACGCTCAGCGGCAAAGGCTAAGGAAGAGATTTAGCCGATTCTCATAATTAAAAGGGAGAAAACTCAAAGTGAATTTTGAAAAAGTAATGTTTGCCTTTTTTATCGTTCTGGCACTGACCCTGAACTTTGGTTTTTTTATTGGCGAAATCGATGACCCAAATCACCATGATATGCTTGAGCTGGCAGCCGCACTGATTGTCAGCTTGATCGCAACGATCATGAAGTTCGGTGATCGTTCACAAATGGGTGCCGTATTGCTTGCCACCAGCCTGGTTGCCGATCTGCAATTGCTGATCGCTGCCGGTTTCTGGATCTGGGCTGTCAATGTTTCGGTTGACGGCACCACGACAGAGGCCATTGCCCGCATCGTCTCGCTATCCGGCGGCGCGCTGCTGGCCAATCTCGTCTCGGTCACTTTGCTGATAGCAGAAACCATCAGTATTCGCCGCTAACCCAAAGCCATCGAGGACAGCTGTCTTGTCATTTCAATCCCCAACGAATGACATCGTCTGGATGACGATGCGGCGAATGCGAACGCCGTTAATTGTCCTGATCCTGGTTTATTTCTTCTCTATCCTGACGATGATTTCAGTACCCGGTATGGATCCAGAAGGCAATCGCTTCCACATGAGCTTTCTGGATGCCGCTTACTTCATGGCAATACTGCAAACCACCATCGGCTTTGGAGAGATACCCTATAGCTTTACCGCCGCACAACGAATGGTGGTCTACTGGCTGCTGCTGCCAAATGTCGTGGCCTGGCTTTATTCAATCGGTACCCTGCTCGGCCTGATTCTGGATAAGCAGTTTCAGGCCGCTTTTCACCGCAGCCGCTTCAGTTGGCAGGTCAGGGGTATAAAGGAACCCTTTTACATTGTCGGCGGTCTTGGCAACACGGGTTATATGACCGTTGCAGGTTTACTGGCACGCGGAATACACGCGGTTGTCATCGAAAATGATGAAAGCATTGTCCGGCATATGATGCTGAACGACAAATTCGCCCATGTGCCTGCACTGGCGGGTCGTACAGGAAAACTTTCCAACCTGGAACTGGCTGGATTACATCGTGAAAACTGCATGGGGGTTATCGTCACCACCAATAATGACCAGGTCAACCTGACAGTAGCGATTACCGTCAAGTTATTACGACCGGATGTTGTCGTGCTCGCGCGCAGTGAAGCCCAGCGGGTTTGTGACAACATGGCCTCCTTTGATACCGACCTCATCGTCAACCCCTATCGCATTTTCGCAGAGCGAATCTCACTGGCATTGAGTTCACCGATAAAATTTCTTGTGCAGGACTGGTTGATCAGTGTTCCCGGAACGAAACTGCGGGAGGTCATAGAACCACCCAGGGGACCATGGATTGTATGTGGTGCCGGGCGATTTGGCGCACGGCTGATTGAACAGCTGGAAATTAACTCGCTGCCAGTCACTGTTGTCGATGTTCACCCCGACCGCCTGCCGGCTTTTGAGAAAGCGGTACTTGGACGGGGCACCGAAGTACATACGCTCGAAGAAGCCGGTATCGCTGATGCTGAAGGGATTGTCGCGGCCACCGGCGATGATATCGACAACCTCTCCATCATCATGACGGCACGGCAATTGAACCCCCGTCTGTTTTTCATCGCGAGGCAGGAGCAACGGGAGCATGCTGAGCTTTTTGCCAGTTCGGGAGCGGACCTTATTGCCCGGCGCAGCCGCATCGTAGCCCGTCAGATGTTGTCATTTGTGACCACGCCTTTACTTCAATCATTCCTGCAACACCTGATCAGGGCCGATGACAGTTTTGCCGAACAAACTGCGACCAGGCTGAAAGACGTGCTGGAAAATCGTGCACCCAGCATATGGGTTTTCGAACTGAAAGGTGAAATTGCCAGGAACCTGCGCTTTGTCCGGGCACAGACCAGCAAGGTTACGCTGGAACATATCATCCGCAACAGCCGTAGCGAAGAGAATGAACTGCTGCCCTGTGTCTGCCTGACACTGGAGCGCGGTGCCCAGAGGGTGTTTTTGCCGGATAGCAATACCGAACTGCAAATACATGATCGCCTGCTGTTTGCCGGTCGTGGTCTCGCACGCCGTCAAATGCTCTGGACACTGATGGACAGCCATTCACTCCTGGTCAATACCAGTGGCAAACATTTACCACGCGGGGCTTTATGGCGGTGGCTGTCCAAGCGATCTCGTTAAATCCGACAGGCTCCTAGACCCCGGATAACTGGAAGTTATCGGCATCCTGTTGAAAAGGTAACTGCTTCCGGATTGAAGTGACCCTATCCATTTCAATCGTGGTTCTGCCACTACACTCAACCGAGCCTAAATCCAGCACCGTGTTGCCCAGGGGGTCGTAAACAGCACTGCCGCCCGCATATTCCAGACCACGCGGGTCCCTGCCGCTGCGGTTAACACCGATCACGTAACACTGGTTCTCAATTGCCCGCGCCCTGAGCAATGCTGTCCACGCCGGCGTACGGGGTTCAGGCCAGTTGGCGACAAACAATAAAACATCATAATCGTCACGGTTGCGGCACCAGGCCGGAAATCTCAGGTCATAGCAGATCTGTGGACATATGCGCCATCCGCGATAATCAAATACTTTCCGCTCATCACCTGCAATATATCTCTTGTCCTCCCCGCCAAATGAAAACAGATGCCGTTTATCGTAGAACTGGAGATTTCCATCGGGTTGGACCCATAGAAAACGGTTTACCCTGCCCTGTTCAGTGGCAATGGCCACACTACCGCAAAGGACACAATCAAGATCCTGTGCCAGGGCTTTCATCCACTCCAGCGTTCTGCCATCCATGGTTTCCGGAGCAGCTTGGGCATCACCCAAAAACCCACTGGTAAAAGTCTCAGGAAATATAATCAGATCGCTGGCGGAACCCTGCTCACGCGCAATCACTTCCAACTGACGGCGGTTGGCATCCGCATCCGCCCAGAACAACTGCGACTGAACCAGCAGACATTGAAGCGTATCAAGGTTTTCCATAGGCATTATTCTATCAGGCAACAAACAGGTAATCCTGACCGGGCAGTTGATTGTGCTCAAGCAGATACGATGCAATCTCTTCACGCGCACCGGCGGCACCAACGGCAACCAGCAACAACGAGTCGCCCAGGCTATCTACTTTGTCAATTGACCAGACCGGCAATCCCCGTTTCTGCCCGCCAATCCGGCGCGGATGTACTTCTATGAAGCCCTTTACCGTGCCGCCTTCTGCCGTGATCAGATCAAACATCAACCGCCCTGTCGGACCTGCTCCCCAAAGAATGACCGATCGACCTTGCAGGCGTTCATGTACGAGGAAGTGCGATTTGGCCTGCATGAAATTTTTCCGTTGATAAAGCGGGTCCGTATGGGTCAGGCGGGTTTCGTGCTCGCGCCAGCGTAGCAATACCGGTTCTGGTTTTCCCATCCGCATACCGGCGGCATCGGCCCGCAGCAACAGGTCATAATCTTCGGGCCACCCATTGTTCCGGTAGCCGTCCAATTGTTGCAATGCGCTATGCCGAAATATGAGACTGGGGTTAGGTAAAGGGGATTCAATGAAAATCTGCTGGTGTACCTGTTCAGGGTCACTGACCGAATTGAGCCAGTTTTCATAACGCTTAAGACCACCCTGGATGCCGGTGTCTGAAAAAAGTTCAACACGACAGCCCGCGATCGATATTGTGGGATTTTGATCGAGATATTCCAGCTGGTTCTGAACACGATCCGGCAGTGAAATATCATCCGCGTCCATACGCGCTATATACTCACCCTTGCTAAGCTCAAAACCCGTATTAGAAGCATCCACTACGCCCTCTCCCCGGCTCTCTATAACCTTCAAACGGGGATCAGTCCGATCAAGTGCTGATATCGCTCTGTCGGTGCTGTGGTCATCGATCAGGAGCAGTTCCAGGTTGTCGTAAGTCTGGGAAAGAATACTGTCAACTGCCTGGCCTAGAAACCTGCCACCATTACGGACCGGCAAAACGACGGACACCAGCGGGCTCATATTTCCAGCCAGACCTCTTCGCTCAAAGGATGTTCCAGGTAGTTATCGTCATTGCCACACCGGTCGATCACCAGGTAATCCGAATCCTGATTAAGTGTTAACTGGTAGTGGTGCCAGACCCCGGCATGCAAATTCACCCCTTGCCGGCCATTGGTGAGGAACACCTGTATATCAGCCGGACCCGGTTTCCCGCCAGCTTTGGCCACAACCACCGGGAATGGATTTTGATGCAGGGGGTAAAAGGCCTGGCTACCCAGTGGGTGGCATTCCATTAATCGAATTCTGAATGGCACAACAATCGCTTTGCTGCGATAAATGCAAAGTTGTGCATTGGCATCGTCACGGGTGGTGATTTGAGCCAGTTCGCCAAATTTTTGGGTATTTCCAAAGTTGATTAACTGTGGCTCGACACCCTCGGTTTCCAGCACGTTTCCAAACGGCCCAAAGGCGTCTCTCGTAAGTGCCTGGGGCCGGATAATCATGTCCTGGAGCGACTCAAGCCGCTGGACCCGCGTTTTCCGGCAGACCCGATAAACGGAGCCTCGCCACACCGCCATCCGGATAGATATCCAGTCGAACGTGAGTGACATTACCGACATCTGATACCTGGCTTTCGAACACATGCAACTGATCTGCTCCCAGCGCGAGTCGCGGCAGAATTTCACTCCAGTTAACCGATTCGCCGGCCAGATCGGCATTCGCATCAGGGCTAGCGCCCTTCAGGGAACAACGTGCCGGATAGTTTCCCTTGAAAAAAGCCGTATCCACCTCGACCCTGCATATCCTGCCTTTCTGAGCCAGCTTGAGGATTACCCAGTCATTGCCCGGCTGGCGTCTACGGCGTGTTTCCCAGCCGTCACCCATATTGGCAACCGGCCGGTTGGAAATGAGGTTACCCATATCACCAAAATGCATATTGTTGCACTCAAGGGCAACGCCACCCGCCTCCGATGAGACCAGGTCAATCCACCGGTCACGATCCTTTGCACTTTCATCTGTCACCGGCTCGCCATAGACCCTCAGCCTGGCAATACCGCCGTCGGGATAAAGATTCAGCCGGACGTGCGACCAGGTGTTGTCACTGCTAACGGGAAAAATCCGCACGCTGTCACCTTCAATATCGGTTCTCGCAACAAGCACCGTCCATACCGTGCGCTCGTCCGGCTCGGTTTTAACACTACAGGCCTCGAGCATGATGGCGGGTGGAAAATTCCCGGTAAAATGCCGGGTGTTGATTTCAACCGCCCGTATCACTCCCGGACAAATACGCACCACGCAAAAATCAAAACCGGCGCTACGTTTGCGCCTGCTCTCCCAACCGTCCATCCATTTGCCATGCTGGTCGAAACGATCCGGGATGAACACCGGGTCCTTTGCCGACAACATTCGCTTTGCAGGTGCAAAAAACTCATCGCTGACAGTGCAGATTGCAGCACCCAGTTCCGGTAAGGCCAGGTTGCTAAGATGACTGAATGATTCCCGCAGGTCTTGTTGCTTTTCAGACATCAGAAATATCTCCGATTCTAAACCGTGCTATACGGCAGGTCTGTCGCAAGGCCGTTTGAAACTCCGATTGCCGGTCATTATTCAGACGCTGATGAAATACATCAAGAATCTCATGACGTGTAAGCCCCCTCACCGCAATGATAAATGGAAAGCCGAATTTATCGTTGTAATCGGCATTCAAGCGACTGAACTCTGCAAGCTCTTCCGTGGAGCAACGGTCCAGTCCCGCGCCACTTTGTTCGCTGGCCGACTCATGTGTCAGGTCGGTCGGATCGGCCAGTGCGCAGGCCAGTTTCGGATGAGCTCTCAATGTTATTAACTGAAGAACGGGATCAGCGCTTAGAAATACGGATTCAAAACACTCCCCCAGGGCTTCGGCTTCAGTCAACAAACCACCACCATTCTCAAAAACGGCCTCCGCCACCCAAGGTGAGTGTTCAAAAACGGCAGCGTATTTCTTTAAAAAATCTGTATGATCCATACCCGCTTTCTACCTATTGAGGTGGGTGTTCATTGTGCCAGTGAGACGCAATGTCAACACGACGGCAAAACCAGACATCATCGTGTGAACGGGCATAGCGAAGAAACGCTTCCAATGCGGCGAAACGCCCCGGCCGTCCGGAAATACGGCAATGCAGACCCACTGACATCATTCGTGGCGAGTGTGCGCCTTCCGCGTAGAGCACGTCGAAACTGTCTTTCAGATATTGCAGAAATTGCGTACCGCTGTTGAACCCCTGGGCAGTGGAAAAACGCATGTCATTGACATCCAGCGTGTAGGGAATCACCAGGTGCGGCTTACCATGCTGCCGGTTCCAGAACGGCAATTCATCGCTGTAATCATCCGCATCGTAGAGAAATCCACCCTCTTCGACCACCAGCGAACGCGTATTGGGACTGCTGCGACCGGTATACCAACCCAGTGGTCGTTCCCCGGTGGCATCCTCAATGACTTTGATTGCCCTGTGCATATGCTCACGTTCAGTGGCCTCATCAACATACTGGTAATCGATCCAGCGATAGCCGTGACTGCAAATCTCATGCCCTGCGGCATATAGTGCCTGTACCGGTTCCGGGTAGTATTCTACCGCCATGCCGACAGCAAAAACGGTCACGGGTATCCCGTAACGGTCAAATAGCCTCTTCAGACGCCACACACCCACGCGTGATCCGTATTCGTATAAGGACTCCATGCTCATATGACGCACACCGGCACGTGCCTCGGCGTTGATGATTTCCGACAAAAATGATTCGGAAGCCGGATCGCCGTTGAGTACACAGTTCTCCCCACCCTCCTCATAATTGAGCACAATCTGCAAAGCCAGGCGGGCGCCTCCCGGCCAGCGGGGATCAGGAGGGCTGGCACCGTATCCACGCAGATCTCTGGCGTCTTTATTGCTCATTAATTATTTTTATCCGATTTTATTATCGACATCAAACCTGACCAATTGGGTTCTTGCAACACGTCAAAATGAAGCATCTAAACTGATATACTTTCAGCAGGAAGATGAAAGTATAACTGATAGTCCATCACTGAAACCGGGAGAACGGACTTTGCCATGGGACGTTTAACGACACATGTACTGGATATCGCCAATGGCTGCCCCGGGGCCTCAATACGAATCGATCTTTTTCGCCACGGACAAGCCGGCGCCATCAACAGCGCCATTACCAATGCCGACGGGCGTTGTGCAAAGCCCCTGCTGGAAGATGGCGACTTTATCGCCGGAGAATACGAACTTGTTTTCCATGCCGGTGAATATTTCAATGCAAAAGGACAGGAAGATGGAGAACACCGGTTCCTGGACAGTGTCGTAATACGTTTTGGCATCAATGACGAGGATCAGCATTACCATGTACCGCTACTGCTTTCCCCATTTGGCTACAGCACCTATCGTGGCAGCTGAGCAAAGGCAGCAACCCTGATGCACGATACTGTTCGGTTTATCCTCGCGGACCAGGTTGAAGAGATCCGAAACTGTGATGCCAACAAGACCGTGCTGGAGTTCCTGCGGGAAGACAAAGGCCTGAAGGGTACCAAGGAAGGCTGCGCGGAAGGTGACTGTGGTGCCTGCACGGTGGTGATTGGTGAACTGCATAACGACGGTGTTCGCTACCGGGCGGTAAATTCCTGTATTCAGTTTCTTGCCACGCTCGACGGCAAGCAGCTGGTGACCGTCGAAGACCTGACGAAAGCTGACAAGCAAGGCAAAACGGGACTCCATGCCGTTCAACAAGCCATGCTTGAGCAACACGGGTCACAGTGTGGTTTTTGCACACCCGGTTTTGTCATGTCCTTATTCGCGATGTTTCACAACAACAGGGAAGAGACAATCCGACGTGCCGATATCGAACTTGGATTGGCGGGAAATCTTTGCCGCTGTACCGGTTATGCCCCCATCGTACGTGCTGCCGAACAGGCTCTGACAGCAGAGCGCAGCGATCATTTCAGCGGGCGTGAGCAGCGGATTGTCGATCTGCTGAAATCAATTCAAAGCACCGGCACACTGCAAGCCGGTAGTGACAACGGGTACTTTTACGTACCCCGTACACTTGCCGGACTATGCGAACTGCTGGAGGCCAATCCCCGGGCTGTACTGGTAGCGGGTGCAACCGATGTAGGTCTCTGGGTAACCAAGCAAAATCGCAGGCTGGAAACCGTCATCTACCTGGACGCTGTAGAGGAACTGAAGCAGATTCGGGATGATGGAGAATATCTGTCAATTGGCGCAGCAGTGACTTATACCGATGCTGCGAGTGACATCACTGCGCGTTACCCGGCCTTCCTGCCGCTTATTCAACGCATCGGTGGCACCCAGGTCCGCAATGCAGGCACTATCGGCGGCAACATCGCAAATGGCTCACCCATCGGTGACATGCCGCCCGGTTTAATCGCCATCGGGGCCAAACTCGTGCTGCAAAACACGCAGGGCCAGCGCGTATGTGACCTGGAGGACTATTTCATAAGTTACGGCAAACAGGATCTGCGTGCGGGTGAATGTGTTGCTCAGATACTCTTGCCTGTGCCGCCTGAAAACCAGTTATTTGCGGTCTACAAGATTTCCAAGCGATTTGAGCAGGATATTTCAGCCGTGTGCGGAGCATTCGCCATGCAGGTCGAAGACTCAACCATAAGCAATGCACGGATTTGCTTCGGTGGTATGGCTGAAACACCCAAGCGCGCCACGGCATGCGAACGGGCACTTGAAGGTAAAATCTGGAACCAGGAAACCATCAACCAGGCCATGCAGGCAATGCTGACGGACTTCACACCTCTCACCGATATGCGGGCGAGCGCGTCATACCGGATGCGGGTCTCTCAAAACCTGCTGCAGAGATTCTTTCTCGAACAGACTGCAGTCCCCTACCCCGTCAGGCTTGGTTTACGCCACACACCGGACGGTCAAGTGATCGGCAATCAAAAGGATCAAACCGGTGACTGACTCTAAAAACACCGGCCAGGCAAGGCGGAAAATCCACCACGTGCATGCTGCCATCAGTCATGACAGCGCAGGCAAACATGTTGCAGGCACCGCAGTTTACGTGGATGACATACCGGAACCTTCCGATCTGCTGCATTGCTATTTTGGTACCAGTTGTATTGCCCATGCCCGGGTTCGCAGCATGGATCTTTCAGCGGTGAATCAATACCCGGGCGTGGTCCGCACCATGACCGCTGCCGATATTTCCGGGGTTAACGAGATCAGCCCCATGCACAAATTTGATGAACCGGTGTTGGCAGAAAACCTCGTTCAGTTCGTGGGCCAACCACTGTTTGCGGTGGTTGCTGTGAGCCGTGCGATCGCGCGACAGGCAGCGCTACTGGCAAGGATTGAGTATGAGGAGTTACCTGCCATACTGGATATCGAAACCGCCCTGGCCAAAAAATCCTTTGTACTCGAGCCGCACATTTTGCAACGGGGTGAACCACAAACAGCCATTGCAGCAGCACCCCATCGCCTGCAGGGTGAGGTATTCACCGGTGGCCAGGATCACTTCTACCTTGAAGGCCAGGTCTCGATGGCCATACCCAACGAAGATGGGGACATGCTAATCCTGACCTCGTCCCAGCATCCTTCGGAGGTGCAGCACCTGGTGGCCCGCTGTCTTGGAAAACCGATCAATGCGGTGACGGTAGAGGTCCGCCGGATTGGCGGTGCCTTTGGCGGCAAGGAAACCCAGGCGGCGCAATGGGCCATCATGGCGGCCATTATGGCCAACCTGACCGGCCGCCCCGTCAAACTGAGACTGGACCGCGATGACGACATGCGCAGCACCGGCAAACGGCATGATTTCCAGATTCGTTACGATGCAGGCTTTGATGATGAAGGCCGCATACTTGGTATCGAGTTCATCCACGCCCTGCGATGCGGCATATCATCAGACCTGTCAGGACCGATCGCCGATCGTGCCATGTTTCACAGCGACAATGCCTACTATCTGCCCAATGTCAGTATTGCTTCCTATCGCTGCAAAACCAACACCGTGTCTAACACGGCATTCAGGGGTTTTGGGGGTCCGCAGGGCATGGTGGGTATCGAACGGGTCATCGATGCTATCGCGCAACAGCTTGGAAAAGATCCGCTCGCCATTCGTAAGGCAAACCTGTATGGCGTGGACAAGCGAAATATCACACCCTACAAAATGATCGTCAGGGACAATGTCCTGCCTGGCCTGATCACGGAACTTGAAGCGTCATCCCGATACAAAGAGAGACGGCAGGAAATAGCCGCCTTTAACCGGAATAGCCCGGTCATACGAAAAGGAATAGCGCTTACCCCGGCCAAATTCGGTATTTCGTTCACCACGACATTCCTGAACCAGGCTGCCGCGCTGGTCCATGTTTACAAAGACGGCAGCGTCCATCTGAATCACGGCGGCACCGAGATGGGCCAGGGCCTGATGATCAAGATTGCCCAGGTGGTCGCCGAGGAGTTCCAGATAGATCTTGAGCGGGTGAAGATCTCCGCAACCAATACCGGCAAAGTCCCCAACACCTCTGCAACAGCAGCATCTTCCGGCACTGACATGAACGGTATGGCTGCCCGTGCAGCATCGCGAAAAATCAAGAAACGCCTGCTTAAGTTTGCCAGTAAAAAATTCGATGTCGCAGCCGCTGAAATTCAATTTATCAACAACCGTGTGAAGGCCGGTGATATTGAGACCAGCTTTGCTGAACTGGCTGAGCAGGCATGGCTGGGCCGTATCTCGCTGTCCGCCACCGGCTTCTACAAGACACCAAAAATTCACTACGACCCGCAAACCTCCAGCGGCCGGCCATTTTTGTATTTTGCGTACGGTGCAGCGGTGTCGGAAGTAGAAGTTGACTGCCTGACCGGCGAATCACGCATCACGCAGGTCGACATCCTCTACGATGCCGGCAAATCACTGAACCCGGCCATAGACATCGGTCAGATTGAAGGCGGTTTCGTCCAGGGAGCAGGATGGCTGACCACAGAAGAAGTCTGGTGGGATACCGAAGGCCGGCTTTGCACTCATGCACCATCGACTTACAAGATCCCGACCTGTGGCGATATACCCACAGTCTTCAATGTCCGTTTGTGGGACAAGGGCAGAAACAGGGAAAAGACCATCCACCGCTCAAAGGCCGTGGGTGAGCCGCCATTGATGCTCGCAATCTCCGTACACAGCGCGATTAACCAGGTCATAGCGGAGAAACTGGGGGGTAAGACCCTGCCGGCACTCAATACACCCGCCACGCCCGAGGCTATCCTTAATTGTTTGTATTCAGGCGAGGATAATTTGTAAATGTTGCCTGAGTTCTTTGACGGTGCGTTACAAGTAACGCACCCTACGGACAACTGCCACGCCCGAGGCCATCCTCAATTGTTTGTATGCAGGCGAGGATAATTTGTAAATGTTGCCTGAGCTCTTTGACGGTGCGTTACAAGTAACGCACCATCAAGGCTCAATAACGGACGCTGGGTGTGTAACCCATAAAGCACCACAGGGAGAATTCTATGGAAATGCAAGCACACCTGCACATGTGGCTGAGCCTGTTACTTCGCTGGTCTCACCTGATTGTCGGTATTGCATGGATTGGTGCTTCCTTTTATTTCAACTGGCTGGAAAACCACCTGCAGCGTCAAAACCAGGAAGAAGGCACTGCCGGTGATCTGTGGGCGGTCCATGGTGGTGGCTTCTACTATCTGAAAAAATTTGAAGTCGCACCGGCACAGCTTCCGCCTGCACTGCACTGGTTCAAGTGGGAAGCCTATGCCACCTGGATCAGTGGTATGGCACTTCTGGTTGTCGTGTTTTACTGGAACGCTCAAACCTACATGTTGAACCCGGGGGCCGGCGGTATTGGTCCAGGCGCTGCCATCGGCGTTGGAATCCTGGCGCTGCTATCCAGCTGGGTTTTCTACGACGTCCTTTGTTGTCGGCTGTCAGGCCCGGAGTGGTTGGTGGCACTGCTGATACTCGCGTGGTTCGTGATACTCGCAGTGATCTTAAGCGCATTGCTCAGCGGTCGTGCTGCCTATATTCATGTTGGCGCAGCCATCGGTACCATCATGGTTGCAAACGTGTTCCGCGTCATCATTCCTGCACAAAAAGACCTGGTCAAGGCAGTGTCGGAAAACCGTGTTCCCGACGCCGGCAAAGGCCGTAGCGCCCTGCAGCGCTCACGACACAATAACTACCTTACCCTGCCCGTGTTATTTATCATGATAAGCGGTCATTACCCGGCAAGCTATGAGCACCCGCAAAACTGGCTGGTTTTGCTTGTCTTTTCACTGGCGGCAGTTGCGATAAGGCACTATTTCAATATCAGGCATCTACCCGGATTCCGAAGCTGGCCATTGATACCCGCCGTGCTGTTGCTGGTGGGTCTGATTGTCGCCACGGCACCTGAACCTATAACAGTTTCGCAGGAAGAAACGACAACAACCGGCGTGGAAACCCGTGATATTAACAGCATCATCGAGTCACGCTGCTCATCGTGCCATGCTGCAACGCCAAGCTTCCAGGGTTTTGCCAGTGCGCCCTTGGGGATTGAATTGGACAGCCCTGAAAAAGTGCAACAACACGCTGAAAAGATATACCGGGCAGTGGTGATTACACGTACGATGCCGCTGGCAAACCTGACTCAGATGACTGATACGGAACGCCACCGCATCGCAAGATGGTTTGAAGAGCGCGACGCCGAATCTCAGCGCTGACCTTTTGCTATTTTCCTATTTCCGCGGTCCGAAAAGAATACTGTTTACAAAAGAAACCAGCAGTGAAAATGCCAGTGCCCACCAAAATCCGGCTATTTGAAAACCATCAATCAGGAATTCGGCAGCGTACAAAACCAGGACATTGACAACCAGCAGGAACAAGCCAAAGGTGATAATGGTCAGCGGAATTGTTATCAAAACCAGGAACGGTTTTAATGTGGCGTTCAGAACCGCCATCACTACGGCCAGAATCAGAGCGGTGACAAACGAGTCAAGCTCGATACCTGAAAGAATATAACTGACAGCAAATATGCTGATGGTATTGACTAACAGGGACCCTACCATCGAGTCGGTACCCATACCTTGGTGACGTGCCATAACCTAAACCTCCGGTCGCATATGCGGGAATAATAAAACATCCCTGATTGAAGCAGAATCGGTAAATAACATGACCAGACGGTCAATACCGATACCCTCGCCTGCTGTTGGCGGCATACCGTATTCCAGTGCACGAATATAATCAGCGTCGTAATGCATGGCTTCAAGATCACCGGCATCTTTCTGCGAAACCTGCTCCTGGAAGCGGGCCGCCTGGTCTTCCGGATCGTTCAGTTCCGAGAAACCGTTGGCGATCTCGCGACTGGCGATAAACAACTCGAAACGATCCGTTATCAGGGGGTTCTCATCATTTCGACGGGATAAAGGTGATACCTCGGTCGGGTAGGCCGTGATAAAAGTCGGATTCATCAACTTTGATTCGGCGGTTGCCTCAAACAACTCGATCAATAATTTACCCTCACCCCAGCTTTTATCAACATGGACGTCATGTGCTGCACAGGCGCTTTTCAGGGTATCCATGTCCCAAAGATCAGCATCTGCCAGATCCGGATTAAACTTCCTGACGGCATCCTCCACGCTCATGCGTTCAAACGGCGAACCGTAATCGATATCCTCACCCTCAAATGTCACTTTCGTACTGCCACAAACCTCTTTTGCCAGTTCCCGCAGCATGGTTTCTGTCAGATCCATCAGGTCATTGTAATTGGCATACGCCCAATAGAATTCCAGCATGGTGAATTCCGGATTATGCCTTGTTGAAACACCTTCATTACGAAAATTGCGGTTTATTTCATACACCCGGTCCAGACCACCGACCGTCAGGCGTTTCAGATACAGTTCAGGTGCAACACGCAGGAACATCGGCAGATCCAGCGCATTGTGGTGGGTTACAAATGGCCGCGCGGTTGCACCACCCGGTATCGGATGCATCATGGGTGTTTCCACTTCAAGGAATTCCCGTCCCGGCGCTTCCATGAAATCTCGGATGAACCGGATGATTTTTGAGCGTGTATAGAAAACCTTTCTGGAGTCCTCATTCATGATCAGGTCGACATAACGCTGGCGGTAGCGTGTTTCCGTATCGGTCAGGCCATGAAATTTTTCAGGTAAGGGCCGCAGTGACTTCGTCAACAGGCGTAGTTCGACCGGCTTAACAGACAATTCACCCTTCTGGGTTCGAAATATCGATCCGCTGCCGCCGATGATGTCACCTATATCCCACTGCTTGAATTGCTGATACAGACCTTCGGGAAGATTATCCCGCTGAATAACGAATTGCATGCTGCCGGTACCGTCCTGTACCCTGACGAAGGCTATTTTGCCCATGACCCGCTTGGCCAGCATACGACCGGCGAGTGCGAAGATTTCGTCCACTTCGGCCAGTGTCTCGGTATCATCATCGGCAAAACGTTCGTGCAGTACGGCTGCATTGGTGTTGGGCCGAAAATCGTTGGGATAGGCAATGGTTTCCGCTTTTAATGCGTGCAGCTTTTCCCGCCGCTCAGCGATCAGGCGGTTTTCGTCCAGTGCGCTATCAGCGCCTGTATTTTTTTGATCCTGTTTACTCACGCGTATTTTTCCTGTTGCTGATTACTGCTCAGACAACCCCTGCTTTAAGGATGCCTCTACAAATTGATCCAGGTCGCCATCGAGCACGGCCTGGGTATTGCCGGTTTCCACGTTGGTACGCAGATCCTTGATGCGCGACTGATCCAGTACATAGGAACGGATCTGGCTGCCCCAGCCTATATCGGATTTCGAATCTTCCAGTTGCTGGCTCTCGGCATTTCGTTTCAATAATTCAAGCTCATACAGTTTCGCACGCAACTGCTTCATCGCGTGATCCTTGTTTTTGTGCTGTGAGCGATCGTTCTGACACTGCACGACGGTGTTGGTCGGCAGGTGGGTAATACGCACAGCGGACTCTGTCCGGTTGACATGCTGCCCGCCGGCACCAGATGCCCGGTAAACATCGATACGCAAGTCAGCGGGGTTGATATCAATATCGATGTCATCATCCACTTCCGGTGAAACAAAAACGGCCGCGAATGATGTATGTCGGCGATTGCCCGAGTCAAACGGGGACTTTCTTACCAGCCTGTGAACGCCAATTTCTGTCTTGCACCAACCATAGGCGTAATCACCGGTGACATGGATGGTGGCACTTTTGATACCGGCGACATCTCCGGCAGACACTTCTAAAAGTTCGCCCTTCCAGCCCCGCCGCTCTACCCAGCGAAGATACATGCGTAACAACATTTCCGCCCAGTCCTGGGCCTCGGTTCCACCCGATCCCGACTGAATTTCGAGATAACAGGGATTGGCGTCAACCTCCCCCCTGAACATACGCTGGAATTCCAGCTTGTGGACTTCACTTTCAATCGTACTGATTTCAGATATCACCGAGCCCACGATATCTTCGTCCTGCTCTTCGATTGCCATTTCCAGCATCTCGGAGTTTTCCGCAAGACTTACCGCAACACGGTCCAGTGTTCCTACGATCGTCTCCAGGTGTGCACGTTCACGTCCCAGTGCCTGCGCCGTGGCCGGATCGTTCCATACATCGGGGTTTTCCAGTTCCCGGTTTACTTCTTCAAGCCGGTCCTTATTGCCCGCATAGTCAAAGATACCCCCTCAACGCTTCAGAGCGTTGCTGCAGATCCTGGAGTTGGTTGCTGATTTGATTGGTTTCCACACATTTAACCTTAGTCTTGAAGCGGTGCATTTTACACCAAGGCAGACCCGCGAACCTGCCGAATTTTCAGTCTGTCGCTGCCAGGATCTGATCCACCATCAACTGACAGGTCTTCTGACCCCGGAAATGGTTGACATCCAGTTTGTAGACGAGCCTGACAGTCTCTGTATCGGGCAGGTTTTCCGGCAGACGCCCAAATGCTATCGCATCGATACTTCCAGCGCCATCGACAGACCTCAGCACCATTTTTAAATGACTGCCGCCTACCACTCTTCTCTCTTCGACCACGAAACGACCTTCGAACAGCGGCTCGGGGAAATGCTGACCCCAGGGACCCAGGCCACGTATAAGTTCGGCGAATGAAAGTGTCATGTCACCTGCGGATAATTCGCCATCGGTCAGTATTTCATTATTCAGGGTCCTGCCCTGCAGGAAGAATTCTATGGACTCGTTAAGCGCCAGTCTGAACGGCTCCAGCTGATCTGCAGTTATCGTCAGACCGGCCGCCATGGCATGACCTCCAAAAGCCGAGATCATTTCCGGATGCAATGTGTCGATACGCGCCAATACGTCCCGAATATGTAAACCGGCCACCGAGCGTGCCGAACCCTTGAGTACATCCGAACCCTCTGACTCAGGGGCGAAAGCCAGTACCGGCCGGTGCACGGCATCCTTGATCCTTGATGCCACCAGTCCCACGATACCCTGGTGCCAGGCACTGTCATACAGGCATAAACCCGCTGGTAACTCTGTGCCCTCAAGGCTGCTCAGTAATTGCCCCAGTTGATCAAAAGCCTGCTGTTGCATCTGTTCCTGCCGTGCCCGCCGGTCATGGTTCAATGCATCCAGCTCGGTCGCGAGTTCCATCGCCTCCTCGCGGTCATCGGTCAGCAAGCACCGGATGCCAACACCCATGTCTTCAAGGCGTCCCGCAGCATTGAGGCGTGGTGCAACGGCGAATGCCAGGTCGGAAGCCACCAGGTGACGGTAATCCCTGCCGCCCAGTCTGAGTAGCGCCAGCAAACCGGGACTGCAAAGCCCCTGCCGGATACGATCGATTCCCTGGCGCACCAGGATACGGTTATTTTCATCCAGAGAAACCAGGTCGGCCACGGTTCCCAGGGCTACCAGGTCCAGCAGACGCGCCAGGTTCGGTTCCCGACGCGGCAGCGTGAACCAGTTGCGTTCACGCAGTGCACTCCTGAGGACGCTCATCAGGTAAAACACCACACCCACACCGGCCAGGCTTTTACTCGGAAACTGATCACCGGGACAGTTTGGATTAACGATCGCCTCTGCATCCGGCAATTTTTCCCCGGGCAAATGGTGATCGGTGACAATGACCTTGCAACCCAGTTCCCGTGCCCGTTTTACACCGTCGTTGGAACTGATGCCGGAGTCTACCGTGACCAGCACGTCCGGTGGATGACTTGCCAGTGTCTCCACCAGCCCGACACTGAGCCCGTAACCGAACTCAAAACGGTTGGGAACACGGAAATCCACACGGGTCGCGGCCATCAGGTGCAGGGCCCGCACAGCGAGTGCCGTACCGGTCGCACCATCGGCATCGAAATCCCCTACGATCAATATGCGCTGCCCTGAAACCACCGCATCAGCGAGTATTTCTGCGGCTTCCTGGATTCCGGAAAGTGCCGATGGCTTCTGCAAGCGGCCCAGCTTCAGATCAAGGGACTTTTCATTGGTGATACCGCGTGCCAGCAGAATGCGGCGGATGACCGGATGCAGCGAATCCGGCAGTGTGTGTGATACGGATCCGGTTTGCCGCTGCCCTACCTTACGGCGTGCAAGCAAAGCCATGATCCTTAAACATATTCGACTTTGACGATTTCGTAAACCAACTCACCGCCAGGCGCGTTGACTACGATCTCATCGCCCTCTTCTTTGCCGATCATCGCCCTGGCTATAGGCGATGTAATTGCGATACGTGATTCCTTGATGTCCGATTCAAGGTCACCCACAACCTGGTAGGTTATCTCGCTGTCCTTGTTCTCGTCATACAAGGTCACGGTGGCACCGAAGACTACTTTGCCACCCGGGTTCAGCTTTCTGATATCAATGACCTGTGCACCGGAAAGCTCAGAATCCAGATGGCGAATCCGGCCTTCGGTAAAACTCTGTTGTTCCCTGGCAGCGTGGTATTCCGCATTTTCTTTCAAATCGCCGTGTGCTCTCGCCTCTGCGATCGCAGCAATGATCTGTGGCCGTACAACCTTTTTCAGGTGTGCCGCTTCGGCCCGTAAACGTTCGGCACCGTGAAGTGTTAATGGTGTTCTTTTCATAAAACGTTCCTGTCGGAGGATCTATTTCGTGCCCGTGTGAGCACTGTGCAACTCCTGAAGAGTTCGAACCTCCGGATTAAATTCGTGGTCGATGGCCTGTAATGTCGCCCAACCACGGGCAATTGTTGTCGTATAGCTTACCTTGTATTGCAACGCTTCTCGACGAATGGAGAAAGAATCCGCAATCGCCTGGCTGCCCTCGGTGGTGTTGACAATAAACTCAATCTCGCCATTTTTTATGGCATCGACGATGTGCGGACGGCCTTCATCCACCTTGTTGATAGGTTCACATATAAAGCCATGTTCACGCAAATAGTTTGAGGTGCCACTGGTCGCTATCAGTGAATAACCCCTCTCGACCAGCTCCTCTGCAATCGGCAGCAATGGCTCCTTATCTGCATCCCTGACACTCAGAAATGCGTTTCCGGGTCTTGGAATTCCGTACTTGGCTGCCTTCATGGCGCGCGCACAGGCCTGCCCAAAACTACGACCGACACCCATGACCTCACCGGTAGAGCGCATTTCCGGTCCCAATATGGGATCGACACCAGGGAATTTCAAAAAGGGTAATATGGCTTCTTTCACAGAATAGAATTCAGGTATTATTTCATCTGTAATACATTGTTCTTTCAATGTTTTACCTGCCATACAAAGCGCAGCTATTGATGCCAGCGGCCGACCCGTAGCCTTGGATACAAATGGCACGGTACGTGACGCGCGCGGGTTAACCTCGAGGATATAAATTTCATTACCGCGCAAGGCAAACTGGGCATTCATAAGACCCACTACGCCCAGTTCGAGCCCCATCATTTTCATTTGCCGCCGCATCTCATCCTGAATTTCCACGGACAGGCTATGCGGCGGGATGGAACAGGCAGAGTCGCCGGAGTGCACACCGGCTTGTTCGATATGCTCCATGATGCCGCCGATCAGCACATCCGTGCCGTCACAGATGGCATCGATATCCACTTCAATGGCATGATCAAGGAAACGGTCCAGCAGAACCGGGGAATCATTGGATACCTTGACGGCATCACGCATATAGCGCCGCAAATCCTTTTCACCATGCACCACGTCCATGGCGCGGCCACCAAGCACATAGGACGGCCTCACAACCAACGGGTAGCCAATTTCAGCGGCCAGCACCACCGCCTGTTCGACACTGGTTGCCGTTCGGTTGGGTGGCTGGCGCAAATTCAGTTTGTTCAGCATCTGCTGAAAACGCTCGCGATCTTCGGCAAGGTCTATCGAATCGGGAGAGGTGCCGATAATCGGTACCCCGGCTGCTGCCAGTGGACGTGCAAGGTTAAGCGGGGTCTGGCCCCCGTACTGAACGATCACACCCTTCGGGTTTTCACGATGGACAATTTCCAGTACATCCTCCAGCGTTAATGGCTCAAAATAAAGCCTGTCGGAGGTATCGTAATCCGTGGACACCGTTTCCGGATTACAGTTGACCATAATGGTTTCATAGCCGTCATCGCGAAGCGCAAGGGCAGCATGAACACAACAATAATCAAATTCGATTCCCTGGCCGATGCGGTTCGGACCACCACCCAGCACCATGATCTTGGCGTTGTTCGTCGGTTCAGCTTCACATTCTTCTTCGTAAGTGGAATACAGGTAAGCGGTCGTGGTTGCGAACTCTGCCGCACAGGTATCGACACGTTTGTAAACCGGCCGCACACCCAGGCTATGCCGATGTTCACGTAATTCCTCTTCAGACACACCCACCAGTGCCGCCAGCCTGGCATCGGAAAATCCTTTTTGTTTGAGAGCAAACAAACGCTGCTTGTCGAGTGCTGCCAAGCCCTGTTGCCCGACCTCTGTCTCGGAGGTCACCAGGTCTGCGATCTGGGCCAGGAACCATGGATCAATTTTGGTCAGCTTATGTATCCTTTCCGCGCTCCAGCCTTCCCTGAACGCGTCAGCGACATAGAACAAGCGCTCCGCACCTGCTTCTCGCAATTCGCGTTTCAATTCCGCTGTACGATCATAGGGGTCTTCGGTCAACAAAATCGGGTTAAGACCGTCGCGGCCCGTCTCCAGGCTACGCAGAGCCTTTTGTAATGACTCCTGGAAGGTCCGGCCGATAGACATCGCCTCCCCTACCGACTTCATCTGAGTGGTCAGACGGTCATCGGCAGCAGGGAATTTTTCAAATGCAAAACGCGGAATCTTGGTGACCACGTAATCGATGGCGGGCTCAAACGAGGCTGGCGTTGCGCCACCGGTGATTTCATTACGTAACTCATCCAGTGTAAAACCAACCGCCAGTTTCGCAGCCACCTTGGCAATGGGAAAACCCGTGGCCTTGGAGGCCAGCGCAGATGACCGCGAGACACGCGGGTTCATCTCGATGATGATGACCTTGCCATTCTCAGGATTGACCGCAAATTGCACGTTGGAACCACCGGTGTCTACTCCAATTTTACGCAGTACGGCAATCGATGCATCGCGCAGGAACTGATATTCCTTATCAGTCAGGGTCAGTGCAGGGGCGACTGTAATTGAATCACCCGTATGAATACCCATCGGGTCCAGGTTTTCAATCGAGCAGATGATGATGCAGTTATCGGCGTGATCGCGCACCACCTCCATTTCATATTCTTTCCAGCCCAGCACCGAGATTTCGAGCAACACTTCAGTGGTCGGTGACTGCTCAAGTCCACGTTTGACGATATCGACAAATTCTTCCCGGTTATAGGCGATACCACCGCCTGAACCGCCCATCGTGAATGAGGGACGGATAATGGTGGGAAAACCGATTCTCTCCAGGCTGTCAAGAGCCTCGTCAAGACTGTGGGCAAGCTCTGCCCGGGGCGTCTCCAGACCGATCTCCGCCATTGCCTTTCGAAACAGATCCCGGTCTTCCGCCATATCGATGGCTTCACGAGTTGCGCCGATCATTTCAACGTTGAATTTTTCAAGCACACCTTTGCGAACCAGGTCCAGCGAGCAATTCAAGGCCGTCTGGCCACCCATGGTGGGTAACAGGGCATCCGGACGTTCCTTTTCGATGATTCTCGCAACCGTTCGCCACTCAACCGGTTCGATATAAATCGCATCCGCCATTTCAGGGTCAGTCATGATAGTGGCAGGGTTGGAATTTACCAGCACCACCCGGTAGCCTTCCTCGCGCAATGCCTTGCAGGCCTGGGCTCCCGAATAATCAAATTCACAGGCCTGGCCGATCACAATCGGACCTGCGCCAATAATCAATATGGTTTTTATGTCAGTTCTTTTGGGCATAGATAATCAATCTTAGCGGCTCATCAGGCTTATGAAACGATCGAACAGAGGTGCAACATCGTGTGGACCCGGGCTCGCTTCCGGATGCCCCTGGAAACCGAAAGCATATCCGTTGTTCAATTCGATGCCCTGCAGACTGCCATCAAACAGTGACCGGTGTGTGGCCCTGATATTTTCCGGCAGACTTTCTTCATCCAATGCGAATCCGTGGTTCTGACTGGTTATTAAAACCTGCTTTGTATCCAGATCCTGGACCGGGTGATTGGCACCATGATGTCCAAACTTCATCTTGACGGTACGGGCACCGGCAGCAAGACCAAGCAACTGCACACCCAGGCAAATACCAAAAACCGGCAGCTTGGTCCGCAATATCTCCTGGATGGCCTCAATGGCGTAGTCACACGGCTCGGGATCACCCGGGCCATTGGACAAAAACACACCATCGGGTTGCATCGCAAGCACCTCACTGGCGGCTGTGGTGGCCGGAACCACGGTTACCCGGCAACCCCGGTCACTCAGCATACGCAGGATATTCCGCTTGATACCGAAATCGTAGGCAACCACATGGTGTACGGAGACCCTTGTTTTGTATTCAGTTGCGCCGAGATCATAACTGCCTTGTTCCCACTCATACGCCTCAGGGGTGGTCACGACACTTGCCAGGTCCTGGCCCTTCATACCGGGGAATTTCCGTGCTTTGGTCAGCGCCAGGTTCTTGTCGGGTTGTTCACCGGCAACAATACAACCACCCTGGGCACCCTTTTCTCTCAATATCTTCGTCAATCGACGGGTATCAATACCGGCGATGGCTACCACCCCGTGACGCTGCAGGTAACTCTGTAAGGATTCTTCACTACGCCAGTTACTACACAACATAGCCGCATCGCGCACAATCAGTCCGGATGCCACCGGTTGTGCGGATTCTTCATCAACCGGATTGCATCCGGTGTTGCCAATATGGGGAAACGTCAGGGTAACTATCTGTTTGGCATAGGATGGGTCAGTCAGGATTTCCTGGTAACCGGTCATCGAGGTATTGAATACCACCTCGCCGGTCGTGGTGCCCACAGCACCGATGCTTTGACCGTAAAACAAACTTCCGTCTTCGAGTGCCAGCAAAGCCTGCTGTGTCAATTTCCTGTCTCCGGATGCACAAAACGGGAATGCCGTGGACAGCGATTCCCGCTTAGATTAATTAGTAAAACAGCATTTTCCGTCTATTTCGGATCGAAGCCGCAAATGTCGTTCTAAGCGTCAGAATTTTACTGGAACGAGCAACACCTGTCTAACAATATGTACAGGATGCACCGACTATTGACTATCGGCTATCGACTATCGACTTTCGGCTCTGCCACCTGTTCAATCCAGGCCAAGCCAGTCAGCGGTGGAGTAGTAACCGGGTTGCTGTTTGATCAGCCATTCACCGGCTTTGAGCGCACCCTTTGCAAATACATCACGGTCGAGCGCCTTGTGGGTGATTTCTATCAATTCATCGGGCATGGTAAAAGTGACGGTATGTTCACCCACCACCTCACCTTCGCGCACACTTGAAAATGCCACATCACCCCCATCGGTGCCGGATAAACCGGTTGACCCCTCTCCATCCGCTGACAGCTCCGGTGCACACTTCGAACGACCTTGCATCGCAGCGCTTGCGAGCGCCAATGCGGTACCCGATGGCGCATCAAGCTTGTGCCGGTGATGTATATCGCTGATCGAAATTTCCGCGCTGACACCCAGGGCACCGGCCGTCTGACGCACCAGCGCCGTTACCAATGCAACGCCATAACTCAGATTAGGCGCCCATAATACCGGTACCTTCAGAGCAGCACTTTTTAGCGCTTCCATATCCTCGTCGTTCAGCCCGGTTGTTCCGCTAAGTAACGCGACATTGTTGGCCGCACACCAGCGGGCCGCAGCATGGGTGCCACCTGGTAGTGTGAAATCAATTAATAAGTCGACGTCGCCTTTCAATTCTTCGAGGGAAGCAAACCAGTCGATACCGGGGTTTTCATCCGGCCTGTTTCTGGATACCAGGCCCACTGTTTCCAGGTTTTCAAAGCCCGGCAGGTTAGCCAGGACACGGCGTGCCATGCGACCTGCCCCATGTACAAGGGTTCGGGTCATGAAGTCATCCGGTCAAAAAACTCCTTTACCCCGCCCAGCCATGAACTGGACTTTGGATTATGATCGGTTTTACTGGATTCGTAGGTTTCCTGAAATTGTTTCAACAATGCTTTTTGTGCCTTGGAAAGCCTGACCGGTGTTTCGATGACCACCTTGCACATCAGGTCACCCTGGCGATGGCTGCGTACTGACTTAACCCCTTTGCCCTTCAGGCGAAACATACGTCCGGTCTGGGTTTCCGCCGGAATTTTCAATTTCACCTGGCCGTTTAAAGTGGGGATTTCCAGTTCACCGCCAATAGCGGCAGTGGTGAAGTGAATTGGGACCTCGCAATAAAGGTCATCACCGTCACGTTCAAACAGGCGATGTGCACGCACCCTGACTTCAACATACAGATCACCCGCCGGAGCCCCTGTCATACCGGCCTCACCTTCTCCCGCCAGCCTGATCCTGTCACCGGTATCCACACCGGAAGGAATTTTGACCGACAGGGTTTTGGTCTCTCGCACCCGGCCCTGCCCATGACAGGAAGGACAAGGATTCTTGATGACCTGCCCCATACCCTTACAGGCCGGACAGGTTTGTTGAACCGAGAAAATTCCCTGCTGCATCCGCACCTGGCCAACCCCGCCACAAGTCGTGCAGGAGGTTCTGTCACCGTCTTCGGCACCGCTTCCGTCACATTTTTTGCATTCACCCAGGGTTGGAATACGAATTTCGCGGGTAATACCGGTGACGGCTTCTTCCAGGTCAAGCTCTATGGCAAAACGCAGGTCAGACCCGCGTTGCTGCTGCCTTGCACCACCGCGTCCGCCTCTGCCGCCAAAAATATCGCCGAAGATATCTCCGAAAACGTCACCAACATCACCGTCGAAGCCCGCCGGTCCGCGCGCACCCGGACCGGTTGCGGCATGGCCAAACTGGTCGTAGGCTGAGCGCCGCTTCGGATTCTTGAGCACATCGTAGGCTTCCTGGGCCTCCTTAAAATGCTCTTGTGCGTCATGATCATCCGGATTACGGTCAGGATGGAATTTCATCGCAAGCTTGCGGTAAGCCTTTTTCAGCTCAGCTTCATCAACATTTCGCTGAACTCCAAGCACTTCGTAATAGTCACGTTTAGCCATAATAAAAGGGGTCTGTTTAATTGTAGTTTTTGCCTGCCACTGATTTGCGGTCGAATCATTGGCAATTCAAGCACAACTACCCGAACACAGCTAAAGTCATTACGTTTTTAGCCGGAAACTCCGTGATCCGGATGACAGGTCAATCCGGGATAGTGAACACGACTCACCGCACCATGGGCATTCAGAACCCTGACGACTGCTCTGATTGCGTATTGAGACAAAAAAGCCCCGGCGACTGCCAGGGCTTTTTAAGAGCTTCAAATCTAAACAACAAATGGCTTACTTATCTTCACCTTTGCTGTCATCTACTTCTTCAAACTCGGCATCGACCACATCATCGGCTGCTGCTTCGGCTGAAGGGCCAGTATCCTGTGCAGCACCCGCAGCCTCGGCTTCGGCCGCTGCCGCCTGGTAAATAACCTGGGCTGCTTCGGTCAGTTTGCTGGTCGCGGCTTCGATGGCGTCCTTGTCATCCAGCTTCATGGCTTCTTCGACACCTTCAATCGCTTCCTCGATGCCCTTGCGGTCACTTTCTCCGATCTTGTCACCCATTTCTTTCAGGGTAGAACGGGTTGAGTGAACCATGGCATCCGCACTGTTACGCGCAGTGACCGTCTCGTGGAACTTGCGATCCTCCTCGGCATGCGCCTCGGCATCACGTACCATTTCATCGATCTCAGAGTCGCTCAGACCCGAACCGGACTTGATGACAATTTTCTGTTCCTTGCCGGTCGCCTTGTCCGCCGCACTTACATGCATGATGGCATTGGCATCAATATCAAAGGTGACCTCGATTTGCGGCATACCACGCATGGCCGGTGCGATACCTGCCAGGTCAAAGCGGGCCAATGACTTATTGGCACTGGCCACTTCGCGTTCACCCTGTAAAACATGCACGGTGACCGCAAGCTGGTTATCTTCTGCCGTTGAGAAAATCTGCGATGCCTTGGTCGGAATCGTTGTGTTTTTCTCAATCAACTTGGTCATAACACCACCCATGGTTTCAATACCCAGGGACAAAGGTGTGACATCCAGCAGCAATACATCTTTAACTTCGCCTGACAGAACACCACCCTGGACGGCCGCACCCAGTGCAACTGCTTCATCAGGGTTAACGTCTCTACGTGGCTCTTGACCAAATAACTCCGTTACCGCTTTCTGTACCATCGGCATACGGGTCTGACCGCCGACCAGGATAACGTCTGCGATATCACTGACTTTCAAACCGGCATCGTCCAGAGCGATACGGCAGGGACCAATGGTCTTCTTGACCAGGTCTTCGACCAGTGATTCCAGCTTGGCGCGGGTCAGTTTGATGTTCAGATGCTTGGGGCCACTGGCATCAGCTGTAATGTACGGCAGGTTGATTTCGGTCTGCTCAGTCGTTGAAAGCTCGATCTTGGCACGCTCTGCACCCTCTTTCAGGCGCTGCAAAGCCAGGGGATCATTACGCAGGTTAACACCCTGATCTTTCTTGAACTCTGAAACCAGGTAGTCAATGACGCGTTTGTCGAAATCTTCACCACCGAGGAAGGTATCACCGGAAGTAGACAGTACTTCTATCTGGTGTTCACCATCAACATCAGCAATTTCGATGATGGAAACATCAAATGTTCCGCCACCCAGATCATAGACAGCGACTTTACGCTCGCCGCCTTTTTTATCGACACCAAAGGCCAATGCCGCTGCTGTCGGCTCTGAAATCACACGGCGAACCTTGAGGCCTGCAATCTTGCCTGCGTCCTCGGTCGCCTGGCGCTGGTGATTGTTGAAGTATGCAGGAACCGTGATAACAGCATCGGTGACTTCTTCACCGAGATAATCTTCTGCGGTTTTCTTCATCTTCATCAGGACACGGGCTGAAATTTCCGGTGCGGCCATTTTTTTGCCGCCGGCTTCTACCCATGCATCGCCGTTGTCGGCTTTTACGATCTTGTACGGAACGAGATCGATGTCTTTCTGCACCACGTCTTCATCAAATTTACGTCCGATAAGACGCTTGATGGCAAACAGTGTGTTGGTCGGGTTGGTAACAGCCTGGCGTTTGGCTGACTGGCCTACCAGTACTTCCCCGTCTTTGGTGAATGCGACGATAGAAGGTGTTGTGCGATCACCCTCTGCATTTTCAATAACCCGTGGCTCTCCACCTTCCATAACTGCAACGCAGCTATTGGTCGTGCCAAGGTCAATTCCTATGATTTTACCCATTTAAACTCTCCAAAAAAGTACGTTAAAAATTGATGATTCAAACATGGGGCCTACCCCATGCTTTTCAATACGTTGGCCTCAGTCTTACGCGCTGAACCCGTCTGCAAGCCATACTCAGGATTTCCGGGAAACAACGACCTTGGCCGGTCTGATCAGACGGTCGTGCAACTGGTAACCTTTTTCGATCACATCAATAACCGTGTTCTCGTCATATTGATCCGAAGTCATCATGGTTAATGCCTCATGCTTTTCAGGATCAAACGCCTGACCGACCGGGTCAATGGTCTTCAGACCATGATCACCCATGGCCTTGGTCAGCATTTTCATGATCAGCTGTTTTCCTTCCGTCAGCGCTTCGACCGTTGCAGCCGGGTCACTTGCTGCTTCCAGTCCACGTTCAAGACTGTCACGTACCGGTAACAGGTCACCCATAAACCGCTCAAGTGTGCGAAGCCGGGTTTTTTCATGCTCACGAATCAGGCGCTTACGCAGGTTGTCCATATCAGCCTGCATTCGCAACATGTCCTGCCTGGCTTCGGCTGCTTCAATCTGCGCTGCCTGCAATTCGGACTCGAGTCTCTCTATCGGATCGTCAGATTGTGCTTCCTCCACGGTAGCTTCAGGCTGTTCAGGCAGGCCTTCTTCATTGTCCTGGGTCGTGTCTACATCATCATTGTTATGTGCCGTCATTGTGTCCTTGCTCCTGGATTACGGGAAGCTATTCTTCCTATACTTGCCTTCACGCCCTGATATGGGGATTGGCAACTGCGATTCAAGAAGCGATACTAGGCGCCTGTCGGAATTAACATGATATATTGTGGAAAACCCGACAGGCTCCGAGGAGTCTGTCGGGTTTGGCCGATCGTAGCGAAAGCAAGGTGAATTGGTGCGCAGCATCAAGAGAAGGTGCCCTGGGGTAAAAGCCGATTTGAGTCAGATTTTTCGATATTTTATGTAAACTAGTTACCGCGTGTAACGATAAAGAGCGGGAAATCTGGCCAAACTCGGGTTTTTCGCAGTAGATCATGTTAAACCCGACAGGCTCCTAGCCTGCTTAAAATAAAGATACTGCCGGAAATGCTCAATCACCTCCACATCCAGAACTTTGCAATCGTGCCGACACTCGAGCTCGACGTCCAGGCCGGGTTTACCGCAATAACAGGTGAAACCGGTGCCGGCAAGTCCATCCTGGTCGATGCATTGGGCCTGTTATTGGGAGACCGTTCTGATGCGGCCTGGGTACGCCCCGGGGCCGATCGTGCTGAATTGTCGGCAGAGTTTTCTGTTGAAGACAACAGGGAGGCCCGGGATTGGTTAGAGGAGTCTGATTTATCATCCGGTGATTGCTGCTTATTGCGACGAACGATCAACAGCAACGGCCGGTCACGCGCTTATATCAACGGAACCCCTGTAACGGTGACGCAAATTCAGGGTCTCGGTCAAATGCTGGTTGAAATCCATGGCCAGAATGAACACCTGAGACTGACCAGAACAGCAGAACAGTTCCGACTGCTGGATGGCAGCGGCAATTACACCAATGAATTATCCTTACTGGAAAAAGCGTTTGATCAATGGCAGCAAACCACCCGCGAACTGGAAGCACTGACGCAGGATGTTTCATTGTCTGATGGTGAACTTGAGTTTCTGAACTACCAACTGGGCGAGCTACAACAATACGACCTGTCAGCAGAATCCTTGAAAGCCCAGCAAATCGAGCACGACCGCCTGGCCGCGGGCGACTCTCTACTTGAAGCCCTGACTTTTAGTATCGAACTGCTGGACCCGTTATCTTCAATGGATCATGACGGAGTCAATTCAGACCTCAACACCGCATTGGGTCACTTGCAAAAATTTGAATCTCTCGACCCGGATATCAGCGACGCCAGCAAGATGTTGCAAGAGGCTGTGGTCAACTGTGGAGAAGCAGTCAGCTCACTGCGCACCGCGCGCGATAGGGTTGACCTGAATCCCGCCCGCTTTGATGAGCTCAGCAATACCCTTGGACAGCTACATGACCTGTCGCGCAAACACCAGGTACGTATGGAAGGGCTTGAAGGTGTAATGCGGGCACTAACTTCCCGTATCGATAAAGCAAGCGGCTCAGAGCAACATCGAATTCGACTGCAGGCAGAACTACAGAAGCGGCTGGATGCATACCGCGAGGCCGCAGTCAGCCTGCATTCGAAACGTAAACAGCATGCCGCTAAACTGTCAAAACGTGTCACCGGGCTAATGGCTGAACTGGGTATGGCCGGCGGTACTTTTGAACTGGCTGTCTCCCTCACCCCCCGGTCCAGACCCTCCCTTCGCGGCGATGACGAGTTACAAATACTGATCAGCGCCAACCCGGGTCTGCCACCCGGCCCCTTGAGCAAGATTGCATCGGGAGGTGAGTTGTCCAGGATCAGTCTCGCGATCAAGGTCGCCGCAAGCGGTGGTGCCGATCATGTCACGCAGATATTTGATGAAGTGGATGCAGGCATCGGTGGGGAAACCGCCAATGCCGTCGGCCAGCTGATGAAACGCTTGTCCGGCGACAGCCAGGCCCTGTGTGTTACCCACCTGGCACAGGTCGCGGTATGTGCTACACACCAGTTACAAGTGTACAAAGCCATGGTCAAGGAATCCACACAGGTAGAAACGATACTGCTGGATGAAACCGGCAGGATTGATGAGATCGCAAGGATGTTAAGTGGAAAAGTTTCGGAACAGAGCCGGGCTCATGCGCTCGAGTTGCTCAACTCCGGATCAATGACAGAGTAGTTTAAAAAACCGGCGACCTGCCTGAATGTCATTGACAGGCCGCCTTTCGGTCAGTCTTGTTTCGGACGAACGTAAATAACCAGGCTGTGATCCTCAATATCGTAACCATGCGCTGAGGCAATATCTGCCTGAAGACGTTCTATTTCGGCATTGGAAAACTCAATCACCTTACCGGTTTCGACACAAACCATGTGATCATGGTGATCGCCCGAATCCAGCTCGTAATAGGCCTGCCCGCCTTCAAAGTTATGCTTGACCACCAGTCCGGCCGCCTCAAACTGATTAAGCACGCGATAAACCGTCGCCAGGCCAATGTCCTCACCTGCCTGAATCAGGACACGATAGATATCGTCTGCCGTCACATGTTTATTACCCGCCTCATCCAGTAATTCGAGTATTCGCTTTCTTGGTTGGGTGACTTTCAGACCCGCTTTACGAAGATTTCCATCATTCACTGTTTTATCCTATTAATTACCAATTTTGAGTTCTTGCTTATTAAATTGACATCGCCTGTTCTTCAGGGCTGCTTACTATTGTATCATTCACCGCCTTGATCTTTAGTATCAGCTACCGTTAAAGGAACCAAATGACCAGGTATTTGTTGATTGCACTGATTGCCGTGCTTACATTAAACACGGGCTGCAAGCTTATTTACAAACAAAATGTTCAACAGGGCAATGCCCATGAGCAGGAAGACCTGGACCAGATTCAGCTCGGAATGAGTAAAAAACAGGTCGCTTACCTGCTGGGTACACCTGCCGTTCAGGACCCGTTCCACCAGGATCGTTGGGATTATATATCGATGTTGAGCCGCCGTGGTGGCGAGCCGGTACGTCGCCTGGTCACATTGACATTTGAAAACGACGCGCTGATTGCTACCGACGGTATCGGTGATTCAACGGGCGGCGATATCAAGGCCCTGGCGGGGACCAGATCAGCCGTGGCCGAAATCAATGACCTGGAAACCGCAAAACAAACCCAGCTGATCACCGATGACGGAATCATCAACTGGACATTGCAACTGGGGGCATTCAACACCCACGATGAAGCGGTCGAATTCGCGGCAAAAGTGCGGGCGAAGGGTTATTCAGCAGATTTAGCAGAACAGATTGTGCCGGGCTTAGGCACCCGCCACCAGGTTCGGTCCGGACTATATGACACCTATAACGAGGCTGTAGCCCAACTCAGGATTATCGAGAAAGATTTGAAGGTAGCTGGTATTACAGTGCCTGTCGATATACCGCTCGAGGAGTAGTAAGCCCAGGTGGTTGATCCGGGCAATGATCCTGCCCGATTTACCGTCAGGTTTTTGCCTGGTTCAGCGCCCTCTGCCGCCGCACTTCCTTGGGGTCCGCGATCAGGGGCCGGTAAATCTCTACCCGGTCACCCGCTTGCAGCACCTGTTCCGGGCTGGCTTTACGACCAAAAATACCAACCTGCTCCCGGTTCAACTCAAAGCCTTCGAACATTCCGGGCAAACCGGACTGTGTAATGGCTTCGGCAAGCGTCGTTCCAACGGTAACCTCCAATGCGACCAGTTCCTGCCGGTCAGCCATGGCCAACACCACTTCAACCTGAATATACTGTTGATCACCTGTTGCTGTCATAGCGGGTAGACCTTTTCGGCACGCTTGCAGAAATCATCAACCAGGCGATCCGCTATCTTTCCAAAACCCTTGCCGAACATGGTAGCCATCGGACCCGTGTTCATTTCAAAATCGAGTTCCAGGCTGATTTTACAACCATCCTCACCCAGTTGGACAAAACGCCATTCACCCTGGAGCTTTTTGAACGGACCTTCGAGTAATCTCATCTCAACCCTTTCGCCACTGTAAAGGGTGTTGTTTGTTGTGAAACTCTGCCTGATACCCGCCACCACGACCGTTAATGACGCTTTCTGAAAATCACTGCTTTGTTCGTGAACCTCGGTGGCCGTACACCAGCTTAAAAATTGCGGGTAGAAAGGAACACTTTCCACCAGTTTGTACATATCCATGGCGCTGTAGGTAACCAATGCTGAGCGTGTTATTTTCATAGAATCCGGTTTCCGCTGAACGCAAAATTTTACACGATAAGCCTCCCGGGGTGGACATGGCATGGAGCTATTGCGCCACACACAGTAAAATAGCCGATTCGCAGGATGGCACAGATGAACAAAAAGACCGGAAAAGGCAAAA
>Ga0316194_10000002_pt1 | contig 154341 bp, 151 predicted proteins | sample CroRivsedime1_MG_FD_204936 | JGI IMG/M metagenome (GOLD analysis project Ga0316194, IMG submission 204936) | Coastal sediment microbial communities from Maine, United States - Cross River sediment 1 | ecosystem: Environmental > Aquatic > Marine > Coastal > Sediment | place: USA: Maine...
TATCGTATTCGCCGTTGGCGGATCTGTTATCTAAATCGCCGGTGGCGGAACTGGCATCGAAATCGCCGGTGGCGGAACTGGTATCGAAATCGCCGGTGGCGGAACTGGCATCGAAATCGCCGGTGGCGGAACTGGTATCGAAATCGCCGGTGGCGGAACTGGTATCGAAATCGCCGGTGGCGGAACTGGTATCGAAAGTGTATTTATAACCTTACCTAATGGAACTGGATTAGAATTAGAAATCGCTTTGGGATGCAATACAGCAACGGTATCCGTGTTAGATTCAACAGACTATACTGAAGTAGTTTCCTTCGACAATATCGAAGTAATGGGAGACACCGGTCTATGTCAGGATGCTGCTAATGACACGCGGTCACCGATTGTAAGAAACCCAATTAAAAAAGCTAATTTATGACAATGACTGAAAACCGAGTTTGTATTAACGGATTTATAGCGAACTCCGGTTGATTTACGAGTTACCAACGAGAATATTTGCCCCTGCATAACCTGCAGGGGCATCCTTTTCGTTAAGGTCTTTGATAATTTGAATCGCAGGTTTCCTGTCAGGACACCTGCCCATAGCCTCACATCAGCTTTAACACTCCCGCTTACCTGCTCAATTTGATTCCGTGACCACAAATGCTGGTCTGAACAGCCGCATTGCCAACCGTTCTCAGCCTGGCGGCCAGCTAAATCCCCTTCCGCCAAGCAAGTGTAGATGGACATGAAAAACCGTTTGGCCTGCAGCTGAATTACAGTTCATTACAACCCTGTAACCGTCCTCGGCAACGCCTTGCTCTGCCGCAATTTCCCGTGCAGCCAGAAAAAGCTTTCCAAACAGTTCAGCATCATCCGCCTGCATATCGTTGATGGTCGGTATGCGTGTCTTCGGAATAATCAGCACATGCAGGGGCGCTTGAGGATTGAGATCCCTGAAAGCCAAAACATCATCGTTCTCAAATACGATATCCGCCGGGATGTCCCGGGAAATAATCTTAAGAAAAAGGTCATTAGACATAATTTCTACTCTAAATTTAGTGGTTCAAAAAAATCAGGGAACCCCTGCTTCACATTGCATAAGCTCCATCAGCAGGTTCACCAGCATACATAACAAGAATCGGGTGGTTATTGATCATGAAACTTTTACAATAGCCACATGAAATCTCAGGATCATTATCAATTAATTGCCGAAGCCTTGCATTGGCTTTGTCAAAACCAACAAGACCAACCCGGCCTGGAAGAGCTTGCAAACCACGTGGGCCTCAGCCCCCACTACCTGCAACGTCTTTTTCAGGAATGGACCGGTGTTACACCCAAACAATTTTTAAAATATCTGACCAAAAAACAGGCTTTGGAACGGTTGATTCAGGGTCAGACGGTACTTGACTCTGCCCTTTCAAGCGGTTTATCAGGCCCTGGCAGGCTGCACGATTTGCTGATAACCACGCAGGCCATGACCCCGGGCGAGGCAAAGAAGAAAGGTCTCGGCGTAGAGGTAAGCTACGGTTATGGGATGACACCTTTTGGTGAAGCACTGTTGGCCTGGACAGACAGGGGAGTTTGTTTCCTGGGTTTCTGTCATGAAGACGGCAAACAACATACCCTGGAGCAATTCAAAGGACAGTGGCCGGATGCGAGCCTGACCAAAAACAGCCTGGAAGCAAACAACAAGCTGGCGGAAATTTTTAATGAAAATGAACGTAAACAACTGAAAGTCTGGCTCAGAGGCAGCCCGTTTCAACTCCGTGTGTGGGAAGCATTGCTGAGTCTGCCTGCGGGGACACATTGCACTTACGGGCAATTGGCTGCATTTTCCGGTAACGCGGGTGCAAGCCGGGCTACCGGTTCAGCCATCGGTCGCAACCCGGTTTCCTGGCTCATACCCTGTCACCGTGTCATCAACAGTCTTGGCACACTGGGAGGCTATAGATGGGGCACCAATACCAAGCAGGCTATCATTGGGTATGAAGCAGCAATAAGTGCCGGCCAGCCGGACTAAAAATCACGCCACTATTCAGAAAAATCTACGATCAGATCATTTACTGAAGTATTGCCAGTTAAAATGGCTATCATTTTCTCGGCAACAATCCCGGGATCCGGCTGCTCCATCGGGTTCTCTGCATGGTAGACCCTGGCCCTGAACCCGGTGCGCATTGGACCGGGAATGATTCCATGTACTGAAACCGGGGAATGGCTGAGTGCACCATCAAATTGTCTTACCATGCCTGTCAGGGCGGCCTTGCTTGCACCATACGCGCCCCAGAAAGCGTCTGTGACTGCTTCCAGATCGTCCAGCATGAAAAGTAAGTGACCATCTTTCGAGCGCTTCAGCAAAGGTAAAAGCGTGCAGCTAAGCAACCAGGGCGCGTTTACATTTACCTGCATGGATTGCAACCAGTCCTGCGGTTGAACCTGTTCAAAAGGTTGTAGACTCTCAAAATCAACGGCGCAGTGAATCAGGGCGTCCAAATTACCAAACTCGGATTTTATGGTGTCAAGCAGATCATTAAAATCATCCACACCCGCGGCGGCAAGATTCAGGGGATAAAGCCCGGGTGGCGTGAAACCCTGGTCAGTCATCCTGTCGCTTAACTCACTCAAACCACGTCGATTCTTGTCCAGTAAAATCAGTTCTGCACCCAGACCGGCACATTGTTGTGCAAGTGCGCTGCCCAGTCCTCCTGCAGCACCCGTAATTAACACTGTTTTTCCCGAAAGCCCCATACATCGCACCCGAAGTAAAAAAATATTCTAACGATTTGTACGTTGTCGTGATACAAAAGATCAGGCAACATTATTGATTGAATTCGGCAAACTAATCGATCGACCCTGGTACAGGACTATCTTCGAGGTGAAATGAATGCCTATATATGAATATCAGGCCGCTGGCCCGGACAGCTGTGACTTTTGTGTCACTGTATTTGACATCATGCAAAAACTGTCAGACGACCCACTTCAATTTTGTCCTGAATGCCACAACCCGGTACGCAGAAAAATTTCGCGCCCCAACCTGGCCAGCCAGGCACCTTCCCTATCAACTGACAACATTGAAAAACATGGCTTTACGCAGTTCAGAAAAGTTGAAAAGGGGGTCTATGAAAAAACGGCGGGCAAGGGCCCTGACTTCATCAGCGACAAAGAGGAACCTTGAGGTATATTTCCCGCATCAGGAAAGACTAATTATTTGAAAGCTGCCCGCGGCTTTCACTCCAGTTACGGCCGTTGAAGTCTTTTATCGTGACACCAACCGCGTCGGGCAAATCGATACAGTTCAGGTTAACGCTGAACGAATCGGGGTGCGAACGAGGAATATAAAATGATTTTATTCCACAAATGCCACAGAACAGATGACGGGCAGTACCGGTATGAAAGCGGTAGTCAACCAGGTCAGTCTCACCTGCGAGCAAACTGAACCTGTCCTGTGTCACGATGAGGTGCAGGTAACCGGATTTCCGGCAAATTGAACAATTGCACCGGTGTACGATGATCTCATCCGGTATTTCAATTGTGATCTTTACCCGCCCGCAATGACAGCCACCTGAACATTTATGCATAGATCAAAACTCCAATATGGCTAAATTCGGTACCGGTCACAGCCTGTTCAGCCCCTGTGATCAAATTCATTCCAGTTTTCGAAGGAAACGCCAGGCAAACCAGGCATCTGCAGGTCCAAAATGCTTACCTGTCTCAAGGAACCCCCCCACATCCTTCCTGATAGCATTCAGCCGCCTGTTTTCCATTGCCCAGCGCAACTGTAAATGCAAAGCTGCTGCGGAACCCGGGTCCATATTCAAGACCGATATGCCTTTTGAATACCAATCCAGGGCATTTTCGGCAAGCTGGCTGATAATTTGAGTGAGTTCAGCGCTGTGCGACGCTTGTTCCAATTGTGTCGCACTGACATTAAATTTTGCCAGCATGCTCAGTGGGATTCGTGCCGTCTGCGACAGATGATTGCCTGAAAAACTCGAAATCAAACGGAACGAACTGGTGGCCGCACCCAGAAAATTCAGGCTTTGGGGGTCAATTTCAATATCATCAAGCGCCAGCTCAAGCTGAATCTCTGTGGCTCCCAGTTCCGCCTGCCTTTCAAACATGGCATTTTCATCAGCGTCAGGCGCGGTATCAATTTGTGTAATCGCATCACCCACGAGTTGTAAAATAAGAGCGTTACCCAAGTTTTCTCTCGATCCCGATAACCACAGGGCGCGCAATACCGGATGACGTAAAGATTCAGCAGGATCTGCAACGATTTCTTCACTCCACCACTTTAACTTGGCCCATTTGACCGAGTCATCTGCAGGTCCGTAAGGAATACTGCCGATGGCTTGCCTGAGTGCATATAAAGCCAACAATGGCTCTAACTTGGCTGCTGGCAGATAACGACTGGTGAATTCGAAAACGCTCCCAGGCAACAAAGCCAGTTCACGGCAGTGATCAAATTCTACCGGTGAACCATCAGCCATCAGTTCGCTCCGGAGGTTTCAATGGTTTTAATCACACGATGGTTCAGTCTTGATTGCGTGAATCAGATAGTTCACTTTGACATGACCGCCGGTACGCGCCGTCCGTTCCACGGGGTTGTAATGAATCCCGGTGATCTCTTCGACCTTCATACCGGATGACCGTAACCATTGGCATAATTCTGACGGTTTTATAAAACGATCATATTGATGTGTGCCCTTGGGAATGATCCGGGTGATGTGTTCACCACCAAGAATTGCCACGGCAAATGACATGGCATTCCTGTTAAGGGTGCTCATAAACAGGTGGCCGCCTGTTTCCAGCATGGCCGAACAGGCCGTGACCACAGATGCCGGATCCGGCACATGCTCAAGCATTTCCATACAGGTCACAACTGCCGCATCGGAAGGGTTCTGTTCCGCCCATGATTCGGCCGTGACCTGTTGGTAATCGACCTGGCACCCCGACTCATGAAGGTGCAACCTGGCCACCGCCAAAGCTTTTGCCGCGATATCGATACCGGTCACGACAGCCCCCTTCGCGGCCATGGACTCCGATAAAATACCCCCGCCACAACCCACGTCAATGACTTTTTTATCCTTGATGTCAACCCGTTCGGTAATGTAGGCCAATCGTGCGGGGTTCAGATCGTGCAGTGGTCGCGATTCGCCATCGGGATCCCACCATGAGGCAGCTATGCGATCAAATTTTTGTTGTTCAGCAAGATCAATATTTCCGGTGATGTCATTCATGAACCTTGTACTCCCTGGAACGTTTGGCCCTGGTTTCGCTTGTAATCCGCTTTGCCCAATAATTTGCACGATCCATAATATCGCCTGTGTCCAGGTACAGGAACTGCTTATCCTGCAATAGCATTCGCCCACCCACCCAAACATGGGATACCTGTTGACTGGACGCCGCATAAATCAAGTGTGAGACCACATCATACATGGGTGTTGTCTGCAATGAGTCCAGCCGAATGGCACACAGATCGGCCTGTTTGCCGGCTTCCACACTACCAAGCTGGTGTTCTTTTCCAAGCGCCCTGGCAGCATTAATCGTCAGCATCTCCAGTGTCTGGAATGCATCCAGCACACATGGATCGGCTGAATACCCTTTTGCAAGCAGGGCCGCGCCGCGGGATTCAGCAAGTAAATTGAGGTTGTTGTTACTCGCAGCCCCATCGGTACCCAGTGCCAGGTTTACATTATGCTCAAGAAGCCTGGCCACCGGACAAATGCCATTACCCAGTTTGAGATTAGATTCCGGACAATGGATGACGTTTACTCCCGTCTCTGACAACGCCTCCAGATCGGTTCCGTTTAACTGGGTCATGTGAACGGCCAGCAGACGCTCATTCAATATTCCAATGTCATCCAGCCTTTCCAGCGTTGCCTTCCCATGCCGTTGCAATGACTCGGAAATCTCCCAGCTGGATTCAAGCACATGCATATGAACACGCAAATCAAGACTTTCTGATAATTCTGCAATCCGGCCAAGGGCCGCATCGCCAACGGAATAAGGCGCGTGCGGAGCAAAAGAAGTAGAAATCAACGGTTCACTTTGCCAACTCGCACAGACTTCCAGCCCCTTGTCAATATAATCGTTCTCATTGGTCGCCCAAATCGTCGGCACATCGATCACGGGCAAGCCTATACATGCACGCATGCCTGCTTCAACCGCCGCCGCCGCAGTCACCTCGGGGAAAAAATAAAGGTCATTGAAAAAAGTCGTGCCACCACGCAGCATTTCAGCAATGGCCAGCATTGCACCATCATGTACGAACCCCGGACCAAGATAGGCCTTTTCGACGGGCCAGATATGATCGTTGAGCCATACCTGGAGATTGAGATCATCCGCATAACCGCGCAACAGGGACATGGCGGAATGCGTATGCATATTGATGAACCCCGGCATCAAAACATGTTCGGGTAACTCAATACGGGTGGCAGTTTCATACCTCGCCAGCGCTTCGGAGCGCGGTATTACAGCGCTGATATGCTCGCCTTCAATAACGACTGCCATCTGCTCCAACACCTGCAAACGTGGCCGGACTGGTACCAGCAGGCGCGGGAAAAGTAATACGGTGTCCACCAGCCGTCAACCTTTTACGCGGGACACATATTCTCCAGTCCGGGTATCGATCTTGATTACCTCACCTTCCTGAATAAATAAGGGCACACGCACCGTTGCACCGGTCGACAACTTTGCAGGCTTACCACCACCACTTGAGGTATCACCCCGCATACCCGGATCGGTTTCAACGATCTCCATTTCGACAAAATTCGGAGGAGTTACGGTAATGGGTTGCCCATTAAACAAGGTCAGGACACAAACGTCCTCTTCCTTCAGCCACCAGACTGCATCACCTACACCATCCTTGCTGACAGCATATTGCTCGTAGGACTCACCATGCATGAAGTGCCAGAATTCACCGTCGTTGTAAAGGTATTGGGCTTCCGTTTCGAATACATCTGCAACTTCAACTGTTTCACCTGATTTGAATGTTTTCTCAACCACCCTGCCCGTCATGAGGTTGCGCACCCTGACCCGGCTAAATGCCTGGCCTTTACCGGGCTTTACAAATTCGTTTTCCACGATGTTATGAGGGTCACCATTGATCATGATTTTCAGACCACTTTTAAATTCACTGGTACTGTAGGTTGCCATTGTTTTCTCCGAAACTGTTTTCGCGAATTCTACACGCACAAGCCTGAGTAGATTCGCCTGGTTAGCAAAAAAACCATGATTAATTCTGTTTAAATCGACCAGATTAAACAAAGGCTTTCTATATACTATTGAAAATATGCGCAATGATAACGCGTACGCGATAGCGGCGATAGAATTTGACTGAATACACCGGTCACAATTCACGTAAAAGTCACCCGGAAACCGCCCTGAACAGGCCGGTCAAACAATGTCTATACAAAACACCCTGAATATACGTCATAATTACATCAATTAAATATATTGAGATAAACCAACATTGCGAGTCTATCAATGCTCAATGAAATCCGGATAAACTATTGAACTTATCATTACCATCAGGGCTGACAATGATGTTTAAAATCCTCAAGGATCGAGGGTTGGAGTATCACTTCCATGCATAGTGCTTACTTGCTGGTTGTTGATGATTCTCCTGACCATGCCCAGGCTATCAATAGCTTCTTACGCAACTCGGGTGTGGCCGTCAGGGTCATGAGCGCCTCGGGCCTGGGTGAGCTCGAAACCGCCCTGAAGGAAAAAACACCGTTTCTGGTGTTGATAGGCCGAAACTTGCCCGCATCCATGAAAATCAGCCAGGTTTTGCTGGCGGCTGATCAACATTCCACACCGGTAGTCATGCAGGTTGAACCTGACGATACTGCCAATATTGAAGCAGCAATCGCGACACATCCGTTGCTGATTATCAATGCGGAAGATAATGATCAGTTAATGCAGGTTGTAAAACGGCATATGTCCGGTGGAAAAACCGCCCGCGAATACGATGACCTTTTACAAAAGCAGGAAGAGTTGCAGCATCGCTATAACCTTCTGCTGGATAGCGCACGGGACTCCATAGCTTATATTCATGAAGGTCTGCATGTTTATGCCAACCGCGCCTATCTCGAATTGTTACAGGTAAGAACGCTGGAGGAAATCGAGGGGATTTCACTACTTGAGTTGATGACAACTGAGGAAGGGGTTGACCCGAAAAAACTCTTGCGGGATATGAACCAGGCCATTTTTCCTGAGGAAGCGCTGGCGGTGACCATCAATACGCTTGGAAACAAGCATCTAAAAGCAGAATTGACATTCTCACCGGCCAGATTCCATGGCGAGCAGTGCATACAGATGATGGTACGCCAGCAGGATGCCAATCATGTTCTGCATGAAGAGTTGGATCGTTTGCGCAAAACTGACCATTTGACCCACATGATCAACAGGCAAACATTTACGGCCAGGCTGACCGAACTGATAGGGGAAGGTTTTGGGGATGACCACAAAACGGCCGTGATGTATATCGAGATTGACGGTATCAGCCAATTGCAACATGACCTGGGCATGGATGGTATTGACACATATATCCTGGATCTGGCCAACGTCATCAGTGGCTGTACAACAGAAAACGACATTCCCTCACGCTTCAGTGACAACGGTTTTGTTGTTCTGATCAGGGGTGATGAATCCTCGTCCCTGCAAGCAGCGGGCGATTGCATCATTGAGAATTATGCGAATCACATCATTGACCTGGGAGATCAAACCAAAACGGCTTCCTGCAGCATAGGTATGACCACTCTCGGCCCGTTGACCCGCGATGCCGAAGAAGTGGTTGCGCAGGCTAAAACAGCCTTTAAGCAGGCCTCTGTAACAGGCAATACGCTCGTCAGGTACAAACCTGCCCTGACAACGGTTCATTCGGGTGAAGCCGAACGGGACTGGGTAGAACGCATTCGTTACGCCCTGAATAACCACGACTTTTATACCGTCCAGCAATCCATTGTCGACCTGGAAGGTGAAAACGAAGGCCTGTTCGAAAACCGTACTTTTATGCGCGAAGATGCTGGAGATACCGATGCCAGCGAGTTTATGCTGGCTGCGGAACGTAACGATCTGGGCGGCACCATAGACCGTCATGTCATTCCACAGATAATGTTGGCCATTGCCGGAACCGGTGACAGGCATATCATCACTCTCAGTACCAACTCGATACTTGATTTCAGCTTTCCTAACTGGTTCAAGCGCATGCTGAAAGAAACCGAGGTTGAAGGCTCACAGTTGCTCCTGCAGGTTTCAGCAATTGTTGCCGAATCCCATCTTAAACCAACCCGCCGTGTCGTCGACGAGCTTCAGCTTTTGGGCTGTAACTTTGTGCTTTCAGAGTTCGACAATGACCGCAGGACTCTGCAACTACTGGAGCACCTGCCCATCAGCACAATTAAACTCCGTCCCGGCCTGGCAAAAGGTTTGTCGTCTAACACGACAAACCAGGAGATCATCCGGACCGTTGTCAGGGCAGTAGAAGCACGCAATATGACCATCATTGCCGATGAGGTCCAGGACGCTTCAGATCTTGCTGTACTGTGGCAATGTGGCGTTAAGCTGGTTACAGGTGACTTCCTCAATGAGGCGCCCCAGGTCGTCGGACAATAATCAACCAGGTGTTTTATGAATCCGGTGCCCGTGGTCGGTCGATTCGCACCTTCACCCACCGGCGATTTGCATTTCGGTTCGCTGGTGTCCGCTGTTGGCAGTTATCTTGAAGCCAGGCGTGCCGGTGGCCTGTGGTTACTCAGAATTGAAGACATCGACCCGCCCAGGGAAGTTGCCGGTAGTGCAGACCGCATTATTGAAGACCTGAACAGCTTGGGCCTGGTTCCGGATGGTCCGGTTTTGTACCAAAGCAGCAGGCTAGAAGCTTACCAGCGCGCGGTAGACCAATTGCTGGAAAAAGGCCTGGCCTACCCTTGCGCATGTTCTCGAAAAGATCTGTCTGCGTCCGGCAAATATGCGGGTACGTGCAGGAATGGTCTGCCTCCGGGCAAAAACCCGCGTTCCATTCGTTTCCGTGTAGAAGCCGGTGTTTGCGCTTTTGAAGACAGATTGCAAGGCTTTGTTTCAGACTCTCCTGCAGATATCGGTGGTGATTTCATCATCAAACGTGCAGACGGACTGTTCGCTTATCAACTTGCCGTGGTCGTTGACGATGATTTCCAGGGAGTCACACAGGTTGTGAGGGGTGCCGACCTGCTCGACTCCACCAGTCGACAAATTTGTTTGCAGAAAGCGCTTGGACTGGTTTCTCCGGACTATATGCACCTGCCCGTTGTGATTTCTGCAGACGGAAAAAAATTGAGCAAACGCATCCAGACTGATCCGGTAAAACGCCAGGAACCAGCATCTGCCGTCGGGCAGGCCTTAAAATTTCTCGGCCAGAACCCACCACCAGGTTTGGCGCTAAACAGTTTGTGGGAGTGGGCTTTGGATCACTGGAATATTGATCTGATACCTCGTGCCAGTACAATTTTACCCGACGACACTTTTTCCGGATAAGCTGCCAGGGTTTCAGAGTCTGAACTGAGACTTGCGAAATATTCGGGCTAAACTAAACTGTCAGATGCGTTTATAATTCGCACTCTTTGCTGGAATCATATTGTCATGAACTCAAATTACCTGGATTTCGAACAGCCCGTTGCTGAGCTACAGGCAAAAATTGATGAATTGCGGAACGTTGGTTCTGACAATGCAATCAACCTGGATGAAGAAATTCAGCGTCTGCAGTCCAAAATGCGACAAAAGCTGACCAGCATTTTCAAAGACCTTTCACCCTGGCAGATATCACAGCTTAGCCGTCATCCTTTGAGACCCTACACACTGGATTACATAGATTTCCTGTTTGACGAGTTTCATGAACTCCACGGTGACCGTGCATTTGCAGATGATCACGCAATTGTTGGGGGACTGGCCCGTTTTCGTGGTCGCGGTGTCGTGGTCATTGGACAACAAAAAGGTCGTGACACCAAGGCCAAAATTTTCAGGAATTTTGGCATGGCACGGCCTGAAGGATATCGCAAAGCCCTACGATTGATGAAAATGGCGGAACGTTTTCGTCTGCCCGTATTAACATTTATTGATACACCAGGCGCCTATCCGGGTGTGGGAGCTGAAGAACGCGGTCAATCAGAGGCTATTGCAACCAATCTGAAATACATGTCCAGGCTACCGGTGCCGGTCATTTGCACCGTGATCGGTGAAGGCGGATCCGGCGGAGCCCTTGCCATCGGTGTGGGCGATCGCGTGAATATACTGCAATACAGCACTTACTCGGTGATATCGCCGGAAGGCTGCGCATCCATTCTGTGGAATGACGCGGCGCTTGCGGAAGACGCCGCATCTGCGCTTGGCATCACGTCTGACAGGCTTTTGCAATTGGGATTGGTTGACGAGGTGATCCCGGAACCACTGGGCGGCGCCCACAAGGATCCGGAGAACGTTGCCACAAAGGTTGGTGACTGCCTGGCCGCGCAACTTGAAGAACTCGACAATATGACCACAGAGGCCCTTTTGGACGACCGCTATCAACGCTTGCTCTCTTACGGCGAATTCAAGGACTGATAAAGCGGGTTTCCAGGTTAATGAGCAACCGTTCCTTGGCATTCAATGCAGAGCGTTTGCTGCAAATTCTCAGGTCTTTCCCCAGCGTGAATTCCTATGTCGTGGGATTTAGCGGAGGTGCTGATTCCACTGCGCTTTTGCACGCTCTGAACAAAACTCAAGGGCAGTTGGACAATCCGGTTTCCGCGGTCCACATCAACCATGGGATTCATCCTGATGCCAATCACTGGCAGTTGCAGTGTGAAAGTTTCTGTCATCAGCACAGTATTAAATTGACCTGCCTCAAAATTGAGTTAAAGAATCGCTCAGGCAAAGGCCTGGAAGCGGAAGCCCGTCATTTGCGCTACGAGGCCATTTCAGCCCTGCTCGGTCCCGGCGACTGTCTGCTAACTGCTCATCATGCGGATGACCAGGCTGAAACACTGTTACTGAACCTGATGCGCGGCAGCGGTGTTGATGGCCTTTCAGCCATGCCGGAAAGCAGACCACTGGGAGCCGGATTTTTGCAAAGACCCCTGCTTCGCTTTAAAAACAGCGCATTGATGGCTTATTTGCACGAAAACAATATCCAATGGTCGGAAGATCCTTCCAATCAATACCTGAATCATGACCGTAACTTTGTACGTCACGAGGTCATCCCCCTGTTGGAACAACGGTGGCCGGACGTATGCCAGCGATTGTTGTTAACCCGCGATGCAATGACAGATTCGCGAAGTTTGCTGGAAGATCTCGCGGATGAATTTATCACAGCAAACCTGGCTCATCCCCATGTATTGGGAATTACCCCGCAGTGCCTTGCCAAACCGGAGTTATTCAGACTGGTGATCCGGCGCTGGATGAAACAATCGACCGTACCTGGCATCCCCGCCTATAAACTGGATACATTTTGCAACCAGGTAAAAAGTGCCGGCAGCGACCACAGAATCTCGGTGCACTGGGGTGGCTGGATATTGCGATGGTATATGAATCAATTATGGCTTCACGCAGATACCGAAATCCTACCGTGTCCGGCCGTCAAATGGCTGAGGGGGGAAAATACAGTTGATCTTGGTGCAGATGTTGGTCAACTGGTTTTATGGGCCGGAAACAAGGCTGAGCAACGCCACAGCAACCATCCCGTTGGCGAATTCTCGGTTGCTGGCCGTATCAATACGCAAGACGCTCTCTTCAGTCAGGGCGGTTTTCACAAGAGTCTTAAAAAACTGTTCCAGGCCTCGAATATTCCACCCTGGTTAAGAGACTCTATTCCACTTTGTAAACTGGATGGCGAACTGGTGGCAATGGGAGATTGGTGCTTCAACGAGCAGTTTGCATCCTGGTTATCACAAAACCACCTCAGCCTAAAATGGCGTCCGAAGCACCCGCTACTGCAATTCATTCTTAAACAGCAGCACCCGGTGATCCATTGATGGTTGACCCTGCCGGTGCGGTGCGTTAGTGTCGCTCCGCTAAACCCGGAACATAGATTATGAGCAAAAAAACCGAGCCTGCTCCCAACTTTGAAGAGACGCTGGCTGAACTTGAAAAATTGGTTGTAAACCTCGAAAAGGGTGATTTGTCATTGGATGAATCCCTGTCCGGTTTCAAACACGGTATCGAGCTGACCCGTCAATGCCAGACAGCACTGGACAATGCGCAGCAGACCGTTGAAATTCTGACCAATACCCAGGACGAGGACACGCTGAGGCCATTTGACCCGGATGCCTGAAACCGCTGCCATCATCAGGGAATGGCAGACCAGGTTTGAAAAAAATCTACCCGGATATCTGCCTGAGCCTTCGCGAACCCCGCCGTTGTTGCAACAGGCGATGCACTACTCCGCTATGGCGGGTGGTAAACGAATCCGGCCATTGTTTGTTTATGCAGCAGGCCGGGCACTGAATTTGGATGAAAACAGTCTCGATGGTATTGCCGCTGCAATTGAGCTTATCCACACCTACTCCCTGATCCACGACGACTTACCCAGCATGGACGATGATGACCTCAGACGCGGACAGCCAAGTTGCCATCGCAAGTTTGACGAGGCCACCGCCATATTGGCAGGCGATGCTTTACAGGCACTGGCATTCGAGATCCTGGCAGCTGATCCTGCTTTGGGTACCAACCCTCAACAACAGGTCGCTATAATCCTGGGGCTAGCCCGGGCCTGCGGTGCCAGTGGAATGGCCGGCGGCCAGGTACTTGACCTCGACAGCCTTGGCGAAAAAATTTCTCAAGCTGAACTGGAAAAAATTCACGCATTTAAAACCGGTGCATTAATCCAGGTCAGTACCGCAGCACCGGCGTTACTTACCTTGGCGCCAAGCTCGCAAATCGATGCATTGTCCAGTTACGGCCAGTTGATAGGCCTGGCTTTCCAGGTTTTTGATGACCTGCTTGACGTGACCGGCAGTTCCGATGTCACCGGAAAGCCGAGCCAGGCCGATGCGGCCAGGTTAAAACCCGCTTTTCCTGCCATTATTGGTGTGGAGAAGTCACTTGAAAGAGCACATGAACTACGGGATAGCGCACTGATGGAATTAGCCCATCTTCCGGGTAATACTGACACGCTTGAGTGGCTGGCTGCTTACGCAGTCGATCGCGACCGGTAGAATACACTTATGAACGTTGAGAAATACCCACTGCTTGACCAAATTCTTGAGCCGGCAGATCTGCGCAAACTGGATCAGGGCCAGTTACCGCAGGTGGCTGACGAATTGCGTGAGTATTTACTGCAGGCTATCTCAAAAAGTGGCGGGCATTTCAGTGCAGGCCTGGGTTGTGTTGAACTCACGGTAGCCCTGCATTACCTTTTTGACACACCCCATGACCGTATCATCTGGGACGTAGGGCACCAGGCGTACCCGCATAAAATACTGACCGGCCGACGTGAACGTATAGGTACCATTAAGAAAACAGGCGGCCTGGCGCCATTCCCAAAGCGCGCGGAAAGTGAGTTCGATACCTTTGGTGTAGGTCACTCTTCCACTTCGATTAGCGCCGGCCTCGGTATGGCACTGGCCTCGACACACAAGAACGTGGACCGGCGGATCGTATCCGTCATTGGTGACGGCGCGATGACTGCCGGCATGGCATTTGAGGCCCTCAATCACGGCGGATCACTTGACCCGAACATGCTGGTTATATTGAATGAAAACCAGATGTCAATTTCACCCAATGTCGGTGCTATGACCAAGGTTCTGGCGCGTATGATGAGTGGGCCGACCGTGACCCATATACGCGAACGCGGTAAACAGATGATGCACAAGGATTCCCGGGTTTGGCGCTTTATGAGCCGCTGGGAAGAGCACGTCAAAGGCATGATTATGCCAAGCACATTATTTGAGGAGTTCGGGTTTAATTACCTCGGCCCGATTGACGGGCATGACCTGCCAGTGCTGCTACGCACACTGCAAACCATACAGACCGTGGATGGCCCCAACCTGCTTCACATCATTACCGCCAAAGGCAAGGGTTATGAACCGGCGGAGAAGGATCCGGTTAAATATCATGCCGTTGCACCATTTGATCCTCAAACGGGTATCGTCCCGGTCACACCGGCAGTTAAACCGACACCGACCTACACGCAGGTTTTTGGTCAGTGGTTATGCGACATGGCAGAACAGGATGAAAGCCTGCTCGCCATAACTCCCGCGATGCGCGAGGGTTCCGGCATGGTGGAATTTGCGCAGCGCTTTCCCACACGTTACTTTGACGTTAGCATCGCGGAACAACATGCTGTAACACTGGCGGCCGGTATGGCCTGCGAGGACACCCACCCGGTAGTGGCCATCTACAGCACTTTTCTGCAAAGAGCCTATGACCAACTGATCCACGATGTTGCGATTCAGAATCTTCCTGTACTGTTTGCGATTGACCGGGCCGGTCTGGTCGGATCGGACGGGCCAACCCATGCAGGCAGTTTTGACCTGAGTTTCCTGCGCTGTATTCCAAATATGATCATCATGGCACCATCCGATGAGAATGAGTGCCGGCAAATGCTTTATACCGGCTTCAGGTACCAGGGGCCGGTAGCCGTCCGGTATCCACGTGGAACCGGGCCCGGCAAGCCTGTTGAGGAGAACATGCAGGAGTTACCAATCGGCAAGGCCGAGGTGGTAAATCGTGGTAAGGATGTCGCCATTCTGGCTTTTGGCAGTACACTCCAGGCCTGTAGCGAGGTTGCTTCACGTATCGGTGCGAGCCTCGTGAACATGCGGTTTGTCAAACCTCTTGATACTGAAGTCATCATGGAGATGGCCGATGGCCACAACCTGTTGGTCACCGTTGAGGAAAATGCTGTTATGGGCGGGGCCGGCAGTGCTGTAAATGAATTTCTCGCGGCGACCGGGGGCAGCTTTAATATCCTGAATATAGGAATACCGGACCACTATATCGAACATGGTTCGCGGCAGGACTGCCTGGCCGTGGCCGGTCTGGATGCAAATGGAATACTCAAACAGGTGAACAAACGGTTTGAGCTCATGAATATCAGCCGTTCCGCATAGGGCAGCGATCTTTAGCTGGTTCTTGAAATGGCCCGGATCTGGCGATCATGCCATCCTGATAATGTCAATAAAGCCAGGACTGCCCCGCTCAACGCCCAAAACATATCTGATTGCGTATCCCAAACGTAACCCTGTGTTCCCAGGAATGCATCTGCTGCCTCTGCGCTGAGTAAGGCCGCCCACCATTCTATCAATTCGTAAAACGCGCTCAATGCCAGCACAATGCAAAGCAGCAGGAAGGTCAACCAGCCCCTGACAGCAACAACCCTGTTCCGAATCATGATTTCGCGGGCAATCATCACCGGGACAAAACCCTGCGCGAGGTGACCCAGCTTGTCATAGTTGTTTCGCTCACCACCAGCCAGGTCACGCAGCCAGTCACCGACCGGTACTTCGGCGTAAGTGTAATGACCGCCCACCATTAAGATGACGGCGTGTATCAAAATTAGAAAATAGACCAGCTCTGTTAACGGAAAACGTTGACGGGTCATCAACAGAACCCCCAATCCAAGAATTGCCGGAATGACCTCCATCCACCAGGTCAGCCGATCGGCTGGCTCAATGGCAGACCAGATCAGTACCAGCAGAAAAATCGCAATCCATATCAGAGCTTTAAAATTCAAAATGCCCCCTCACGGCCAGGGCCATGCTAAAACGAAACGGAACCTGTTTTTCGAAATACCCGCGATCACCCAGGCGACAGGTTCTTTACAGGGTAGCACCTATTCTGACGGACAGCACATCACAAGCAGCACCATGCAATACCGAGTTTGCCGTTGAGCCCAGCAACAGCTGAAGGCCTTTTTGACCATGTGTTCCGATGACAATCAACTGGCAATTATTGTCTTTAGCGAAACGATGTATTTCGTGAGCAGGTGAACCATGAAGAATATGCAAGTGGTCGGACGGTAGCTTGAAACTTTCACCCAGTGCGGCCAGTTTCTCCTTCAGTTCCTCACCAAGTTGCGCTTCAAGGTCACCAAGACCACTGAACGCCGCACTTTGCGGAACAATGCCGACATACACATTATCCATAGGCTCCTGCACATATACGACATGAATATCGGCATTCGGGCCTGCGATTAGCTGGGCCTTTTGCACCACCAGTGCTGATTCGGAGCTCAGATCAACCGCAACAAGGATTCTTTGATAGGTAGCCATATCATTCTCCAGCAACAACAACTCTATGATAATAAACTGCTCTAAAGCACATGTTGATCGAAATCAAACAAGTCTGTTTAGGAGTCTGTCGGATTTAACATGATCTACTCGGCAAACAGCTCCTGCGTCGCCTAGAGCGCCTACCCTCGCCTAAGGGCGCCTACTCTTGGTGGTGCTCTACCTCCCACATCCATGTGGTCGTGCGAACAAGGTGAATTGATGCGCAGCATCAAGAGAAGGAGCCCTGGGGTAAAACCCGACAGGCTCCTAGTCTTCTTTTTCCCCCAGTCCCCTTTCAGTTTGTAAATAGGTCGCAAAACTTCCCAGCCAATGACCCCCTTCATAATGTTCACCCGTTACTGAAGCCAGGCCTGAGTTCTTATGAAGCGCAGCACTTTCGAGTAGTGTATTTCTACGCGGGTCTTTTTCCGGTAGTCCAAAAGCCATACCCTGCAGCATCCATGCGCGGCTGATATTCAAACCGTCGAGATGGGCCAGTTTGCCGTCCGTCGGGTCAGTGACCACCGCTAACGGCAACCAGTCACTGCCTCCATTAACGGGTATTGACGGCATGAAGCCACTCAGCCAGCGGGCATATTCTTCCGTATCCATAGTGCGCCGCATCAAGTCAGCCTCGGCCAGGCATGGTGACAGGAAATCCTGCCCACCCGGTTCATAAGCCAATGGGCAATTGCGATCCTTCAAATAAAAATCCCTTGACCTGCCCGCCACCAGGTTGAAGAAATCGGTACGGCCACTGGCACGCGCCCAATCCAGAAACAGCCCGAAAGCAAAAGCCGTTTGTGCGTGTTCGCCTACCCGGATCGGGTATGCCAGCTTTGCGAGCCAGGTTTCCATATTGCTGACCAAAGCAGCTTCGAGCGGTACCAGGATCGCCAGCCAGCGCCGGGCCATTGGATCGTCCCACTCGCGTAATTCTGCGGTTAACTGCAAGAACCATGCAACACCATAGGGCCTCTCGAATGACGCCCTTTGTGGATGCCTGACATAGGTGACCTCAGTTGCAACTTTTTCAGCCTTAAAGCTTTCATTTAAAGCTGTTTCAGCGGGGCCGGCAAATTCCGCATCCGGGTACAGACGCAGCAAGCGTGTCAGTAACCAGTGCCCATGGACGGACGAGTGCCAGTCAAAACACCCATAGAATATCGGTGTCAGCACTCGCGGCGGAGCAACATCCTGATCACCGCTCATCACGTGCGAGATCTTGTTAGGGTACTCCTGATGCACACAATCCAGCGCGAGATCCGCAAACCGGCTGACAGCCGGTTCGGTCGTTTCTTCAGCTTCGGTCTGGAAGCTCAGTGTTAACAGAAACAACAACCCCAAGAATAACCAGCGTTTCATTGCAGACTCCATTGAAAATTATAAAATAATAACAATTAAAGCAGTCAACTTCTGCCTGAGAAAAAAGAAAAAACAGGGCGCCTGCCGGCACCCCGGGAGAATCTGCCTATATCGTTTATTTGACGGTCGCCATGCACTCGATTTCCGTGCGTGCACCAAGCGCCAGACCGCTGCTTCCCAGGGCACTGCGTGCCGGTGGATTGGTAGGAAAATAGGTGACATATACTTCATTCATGGCAGCCCATTCCTTGATATCAGCCAGGAATACCGTGCACTTCACCACTTCAGCCATTGAAGACCCGTGCTTTTCAAGGGTCGCCTTGATATTCTCCAGTGTCTTTCTTGTTTCAGCAGCAATCCCGCCCTCAACCAGCTTGGATGTTTTGGCGTCATAACCAAGTTGACCGGACAGATAAAGCATGTGCCCGACCCTGACCGCTTCAGAGAACGGTAACTGCATATCTTCCCTGACGGGATAATACTCAACTTCCACTTCACCGGCAGCTGCCAACTGGCTCGCAAGCAAAACCGTTACAGCCATTATTTTCACTATCAATTTCATATCACATATCTCCTCAAATAAACTAGATTTCACCATTTCGGGCAAAACGGGTGATGTGCTCTGCAGCCCTGAACGCCAATGCCTGGATGGTCATTGTGGGTTGTCCCCGGCCGGAACTGACAAAACTGGAACCATCGCAGATAAACAGGTTTGGAACATCATGCGCACGGTGGTATTTATCAACAACCGAAGTCGCCGGGTCATTGCCCATGCGGCAGGTTCCCAGCAAGTGTGCCTGTACGGTGCCACCCTCAACCGGTTCCCTCCAGATCTCTGCTGCACCGGCTGCACCAAGAACCTCCACTGCCCGATCCTGTAAAAAGGTCGCCATGGCGAGATCGTCGGCATGATCCATGTAGGTCATGCGTATGGCGGGTCTGCCTTTACCGTCTTTCAGGTTCGGGTCGAGCGTAATGTTGTTGCTTGCCAGGGGCACGGACGTGGTGCTACCCAGAACTGACATTTTGCGGGTGAAATAATGACGTAGCATCCGCTTGAATTCAGGTCCCCATGTTGGTGTCCCCGGTGGCAGACCGGTCATTGCATGCAGGATAGGAGTGGAATCCAGGAACGGCCTGGCATCCATACCACCACCGCCATAGAACCCGCGGGCCGGATCATTCTCGTAAAAATCATGCACAATCCGGGTGACCTGCACACCCTTGTACTCATTCAGCGGATGCTCGAATGCGGCCTGGGTAATAGAATGTCCATTACCCATCAGGTACTTACCGACGATACCGGAAGAGTTGGCCAAACCATTGGGCGAGTGACTGGATTCAGACAAAAAAAGCAGTCTCGGTGTTTCAGCGCCATTTGCCGCCAATATGAGTGCCCTGGTTTTCTGCGCCTGCTCCTGCCCTTTCGAATCAAGATACACGACCTCGGTAACACGCCCCGCATCATTGGTCTGAATCCGGAAGACGGTGGATAAAGGCCGGATTTCGCAACGTCCGGTGGCCTCAGCCAGTGGAATCATTGACGCGAGAGTCGAGGATTTCGCATTGACCTCGCAGCCAAAACCCATACAAAACCCGCAATTCACGCAGGCAGGACGGCCATTATGCGGCTTTGACAGGATCGCCAAAGGTGCAGGCTGCGGATGCAAGCCAATGGCCCGCGCACCTTTCTCAAACAGGACACCAGATGATTTGACAGGCATCGGCGGCAATGGATAGGGTTTCGAACGCGGTGCGTCAAACGGTCCCGGCTGACCGGACACACCACATTCCCACTCAACCCTGGTGTAATAGGGCTCCAGCTCCTCGTAGCTAATTGGCCAGTCTGCAAATCCGGTCCCTTTCATTGGACCCAGCAAACTTCGTTCCTTGAAATCACTTTGATGGAAGCGCCAGTAGTTGGCGGTAAAATGAACACTGCTACCGCCTACACCACGAGCATAATAAGCCGGTGGAGGCTCGCCTTGTATTTGCACGGCAGTTTCCGTTTCAAACTTTCGAAATGTTTGCGGATCATTCCAACCGGGATGATCCATCAACCCATTATTGATCAGAACATCCAGCTCATCGTGCTTGAAATCAGCAGCCGTGCGGTATAGCCCCTGCTCCAGTACCACCACGCTAAAACCATTGGTGGACAACTCCCTTGCCAGCACACCACCTGCTGCGCCCGATCCGACAATGACGAAATCCACTTCCTCACGTATTTTGAATTTTGGCTGACTCTCAGATGTGCTCATGATCATCACCTCCGGCAGGAACCTGGCCGTGAACATTCGCGTCGTAATATCCAAACGGTGGCTGCCAGGCATGGCGGTGATCAAACCCGATAAGGTCCCATCCTGCTTCTTCACGGTTGCCGCTGTAGGACGGCAAACAAAACATTCCACACAGGGTCAGGAAGTGCAACATTCCGAACATGGGGGTATCTTCGACTGACTTGAGCATTTCGGTTTGCTGCTCAAAAGACAACCCGGAGAACCCGGTGCTTTCCGGATAAGCCGACACCGTCTTTTGTTGAAATTCTTCAAGCCCTTGCCTGAGCATGGGTGCTGCGCCACTCATAAAACTACCAAGTGCGATATCAATGAAGTAAACCACTCCGGTTTCGCTTGCACCCGGAGTCTCATCGACCGGAATGATTTGATCGACAATGGCACTGAGTTCAACGCTTTCCTCAAGGGATAGATTCTCAAATCCGGCCCCAAGCTCCTTATTCTTCGTTGCAGCCTCGCTGGCGGAAACAACCAGCGGCATATTGATTGCCAGCCACGAGGCACCAAGCACCGAACCGCTGGATTTTAGAAATTTCCGACGTGAGTTTCCGGGGTTTGTCATTAGTATTTTTTTCCTTTAGGGAACCTCTGATTTATTCTGAGCGAAGTAGGTTGTGATTCAAAATGTCCGGATTCACCAGGAGTAGGCGCCTCTAGGCGAGGCATGGATCACACGTAATAGCTGGCTATTGCGAAGATTACACCAAAAGTAGGCGCCTGAAGCGACGCAGAAGCTGGATATTTTGGGCACAAGATACGAGTTCATGAATAGATCAGAGGTTCCTCAACTTAAGATAAATGGATCCGGCAACAACTCCGCGATCGACCAACTGCGATAATCGGTTTCACTGTGACAGGAAATAACCATGGCATCATCTGCCAGCAACTCACTCATCACCTGCCGGCAGGCGCCACATGGGGCAAGTGATTCAAAACCGGTCGCATAGATTAACAACGTGTGAGCAGCACCGGGTCTCATACCTGCCGCAATGGCTGCAGCAAGCGCGTTGCGTTCCGCACATTGAGTCAGACCGAAAGACGAATTCTCAACATTACAGCCGGAATAGACATTGCCATCATCATCCACAACACAGGCCCCGACTTTCGCGCCACTGTAGGGTGAATAGGCATTATCACTGGCTAAGCGTGCCTGGGCATATAGTTTCGCAACCGTCTTCCCGGTGTTACTCACGCATCAGACCCTGTTTCAAGCACCGCATCCAGCACCACTTCAATAACAGCGCCAAATGCATTCTGCCGTGTTTCATGAGATGCTCGTTCACCGGTTGGGATAACATCGCTCACCGACAGTATCGTCAGTGCACGCTTACCATGTTGATGTGCCAGTGCATACAATGCGGCGGACTCCATATCCAGGGCAAGAATACCCATTTTCTGCACCTGTTCGATAAATGTTTCATCGGGGTGATAAAACCAGTCCGAAGAAAATACATTGCCGGTTCTGATCTTAAGGCCTTTCTGAACTGCCTCTTCATACACCTGGCGTAACAGTTCAAAGTCCGCACTGGCCGAAAAATCCCAGTCACCGAACCTTTGCCGGTTCATCGAAGAGTCTGTACTTGCAGCGCTCGCCAGAACCAGGTCACCCACCTGCATATCAGCAAACAGGGCGCCGCAGGTACCCACACGGATAATCTGATTCACACCATAATAATCAAACAGTTCATGCGCATATATACTGATCGACGGCATACCCATGCCAGAACCCATGATCGAAACAGGTTTGCCCTTGAATGTCCCGGTAAATCCAAGCATATTGCGTACACTTGTAACCAGTTCGGCGTCATCAAGGTGATTTTCAGCCAGGGCCTGCGCCCGCAAAGGGTCGCCCGGCATCAGCACTGTTTCTGCAATTTGCCCTTTTGATGCTCCAATATGTGGCGTTCCGATCATCACCTGGTCCCTATTCAATTTCTGTTTTGACTGTTTCTGATCTGTTCATGAAAGTTGTTCATACACGGCAGGTAAGGCATCCTTTGAATAGCCTAAGACAATAGCCTCTGAAAGCGCATCCGCCGCTACCTGCCAACCGGTTTCATCCGCTGCATGAATGACAACCAGTGGATCACCCTTGTTAACAGTGTCACCCACCAGGCAAAAATCAGATAATCCAACCCGGTGATCAATAATGTCATCAATTCGTTTGTGACCACCGCCAAGGGTGATGATACTAAGACCAATCGCCCGCGTATCCATATTTTCAACGCAGCCATCTGCCTTTGCCGGCAATGCACGCACCACGGGGGCCATGGCAAGGTATTTTGCCGGTTGATCTATTAAATCAGCCGGTCCGCCCTGCATACTCACCATGCGTGCAAAACTCTCTGCGGCCATTCCCGTTTCAAGTACGCTGTCCAGCATAAATCGTGCTTTCTTCTGATTCTTGGCCAGGCCACCCAGCAATAACATTTCGGTGCCCAATGAAAAAATAACCTCTTCCAGTCTTGGCTGACGATAACCGCCTCTTAGAAACTCAATGGTTTCCATCATCTCCAGCGCATTGCCCGCACTTCGGGCCAGGGGTTGATTCATGTCGGTTATCAATGCACGGGCAGGCAAACCGGCCAGCCTGGCAACCTCAATCAGGTTTGCCGCCAAATCCCTGGCCCGGTTCCGTTCACACATAAATGCGCCATTGCCGGTTTTTATATCCAGTACCAGACCATCAAGTCCTTCTGCCAGTTTTTTGGAAAGAATAGACGCTACGATCAGCGGTATTGAATCGACCGTGGCAGTAACATCACGAACCGCGTACATCCGCCCATCTGCAGGTGCCAGGTCACCACCTTGAGCGGTCATAGCCAGGCCCGCTTTTCGTACAGTCTGATTGAGTGTGTGCTCTGAAGGGTGAACATCAAAGCCGGGGATACTCTCCAACTTATCCACGGTACCCCCGGTATGGCCAAGACCACGGCCGGTAATCATCGGAATATAGGCACCACAAGCTGCCAGCATCGGGGCCATGATGAGGCTCACAAGGTCGCCGACACCGCCGGTGGAATGTTTATCGAGAACCGGACCGTCAAGATCGGGCCATTCCAACCGATGGCCGGTATCGCGCATGGCCAGGGTGAGCTCCGATTGCTCCACCATGCTCATACCCTGGAAACACACGGCCATCGCGAAAGCACCTATCTGGGCATCATTGACCTGCCCCCCCGCGATACCCTGTACAAAGTCGCTTATTTCGCCAGCGGTCAATTCCCGACCGTCCCGCTTGGCTTTTATGAGTTCTCTGGGTAATAACATACATTCATAATAGCAGCGAATGTCTTTGAATGGTTCAAAGCAGAGCTTTTGTTATAAGGGCGGTGGCAGGCTATACGCCTGCCCCGACCCTTACCCGCACTTGGAGTACCCGCACGACAGACAGGTCGCACAATTATCCATAACCACCACGGCCTTGGTTTGACACTTATTACACAGGGTGGCTGAGGCGGGGTAACCGGCTTCCTCTCCGGGCAAATCAAGATTTGGCTTTTTTCCCAGGGCACTTTCAGCTTCTGCACGTTTCTGATCCAGAATCAGTTGTTGCTGCTCAGATAGCTCTTCCTTTTGCATCAAACCGATTTTTTGCATGTGATGCGCTATCACATCGCCAATTTCGGCAATGATCGAAGGCATGAACCTGCCACCGGGCTTGAAGTAACCACCCTTCGGGTCGAATACCGCCTGCAATTCTTCGGCAAGGAAAGTGACATCACCACCTTTGCGAAAAACAGCCGACATCAAGCGGGTCAATGCCACGATCCACTGGAAGTGATCCATGTTCTTGGAGTTGATGAAAATCTCAAAAGGCCTGCGCTGCTCATGCACAGTGCCTTGGTTGAGTATGATATCGTTAATCGTCACGTACATCGCGTGATCGTCAAGAGGTGTCTTAATTTTATAGGTTGAACCTTCGAGCGACTCCATACCCTCGGGCCGCATGATTTTTTCAGTCATGCGAATGACCTTGGCTGAGTTGCGTGCTTCTTTTTCGTCAGCCGCGCGCATCATGGCGGCCAACTCTTCCTCCGGTTTAACTACTTCATAACCGGCAATGTGTTTATTAATCTTGATCGTCATTTATTCAATATTCCAACTAGAATTTTCCGTAATAACCCTCTTTCAAAGCATCAAACAGATTGGCGGCGGTATGCACCTCACCATCATATTCAATTTCTTCATTACCTTTTACTTCAACCACTTCACCGTCTTCAAGGACAAAACGATAGGTTGTATTTTCAAGGTCGTCCTCTTTTACCAGCACCCCCTGGAAAGCCTCCGGATTGAACCGGAAAGTGGTACACCCTTTGAGGCCTTTGCTATGTGCGTAGGTATAAATATTTTTAAATTTTTCGTAGGCATAATCCGTCGGCACATTGGCGGTCTTGGAAATAGATGAATCGATCCACTTCTGTGCGGCTGCCTGTATATCAACATGCTCGGCCGGCGAGATGTCTTCAGAGGTAATGAATTGCTCCGGCAACTTTGTCTTTTCATCATCAGAAACCGGCATCGCATTCGCATTCACCAGCGCACGATAAGCCAGCAGTTCATAACTGAAGACCTCTACCTTTTCTTTGCTTTTTTTACCTTCGCGGATGACGTTACGACTGTAGTGATGGGCAAAACTGGGTTCGATTCCATTTGAAGCATTGTTTGCGAGTGACAGGGAAATCGTACCGGTTGGCGCAATGGATGTATGGTGCGTGAAACGACCGCCTTCCTCTGCCAATGCGTCGACCAACTCGGGCTCAAGTTCAGCAACCTGTTGCATATACCGACTGTATTTCGCATGCAGTACCGAACCTCTAACCGAATCGCCTATCTGGTATCCATCCTCTGCCATTTCCGGGCGTTTTCGTAACATCGCCGCGTCAACCATGAACGCCTCATTCATCAACGGGGCAGGACCTTTTTCCCTGGCCAATTCCAGGGACTCCTGCCACCCGGCGAGGGCCATTTCGCGGGCAACCTTGTCGGTGAACACAAGTGACTCCTGGGAACCGTACTTCATACCCAACAGCACCAGCGTGGACCCCAGGCCAAGGAATCCCATACCGTGACGGCGTTTACGTTCAATCTCATCACGCTGCTTACCAAGCGGCAAGCCATTGATTTCAACGACATTATCAAGCATACGGGTAAAAACCTTGACGACCTTGCGATACTCATCCCAGTTAAACTCCGCGTCATCCATAAAGGGCCGATCGACAAAACGGGTCAGGTTGATCGAACCAAGCAGACAGGCACCATAGGGTGGCAGGGGCTGTTCACCGCAAGGATTGGTTGCACGGATATTCTCGCAAAACCAGTTGTTGTTCATCTCATTGATACGATCGATCATGATAAAACCAGGCTCGGCAAAGTCATAGGTTGATGACATGATCATGTCCCATAAACGACGCGCCGGTATGGTTCTATAGACCTTGCATGCAACCAGGCCATCTTCCCGCTTCACATAGTCTTCGAGCAGTGGCCAATCACGCCACAGCACCTGTTCCGGATCATCGATATCCAGTTCGCTGGCTTCCTGTGTTGTGATAGGGAACGCCAGTGCCCATGTCGAATCAGTTTCAACAGCGTGCATAAACTCGTCGGTGATCAACAGGGAGCAATTGAACTGACGCAAACGGCCATCCTCACGCTTGGCCCTGATAAACTCCATCGCATCCGGGTGTCCGATATCAAAAGTTGCCATCTGGGCACCTCTTCTGCCACCGGCAGAAGAGACGGTGAAGCACATCTTGTCATAGATATCCATGAAACTCAGTGGACCGGAGGTATAAGCACCGGCACCGGATACATAAGCCCCTTTGGGGCGCAGGGTTGAGAATTCGTAACCGATGCCGCAACCCGCTTTGAGCGTCAATCCCGCTTCATGCACTTTGTCCAGAATGCCATTCATGGAGTCCTTAATGGTTCCCGAAACCGTGCAATTTATTGTAGAGGTTGCAGGTTTGTGCTCACGCGCTCCTGCATTCGATGTAATTCTGCCGGCGGGTATCGCACCACGTCGCAATGCCCATAAGAATGATTTGTACCACTGCTCACGGAGTTCCCCGGTCGTTTCAACACCGGAAATTGCGAGGGCGACCCTTTTGTAGGTTTCGTCGATGCTGGCATCAATACTTTCGCCAATCTTCGACTTCAGGCGATATTTCTTATCCCATATGTCAAGAGATGCTTCTTGGAAAGGAACTGCTTGAAAATCAGTATCTATGGCCTCAACCCGCACGCTGCTCATGAATTATCCCGTTTAATTACTTGGTTTTATTTGATTATAGACACAAGTTATTGTGCCGTCCCCTCTTTTACAACACAAGATGTTGTGCCTGAGAAGGAGAACAATACCGACGATCACAGGCACTGTCAAATCTGCTTCTGCTTTGGGCTGTATCGGCTATAATTGGTAATTATTATTTCAAATTCATAAAGTTACAAAATTTGCGACGTTTTTTATGGGTACGGCGTCCTGTAAGTGAGTCATGAAAACCTTGTGAACAAAGGCTTTCGTTTCGTCGCAAAATTTTAAAAATCTGGAGATCCGACTATGAAACACTATTTAAGACCCGTTTTTACCCTTGTTTTGTTACTACTTTTTACCGCCATTTCCGTGCAGGCGGCAGCCGGGGAAAAGATGGTTATTGCGCTTAAAACCGATGATTTCGAATTGGCTGAAACCGATATTAGTGAACTGGCCATCGGTGAAGCTCAAACCATTGAAACTGAGAGCGGTAGGGTCATTGATATTCTTCGCACGGCTGATGGTGCAGAGATTTACGTTGACGGCGAGTTACTCGAACTGAATTTCGACGGTGCGGAGTTGCATGAAAAACACACGATGGAACAACATGTGGAAATTGTATGTGATGATGATGAAGAGTGCGACCGGCATGTGATTGTGCTTGGGGATGATGACAGCCACAGCACAGAATGGGTAACGGAGGATGGCGAGAATGTCTTCATCCACAAGGAAGTAGAGATCACATGTACTGATGATGAAGACGGAACCGCTTGCAGTGACCGGATGATCTGGATTTCCGATGACGAAGATGTTGATCTTGAGGAGCTTCACGAATCACATCAAAGCGGTGAAGGACACAAGGTTATCGTAATTAAAAAAGAAATTGTCAGCGAAGATTGAACCCATAAATTAGCGCTATACTCAAGGCCCTGCCCGGTTTTCCCGGCAGGGCCTTTTTTGAGAACCCTTAATATATGTTTCACATCATTCTTTACCAGCCCGAGATCCCGCCTAACACCGGTAACATCATCCGTCTGTGCGCAAATACCGGCGCCAGCCTCCACCTTGTAGGACCGCTCGGGTTTCAACTGGATAATTCCCGTGTCAAACGCGCGGGACTCGACTACGCGGAAATGGCCAGTGTTCAGCAATATGTGAATTGGAGCACTTTCAGAACCCGGCACCCTGATATGCGCATCTGGGCATTTAGCACGCGTGGGAAAAGACCTTACGACCAGGCTGACTTCAAGACGGGTGATGGTTTGTTATTCGGGCCGGAAACCCGGGGCTTACCTGACTCCGTGCTGGCTGAAACAGGTTCTGAGTATTGTCTGCACCTGCCCATGGCGGATGCTTCCCGAAGCCTCAACCTGTCCAACACAGTGGCTGTCGGCCTGTATGAAGCCTGGCGGCAATCAGGTTTTGAAATAGAGTAGGGAATTGATAAAGCGGGGGGGGGTATTTCTGATATCTTGCGGCTAGTCGCCGTATTCTGCTTTCTGCTCTCTTGCCATTAAACTGGCTACGCCTTCCGCCGGATCCCAGTCATGATGAATGATGCCGTTAACCTGCTCTGTGATGGGCATATTAACGTTATGTTGAGTCGCCAGACGCTGAACTTCCACCGCGCTGTTAACACCTTCAACCACCTGGCCAATTTCTTCCAGCGCCTGCTCAAGCTTTTTGCCTTTTCCAAGCTTCAGACCGAGTCGACGATTACGTGACAGGTCACCGGTACAGGTTAAAATCAAATCACCCGCGCCCGCCAGGCCCATCAAAGTTTCCGGTTTCGCGTTTAATGCGGCACCGAGACGCATCATCTCAGCCAGACCGCGTGTGATAAGTGCAGCACGGGCATTGTCACCCAATTCCATACCATCACAGATACCGGTTGCTACCGCCATGACATTCTTGACTGCCCCGCCAAGTTCCGCGCCGATCATATCGTCACTGGTATAGGCCCGGAAACGCCCCCCATGTAAGGCAGCTGCCATGATCCCTGTAAAATCGCTTTCGGGACCCGCCACCGTAACGGCAGTCGGCAGGTTCATCGCCACCTCTTTTGCAAATGACGGACCGGTAACAATGGCCAGCGGTGTGTTCTCAGGCAGTACTTCCATTGCAACCTGGTGCAGTAAACGACCGCTACCCGGTTCAAAGCCCTTACAAGCCCAGGCGACGCCCTGCCCCGGCACGAGTACTTTTCGTATGGTCTTCATGACCGAAGCAAAAGCATGACTCGGTGTTACCACCAGTACGTGGTCCGAAGCTTTCACAGCAGTCAGAATATCGGTTTCGATGACAATGGATTCAGGAATATCAATACCTGGCAAATACTGTTGATTGAAACGGCTTGCCCGGATTTTTTCCAAATTCCCGGTGTCGCGATCCCACAGGATACTGTGGGAACCACTACGATCCAGTTGCAAGGCCAGGGCGGTTCCCCAGGAACCGGCCCCCAGCACTGCAATTTTCGGACCTTTCATCAATTCAGGCGTTGCCCTGGACTTCCAGGTCCTCAGCCGCGCTTGCCTGCGCCTGTGCTTCCTGCATACGCTGTGCATAGATCTGATCAAAATTGATCGGCTGCAATACCAGCGGAGGAAAACCACCTTCCGCAACCAGGTCGGTAATCATCCGGCGTGCAAAGGGAAACAGGGTGTGCGGACAAAGCGTGTTCAACGCTGCATGTTTGCCTTGTTCAGGCAGACCTGTGATGCCAAAAATACCTGCCTGCTGAACTTCAGCAAGGTAAGCTGTTTTCTCACCAAGAGTGGCCGTTACGGTAACCGTCAAAACGACTTCGTGAACACCTTCCGCCAGGTCTTCGACCTTCTGAGCAAGGTTCAACTTGATGTCGACCTGCCCATCTTCCTGGAAAACCTGTGGTGCATTGGGAAGTTCGAAAGACACATCTTTGATGTACAACTTCTGGAGCTGGAATTGTGCCTGCGGCTGTGGTTCAGCAACGGCTTCCTGATTCTGTTCTTCTGCCATGGTAATTTCTCTTTGCTTATGAATAGTTAGTGCCACTCACCTGGCGGTGAAGTGACAAGGAAAATTATCTCATTACGCCATCTGTATGACCAGATCGCTTTTTCAATCTCGTGCGAGTGGATACTGATCCGCTGCCCACTGTGTTGTCCCACCTTTGAGTACCGCCACATCAGTTGCACCCAATTTAACCAGTTTTGCTGCCGCCGTATGGGCAGTCTGGCCATTTTTGCATACCACCAACACCGGACCGGATTTTACTTTGGCAACTTCCGGATCGGCTTCACTGAAACGGGACAACGCTATATGCTTCGACCCGGCCAGGTGCCCTTTGGAGAAATCTGCAGTGGATGATATATCAACGATCGAGGTGTTTCCCTGGTTGATTTTCTGTACGGCCAGTTGCGGCGTCAACTCTGTATATCCCCGTGTATACCGGCTGATTTCCGTCCAGACAAGCAACAAAACAACAGCGGCAAAACCGGCCACCAGCATGCCATGGTTACCTGCAAATTCAATCAATTGTCCCACTGTTTGGTCTCCTGTTGATCATCCGGTGGTATAAATCGGAAGTCCGGCTTTTAATTAACTCAACCCGCAATACACAATGCAACTCGTGATTTTCTTGTGCAATACGGTCTAAACGACCGCATTTAGTCTGCGACCGGTCTTATGTTATGAAATAATACGCCCACAACAGTACCGGTTTTTGAGTCACGCTTTCGCAGCGGCTATTAACTTCACCGCGCGCCTGAGTCATGTTGTGGCTAAGGTGTTAATTTGCAAGAGTCATCCGTAAAATTTTACCCGGACATCTTAAAATTTTGTCCCCACAACGGTGTGAGTGACTTACCGGAACGTTACTTTCGATGCAATCGACCCAATAACATGGAAGCTCAATGAGAGACATAAAATCACCAACAGCCGCAAACACCAACCCGCCCGGACCGCTGGTATTAATGATCCTGGATGGCTGGGGCCACCGCGAAGACGCCGCAGACAATGCAATCAGTCAGGCATCTACACCCTGCTGGGACAAAGTACAGCAACTGGGCGTGGGCACAACCATTCAAACCTCGGGTGAATTCGTCGGTTTGCCGGCCGGTCAGATGGGAAACTCTGAAGTCGGGCATATGAATATCGGGGCCGGGCGCATTGTCTTCCAGAATTTGACCCTTATCAGTAACGCCATAGAAGACGGCAGCTTTTCAAGTAACCCGGCACTTCTAAAAGCTATCGCAGCAAGCCGCAATATGGGTTCGACACTACACATTATGGGTCTGTTGTCACCCGGAGGAGTACACAGTCACGAGGATCATTTTTTTGCGATGGTACAAATGGCGGCGGCGCACGGCGCTCCTGATATAAGGGTGCATGCTTTCCTTGACGGCCGCGACACACCTCCCCGCAGTGCCGCACCCTCGATCCTGAAGATGCAGGAGTGCCTGGATGGTCTCAATAATGCGGCCTTTGGCAGCCTGTGCGGCCGCTATTATGCGATGGATCGGGACAAGCGCTGGGACAGGGTTGAAAAAGCCTGGAAAACACTGGTCGATGGCGAGGGAATGTTCCATTGTGATGACGCAGAAACAGCGCTGAAGACCGCTTACGAGCGGGATGAAAACGATGAATTCGTCAGCCCGACCGTTATCGGTTCCTTTTCAGGCATCAAGGATGGTGATGCTGTCATTTTTGTCAATTTCAGGGCCGACCGGGCCAGGGAAATCAGCCAGGCTTTCATTGAACCGGGTTTTAGCGGTTTCGAACGACGGGCGCCAAAACTTTCATGTTATGTTTGCATGACTCAATACCTGGAAGATTTGCCCGCCGAAGTCGCCTACCCTCCGGAACAACTCACCGGCCTGTTAGGGCAGGTATTCTCCGAGCACGGCTTAACTCAGCTTCGCACTGCTGAGACTGAAAAATATGCCCATGTGACTTTCTTCTTCAATGGCGGTGAAGAGGAGCCCTTTGCCGGAGAGCAGCGATTACTGGTGCCGTCGCCTGACGTGGCCACCTACGACCTCCAGCCGGAAATGAGTATCGAAAAACTATCGACCGAGCTGGACAAGGCCATTCGCAGCGGCACGTTTGACGTCATTATCTGTAACGTGGCCAACCCGGACATGGTCGGCCACACCGGCAGCATGACGGCTGCTATCACTGCGGTTGAAGCAGTAGACAAGTGCCTCGGTGTCGTGCTGGAGGCAGTTCGGTCAATGCAGGGAGAATTACTTGTTACCGCCGACCACGGCAATATTGAGCAAATGAAAGACCACCAAACCGGGCAGAGTCATACCGCACACACAACCAATCCCGTGCCGCTGGTCTATTATGGTCGTAAGGCGAAGGCCCTCGCGGGAGGCGCACTCAGGGACATTGCGCCGACGATGTTGTATCTGCTTGGGTTGCCACTACCCCATGAGATGACAGGACGTCCGTTGCTGGAGTTAACCGACAGGTCATCCGCGAAGGCCTGAGCAGCCAATGCTTCAAAGGCAACTCATATCACTTGGCATGGTAGCCTGGTTTTTACTGGGCTGGATGGCATGCCAGGCTGATGAAACCCTGACCAAAGGAGAGGCTGAATCCCGGCTCAAACAGTTAAAGACAGAGATCAGCTCATTACAGAAAGAACTGGAACGAACCCACACGACACTTTCCAACGAGCAGAAGGCGCTCAAGGCAGCTGACCTTGATATCCAGTCAAGTGCATTGAAACTTCGTCAACTGGAATCAACCCGGCAGGAACATGAAGACGAACTGTCTGTCCTGCATACGGATAGGAAGAATTACCTGGCCAGCCTGGAAAAGCGCAGGGATATACTCGCAGCGCAGATCATGGCGGCATACCGGCTTGGAAGGGAATCAAGGCTAAAACTGTTACTCAACCAGGACAGCCCTGCACTCCTGTCAAGAACGCTGGCCTATTTCGACTACTTCAGCCGGTCACAATCAGCTCAAATCAACGAATTGAAACAGGTTCTGAAAACACTGGACCAGATGCAGGCAAAAATAAACGTGGAACTGTCTGCGATTGATGTCGTTCAAAAGGACCAACAGGCCGTACTGGATGAAATGACTGACCAGCGTAACCAGCGCAAGGCGGTTGTCGAAAGTTTATCCAGCCGGATTGATACAGAAGAAACGCGACTCGCGGACCTGCAGCGTGACCGGCATGACCTCGAGGAGTTGCTGGAAAAACTCTCAAATGTTCTGGCAGATATACCGGCAGACCTTGGCCAGCAACATGGTCTGGATAAACTGAAAGGAAACATGCTGATACCGGTGAAAGGCCGCGTAAAGCACGCTTATGGTCAACCAAGAACAGCAGGGTTACACTGGCAGGGTTGGTTAATCAGTGCCAATATTGGAAGTGAAGTCAAGTCCATTGCACATGGGCGGGTGGCATATTCAGACTGGCTCAGAGGATATGGTCTATTAATGATCATAGATCACGGCGATGGTTTTATGAGTCTGTACGCCAATAATGAAAGCCTGTTGCGTGAGGTTGGCGACTGGGTGGAAACCGGCAGCAACATCAGTACGGTCGGCACCAGTCCTCTTAACGGGAACGGATTATATTTTGAAATCAGGAGAGACGGTAAGGCCATGGATCCTGCCGTTTGGTTAAAACGCTAGAGAATATCTGAGAAGAGTGCGAAATATTAATATGTTACAAATTGGCAGAAGAATTATCCTGGCTATGTTACTGACGCCTGCAGTGGTGTTGGCAACCGAGACGGAGACCACACCATCCAACACACAGCTTTCACTCGATGATTTACGTACATTCACGGATGTATTCAACCTGGTTCGTAACAACTTTGTAGAAGAGTTGGACGACCAGGCACTCATGAGTGCGGCCATTCGAGGCATGCTTTCGGAGTTGGACCCCCACTCGTCCTATATGGAAGCAGGAGAGTTCCGCCAGCTTGATGATAGTTCGCGGGGCCGCTACAGCGGCATCGGTGTGGAAATCATCATTCAGAACAAACAGGTCAAGGTGGCTTTTGTCATGGATGGAGGGGCAGCGGACAAGGCAGGAATCATTACAGGCGACATTATCACATCAATTGGCCAGACAGATTTACGCGGCCAGAACCTGCGACTGGCGGTCGATAGCTTACGTGGCAAAGTGGGCACCACGGTGGAAGTCACCGTCAAGCACGAAAACGGAGAGGTCTCCACGTTCGAACTGGTGCGGGATTTCGTTGAAGTTGACAGTGTATTCAGCAGACCCGTGGATGGGGATTACGGCTATTTTCAGATCACCCATTTCACCCGCAAAAGTGCCGATGAACTGCTTGAGCAGATCGAATACATGCTGGAACACCATGAGGGACCATTGAAAGGTGTCGTCCTGGATTTGCGCAATAACCCTGGTGGCGTATTGAACCCTGCCGTGACAATGGCCGATGGTTTTCTCGACGACGGTCTGATTGTCACTACACGTGGACGGGCCGGGAACCAGTTGGAATTCAATGCAAAGCCCGGTCAATGGCTGGAGTCTGTTCCCATGGTAGTGCTGGTTGACCGCAGTTCGGCATCGGCGTCAGAAGTCCTGGCCGGCGCTTTGCAGGACCATGGCCGCGCCGTGATCGTTGGTGAGAAAACATTCGGAAAAGGATCGGTGCAATCAGTTCTTAACCTGCGCAACGGCTCTGGTATTCGACTGACGACGTCCCGCTATTACACACCCAGCGGGCGTTCAATTCAGGCCGAGGGCATCCAGCCGGATGTGGAAATCACAGATATCCAAATGGTCGAAAATAGTGATCAGCGCAAAAGGGAGGTTGACCTTGAAGGGCACCTGACAGTCGAAAAGGCAATGGATTCCGTTGATTTTGGTTCTGAAGTCAGTGCTGCCGACGACTACATGATGTACCAGGCACTGATCCTTTTAAAAGCCGCCAACATCCTTTCCACCGGGATCAACCAGCGTTAAGCAGGCGCTTGGGGGAAAGCGCTCATGGGCGTGTGCGGCTACCGGGCTGGACTGGGAATGGCGTAACTTTTTCACCGCTTTCGCGGTCACGGATGACCAGCTGACCTTTTTTCTTTACCTGTTCAACGCGAAGTACGCTATGCATGGGCAGGTGCAAAACCTCTACCCCGTCAAATTCATCACGCATTTTTTCTTCGGTTGGATCAACGACCAGGGAATCCTTGTCTCCTAACTCCAGCCCTGAGACTTCAATAAAACCCAGCAGACCACTCGTACAAACCCCGGTACAGAAAAGCTCATAAACCTTGCCGTGGTTAAGAAATGCAATTCGATACAGTTTTTGGTTATCCGTCTTGGACATGTTTTATCCCAATTTAATCTGTGCTGTTGCCCGAACCAGTAAAGCGAATATTAACCCCAGTGCGAAACCCGCCATATGCGTCCACCAGGCCACTACCCCCGTTATGGGGCCTAAGGCCGTATAAACCAACTGCAGTGTAAACCATGATCCAATCACAAGCAGCGCCGGTACCCGGGCAAACTGAAGATAAAGCCCCAGCGGCAGCAACATGCCTATACGACGGTACGGAAACAGGCCGAGGTAGGCGCCTACCACCGCCGAGATCGCTCCACTTGCCCCGACGATGGGCGAGCTTAGATCCGGCAAACGCATCGTGACAAAAAGATTGGACAGCGCGCCACCCAATACAAATACCAGCACCATACCGGGACTACCCAGACGGCGCTCCAGGGGCATACCGAACACCCAGAGATAAACCATGTTACCCAGCAGGTGCAACCAGCTTGTGTGAATAAACAGAGCACTCACCAGGGCCAACATTTGATAGTCAGCCCACCCCGGGAACGGGCGACTTAATATTGGCGCGAGGCGACTGGGAAGCACACCACCTAATTCCAGCATCGCATTTTGTGCAAGCGGTGTCATACCGGAAAGCAGCAATTTAACACCCATGCAAAACAGGAACAGGGTCAGTGTGACCCAGGGAAACCTTGGCGCCGATTTTGACCAGTTAGTGACAATGCCCAAATCCATCGTCAAAAATTACCGTTTTAAAGCTATCTTTCAACCAGGAATTTGTAAAGCCGATAACTGAATACAACGCCATCGCGTCGAATTTCCTTCACTACAAGTCCTGGCTGGGCACTGCCGCCTTCCCCAAGACGCTGGCCATTAATCAACACGAAACGGTCTGCAGGGTTCGTAGCATAGACCAGAACACTGAACTTAATTTCCGGCACGTCTGCTCTAACCGCGTCTGGCAGTTCCCAATAGCTGATGGGTTCCGGTTCACCCGGATGATATTCCTGCTCTGCTGTCTCAGTTGGCTGCCCGGCCGCTGTTTCCCCCGCAACATCTTGCGCAACCGGTTCCGGCTGGGCTTCATTACCGGCCGGCGGTTCATAGGACTCAACAGGCGTTCTTGTTTGTGCTGATACAGCGTTGGCGGCCGGACTTGAAGCTGCTTGATTGCCCTGTTTAACTTCAGACACGGGTGTGGAATCCACATTAACCTCTTTGGCCTGCTGGGTAACCGGCGGCTGGAAATTTATGGCTGGTGGCCGATACTGGCGCCAGACAAACCACCCGCTGACAAATAAGGCCGTGATCAACAGCAAGGCCAACAAGCCGGTTGGAAGCGGTTCGGACACAGAGCCGGGTTGATCATCGCTGTGTATGGTTGGCGCTTCACGTAAGTGCTGGTTTTTTTCAGACTTTCTAAGTGCTTCCAGAAGTATGGACATAATAAACAGGTCCTGATTTTATTCCCAAGTCCGTAAAAGTTTTGGTTCTTGTATTGATGCTGTCATCAAGTTAAGCAGGGTATTACGACCAACGATACCATCGGCTTCCAGACCATTTCGAGCCTGAAAACCCTTCAGCCAGAGCTCAAAAGCGGCATCAAATACCCGCTCACCATGGTACGGGACATCAACCAGTGATGCCATTTCCATTATTGTTGCCACTGCGGGCCCCGTATCTCCCCGGCCAACCAAAGCCGGCCACCCTGCTGCCTGCGGCCAAACTACCAGGTAGGTCCCCAGCCAACTTGACTCAACTGATTCCCTCGATACCGTGGTCAGCTGATCTGTCGTTCCCACCAACAAGCGATCGGTATCCACACCTTGCAGGAGAAGATACGATGAACTCCCCTCCTGTAACACCAGTACAACCGGCAATCCAAGCCGCTCGATCTTTAACCAGTTCCCCTGATCCCTCAGACAGGCATAGCCCAGGCTGTTATCACCATTACAGGCCGCCTGGATCGCAAACGCCGCACCGGGTTGCCGCCAAATTTCAGCGAGGCCTTGCCAAACCAGTTGCTGCTGCCCCTCAAGCCAGTCCTTATCCAGCGCTGCAACCATCGAAGGCTGCATCGGCTCTGGTAGCGACTCCGCAACAACCTTCGGTAAAGCGGCGGCTTCTATCTGTGGTTCATCTGCCACCTGCAGTGCGGTGTTCTCTGCTTTCACACTTGCAGCATCAGGTGGAAATTGAAAGCCGCTGAATGTTGCAAGCGCCAGCACGGCAACAGCGGCCGCGGCGGTTGCACCCAGCAATAACGGCCATCGGACGCGTTTAACCTGCCGTTCCCCTAATTGCACCTCATTCGCAGCCTCATGCACCATCGCTGCGGTCACATCCATGCGTTCCTTGGCAAAGGCTGCAATCAGCGACCTGTCAGCAATAATATTGATCAGTCGCGGGATACCCTGTGAACGTTGATAAAGCGCGTTCATTGCACTGCGACGGAATGGGTTCCGCTGTGCGCCCGCCACCTGCATACGATGGCGGACGTATAAATGCGTCTCTTTTGGTCCCAACGGGCTCAGGTGATAACGCGCAGTAATCCGCTGAGCCAACTGGCGCAGGGTACGGCGCTGCAACAAATCCCTCAATTCGGGCTGTCCCAAAAGGACAATTTGCAGAAGTTTTTCCTTGCTGGTTTCCAGATTGGTCAACAGCCTGACCTGCTCCAATGCATCAGTACTCAGGTTCTGTGCTTCATCAATCACAACAACCACACGCTCGCCCCGTTCATGTGCAGCGAGCAAATACCGGTTCAGCCCATCCACCAGCAAACGGGTACTGTCAATGGACTCATTGACATCGATTCCAAGCTCCTCACTAACGGCGGCCAGTAATTCACGGGGCGTGACCAGGGGATTGAGCAACAGAGCAATTTGTGTGCCTTCCGGTATCTGCTCCAGCAAACAGCGACACAATGTGGTCTTGCCGGTCCCTACTTCGCCGGTCAGCTGCACAAACCCACCGCTGCCGCCTTTGCCAATTCCATACATCAGGTGCGCGAGGGCATCACGATGACGTGGACTCAGGAATACGAAAGCAGGATCGGGGGTGATTGAAAACGGTGCTTCATTGAGCCCAAAATAGCGCAAATACATGTATCAGACCCTCAGCAATTATAGCAATTCAATCGGTGGCACAAACATTACAGACTCAAGCCGCAGATACAAGTTTAGTCACCCAGGGCAACAAGTCCAAGCATTGAAATCATTATGTTGCAATACAGACATGAATTGATGAAGAAAAATTCAACAATAATAAAAATTGATTTGTAAGTCTTGCCGAAATAACAGCAGCAAAGCTACAATGGTCGGTTAATGTTAGCTATTTATAATATAAAAACCGGAAAATCCCTGATGACGATCTGAATATTGCATAAATGGCTGTATGAGTAAGTGGCTGTAAACATATAGTTTTTTTGGATTCACCGTTTGAAGAGAAGCGCCTTATGCAGTCGCGCACTCCCGGAACACAATGATAATTATCTTGAGGCCAGATTTTTCATGAAGAAAGAAAATACAATCATCGTCGCCCTTGCCGTGCTGGCGGCTGTCATTGCGGCCACCTGGTTAATACTGGTTGCCCCGTCGTTAACGGGTAACGAAATCAACATGACAAAGGGTGTGACACAACAAAGCGCGGATCATTTCGACCTGCACATGATTGTCTTGTGGATTTGTGTGGTCATCGGCATTGGCGTATTCACCGTGATGTTTACATCCATTGTGCTGCACCGGAAATCGCGGGGCCATAAGGCTGCAAAATTCAGCCATTCCACCAAGGCAGAGATCATATGGACCATCATTCCCGTATTGATCCTGGTCGTGATGGCTGTTCCTGCGACAACCGCACTGGTGAGAATGGAAGATTCATCAGGCGCCGAGATGACGGTTAAAATCACAGGCTTTCAGTGGCGATGGAAGTACGAATACCTGGATCAGGATATCAGTTTTATCTCCAGTCTCGCCTCATCATCCAACGCCGCCCGTCAATTGAATTCGGGTGTCGTACCTGAAAGTGTTGACAACTACCTGCTTGATGTTGACCACCCGCTTGTACTGCCGGTCGGTCGCAAGATCAAGTTCCTGATCACCGCCGACGATGTAATTCATTCATGGTGGGTTCCAGCGCTAGGCTGGAAACGTGATGCCATTCCAGGCTTTGTTAACGAAGCCTGGACCAATATAGAAAAACCCGGCACATATCGTGGTCAGTGCGCCGAATTATGCGGAAAGGACCATGGATTTATGCCCATTGTAGTCATTGCCCTGGCCGAGGATGAATTTGAATCCTGGGTGAGTGAGCAACTGGCTGGAAAGACACAAAGTGATCAGCAGGTAACAGTACGATGACTACGGAAGCAATCCACCAAGATGTAAACGAAGCCCATGACGACCACGATCATGGTGATCACAAACCCACCGGATTTCTTGACCGCTGGTTGTTTACGACCAACCACAAGGACATCGGTACTTTATACCTGATTTTTTCATTGACGATGTTCCTGATTGGCGGAGCCATGGCAATGGTCATCAGGGCAGAGTTATTTATGCCGGGTCTGCAACTGGTCGAGCCAGATTTCTTCAATCAGATGACAACCATGCACGCCCTGATCATGGTGTTTGGCGCCGTGATGCCTGCCTGGGTGGGATTTGCCAACTGGCTGGTTCCGATGATGATCGGGGCACCCGACATGGCTTTACCACGCATGAATAACTGGAGTTTCTGGATCCTCCCGTTTGCGTTCACCATGCTGTTATCCACCCTCTTTATGGATTCCGGCGGACCCGCCGCGGGCTGGACGCTTTACCCGCCATTGGTCCTGCAAACAGGCACCAGTTTCGCTTTCGTGGTTTTTGCAGTACACATGATGGGTGTCTCATCCATCATGGGCTCGATCAATATCATTGCAACCATCTTTAATATGCGCGCGCCCGGAATGCGGTTGCTGCGTATGCCGATGTTTGTCTGGACATGGCTGATCACGGCCTTTCTGCTGATCGCTGTTATGCCGGTTCTGGCCGGCGCGGTAACGATGCTGTTGACCGATCACTTCTTCAGCACCAACTTTTTTAACGCAGCCGGCGGCGGTGACCCGGTCATGTTCCAACACATTTTCTGGTTCTTCGGACACCCTGAAGTGTATATCATGATATTGCCGGCCTTTGGTGTGATCTCAGAAATCCTGCCAACCTTCTCGCGTAAACCGCTATTTGGTTACGCCTCCATGGTTTATGCAACGGCCACCATCGCCTTTCTGTCATTTATCGTTTGGGCACACCACATGTTTACCGTGGGTATGCCTTTACAGGCCGAGTTGTTTTTCATGTACGCCACCATGTTGATCTCGGTACCGACCGGCGTGAAAGTATTTAACTGGGTCAGCACCATGTGGCAGGGCTCGATGACATTTGAAACGCCAATGCTATTTGCCATTGGCTTTGTCGTGCTTTTCACCATTGGCGGTCTGTCCGGACTGATGCTGGCCATTACGGCAGCTGATTTTCAATATCACGACACCTATTTCGTGGTCGCACATTTCCACTATGTATTGGTACCCGGCGCGGTGTTTGCACTTATGGCAGCAACCTATTACTGGCTGCCCAAGTTCACCGGCAACATGTATTCTGAAAAGTGGGGCAAAATCCATTTCTGGCTGTCGGCAATTTTTGTCAACGTACTGTTCTTCCCGCAACACTACCTCGGGCTTGCCGGTATGCCACGCAGAATACCCGATTACTCACCCCAGTTTGCCGATTTCAACATGATTTCATCCATTGGTGGTTTCGCCTTCGGTGCAACACAATTGATTTTTGTCGGTATCGTTTGGCATTGCGCGTTTAGAAGCAAGGTCAAGGCCACACCGGAGGTCTGGGAAGGCTCCAGGGGTCTGGAGTGGACCCTGGACTCACCGCCGGCTTACCACAGCTTCAATACACCGCCTGAAGTAACCTGCAATGCTCTCAGCCGCGCGGATTAATCCGGATCAGAACGATGACCGATAAGCAGCAACCGGACGATATTCGCATCAAACGTGCACGGGCGGTTAAAACTGCCTGGGTACTCGGTATCATTGCCCTGGCAATATTTGCAACATTCATTGGTTCTGCCGTCATAGGGCGCTGATATGGATTTGAAACAGAAAAACCGCAGAACGATGAGACGTCTGACCCTGGTGGCGGTTGGTATGTTTGGATTTGGCTTCGCACTTTGGCCGCTATATACGGTTTTGTGTGAGGTTACCGGTCTGGGCGGGCGTGCTGTCCAGGTTTCGGAAAACAATTCAGGAGCCGTGGCTTCAGACAGGGTCGTCAGCATCCGCTTCGATGCCAGTGTCAACTCATCCCTGCCCTGGGATTTCAAGGCAAAGGAAAAGGTCAGCGAATATAATCTTGGTGTACCAAGCACAGCATATTACGTGGCAATGAATCCGGGCAGTGACACGGTTACCGGTCAGGCAACTTATAACGTGACCCCCCCCGAAGCCAGTCTGTATTTTGTAAAAACGGAGTGTTTCTGTTTTACGGAGCAAACCCTGGAAGCCAACGAAAGCAGGGAGATGCCTGTTTATTTTTACATAAAACCTGATTTGCCCGAGCACATCAAGGACATCACCCTGTCCTATACATTCTACCGGCATGGCTATGAGCCGTCGGACCATATGGCACATCATTAATCATTCAGGAAAACGAGAACACAAGATGGCACAACACGCTGAAGATTCCTATTACGTTCCCCACGGCAGCAAATGGCCGATCGTAGGCTCATTGGGTATGATCACCATGCTGGCCAGCGCAGCCAACTGGATGAATGGTTCGCCGACTGCCCAGTGGACTTTCTGGTTGGGGATGGCAATTATCATTTTCATGATGTTTGGATGGTTCGGGACAGTCATACGCGAAAGCGAAGCCGGCATGTACAACTCACAGGTTGATAACTCATTCCGGCTTGGTATGACCTGGTTCATTTTCTCCGAGGTGATGTTCTTTGCCGTCTTTTTCGGTACCTTATTTTATGTACGGGCGCTGGCGGTGCCGTGGCTTGGCGGAGAGGGCTCGGGAGTCGCAACTAACGAAACCTTGTGGCAGGGTTATGTGCCGGTATGGCCTACCAACGGCCCCGGTAATATCGGTGGCGAGTTCCAGACCATTCCAGCCTTCGGTATACCATTTCTCAACACGTTGATTCTATTGACCTCCGGTCTGACAGTCACACTGGCCCACCATGCACTGAAGAAAGAAAACCGCAATTTACTGGTATTGTGGCTTGCAGCAACCGTGCTGCTTGGATTTACCTTCGTATGGTTTCAGGTCTTCGAATACCATGAGGCATACACAGAGCTTGGCCTGACACTTGGCTCCGGTATTTATGGTGCGACATTTTTCATGCTGACCGGCTTCCATGGTATGCACGTCACCCTTGGTGCCATCATGTTGACCGTCATCCTGTTTCGAAGTATTAAGGGGCACTTCAAACCCAATCACCACTTCGCGTTTGAAGCGGTTGCATGGTATTGGCATTTTGTTGACGTGGTCTGGCTCGGTCTGTTTATTTTTGTATACGCATTCTGAACCAACCCCGGAATAAACGCTCCGGCAAAGCCCGCTAATTTGCGGGCTTTGTCAATTTTTAATCTTTAAAACCTGGTTTCAACGGGGTCGCTATCCCCCACTACCATATCTGATCGGACCGCCTGAAGATTCAATCCAGCCCATTTGAAACATGATAAAAAGTAGCATGAGAAGGAAAAGGGAAAGGCCTATTCGCCACATCAGGCGATGTAGTGTTCGTTCACCCTCTCCTTTATCCTTTACCATGAATACGAATGCCGACCCCAGAGAATAAAGAATGACAACCAGGAACAAAATAATGACAGCTTTGACCAACATGCCTGAATTCCAGTGTGGAAAAGCTTAGAGTAGATATGGTTCCAAAAGTAATCAAGTCATTCCGGCCATCCAGGTTGGCCACGCTCGTTTTATTCCTGCTGGCATGCGTTTTTGCGACGCTGGGATCATGGCAGGAAAAACGGGCCCTGGAGAAAACCGTATTGGAGCAGCAACATCAAAACGCCGGCACCCTGCCCCTCGAAACTGCAATAGCACAGCAGAGCCGCTTTTCATCAATTGATGTGCGTGGTCATTATGACCCGAACCGCCATATTCTGCTGGACAACCAGATCTGGCAGGGACGTGCCGGGGTTTATGTATTTACGCCTTTTTATCCAAACGGGGGCACAACCATACTGGTTAACAGGGGTTGGTTACCCCTCGCACCCGACAGAAAGAGCATGCCCGAAGTCCCCACGCCACAGCAAGAGATTGTCTTAAAGGGCATGCTCAACACCTTACCGGTACCGGGACGGGTTTTGGGATCAGCCGACCAACTCAAGCGGGAACAGTGGCCCCAATTGGTGACTTACCTGAACCTAACGGATATTTCCGCATCACTGGGAACACCTCTCGAAAACTGGGTGATACAATTGTCAAAATCCGAACCGGACGGTTTTGGCGGGCGAGAGTGGAAAGCCGTATTTTTGAGTTCAAGCCGTCATAAGGGATATGCATTTCAATGGTTCGCGCTGGTAGCGGCCTGTATCGTTATGTGGATATTTATCGGCTTCAGAAAACCATCAGGAAAAAACAAATGAGCCTGTCCCGTCAGCAACTAACACTTCTTGGCATATTCGCTCTATTTTTCGGTCCACTACTGTTGGTTATGATGATGCGTTCATCATGGTGGCAGTATCAGCCGAGCGGTTTAAAAAACCAGGGGCAACTTGTGCAACCGCCGGTTCAACTGTCGCTCAATCAAACACAGGCCATTGATGACAAGTGGCTGATTCTTTATGTACTTGATCAACCATGTGATGAAGGGTGTATTGAAAACGTGACTGCTTTACGGCAGATTCACCGGGCCGCCGGCAGGAACGGTGAACACCTCGCCATCGCCTTACTCAGTGGTTCCCAGGCAGATCCAGCGCTGCGATCCAGGCTGGAAGAGATATACCCGGCATTTAATTTCATGGTGGACTCCGGTCAGACAGCATTAAGCACGCTGGAGACCATCAATTCAGGTATTACAACAGCCCATCCGGAGGCAGATGAGATCCACACTTATATACTCGATCCGATGCTCAATGTAATACTCGCTTACCGGTCCAGTGCTGACCCGACTGATATACACAAAGATCTCAAGCGCTTGCTAAAATGGTCCGATCAGGAGGTTAAATGATGATCCGGACCATGCACAGACTGGCCATGATTGCCGCGATGGTTGCTTTCTGTGTCATTGTGCTGGGTGCCTGGGTTCGATTGTCTCATGCAGGACTCGGTTGCCCGGATTGGCCAGGATGTTATGGCCAGCTTACCTGGCCCGATGCCGTAGCTGAAATTGAGACAGCCAACCAGGCTTTTCCAGAGCGCCCTTTTGAATCCGGCAAGGCCTGGAAGGAAATGATTCATCGTTACCTGGCAGGCAGCCTGATGCTTCTGGTTTTTGCGATGGGTTGGCTGGCATGGCGCGGCCCGGAACGTCTCCACAAATTCAGACCACTAGCCACAGCGTTGGTCATATTGATCATTTTCCAGGCCCTGTTGGGTATGTGGACAGTCACGTTAAAACTGAAGCCCATAATCGTGATGGCCCATCTCCTCGGCGGGCTTGGCAGTTTTTCTCTTATTTTATGGGTGATGTTTTCAAGCCGCAGGCAGTTTGCTGACAAACCAATTATCAGTGTTCGCAGGATGCGGAACCCGATTATTGTCGCGATCATCATATTGGGGATGCAAATTGCACTGGGTGGCTGGACCAGCGCTAATTACGCAGCGCTTGCGTGTCCCGACCTCCCCATGTGTGGTGGTCAATGGTGGCCGGAAGCCAATTTCAGCGAGGGTTTTGTCCTGTGGCGCGAGATCGGCGTCAATTACGAAGGTGGCTTGCTTGACCAGTCATCAAGGGTGGCCATACACCTTACCCACCGGATCGGTGCCGTAGTCACCCTACTTGTATTGATCACACTGGCATTCAGGCTGCGTAAAATACCGCGTTTGCGAACTGGCGGCCAGCTTCTGATGAGCCTGGTGCTGGCCCAATTCACACTAGGCATATTTAATGTCGTATTCTATTTGCCATTACCAAACGCAGTTGCTCACAATGCAGGCGCAGCGCTTTTACTGGCAACCTTACTGGGTTTACTCAGCAAGACATCAAACAGGGCTTTTTAAACTGTGTCCAGGCTTTTTTATCAGTATCTGGAATTGTGCAAACCACGTGTAGTGACCCTGATTCTTTTTACGGCCGTGGTTGGTATGTTTCTGGCTGTTCCCGGCTGGCCACCTTTGATCGCTTTATTTGCCGGAACGCTGGGCATCGGTCTGGCTGCGTCTTCAGCAGCGGCGATCAATCATCTGCTGGACCATCGTATTGATGCAAGGATGGCACGCACAAAACGCCGTCCACTCGCCAGCGGAAAGCTTACAGAAAGAAATGTCCTGATTTTTGCCCTGTGTCTCGGAATACTCGCCATGGCAGTACTGATAATTTGGGTTAATTTGTTGACGGCAGCACTGACGTTTCTGTCTTTGATCGGTTACGCGATCGTGTATACCGTCTGGTTGAAACGGGCCACACCGCAAAACATCGTGATTGGCGGCGCCGCCGGTGCCGCCCCGCCTGTCCTGGGCTGGACCGCTGTTACCGGAAGTCTGGATCCACAGGCGTTATTGCTGTTTCTGATTATATTTATCTGGACACCGCCGCATTTCTGGGCGCTCGCAATTTACCGTAAGGATGAATATGCATTGGTGGACATACCCATGCTACCGGTAACCCATGGCACAACTTTTACCCGCTTACAGATCCTGCTTTACACCGTTTTGCTGGTCATCGTCACCACGCTACCCTATCTCACTCATATGAGCGGTGTGGTCTACCTCGCCGGTGTCAGTGTGCTAAACCTTGGCTTTTTGTGGTATGCGCTGCGAATGATGATAAGCAGGGATATCCTGTTACCGATGTATACATTTGCCTTTTCCATCACGTACCTGATGGTTTTATTTGTGTTTCTATTGGTCGATCACTATGTAATTCTGTTGCTGTGAGCTGGTTTTCAAGCTAATTTATTGGGCGTAAAATGCGCATTCCCCCCACTACCCATAACGAGTCCAGATATGCCGATTGAAATCAACCGACTTGACTGCACTTTGGAGTCGCCATTGACAGATTTAGAAGATCACGCGGCATTTGTCCGTAGACATATCGGGCCGGATGATTCGCAGATAAGGCATATGCTGGATGCACTGGGCATTGATTCACTGGACACCCTGATAGAAAGCACGCTACCACGCTCAATTCAGACCTCAGAGCCATTGGCATTGCCAACATCACAAAGTGAAACTGCAGCCCTGGGCAGGCTTCGTAAAATCGCCAATCTGAATACCCTGAAACACAGCATGATTGGCCTGGGTTATCACGACACCATCACCCCAACGGTCATTCTCCGAAATATTCTGGAAAACCCCGGCTGGTATACCGCATATACGCCCTACCAGGCGGAAATCTCACAGGGCCGCCTGGAAGCCATCCTGAACTTCCAGCAAATGATCTGCGATCTGACCGGTATGGAATTGTCCAATGCCTCCCTGCTGGATGAAGCCACAGCGGCGGCAGAGGCCATGGCGATGCTCAAGCGCATCAACCGTAGAAACAAAAGTATGCGGTTTTTTGTTGATCAGGGTATTCTGCCGCAAACACTGGATGTCATACGCACACGTGCCGGCCATTTTGGGTATGAGGTGGTCATCGGGAACCCTGCTGAAGAAATAGGCAAAGGTGATTTTTTTGGCGTCCTGCTGCAATACACGGCCTCTGATGGTGAGATCAACGATGTTGCCCCATGGATAAGCGCAGCACATGAAAACGGGGCACTGGCTGTTGTTGCAGCCGATCTGATGAGTCTGCTTATGTTAAAGCCACCCGGAGAAATGGATGCCGACATCGTCGTTGGTTCCTCTCAACGCTTTGGCGTTCCGATGGGTTTTGGCGGCCCTCACGCAGCTTTTTTTGCTACGAGGGACAGTTTTAAGCGTTCAGTTCCCGGCCGTATCATAGGTGTCTCCAAGGATCGTCAGGACCAACCCGCCATGCGAATGGCGTTGCAGACAAGAGAACAGCATATACGCCGTGATCATGCGACCAGCAACATTTGTACTGCGCAGGCCCTGTTGGCCGTCATGGCAAGTATGTACGCGGTATATCATGGCCCCGATGGATTGAAGCGCATCGCACAGCGTATTCACCGCCTGGCCAACCTGCTGGTCACCGGTCTGGGTCCTTTGGGATTTGAGCCCTCCAATCAAGCCTGGTTTGACACCGTTTCGTTTCATCTGCCCGATGAGCAGGCAGAATTGGTTTATACCCGGGCGCAGGATGCCGGTATTAATCTTTACAAGGGTGATAACGGCCTCAGCATCAGCATCAATGAAAAAACCACGGCTGACCATATCGTTAAACTCTGGAACGCATTTTCCGACGGCAGCGTGGCCGGGGACTGCACCACCATTGATCAGTCAATCGAACCCGGGTTTACAACCATACCCGGTCATTTACAGCGTAAAAGTGATTATCTGCAGCACCCGGTTTTTAACCGTTACCATTCAGAAACCGAGATGCTTCGCTATATCAAGCGACTTGAAAATAAAGACCTTTCATTAACCCATGCAATGATATCCCTCGGTTCCTGCACCATGAAACTGAATGCAACCACCGAGATGATACCCATTACCTGGGCTGAGTTTTCTGACCTGCATCCATTCGCACCAGCCGAACAGGCCGAGGGTTATCACCAGTTATTCCGCGAGCTTGAAGACATGCTGAAAGCCTGCACCGGTTATGACGCCGTATCACTACAACCGAATGCCGGTTCCCAGGGCGAATACGCAGGCTTGCTGGCAATAAAGGCCTGGCATGAATCAAGAAATGAGGAACACCGTAACATATGCCTGATCCCGTCTTCTGCACATGGCACCAACCCTGCCAGCGCAGCCATGGCAGGCATGAAAATCGTGATTGTGAAATGTGACGATAATGGCAATGTCGATATTGAGGATCTGCGCGAGAAAGCAGAAAAACATGCCTCAGAGCTTTCTGCCCTGATGATCACCTACCCTTCCACTCATGGTGTATTCGAACAACAGGTCGTCGAGATATGTGATATCACCCATCAATATGGCGGCCAGGTTTATCTTGATGGTGCCAATTTGAATGCACTGGTTGGATGTGCAGCACCGGGTAAATTTGGTGCCGATGTTTCACATCTGAACCTGCACAAGACTTTTTGCATTCCCCACGGTGGTGGTGGACCCGGCGTTGGACCGATCTGCACAGGTGCACACCTGGCCCCTTTCCTGTCCGGTCACTCAGTGGTTAACATTCCAGGCCGCCATGGCGCAAATGGTGCCGTAGCATCCGCTCCCTGGGGCAGTGCCGGTATATTGCCCATAACTTGGACATACATAGCAATGATGGGGCGTGACGGCATGAAAAAGGCCACCCAGGTAGCCATACTCAATGCCAACTACATTGCACACAGGCTATCTGGAGCTTTTCCCGTGCTATACACCGGCCCGAACGGGTTCGTTGCACATGAGTGCATTATCGATTTGCGGCCTTTCAAACAGACTAGCGGGGTGAGTGAGGAAGACGTGGCCAAACGCCTGATCGATTACGGTTTCCATGCACCAACCATGTCTTTCCCTGTTCCGGGCACGCTGATGATTGAACCCACAGAAAGCGAATCCCTTTATGAAATCGACCGTTTCTGCGAAGCGATGCTGTCCATTCACCGTGAAATATTGGCGATTGAAAACAAGCAGGCGGATAAAGATGACAATCCCCTTGTGAATGCACCGCACACACAACTTGACCTGGTCGGAGACTGGAATCATCCGTACAGCAGGGAAACTGCTGCCTTTCCTGCCGCCGAGCAGTGGCAGAGCAAGTTCTGGCCCTCGGTAAACCGGGTGGATAATGTCTATGGCGACAGAAACCTGTTCTGCAGTTGCCCTTTACCGGATGAATGGCAACAGGCAGACAACACCGACTGATTTCAGGTCACAAAAAAGGCCTCCGGATGGAGGCCTTTTCAGTTAATTCAACTAGCACTCAGGCGCTGAAACTTGCCCTGATCCTGTTCATTGCATTGACTTCCAGTTGCCGGATACGCTCGGCCGAGACACCGTAGCGATCTGCCAGCGTCTGCAAGGTGGCCTTGTCATCACCAAGCCAACGGCTGCGGATAATATCCTGACTGCGTTCGTCAAGCTCGCCCAGTCCCTGGTATAACAGGTTGTTTTGATGATCCTGCATATCAGAAGCTTCCAGATTAGACTCTGGCCCTTCAGTTCCACTCACCAGGTATGCCGAAGGAGAAACATAGGGTCTGTCGTCATCATCCGAATCTGCCGACAAATCAAAACCAATATCCTGACCGGAAAGACGGGACTCCATCTCCAGTACAACCTCCGGCTTGACACCCAGATTCTCGGCAACCGTGTTGACCTCTTTCATGTTGAGCCAACCAAGCCGCTTTTTGGATTTGCGCAGGTTGAAAAACAATTTACGCTGGGCCTTGGTAGTAGCCACTTTTACGATACGCCAGTTACGTAATATAAACTCATGCATCTCTGCGCGAATCCAGTGCACCGCAAACGATACCAGGCGAACCTCACGTGAAGGATCAAAGCGTTTAACGGCCTTCATCAGGCCGATATTACCTTCCTGGATAAGATCGCCCAGTTGCAGTCCATAGCCGCCATAGCCCTTGGCCACGTGAACCACAAAACGCAGATGTGCAAGAACCAGACGCCGTGCGGCATCCAGATCGCCTTCTTCCAGATACCTGTGCGCCAGGTGTTTCTCTTCCTCCAGCGTCAGCATCGGAACTTTATTCACTTCCTGGATATACGCATCCAGACTGCCGGTACCGGCAGGTACCATTAAATGGCTGGGAACAAGTGTTTTGCTCATGTAACCTCCTATAGGCAAGCAGACCAGTATAGCACCTTAAATTATGTCTTTCAGCACCTTAACCGTGGATTAAGACAAAACAAATGCATGGCATTTCCTTCCGGTCATGCCGCACCGACCTGCTTTTCGATTTAATAGATGTCATATGAGACAACCAACCTTGTAAATTGTTCCGGAAACAAGCTGTTTATGATCGCCCAAGCCGCCCTCCTACCTTGAGCCGTCGCAGGTAACGCTGGACTGAAATCCACGCGCCCAGCCAACCCAGGAATCCACCACCCAACAGTACCCAAAGCGTTTTTTGACCGCCGAGCCCCCGCAAACTGAAGGCGCTCCCGTAAGTTTCCAGTAATAAGCCCAGCGGGCGTCCGAGGTACAGCACTGTCAGACCCAACAGGAGTACCGCCAACAGGCCACCCATCAACCCATACCATAGTCCCGAATACAAAAATGGCTGGCGTACAAATGCATTACCGGCACCAACCAGGGCAAGAATCTCAATTTCCTCAGCATGGGAGGCAACATCCAGTCGAATGGTATTGGCAACAACAACTACAACCGCGAGACCAAACAGGAGAATCAGAACGGTAACAGTGGCCTGCCCCAATTCCATCATCCGACCCAGTCTTTGCAGCCATTTATAATCAAACTGGGTAACTTCTATGCTATCGAATGATTGAAGAAAACCCGTCAATTCAGCAACGCGTTCTTCCACCTGCTCGGTCGAGCCCCGCTGCGGACTTACCTGCATCACCCAGGGCAGCGGGTTTTCTTCCAGCATATCTAACGACTCTCCAAAACCGGAAGCATCACGGAAATCCGCCATACCTTCGGCGGGGCTGATCATGACAACCGCTTCCGGACTCAGGCCTGTCTCCAGTTCTTCCGCAACCCGCCTGACATCTGCCTCTGTTGTACCTGCTTTGAAAAACACGGTGACAGCGCTCCACTCATCCTGACGCAGATTCATGCTTTCCAGGTTGCTCAGGGTGATGTATAAACCCAGCGGCAAAAACATCGCGATACCCAGCACCATAACTGTCATTATCGTGCCTGCCTTGTGCTTGAACAAAACACCCAGGCTGGAGAAAAAACTATAGCTGTGCCGGCGTATCCATGCCCGGTTCCTGAGGCGCATTCGCCTGATCCATGACTCGGAATTCATGAACTTTCACTCGCCGGAATATCATCGGCAAGCCGGCCATTGGATAATACCAGCACCCTTTTACGCGTCTGGCGGATCAGGTCCAGGTCATGGCTTGCGATCAGAACGGTCGCACCCTGTTGGCTGATCTGCTCAAACAGGGCAAATAATTCACGGGACAGATTTGGATCAAGGTTGCCGGTAGGCTCATCGGCCAGTAATAGCGGCGGTCTGGAGACAATTGCGCGGGCAATACCGACGCGCTGCTGTTCACCACCGGACAGTGTCAGCGGCCACGCGGTTTCTTTATCGAGCAGGCCCACCTTGTCCAGCGCCGCGCGTACGCGTTTACGGATATCCGAATACTTCAAGCCCGCTATCATCAGTGGCAGGGCCACATTGTCCGCCACCGTTTTATCCTTGAGGAGCTTGTGGTCCTGAAAGATCATTCCGGTACTGCGTCTTACGAGCGGTGCCAGTTTGTCCGGGGAGTTACTCAAATTTCGCTCATTGACGATTACCTGACCGCGACTCGCACGTTCAAGCATCATAACCAGGCGTAATAATGTACTTTTACCGGCACCCGAGTGACCGGTCAGAAAGACCATGCTGCCCCGATCAATTTGAAAGCTGACGTCGGCAAGCGCTCGGCTACCGCCTGGATAGGCTTTAGTTACCCGCTCAAATTTAATCATCTATAACAATCTAGTGTCTGTGGTTGCGGCCCTTACTATGCCGCCCCTGCTGCCCACGACCACCGGAATGTCGTTTCTGCCTGTCGCGTTTTGGAGGAGGTGGAATTTTGATTTCCGGCATCAGATCGGCACCGGCAGATTCTGTGTCGATCGAATAGCCAATGTATTCTTCGATTTCCGGCAAATGAAAGGCATAGTCTTCACAGGCAAAGCTGATCGCGTCACCTTTTGCGCCAAGACGGGCCGTGCGTCCAATTCTGTGCACATAATCTGGTGCATCCTGTGGCAAATCGAAATTGAACACATGCGTCACATCAGGGATGTGTAAGCCCCTGGCCGCGACATCGGTTGCCACCAGCACCGGAACCTCTCCGTCGTGAAAGCGTTTCAACAGCTTTTGCCTCTTTTCCTGACGAACCCGGCCGGAAATGACTGCAGCCAAAATTCCGTTGGCGTTGAGGGTGCGTCCGACCCGGTCCGCAGCCGCCCTGGTATTGGTAAACACCATGCTGTGGTGGGCTCCAAGCGCTCTCATCAAACCGATCAGAAGTGATAGCTTTTCATCGTTGGCCGGATAGAAAACTTTCTGTTCAACCAGGTCAGCAGTGACGTTTTCAGTTTCGACCGTCAAAGTCTCCGGGTTGTTCATGTGTTCGTAGGCCAACTCCATCACGCGGTGTGACAATGTCGCGGAAAACAACATCGACTGACGTTTCGCCGGTGGGGGCATTCTCCGTAAAAGATAACGAATATCATCGATAAAACCGAGATCGAACATGCGGTCTGCTTCATCCAGAACAACGACTTCGATATGCTTCAGGTTGTAAACCTTTTGTTTGAAATAATCGATCAGCCTTCCCGGTGTACCTATCAGTACATCCACACCATCAAGCAGGGCCGTGCGTTGCTTGTCATAATCAACGCCACCATAGGCCAAGGCCATGCGAAGCCCGGTTTCTCCACCCAAAGCCAGGGCATCACGATGAATTTGAATGGCAAGTTCGCGTGTCGGAGCGACGATTAAGGAACGTGGGTTCTTCCCGTAGCCTTCCGCTTTCTGCTGTATTAGCTGGTTGAATACCACCAGCAAAAAAGCAGCTGTTTTGCCGGTTCCTGTTTGTGCCTGCCCCGCAACATCATTTCCTTCCAGCGCCAATGGTAAGGTCAGGGCCTGGATGGGAGTGCAGTGTGTGAAATTTGCACTTTCGACACCAGCGAGAATTCTGGAATCCAGCTCAAGACTCGTAAACGGGACATCAGAAAGTGGGTTGGTTGGTTTAATTTCGTTCATTATCGGATCATATTTCCAGGCGGGTTCGTTTATTTATTGCAGATGGACTTGAAATTAACCACAATCACCTTGAAATAGTCAATCAGGTAACTATATTGGTAGTCCTTGATTCCGGTTTTCTGCCCCGCCCCTTTTTTAGAGCGTTCAGATAGCAGCATTCCGAATATGGCATATTAACCGCGCTGACATCCTTAAACCAGCACGGATATAAGGTAAATAATTGGAGAAATACATTGAGCGCAAACATTATTCATGTCACCGATAGTGACTTTGAAGAAAAAGTTCTGAATGCCGACGGCCCTGTACTGATCGATTACTGGGCAGAGTGGTGTGGACCCTGCAAGATGATCGCACCTTTGATCAATGAGCTTGCAGACGAGTATGACGGCAAGTTGACTGTTGCCAAGATGGATATTGACTCAAATCGCCAGACACCGATGACCTACAATATCCGTGGCATCCCGACCATGATGATTTTCAAGGACGGACAGGTTCAGGCAACCAAAGTTGGTGCCGTATCCAAAGGCATGCTGACTTCATTTGTGGATGAAAACATCTGAAATTATCTGACCCGGCCATTCCACACAGTGGCCGGGTTTCAGATTTTTAATTAATTCGCTGGACGCGGAACAGCGAACATGCTAATTTTGCAATATCTGTAGCGGATATCCCGCCCGAACTGAATTCCGATCTCAAATTGAACACGGCATTGTCAAACCTAGTCTGGGTTCATGTGAGAATCGATTCGCGTTTAACCCTGTGGAAAACCGCACAACCCAAATAACAACCATTTCTTATTGATCGAAAATAGTTAATCCATCCCAGGACAGGCGTCCGCCAAATAAAAAAGCACAGAAAATGAACCTAACTGAATTGAAGCAAAAACCCATCGTGGAATTACAGGCACTAGCCATCGAAATGGGACTCGACGGCGTTGCCCGTTCACGCAAACAGGATGTGATTTTTTCCATCTTGAAAGCCCATGCAAAAAATGGCGAAAGCATTTATGGCGAGGGAGTCCTGGAAATCCTGCAGGATGGTTTTGGGTTTCTGCGATCTGCGGATTGTTCCTACCTGGCCGGACCTGACGATATCTACGTCTCACCCAGCCAGATCAGGCGATTTGCCCTGCGTACAGGCGACATGCTGTCGGGCAAGATCCGGCCACCCAAGGAAAGCGAACGCTACTTTGCCTTGTTAAAAGTTGAAGAAATCAACTACGAATCACCTGATGCCGCCAAGAGCAAGATCCTGTTTGAAAACCTGACCGCTGAGTTTCCAACAAGACAAGCGATACTGGAACGAGGCACCGGCAGCACCGAAGACATTACCTCGCGTATCATTGACCTCATATCACCGATAGGTTTCGGTCAAAGGGGACTGGTAGTATCACCGCCGAAAGCCGGTAAAACCATTATGCTGCAAAATATTGCAAGCAGTATCCGGGCCAATCACAGAGACTGCAAAATGATCATTTTGCTGGTCGATGAACGCCCGGAAGAAGTAACTGAAATGAAACGCTCTGTCGATGCAGAAGTTGTTTCCAGCACCTTCGATGAGCCGGCCTCGCGTCACGTACAGGTTGCGGAAATGGTGATAGAACGGGCAAAACGCCTGGTCGAACACAAACATGACGTTGTCATTTTGCTGGATTCAATCACCCGCCTGGCTCGCGCTTACAATACGGTGGCACCATCTTCCGGCAAAGTTTTAACCGGTGGTGTCGATGCCAATGCATTACAGCGGCCGAAACGGTTCTTTGGTGCGGCCAGGAACGTCACTGAAGGCGGTTCATTGACCATTATTGCCACCGCCTTGGTAGAAACAGGCTCCAAGATGGATGAAGTCATCTACGAGGAGTTTAAGGGCACCGGTAACATGGAAGTTCACCTGGCGCGCAGAATTGCGGAAAAACGGGTTTACCCGGCTATCGATATCAATAAGTCCGGTACACGCCGGGAAGAACTGATGATCGATCAGGGCCAGCTGCAAAAAGTCTGGATTCTGCGCAAGCTTCTGCACCCGATGGATGAGATTCAGGCCATTGAATTTATGCTGGATAAATTAAAGGCCACAAAATCCAACAAGGAGTTTTTTAACTTCATGAAGCGCTAAATGAAAGCGCATGGATAATATGCGTCCTGAATAAAAAAACCGGCTTGCATTTGCAAACCGGTTTTTTTGTATCTGTGAACTTAATCTACGTATATTTTCTGCTGCAGATGTCATTCACCACCAAATCGATGCCATCAAACTGACCCCGTCGTTATCAGGTCACAGTAAGTCTTCAACCGCTTTTCTTTCCTCACGCAGCTCGGCATCAGAAGCATCCATACGTTCGCGACTGAATTCATCGATTTCAAGCCCTTGCACGATCTGGTAATCACCATCACGACAAACACATGGGTAAGAATAAATAATACCGGCTTCAATTCCATAGCTGCCATCAGTCGGGACGGCCATGGAAACCCAGTCACCATCCGCTGTTCCCAGTGCCCAGCTACGCATATGGTCGATTGCTGAGGATGCAGCTGATGCGGCACTGGATGCACCACGGGCTTTAATGATCGCAGCACCCCGTTGCTGAACGGTGGGAATAAACACGTCGCGATACCAGGCCTGGTCTACAAGACCTGAAGCATTTTTACCATCGACCTTGGCAAAACTGATATCCGGATACTGCGTCGATGAGTGATTGCCCCAGATCAGCATCTTGCGCACCTGGCTGTGATGAATTCCGGTTTTCGCAGCTAATTGTGCCATTGCACGATTGTGATCCAGACGTGTCATCGCGGTGAAGTTACGCGGATTCAGATCCGGCGCACTGGACTGCGCAATCAACGCATTGGTATTAGCCGGGTTACCTACGACCAACACTTTAATATCACGGCTGGAGTGCGCGTTCATGGCAGCACCCTGTGGTCCGAATATTTTTCCGTTGGCTGTTAACAGGTCAGCGCGTTCCATGCCGGGGCCACGCGGTCTCGCACCAACCAGCAATGCGTAGTCTGTGTCTTTGAATGCAACATTCACATCATCCGTAAACTCGACACCTTGCAGTAACGGGAATGCAGAATCTTTGAGTTCCATCACTACCCCTTCAAGGGCCGACAGGGCCGGGGCGATTTCCAGCAGTTGCAGGATGACAGGCTGGTCTTTTCCAAGCATGTCACCAGCTGCAATCCTGAAACACAATTGATACCCGATTTGACCGGCCGCACCGGTAATTGCCACTCGTACTGGTTGTTTCATTGAACGCTCCTTGTAGGTAATTGCCGGGTGCTGCGAGCACAGTTAACCAAACTTGTCGTCAACACCCCGACTGGTTTGATTTATTGTACATTGAAAATCGTTCTTGAATAGGCCATTCCTCATGTGAGGTAGCCGGGTTTGTGGCAAACATGACTTAAGTCAACCACAAATGGCCTCGCGCTCCTTCAACGGCACACCCTGTTTGAATTTCAGAGTGAATTTATCATGTCAACAAGCCTGAAAATCTCCCATGAATGACCTTAATCAAGTTGCTTTGCAACAGTCACTGGCATACTGATCCGGAGTCTGACTACTACCACCATAGGAGTACCTGGTATGTTAAATAAAAAAGCTGATTTGGCCGGCCCCGGAATCGGGACCTACGAGGAGGTCGCAAAAGCGCTGCCACAAAACTATGACTCTTTGCTCACACCCATGGAGACCATGCATGCACTCTATGGCGTGAAGCAATATATCGAGGAGAATCTGTGCAAAGAACTGGGTCTCTCAATGGTCCAGGTACCTCTGATCGTCGATCGTGAAAGTGGCGTAAACGATATGCTGGACCGTGACGGTTCACGCACGCCCGTTGAATTTCCTTGCGGACTGGGGCTGGAACAACGTCTGAATGCACAGGTCGTACAGGCGGCCACAAAATGGAAACGCATGGCACTCAAAGCCTTCGGCTGTGAGGTTGGAGAAGGCATTTGTACCGATATGAGAGCGGTACGTAAAGATTATTTTCTCGATCATGATCACAGTGCCTATGTTGATCAGTGGGACTGGGAAAAAACCATCAGCGATGACCAGCGCAATCTCGATTATTTAACCCAGACTGTCAGAAGCATCTGGAAAGTCATCAAGGGCGCGGAGCAATATGCACAGGAAATGTTCCCGCAACTCATCGATTCCAGGTTCCCCGGCCTGCCCGATGAACTGACGTTCATCCACGCAGAAGAAATTCTCGAGATGTATCCGGATCTGCCACGCAAACAACGCGAAACCCGGCTGATCCAGGAATACCCGGCGGTCTTTATCTATGGCATCGGCTGGCCCCTGGCCGATGGTTATCCGCATGAGATGCGCGCCGCTGATTACGACGACTGGATAGCTGAAACCCGCTCGAAAGACGGTCGACCCATGCACGGCTTGAATGGGGACATCCTGGTATGGAACCCCGTCACCCAAAGACGTCACGAGCTGACATCAATGGGTGTCAGGGTGACAAAGGAATCGCTACGCACCCAGCTCGAAATGAGCGACCAGCTGGACCTGCTTGATCAGCCATATCACCAGGCAATCCTGAACAACGAGATTCCGCTGAGCATAGGCGGCGGCATCGGGCAATCCCGTGTCTACATGCTGCTACTGAAGAAAGCCCATATCGGTGAGGTGAGTGTCACGGTGTGGCCGGAACAACTCAAGAAGATTTCGGCTGAGAAAAACATACACCTGTTGCAATAAGCCTGGCGGCACCGTTCGAACAACGGGTGTTCATCCAAAAGTACGCGCCGCCTTAATGGGGGCGCGTCATAGTCTGATTTATGCCAGGCGCAAAAAAGCTTCCGTGACCTCCGGCGGGGCCTGGACCAGCTCGATCAATACACCCTCACCACCGATGGGAGACTCCTCGCTGGCTTTCGGATGGATAAAACAGATATCGTAGCCGGATGCCCCCTTGCGGATTCCTCCCGGGGCAAATCGCATACCACGCGCCTTCAACCATGTGACTGCAGCCGGCAGATCGTCAATCCACAAACCGATGTGATTCAGCGGCGGCTTGTTCACCTGTGGTTTCCTGTTCGGGTCAAGAGGCTGCATCAAATCGACCTCCACCCTGAAAGGTCCGGTTCCGGTAACTGCAATATCCTCATCAACATTTTCCGATGCACTACGGTAGGTTCCGGCCAGATCGAGCCCGAGTGTATCCACCCATAAGGTCCGCAGCCGGGTTTTGTCCGGGCCACCCACAGCGATTTGCTGTATTCCCAGGACTTTGAAAGGTCGGTCGCTCATATATTTCTCCCGGACTGGTTTGCCGCTATCACTGTGTCTGCTGTTTCAAAAAAAGCTCAAGCAACTGATTTGCCGCAACCGTCGGTGGCATCCGACCGTCACTGACTGCAGCCTCAAGCAGCGGAATCTGTTCGCATACGCGGGGGTCACTTTGCACTGCTGTCAGGAACCTGTCGCTCACCTCGGACCACATCCAGTCCCGGGCCTGCGCGGCACGGCGTATCTCCAATTCACCACTGGCCTCATGCACACTGCGGTGTTTGAGTACAAGGTCCCAGGTCTCGGCGATACCTTCACCGTCGCGTGCGGAACAGGTTCGTACCTCAACTTTCCAGTTCACTGAACGCGGATGGAGTAAACGCAGGGCATTGCGATAATCTGCAGCGGACCGCCCGGCCAGGGCCTTTAATTCATCGTCCGCTTTGTTGACCAGGATCAGGTCGGCTAACTCCATAATGCCGCGCTTAATTCCCTGTAATTCATCGCCACCGGCGGGTAACTGCAGAAGCACAAACATATCCGTCATATCCGCGACCTTTGTTTCAGATTGACCGACCCCTACCGTTTCGACGATCACCACGTCAAAGCCAGCTGCTTCGCAGAGAATCAAGGCCTCGCGACTGCGACGGGTGACCCCTCCAAGGGTTTTGCCGGCCGGCGAGGGCCGGATATAAGCCTCGGGGCGACGGGACAGCAACTCCATCCTGGTCTTGTCACCCAGAATGGAACCACCACTAATGGCCGAAGAAGGGTCAACGGTGAGTACGGCTACCCGATGACCCGCATCGATAACATGATTTCCGAGTGCCTCAACAAAGGTAGACTTTCCCACACCGGGCACACCCGAGATACCCAACCGAATGGCTTGACCAGAATAGGGCATTACTTTCTCAAGCAGATCGCTGGCGACAGATCGATGATCCGGTCGGGTGGACTCAATCAAGGTGATGGCTTGCGCCAGGGCGCGCCGGTCTCCTTTGAGCACGGCCTTTGCCAGTGCCCCGCTGTCTGGCTTCAGTTTCGTTCCGGATTTCGGCATCACCGCTATTTTTGCTCAAACTCCATGATGATTTCATCAACGGCGAGGTTAGCGCCCGGCTCATGGTGAATCCGGGCCACAACGCCATCAAAATCGGCAAGCAGGGTATTCTCCATTTTCATCGCCTCCAGTACTGCCAATTCCTGACCCGCGTTGATTACATCGCCTTCTTTCACTGCCAACGACACCAAAAGACCCGGCATAGGCGAAAGCAGGAAATTCGACAGGTCCGGTGGTGGCTTGTCCGGCATATACTTGAGAAACTCGGCAGTTTTCGGCGTGACAATTCGAACGTCGACCTGGGAACCGTCATGCAATAGACGGTAGGTCTGATTCTCACGCAATACCTGGATGAAAACCTGGCGGCCATCGATGGTACCACTGAAGATGGGCTGCCCAAACTCCCATTTGCTGCGCACAACATGGGTATGATTCTTATATTTCACATCATAGCCGCCCTCAACAGGAAAAACGGAGACCGGATGTTGCTCGTTGTTCATGACAACGATCCAGTCATTGGGCACATGGCGTTCATGACCATCCAATTGACCCTTGATTTGAGCTGCGCGATCGCGATAACGACGCATCATGGAGGCGGCAACGGAGATGAAAATGCTGGGGTCACGGTGAGACAAGTCGGTCGGCTGGAAACCATCCGGATACTCTTCACCAATCATATTGGTATTCATTTTCCCGGCCACGAAACGCGGATTAACCATGAGTGCCGACAGGAAGCTGATATTGTGGGCAACACCACGTATCAGGAAACGATCCAGCGCCTCACGCATGCGGGTGGTCGCCTCTTCGCGATCGGAGCCATGCGTAATGAGTTTGGCGATCATCGGGTCGTAAAACATGGAGATTTCCCCACCTTCATAGACACCGGTGTCCACACGTATATTTTCATCATTCCCAGGTGGCCGGTAATACACCAGGCGGCCGGTGGAAGGCAGAAAATTGCGCGAGGGATCCTCCGCGTAAACACGGGACTCAATCGCCCATCCGTTGATTGATACATCCGACTGGTCTAAAGGCAGCTTTTCGCCATCAGCCACCCGGATCATCAACTCCACCAGGTCGACACCGGTGATCATCTCGGTAACCGGGTGTTCCACTTGCAGGCGGGTGTTCATTTCCAGAAAGTAGAAATTCCGCTGACCATCAACAATAAACTCCACCGTACCGGCAGATTGATACTGCACTGCCCTGGCCAGGGCAACAGCCTGCTCACCCATGTGTTTACGTGTTGTTTCATCCAGAAACGGCGAAGGTGCCTCTTCAATGACTTTTTGATGACGACGCTGCAGCGAACACTCCCGTTCATTCAGGTATACGATGTTGTCATGGCTGTCGGCAATGATCTGAATTTCTATATGGCGTGGTTCCTCGATAAACTTTTCCGCGAACATACGGTCATCGCCAAAGCTCGAACGTGATTCGTTGGAAGCCCGCTCGAATCCATCGCGGCATTCTGCATCGTTGCGCGCAATACGCATGCCCTTGCCGCCGCCACCTGCGGTGGCCTTCAGCATCACCGGGTAGCCTATCTTATTGGCAATCTCCACGGCATGATCGGCATCACGCAACACATCGGAATAGCCGGGTATGGTATTGACACCGGCTTCATCAGCCAGCTTCTTGGACGTGATCTTGTCACCCATAGCCTCAATCGCGTGAGTCTTCGGGCCGATAAAGGTGATACCCGCATTGGCCAGCATCTCACAGAACCCGGAGTTCTCGGACAGAAAGCCGTAACCCGGATGTACTGCCTGGGCGCCTGTATCCAGGCAGGCCTGCACTATTTTCTCTTTTACCAGGTAGCTTTGTGCCGAGGGCGACGGCCCGATGTTGATCGCTTCATCGGCCATTTGTACGTGCAAGGCATTGCGATCGGCATCGGAATAAACAGCAACGGTCTTAATACCCATTTTCTTCGCAGAGCTGATGACCCGGCATGCGATCTCACCGCGATTTGCGATCAGGATTTTATCAAACACGTGCAAACCCTCCAGTTTGTTGTCTTTTCCTATTAGAGCGGGATGTTGTCATGCTTACGCCAAGGGTTGTCCAGTTGCTTATCCCGTAACATGGCAAATGAACGGCAAACGCGTTTTCGGGTTGCATGGGGCGTGATGACATCATCGACATAACCACGGCTTCCGGCAATAAATGGATTGGCAAACTTCAAACGGTACTGCTCGGTTCGCTCAGCGATTTTTTGCTTATCACCGAGGTCACTTCTAAAAATAATTTCTACCGCTCCCTTGGGACCCATTACCGCTATTTCCGCGCTGGGCCAGGCCAGGTTGACGTCTCCACGCAAATGTTTGGAGCTCATCACATCATAGGCGCCACCGTAGGCTTTACGGGTAATGACCGTGACCTTGGGAACCGTGGCTTCAGCGTAGGCAAACAGGAGCTTGGCTCCATGTTTAATGATTCCGCCATACTCCTGTGCAGTGCCCGGCATAAAGCCCGGTACATCGACGAAAGTAAGGATAGGAATATTGAATGCATCACAGAAACGCACGAAACGCCCTGCCTTGATGGACGATTTGATATCCAGGCATCCGGCCAGCACCAGTGGCTGGTTCGCCACCACGCCCACCGTATACCCGTCCATGCGAACAAAACCAATGACAATGTTTTGTGCGTGGTCAGGCTGCAACTCCCAAAACTCATTGTCATCGGCGACTTTGTAGATCAGCTCCTTCATATCGTAAGGCACGTTGGGATTGTCAGGAACCAGGGTATCGAGTGATTTCTCCATCCTGTCAGCCCGGTCGGGTGTCGGGCGGAATGGAGGAAGTTCGCGATTATTGGCCGGTAAATAGTTGATGAAGCGGCGCACCATCATCAATGTTTCCACATCATTTTCATAGGCGCGATCGCATACCCCGGAAACCGTGGAATGGGTCAAAGCACCACCCAGTTGTTCCGCTGTTACTTCCTCATGGGTAACTGTTTTGACTACATCCGGACCGGTAACAAACATATAGGAACTGTCTTTCACCATGAAAATAAAATCAGTCATTGCCGGAGAATACACTGCACCGCCCGCGCATGGACCCATGATGACGGAGATCTGTGGCACCACGCCGGAGGCCAGTACATTGAGCTGGAAGACATCGGCATAACCACCCAATGAAGCCACACCTTCCTGGATACGGGCACCGCCCGAGTCATTAAGACCAATAATGGGCGCACCCACTTTCATGGCCTGCTTCATCACCTTGCAGATTTTTTCTGCATGCGCTTCCGAGAGCGAACCGCCGAAGACAGTAAAATCCTGACTGAACACAAAGACAACCCGGCCATTTACCGTGCCGTAACCCGTCACCACACCATCACCGGGAATTTTCTGGTCTGCCATGCCAAAGTCTGTACAACGGTGCTCGACAAAAGCATCCCACTCTTCGAAACTGCCTTCGTCGAGAAGCAGGTCAATCCGTTCCCGTGCGGTAAGTTTGCCACGGCCATGCTGAACATCAATACGGCGCTGCCCGCCGCCAAGCAGGGAAGCCTTACGTTTCTCTTCCAGTTGCTCAATAATCTGTTTCATATGTAAATCCCTGTTGTGACGCGTGTTTTAGCAACACGTACCCGATCTTCTGACTCGAAATATAACCTAACCCTGACGCTGCGCCTGAATGATCCCGAGAACCTCATGTGCGGCATGCAGAATATTGGTGCCCGGCCCGAATATGGCTGCCACGCCAGCAGCCTTCATTTCCTGATAGTCCTGTGGCGGGATGACACCACCACAGATAACAATAATGTCTTCTGCATTCGCCTGCTTCAATCCCTCAATAACCTGCGGTACCAGCGTCTTGTGGCCCGCCGCCTGGGACGATATGCCGATAACATGGACATCATTCTCAATGGCCTCGCGCACCGCCTCATCAGGTGTTTGAAACAAGGGTCCTATATCAACATCGAAGCCAATATCAGCAAAAGCAGTGGCGATTACCTTGGCACCGCGGTCATGACCATCCTGACCCAGTTTGCAAACCAGCATACGTGGCCGGCGCCCCTCGCTTTTTGCGAAATCAGTGACCTCATCCTGGATAGAAGAAAAATCCATATCACCCTCATATGCAGAGCCAAACACCCCGGAAATAGAACGTGTCGTTGCGCGGTGGCGGCCATAGACCTTTTCCAGCGCATCGGAAATCTCGCCGACCGTAGCACGGGCCCGTGCGGCATCGATTGCCAATGCCAATAAATTTCCGGTCTCATTTTCAGCGGCATTGGTAAGCGCATCAAGGGCCTGGTTGCAGACCACTGCATCCCGGCTTTCACGTACCTGGTTGATACGATGAATCTGAGCCTCGCGAACGGCCGTGTTATCGATATCCAGAATATCGATGGGTGGCTCTTCTGCCAATTGATACTTGTTAACACCAACGATAATATCTTCGCCACGGTCGACGCGTGCCTGGCGAAGCGCCGAAGCCTCCTCGATTCGCATCTTGGGCATACCGGACTCGACCGCCCTGGTCATACCACCCATTTCCTCAACTTCCTCGATCAACTGCGTCGCCGCGGTGACCAGTTCATTTGTCAGGCTCTCCACGTAATAAGAACCCGCCAGCGGGTCTACAACCCTGGTGATTCCGGTCTCTTCCCGCAAAACCAATTGTGTATTTCTGGCAATTCGGGCCGAAAATTCAGTGGGCAACGCAAGCGCTTCATCAAAGGAGTTCGTATGAAGCGACTGGGTACCTCCCAGGGTTGCTGCCATGGCCTCGATGGTAGTGCGCATAATGTTGTTATGCGGATCATTGGCCGTGAGACTGACACCGGAAGTTTGACAATGGGTTCGCAGCATCAACGAACGAGCGTCCTTCGGGGCGAATTTATCCATCATGAGCGAAGACCAAAGCAGACGGGCCGCCCGCAACTTGGCCACTTCCATGAAGAAATTCATGCCAATGCCAAAAAAGAAAGACAAGCGCGGAGCAAAATCATCCACGTCAAGACCACTGGCAATTGCGGCCCGGACATACTCAATTCCATCTGCAATGGTGTATGCCAGTTCCTGGGCACAGGTAGCCCCCGCCTCCTGCATGTGGTAGCCGGAAATAGAAATAGAATTGAATCTTGGCATGTTGCTGGAAGCATACGCAATGATGTCGGAAACAATACGCATGGATGGCGCCGGCGGGTAAATATAGGTATTGCGAACCATGAACTCTTTCAGGATATCGTTCTGCAATGTCCCGGATAACTTCTCCAACGACACGCCCTGCTCCGACGCGGCGACGACGTACATTGCCATAACCGGCAAAACCGCGCCATTCATGGTCATTGAGACCGACATCCTGTCCAGCGGAATGCCGTCGAACAGAATTTTCATATCTTCGACGCTGTCGATGGCCACACCTGCCTTGCCTACGTCACCCACTACGCGGGGGTGATCGGAGTCGTAACCGCGATGGGTTGCAAGATCGAAGGCCACCGAAAGACCGGTTTGTCCGGACTCCAGGTTCTTGCGGTAGAAAGCGTTGGATTTTTCAGCCGTCGAGAAACCCGCATACTGACGCAAGGTCCAGGGCCGGCCCGCGTACATGGTCGCTTTTGGTCCACGAACAAATGGTGCCATTCCGGGCAGTGAATCCAGATGTTCAAGGTCCTTGATATCTTCGGCGGTATACAAGGGTTTTACTGAGATACCCTCGGGGGTCTCCCACGTCAACGCCTCTACGGGTTTGCCCTTGCACTCTTTGACAGCCAGTTCGCGCCAGTCATCAAGCGTTCTTTTCGAAAATTTGCTCATCCTTACTTTACCCAATTGTTACCAATGAGAGAGCCGTACCCATACTCATCAACCCTGCAAATTATTTAAACCGGGCACGACGCAGCGTATTGTCACCTTGACAGGGCCAGAACGCAATTGAGCGAAAGTAGGGGGTATTAAAAAATGGACTTTTCAAAGACTTTGAGCTTTTACGTGCGTCTGGTCGGTCAGACTCCAGGCCTTTGGTGATGCACGGAACAGTTTCCTGGTGCTGCGCCAAACGCCTCGAAACAGGTCCGAGTTGCGGTAGGTGTTTAAATCTTCCTCACCCTGCCAATGGGAATATGTAAAGAAAACACAGGGGTCAGCCTCACCTTGTAACAACTGAAGATGTGTACAGCCGGGAAACGCGCTGATCTTTTCCCGGCTTGCAGCAAATAGTTTCAAAAAGTCAGGAACCCGCTCCTCTTCAAACTCCATCTGGACAATTCTAATTATCATCTGAACCTATCCATTAGCACCTGCCCTGGATTAAACGGCAAGTTTTCACTCACCTTGCACAAGGTCCACGGTACTGTTGATGGTAGGACAGTTTATCGCCGACATGTAATTGACTTTATGACCGGTAGCGCGCTGGGTCTTTTTAATGATTCCGGCGAGGTTGGGTCGCTTCCCTTCGGGCTCTGTTCCAAAACCAATACCACCACCAAACTCAATGATCGCTTCGACGCCATTACCAAAAGCCGTTTGAAGGTTGGAAAACCACATCACCGGATGAAACAACTGGAAGAACAGACGTGCCCTGATTCCAACCGGATCCGATTCGTGAAAACCACCGGTAAAATTGGATAATACCTGTACATCGGACAGTTCGAACTCGGCGGTTTCCAATACCGTACGGTAATGTCGAGCGGCCTCGACCATGTAATAGGTGTGAAAAGCACCTTCCGTCTTTAAACGCACGGGGTTCTTACGCTCAAACTGTTCCTGAACCTGCTGCTCAACCAGGGCCAGGTCTTCAGCCCGGCCACCGATAACGGTCTGATCAGGCAGGTTGCAACCGGCTATTGCACAATGAAACCGTTCCGCGATGGGTCGAACCAGGTCGATCGCCATGGGAAAAGCACTCATCTCGCCTTCCCCATACGTGCCCATTAGTTCCCCGCGTTTCTGTACCAGCTTAAGTGCATTTTCAAAACTGAGCGCATTAGCGGCAACCAGTGCAGAGTACTCTCCAAGACTGTGTCCGGCAGCCATTGACGGTTTCAGACGGTCATCGGTCAGGTCCTTGAACACTTCCAGGCACGCAATGGAGTGGGTGAGTAGCGCCGGCTGTGTATAACGGGTCAGATTGAGTTGTTCCTGCGGATCCTCAAAGGAGATTTCAGCAACATCGTAACCCAGGACTTCGCTGGCCTGCCCGTAGACTTTCCTGGCAGTCTCATAATCCTTAAATAGGTCACTACCCATACTCTTATACTGTGAACCCTGACCGGGAAAGACAAATAAAATGTTTTGTTCGTTCGTGAGCACTGCTTTTGTACCTGGAATGTTAAGGGGCTAGGAAGAATAGCCAGCAAAACCCGTGAAAGCAAGTATCGGCACCACGCTTTTCAGACTTGCCAGATCGCGGGAGCCGACTATAATGTTCAATTACTCTTCACCGATGTTTATCTTGCTGTTTTTTCATTAAAAACATTGCTTAAAACGGCCAAAGCGTGTACCTTTCGCGCGCTTAGCTAACTGGAACCAACCGTGATAGATAACCTCAGAAATATCGCCATCATCGCCCATGTTGATCATGGCAAGACCACACTTGTCGACCAGTTGCTACAGCAATCCGGAATGATGGGCGAGCACGCCGCCACACTTGACCGTGCCATGGACTCCAATGAACTGGAAAAGGAACGCGGAATTACCATCCTGTCAAAAAACACGGCGATCACCTGGGCCAGGGGCGAAGAAAAATACCGGATCAACATCGTCGATACACCGGGGCATGCAGACTTCGGGGGTGAAGTCGAACGAATCCTCAGTATGGTAGATTCCGTATTGTTGCTGGTAGACGCGGTCGATGGTCCAATGCCGCAAACCAGGTTTGTCACCCAGAAGGCTTTCGAGATGGGGTTCCGACCCATCGTAGTGATCAACAAGGTTGACCGCGATGGTGCGCGCCCTCACTGGGTGCTGGATCAGACTTTTGAGTTGTTTGACAAGCTGGGTGCCAGTAATGAGCAACTGGACTTTCCTGTTGTCTACGCCTCGGCCCTGCAGGGCTATGCCGGACTCGAGGACGACGTCCGCGATGGTGATATGACTCCGCTATTTGAAACCATTTTAAATGAAGTTAATCCACCGAAAGTGGATCTGGATGGCCCTTTCCAGATGCGTGTCACCACGCTTGATTACAATACCTATGTCGGCGTAATCGGAATTGGCCGGGTACAACGTGGTAGCGTCAAACCCAACCAGAGGATAACTGCCATTGACCGTTACGGTGAGCAGCGTAATGCGCGTATCCTGCAGGTACTGGGTTTTCGTGGACTTAAGCGTGTAGAAGTCGAAGAAGCCAATGCCGGTGATATCATCGCCGTCACCGGCGTGGAAAACCTGAATATCTCGGACACCCTGTGTGACCGGGAAACAGTTGAAGCATTACCAGCACTGACCGTGGATGAACCCACGATCAGCATGACCTTCCGGGTTAATAATTCTCCGTTTTCAGGTCGTGAGGGCAAGTACCTGACCAGCCGGCAACTGCGCGAACGGCTATTGCGCGAAGCCAGTCATAACGTGGCTTTACGGATCGAAGAAACTACTGATGCAGAAAGGTTCCGCGTATCCGGGCGTGGGGAGTTACACCTTTCCATCCTGATTGAAACCATGCGGCGGGAAGGTTATGAAATGGCCATCTCGAGGCCGGAAGTCATCCTTCGAACGGTCGATGGCGAAACACTGGAACCCTATGAGTCGCTGGTTGTCGACCTCGAAGCCGATTACCAGGGTGCAGTGATGGAAAGGCTTGGGAACCGGCGCGGTGTGCTGCAGGATATGCAACCGGACGGCAAAGGCCGAATACGCATGGATTACATCATTCCGGCGCGTGGTCTGATCGGGTTCCAGTCAGAGTTCAGAACCGTAACTGCCGGTACGGGACTGTTATTTCATACCTTTGAAAACTACGGTCCCTACAACCCTGCACCGATTTCAACCCGCAACAACGGCGTCCTGATTTCCAATAGCACCGGCAAAGCCGTGGCCTATGCCTTATTCAACCTCCAGGATCGCGGCCGTATGATCATTAAAGACGGTGTTGATGTTTATGAAGGACAGCTTATTGGAATTCATAACAGGGGTAACGACCTCACGGTCAATCCATTGAAAGCGAAGCAGTTAACCAACATACGTACGGTCATCAAGGACGACAACGTCTTACTGTCTGCACCCAATATCATGTCGCTGGAGCAGTCTTTGGAATTTATCCAGGACGATGAATTGGTCGAGGTCACGCCCGAATCCATACGTATTCGAAAGTTGCACCTGAAGGAACATGAACGCAAGGCGGCGGGGCGCGCCAGTAAAAAACAGGAATCCTGATAAGGCCGGGCCTCATTCGCAGAAAGGGGTTACTATTGTGGATCCTGGCCCAGCAGATTTCTCAAGCGCCTGATGTTGCGTTTCTTGAAATCAGATTTTAGTACAATTTCAAACCGTTCCGGAACAGCAGCATCCAGCTTGATATCCAGTTCGACGATCTTGCCATGCCGGGATACCAACAATGTCGTTTCCTCGCCAGGACTAAAACTGGTCATTAAATTGACCAGGTTGTTTTTGGCCAGTCTTTCACCACCGATGGCCAGAATCTCGTCGCCGGGCATCAGTCCCGCAACAGAACCGCCACTGCCATCGAACACTGAATTTACGACATATTCCTGTATCCCCTCTTCCCACAGCACACCGAGGTCGCTCTGTAATGGTCCTTCAACTTGTTCTTCCATGGCCGGGTCCGGACCCCGGTTGAGCTTAAGACCGTACCAGTCAAGCGCGGCATCGACGTCAGGATCGATGGTTGTGTTCAATAATGAACGAAGCAACACACCGGCCCCGGCTCCGCCGACATCCGTGACAACTTTCTCAAATTCTTCACTGCTATAGGGCTCGTTAGAATACAGGCGATACATTTCCCTCATGACCCCGTCCAGGTCGTGACGTTCTTTACTCGTCTTCCTGAGATAGGTATCCAGCACGAATCCTATGACAGCCCCTTTTGTGTAATAACTAATGGTGCTGTTGAGAGAATTGGAATTGGGTTTGTACTGGCGTATCCATGTATCCAAAGAAGCCTCTGTGACCGGGCGCAGTAACCTGCCCGGTGTGGTTTCAAGGCGGTAGATATTTCCGGCAAGCAACTCCATATATTCCTTGGGTGTGATCAAGCCGGCACGCGACATGATCAAATTGTCGTAGTAGCTCGTCAGCCCTTCAGCAAGCCATAACTGTCTTGTGTATTGTTCATTTTGATAATCATAATGCTGAAGCTCAACCGGACGCATGCGTCGCACATTCCAAACGTGAAAAAATTCATGCGCAACGACCCCCAGCCATTTAATATAATCGTCCCGGTCACGCATCTGCCGGCGGCCGGTCATGATCACGGTGCTGTGGTCATGTTCAAGCCCCCCGTTGGCTTCAGCAATAAAATTTAAAAACCAATAGGTCCTGTTGAGCGGGTTGCTACCCCAGAATGACTGGGTCTCAGCAACAATTTTTTCCACGTCCCGGGCTGCTTTCTTACCGTCCCAGAATCGATTCTCTCCCACATTCAGCAGCACATAATCCTGGGCATCATGTGTGAAACGATAGCTGGGGGCCTGCGCCACAGCTATTGGGTTGTCGACCAACTCGTCATAATTGTCCGCTCGAAAGCCACCACCTTTCGGATTGGGTGGCAAGGCGGTAAATGGCTCACCCCTGGCTGGATCGCTCGTAATGTCTACCCGCTGGGGCAAGTCACTGGTTTGCGCGGTGTACAGGAAAACGGAGGCGCCATTGATTAGAGAGAAAGCCTGACTCGCCCAACTGTCCCTTACGCTGAGGTTGGGCGTGAACACCTCGTAGTTTACAACCAGGGTACTCGCCTGGCTTGTCTGGACCTGCCAGCGGTCTTTGCTGATTTTTTCCAACAACAACGCGGTACCATCTGCAGAAGTTGCAGCAATTCGATTGACATTGGCAGCATAGTCCCGAATCAGGTAGGAACCGGGTGTCCAGTTAGGCATGAGCAACTCTGTCACCGGTGCGTCGACCGGAAATTCGGAGCGTACCAGGATGAGTTGTTCCCTGTCCTTCGGAAAACTTATCATATGGCGGACTTCAGCTGCCGCCATTGCCGCTTGCGGTAACAAGCAAGAAACCGCCAAAAAAATAAAAACCCTGGAGCACCCCGGCACACGAAACCAGTCCAGGGTTGTGGCAATCAAAAAACGCAAATTAATCCAACTTGTCAAACTTGCTAACGATCAGCATCGACAGTTCCAGGGCCTGCTCATAGTTCAGACGCGGATCTACGATTGATTTATATGCCCTTTTCAGGTCGACTTCATTCAGGTTTCTGGCACCACCGGTGCATTCCGTTACGTCCTCGCCGGTCAACTCCAGGTGGACGCCGCCGAGGTGAGAGCCGTGCTGGTGATGAAGCTCGATGGCCGTTTCCGTCTCACTCATGATATTCCGGAATCGCCGGGTCTTGATACCTGATGAGGTCGTTTCGGTATTGCCATGCATGGGGTCACATACCCACAAAACCGGTGATTCAGTATCCTGTGCCGCCTTGATCAATGGCGGTAATTTAGTTTCAATTTCGGATGCACCCATCCTGTGGATCAGTACCATACGTCCCGCTTCAGCATCAGGATTGAGTATTTCCAGTAACTGTTGCAGTTGCTTTGCATCTGCACCCGGACCCAACTTGATACCAATCGGATTACGGATACCTCTGAAATACTCTACATGTGCGCCATCGACATCGGCCGTTCGCATACCAATCCAGGGGAAGTGTGTGGTCAGGTCAAACCAGCCCTCCTGACGCGGAACTTCACGGGTCAGCGCCTGCTCGTAATGTAGATGCAGCGCCTCGTGTGAAGTATAGAAATCTACACGCTTGAGCGCTCCGGCACGACGGCCTGAAATGGTCTCCATGAAATTGACTGCACGACCCAGACTGTCGGCCAGTCGCTGGAACTCTTCGGCCAGTGGTGAGTGCTTTACCCAACTCAGGTTCCAGTACTCGGGATGATGTAAATCGGCAAAGCCGCCGTCAACCAGTGCACGTACAAAATTCATCGTCATCGACGACATCGCATGACCATGGATCAGACGCCGCGGGTCCGGCCGTCTTGCTTCAGGTGTAAATTCGACCGAATTCACCAGGTCGCCGCGATAGCTTGGCAGCGTCACGCCATCACGTGTTTCAACATCCGATGAACGGGGTTTTGCATATTGTCCTGCAAAACGGCCAACCCTGATAACCGGTTTTTGCAGACCATGTGTCAGCGCCAAACTCATCTGCAGGAGTACTTTCAGGCGGTTGGTGATAACGTCCGAATTACACTCTGCAAAGCTTTCGGCACAGTCGCCACCCTGCAAAAAGAACCGGTCTCCTGCCTGTGCCTGGGCGATCTGCTCTTTCAGGGACAAAATTTCCCATGAAGTAACCAACGGAGGCAGACTCGATAGCTCATCCAGCGTCGTTTGCAGTTCCGCCTGATCGGGATAACTGGCCTGCTGTTTAGCCTCCCGTGATTGCCAGGAGGTTGTCTTCCAGTCATTTTTCACCGACGCGTTAGCGAGGTTCTCTGCTTTCTGATTCATAGCTCTACTTCCATTCATTCTCTTATTGTTGATCCGTATATTTTAATCAGGCCTTAGCGCCTGGCCGGACGGTACATCACCCATAAAGTCATCAGACCAAGTCCGACGTACCAGATCAGGGTCCACTTTGGCATGCTCAAACCCAAAAACGACCATATCACCTCGGCACAGCTTCCGGATCCTCTAAGGACGGTCGAAAGAACCTCCATCAACGGAAAGTTGTCCAACATGTAATTCAGGCCGGGACCACATTCCGGAACCTGGTCCGGGGGCAAGCTCTGCAACCAGATATGCCGCCCGGCTATTAAAGCACCGATAACCCCACAGGTTACGGTCAGCCAGGCATATATCTGTTGCCCCGTGCGTCCCGGATTGTGGATGGCTGCCACTAGTGCGATGGCTCCCATGCAGACAAAAACAACCCTTTGAAAAATACAAAGAGGACAGGGATCAAGGTAGTCAACATATTGATTGTACAGTGCGAACCCAAGCAGCGATGCACAGCAAACAACAACAAACGAATTCCATAATCTGGGCGTAATTTTGTTCAACATTCCTATTCCAGGTATTTACCGCATACACGGCAGTGTAATCAATTTCACTGCTATAATTTATAGCAAATTCTTTCAGGGTTGTGACTGTACAGTAATGGAAACAAAAAATGCACAATTAAAGACAAAATCCGGGCCTCAAGAAGTGTACATTTGACCGGAAATGGCAACCAATGTGATTGGCTATGACAACCTCCACTCCTGAATTGCGCGATATGCAGATTCCGCTAATCAGAAAACCATCAATTTCACACATGGAAGAGCTGCCAACCCACCCATGATGAACAACGACTGGAAAACATGAGCACTATGAACCTTCGACTGCATCACCTGTACGCCGATCTGAAAAACAGCATGTTGCAGCTACGGCAACAGTCTGATCCCGTCAGAAACTCGCGGAAAATTGTCGACCAAGCCTTGCTGGATGGGAACGCACACTATGGCATCAATACCGGTTTTGGTGTTTTGGCGAACAAACGCATATCCAGTGATGACCTGGCCATATTGCAGAAAAATATCCTTTTGAGCCATGCCTGTGGAATGGGTGACCCGGTACCGCCCGATATCACCCGCTTGATGCTTCAACTCAAAATTCACTCGCTAAGCCTGGGTTATTCCGGTGTTTCCGAACAAACATTCAAGCAACTCCTCGACCTGGAAGAGCAGGGAATTTTGCCATGGATACCCAGTCGCGGCAGTGTAGGAGCATCGGGCGATCTCGCACCACTGGCACACATGTGTCTGCCGCTAATTGGTCGGGGCGAGGTCTGGAACGATACCCTCTCTGACAGAATTCCAGCAGCAGCTGTATTGGAATCAAAGGGTATTCAACCCATCGGCCTGCAGGCAAAAGATGGTCTTGCACTGATCAATGGTACCCAAATGATGGCGGCCTACGGCGCTTTTGTACTTGAGCGCACGCTGGGTTTGCAGCGCGAGGCCGACCTGTTGGCCGCTATGAGCCTTGAAGCGCTACAAGGCAGTGCAGTACCTTTTGATGAGCGAATTCATGCCATCAGACCCCACCAGGGCCAACAGGATGTGGCGTCCAATATCAGAACATTGCTCGAAGGTAGTGGAATTCTTGCCTCTCACCGGGATTGCGGCAAGGTTCAGGATCCCTATAGCCTTCGTTGCGTCCCACAGGTACATGGTGCCAGCAGGGATGCCTTGTCCTATGCCCGCCAATGCATTGAAACTGAGATCAATTCGGTCACTGATAATCCACTGGTTTTCGATGAGGGCGACATCCTGTCAGGTGGAAATTTCCATGGTCAACCACTGGCACTGGCGATGGACTTTGCTGCCATTGCACTGGCCGAACTGGGCAGCATTTCAGAGCGACGGACTTATCTGTTACTGGAAGGTCACGATGGCCTGCCCAAATTGCTAATGAAGGATACCGGTGTCAATTCGGGGTTCATGATTCCACAATATACGGCAGCGGCGCTGGTTTCCGAAAACAAGATTCTTTGTCACCCTGCCAGCGTGGACTCGATCCCCACAAGCCTTGGACAGGAGGATCATGTGAGCATGGGGTCAATATCTGCTTTTAAACTTCTCTCTGTACTAAGAAATGTTGAATGTATACTGGCGGTCGAATTGCTGACATCCGCACAGGCACTGGACTTTCGTAGTGAGTTCTCACCCGGTCACGGCGTCGCGCTCGCCCACCAGTGTTTGCGCAGGGAAATCCAGCACGCGGATCAGGATTATGAAGTTAGGAATGATCTTGATCAGTGCGCTTCAATATTGCGCAGTGGCGCATTGTTGAGAGTGGTTGAAAACGAATTGGGTCCTCTGAACTAGTGTCATGTCAAGCCTATAGTGTGGGGTTGACATGGCACTAGTGACCGTCTTACGCAATATTGGCCAGCTTGCCACCTGCTCTGCCGATGCAGCGCAACAGGATGCCGGGCTGATAGACACCGCGGCGCTGGTGATTGAAGATGAGCGGATTGCCTGGGCGGGCAGCGAACTGCAGTTGCCCGAATCATATACCCACCATGAATCGATTGATTGCGGTCAGCGGCTGGTTATTCCCGGACTGATAGATTGCCACACCCACCTGTGTTTTGGAGGTTGGCGCGGTGATGAGTTCGAGATGCGTTTGCAGGGTCACAGCTATCAGGATATCGCTGCCGCCGGAGGGGGTATAAGGAGTACCGTCGCAGCTACGCGGGCAGACTCTGCAGAACAACTGCTAAAGAAGGCATTGTGCTCACTGGAGGGCATCCTCGATCTGGGCGTCACGACTCTTGAATGCAAATCAGGTTATGGCTTGGAGAAGGCTGCCGAGCTGAAACAATTGCAGGTGTATCGTCAACTGAATGACCTGCAATCAGTGGAGCTCATACCCACCTTTCTGGGTGCGCACATGGTACCGGATGAATATCAGCAAGACCGTGAAGCCTATGTCCGATTACTCTGCGAGGATTTAATACCGGTTATTGGTGACCAAAAGCTCGCGCTTTTTTGCGATGTGTTCGTGGAAGAAGGCGCATTCAGCATAACGGAAGCACGCAAAATACTTAACACCGCCAAAGCGTCAGGACTGGGTTTAAAGGTACATGCCGATCAACTCACAAGTGGTGGTGGTGCGCAACTGGCGGCCGGGCTGGGCGCCGTATCCGCTGAACACCTGGAATATGCTGACCCCGACGGAATTGCAGCACTGGCACAAGCCGGTACGGTCGCGGTAAGTCTGCCGCTGGCCTCTCTTTATCTGGGTGAACGCTATATACCGGCCCGGGAAATGCTGGATGCCGGTGTACGGGTCGCGGTCGCGACGGACTTCAACCCGGGCTCTGCCCCTAGTTATCACCTGCCACTGGCCATGACCCTGGCCTGTTTGAATCAAAGGATGACACCCCAGGAGGTTCTCATGGGTGTGACCACGGTGGCGGCCCGGGCCATTTCAGCCGAGCGGCGTATTGGTTCACTGCTACCGGGGTTTGACGCAGATATCACAATTATTGACGCGCCATCTGTTAATCACTGGCTATACCACTTTCGGGCCAATGCCTGTTGTGGAGTGATCAAGTCAGGCAGTTGGGTGAAGAAATTCTGCTAGCCCTCATATTTCACCAGTCATCAATTTGTCTTAAATCCCGCTATCTCATTACTATTAATTCGAAATGATTTACATTTAATTGATCTGGGTTATGTATCTCGCACATGAAGATGCTTTACAATATACCTGTTAATGCGAATCACTCTCATTTACGTTTTTTAAGGACAGACATGACACTTGCAGATCTTGCTCCAGGCGATACCGCCAAACTTGAAAAAATCGACACCCGGGACCCTGGCGTCATTAAGTTAATGATATTGGGTATGGTAGAAGACATCACCGTCCGGATGGAAAATATTGCAATTGGCGGGGACCCCCTGGAGGTCGGATTCTTTGGAAGTTCTGTTTCCCTGCGTAAGGAACAAGCCCGTCATTTCAAGGTTACCCGGATAACTCCTACGCCTTCAACTTGATGTCCATGAACCAAGCGACTGAACCCTCGATCATCACATTGAAGGAAATGCCGTGACAGAAAAAACTGAGGTCAAGATACCTTTAAGTGGTATTGGCATCAGGCACAAGGCAAGGGCTTCCATAGCGCTCATCGGTAATCCGAATGCGGGTAAAAGCACTCTCTTCAACCGTTTGACAGGTCTTCGTCAAACGACCGGAAACTTTCCGGGGGTAACGGTTGAGAAACACCAGGGTACCGTGGAACTGACTCGCAGTGCCTTCAACCTGATCGATCTACCCGGTATTTACAGTCTGGATGGCACTTCCACCGACGAACGCATCGCAGTTGATGTAACACTCGGGCGTGTACCCGGCACCGAACGTCCATCCGGATTGCTCGTGGTGATTGATGCTACCCATATTTATCAGGGTCTTTATCTGCTTGAGCAATTACTGGAATTACAACTCCCCACGATGATCGCGTTGACGATGATCGATGCGGCCAAAGCAAACGGTATCAGCATTGATACCGATGCGCTGCAAACCGCGCTGGGTGGTATTCCGGTCTATCCGGTTAGCAGTATTAGTGGTCATGGCCTGGATGAGCTAAAGGAAGGCCTGGAGCACATCACCGCAATCAATTCACCTGCGATTCCCGCTTCGTGGCCGGAATTCAGCGAAACAGCACAGCAATTGACACAACAGTTGGGTGAGGCATGGCAACGAATTGATGTCATCCAGGCTTTACTGCAAACACACCCGGATTACGCGGGGAAGCTGAGCCGGCAACTGGGTACTGACACGGTGGCGAACTTGCGAAAAAACCTTTTCGGAGATGAACCACCCGCCGCGGTCGAAGCACGTCATCGTTATCAATGGGTGAAGGGTGTGATTGCTGATGTGCAGGTACAAGCACCTCTATATAGCAAAATTAGTGCCCGCCTGATTCGTTGGACCAATCGCCCCTGGCCGGCCACCCTGCTCTTTTTTGCAGTACTGTTGTTGGTATTTCAGGCCGTATTTACCTGGGCAACACCAATGATGGATGTCATAGATGGTGCCAGTTCCGCACTGGGCCGGATGATAATCGCACAATTGGGTGAGAACGCCGTCAGCAGTTTTCTGGCCGACGGGGTTATTGCAGGTGTAGGTAGCGTTATCATATTTTTGCCGCAGATTCTGATCCTGTTTCTGTTTATCATCATCCTCGAAGACACGGGCTACCTGGCACGAACCTCTTTTCTGATGGATCGTGTTATGCGAACTGTCGGTCTTTCCGGTCAATCCGTCATCCCGATGCTATCCAGTTTCGCTTGCGCCGTCCCATCCATTATGGCAACACGCGTTATTCCGGATCGAAGAGACCGTATAGCAACGATTCTCGCAGCACCGTTTATGACCTGTTCAGCAAGGCTTCCAATTTATGCCTTGTTGATAGCGGCTTTTGTTCCAAATCAATCAGTGGGCTGGCTGAATCTGCAGGGGTTGGTACTTTTTGGGCTTTATCTGCTTGGCATTCTGGGTGGGCTTGGTACTGCCATGCTGCTTAAATCGTCGGCTCTCAAAGGACCCAAACCCCACTTCATGGTGGCGCTTCCGGAGTTCCGCACACCCAATTTACAAACCGTTGCAATCAAGCTTTTTGACCGTGGCCGTATTTTCCTGAAGCGCGCAGGTACAGTCATATTTTTCGTCGCAATTCTTGTTTGGACGCTGGCCTACTTCCCACGCATGGACAGTGCTGATTACCATCCTGACCCCGTTGTGACCGAATCAGTTGATCAGACAATCACCGACAACGCGAGGGCTGCTGCGCAAATGGAGCAGAGCTGGTTGGGGCGCATCGGCCGCACCATTGAGCCGGTATTCAAACCCCTGGGCTGGGACTGGCGTGTCTCATCAGCGGTGGTAGCCGGATTCCCTGCCCGCGAAGTTGTCGTCGCCGTCATGGGTACCATTTACGCGGTGGGTTCAGATGCAGATGATCAGAAACTGTCTGAGAAACTCAGGTCGGCCAAGTGGCCAGACGGACGTCTAATTTTCACTTTACCAATGGTTCTTGGCCTGCTGGTCTTCTATGCCTGGTGTTTACAGTGTGCAGCAACACTTGCGACCATAAGGCGGGAAACCAATAGCTGGCGTTGGCCCATTTTCGCCTGGTTCTATATGACTGGCATTGGTTATACCGGCGCCCTGGTTATTTATCAATTAGGGAGCCTGCTCTAGTTATACTTTTTAATGACCCGTATACAAAAAAGCCCGGTAGTACCGGGCTTTTCTAATTAACATTACAGATGTTTAGTCTGTTTCAACCTCATCATCCGTGCGGGGACGGCCAACCAGTTCGACATAAGCCATTGGTGCCTTGTCGCCGGAGCGGTATCCACATTTCATGATGCGTAAGTATCCACCTGGACGTTCCACGTAACGGGGTCCGATTTCATTAAACAACTTACCCACAGACGCCTTATCACGCAAACGATCAAATGCCAGCCGGCGGTGTGCCACGCTATCACTCTTTGCAAGCGTAATAAGCGGTTCCGCCACACGACGTAACTCTTTTGCTTTGGGCACAGTGGTTTTTATAATTTCATGCTCAAACAGTGAGTTTGCCATGTTACGAAACATGGCTTTTCTGTGACTGCTGTTGCGGTTCAGTTGACGTCCTGATTTTAAATGACGCATTTCTCTTTCCTGTTTCTGTATGCTGGTTCAGAGCCTGGCTTAAACTTCAATTTAAGCGTCTGACAGCGCGGCCGGTGGCCAGTTTTCAAGTTTCGTACCCAGTGACAACTCATGTTGAGCCAGCACATCCTTGATTTCAGTCAGAGACTTCTTACCAAGATTCGGTGTTTTCAGTAATTCCACTTCGGTTCTCTGTACCAGGTCACCGATATACAAAATACTTTCAGCTTTCAGGCAGTTGGCTGAACGGACTGTTAGCTCGAGATCGTCGATCGGGCGAAGAAGAACAGGATCAATTTCCTGGAATTTTTCTTCTTGCACAATTTCTGTGCGAGCCTTGAAATCAACAAATACGGCCAACTGGTCAGCCAGAATGTTTGCCGCCATCTTAACTGCGGCCTCACAATCCATGGTACCGTTGGTTTCGACATCCAGAATCAATTTGTCCAGATCAGTACGCTGCTCTACACGTGCTGTCTCAACACTGTAGGAAACACGACGAACAGGACAATATGATGCGTCCAACATCAGGCGACCGATGGGACGGCTCTCTTCTTCGCTGACCAGGTACTGGTTTGCAGCCTGGTAACCAACACCACGGCGAACTTTCAATTGCATATTAATGCTGCCATTTTTTGACAACGTGCAAATTAAATGATCCGGGTTGATTACCTCAACGCTGTGATCGACCTGGATATCACCAGCGGTCACCGGACCCTGACCCTTCTTGCTCAGGGTCAAAACGGCTTCCTCACGTTCGAACATCTGCAAGGCGACACCTTTGAGGTTCAATAGAACTTCAATGATATCTTCCTGCAAGCCTTCTACCGCTGTGTACTCATGCAACACACCGTCAATTTCGACTTCTACAATTGCGTAGCCGGGAATTGAAGACAACAGTACACGACGCAAAGCGTTACCCAGTGTATGTCCAAATCCTCTTTCCAGTGGCTCAAGTGCAATTCGTGCACGGTTAGGGTTGATTTCTTCAACACCAACCGCTCTTGGCCTTAACATGCTTTCAATCACATCCATCATGGGATGTACCTCACTCAATAGTTAATCTGATGAAGTTTCGCTGCCAGGTGACCGGCAGCAAAACCAGGGTATTACTTGGAATAAAGCTCAACAATCAAACTTTCGTTAATGTCAGCCGGCAAATCGAGACGATCAGGATAGGTCTTGTACACCCCTTCCATTTTCTCATTACTGACTTCCATCCATACCGCGACCAGATCCATTTCCTGGCCCAAGGTAATGGCCTCTTTCACACGCAGCTGGTTTTTAGCTTTTTCAGCAATGCTCACGATATCACCAGGCTGTACCTGGTAAGACGGAATATTGACCTGTTTGCCATTAACCTTTATTGATTTGTGAGAAACCAGTTGCCTTGCCTGTGCACGAGTAACCGCAAAGCCCATACGATACACTACGTTATCAAGACGGCTTTCCAATAGTCGCAACAGGTTTTCGCCCGTAGCACCTTTTTGTCCGGCAGCTTTCTTGTAGTAGTTACTGAATTGCTTCTCCAATACGCCATAAGTACGACGTACTTTCTGTTTTTCACGCAACTGGGTAGCATAGTCAGACAAACGCTGGCGCCTTGAAGCACCATGTTGCCCGGGCATCTGGTTGAGCTTGCACTTGGATTCAAGTCCGCGTGCAGGACTCTTCAATCCCAGATCTACACCTTCGCGACGCGCAAGCTTACAGGTTGGTCCAATATATCTAGCCATTTCTATAACTCCTAAACGCGGCGTTTCTTGGGTGGACGGCAGCCATTGTGTGGAATCGGCGTAACGTCAACGATGTTTGTGATTTTGTAACCCAGTGCATTGAGTGCCCGAACGGAAGACTCACGTCCTGGACCAGGTCCTTTGATACGGACTTCCAGATTCTTCAGACCGAACTCAAGTGCAGTTCTTCCCGCAGCTTCAGCAGCTACCTGGGCAGCAAACGGTGTACTTTTACGTGAACCACGGAAACCCGCACCGCCGGAGGTGGCCCACGAAAGAACATTGCCCTGTCTGTCACTGAGCGTAATAATTGTGTTGTTAAAAGAAGCATGAACGTGGGCGATACCATCAACCACGACCTTTTTGACCTTCCTTTTAGCTTTTGTATTTGGCTTTGCCATTCTATTCTACCTGCAACCGCTTAACGCTTGATCGGACGCCGGGGACCCTTACGGGTACGGGCGTTCGTTTTTGTACGCTGACCACGCACCGGTAATCCACGGCGATGGCGAAGACCTCTATAACAACCCAGGTCCATCAATCGTTTAATATTCATTGCCACTTCGCGACGCAAATCACCTTCTACGGCGATCTTTGCAACTTCCGCACGAATATTTTCAACTTCAGGTTCCGAAAGGTCTCTGATCTTTGTGCCAGGTGCCACATTGGCCGCCTCGCAAATCTGTAAAGCGCGTGTGCGTCCGACCCCGTAAATGGTGGTCAAAGCAACCCATGCGTGCTTCTGATCTGGTATGTTGACTCCCGCTATGCGAGCCATACTACGTACTCCTGCTACTGTTGGTACTGCTTAACGTAAACAGTACATTATATCTAATCTTCCTATCCGGCAAAAGCTGCAAATCACTTAATTGTGATTTGATTCAGCCTTGTCTCTGCTTGTGTTTCTTGTCCTCACAGATGACATAGACCACGCCTCTGCGACGAACAATTTTGCAATTCCGGCAAATTTTTTTAACTGAAGCTTGCACCTTCATTGCAGCTCTCCTTAGATAACAAAGGCGGTGACGCTGTTCCGTTTAACCGGATTGGCGCATCCCGCCGACAACTGCATGGCCCGAGCCATGCTCTCATAAACCAATTTTATCGGCGTACCACACCTGAACGTCCGTAGGACTTCAAGTTTGCCTTCTTCATCAGGTTGTCATATTTGTGCGATATCAGATGAGCCTGCACCTGGGCAATAAAGTCCATGATTACAACTACAACGATAAGCACGGAGGTACCACCAAAATAGAATGGCACCGCCCAGATCACCCTTAGAATGTCTGGTAACAGACAAACTGCCACCAAGTATAAAGAACCAACCATCGTTAACCTGGTTAGTACGTTATCAATATAATCCGCCGTATGACGACCTGGACGAATACCCGGGATAAATGCACCGGATTTCTTCAGGTTATCTGCTGTTTCCTTTGAATTGAAAACCAGCGCTGTATAGAAGAAACAGAAAAATATAATCAGCGACGAATACAAAATAGTGTATGGCAAATTGCCCGGGGTCAAAGCCGCCGAGACATCTGTTAACCAGCCAAGGTTTTCAGATGTAGAAAACCATGTCGCTAACGTCGACGGGAAAATCACCAGGCTTGATGCGAAGATCGCCGGAATCACACCGGACATATTCAGTTTCAACGGCAAATGTGTTTGCTGGTTCTGGTACGCAACCCTGCCCTGGCGCTGTGCATAATTAACTGTAATTCGACGTTGGCCGCGCTCAACCCTGACAATGAAGTAAACCACTCCGATAACCAGGGCCAGGATAAACAAAGTTGCCGGAATGCTTAACTGACCGGTATTGACCAACTCCAATGTTCCCGCAATAGCACGCGGTAAACCCGCAACAATGCCTGCGAAAATGATCAACGAAATACCGTTGCCCACACCTCTTTCTGTAATCTGCTCACCAAGCCACATCAAAAACAAGGTACCTGCTGTCAAGGTAACCAAAGCGGTGAAAATAAATCCGAAACCCGGCGCAAATACAATCGATGTCTGAGCTTGCAGGGCAAGTGCCACACTACCGGCCTGAACACCGGCGAGAACCACAGTAAAGATACGTGTGTACTGGGTAATTTTCTGGCGACCGCTGGAGCCTTCTTTCTTGAGTTGCTGCAACTGCGGAACCGCACTGCTCATTAACTGCATAATAATGGATGCAGAAATATATGGCATTACACCCAGTGCGAATAAAGAGAATCGCTCCAGAGCACCACCTGTAAACAGGTTGAACACATCAATGATGGTTCCCTGCTGGGAGTTCATGAATTGCAGCAACGCCTGCGGGTTTACACCTGGAACAGGAATAAAGGTACCGATGCGATACACAATCAGTGCGGCAAACACGAACAGTAAACGCTGGCGTAACTCGGTCAACCGACCAATACCACCCAGCGTATCTGCTACTTGTGAAGGCGTCTTCGCCATTACTCGACCTTCCCGCCTGCTGCTTCAATTGCGGCTTGTGCGCCTTTTGTGACCGCCAGACCTTTAACCGTGACGGCACGACCGATTTCACCGGTATTAATCACTTTAACCTTGCGGGTATCGTGCTTTACCAGACCGGCTTTTCTCAGTGTCTCCATGTCAATGACATCGACGTCCATGGCATCAATATGATACAGACGAACTTCCGCCTTATAGCGCGAAGTTGCTGAAGCAAAACCGCGTTTCGGCAGACGGCGTTGCAAGGGCATCTGACCACCCTCAAAACCAACCTTGTGAAAACCACCTGAACGGGCTTTCTGACCCTTGTGTCCACGACCGGCAGTTTTACCATCGGTTGAACCGATGCCACGCCCAACTCGCTTGCGGTTTCTCTTGCTGCCCTCGGCAGGACTAATCGTATTCAATTTCATGTCTGTACTTTCCTTCTAAACAGGCTCGCAGAAGCGGCTTAAACCTCTTCCACTCGTACCATGTAGTAAACCTTGTTAACCATTCCGCGCACTGAAGGTGTGTCTTCCAGTGTCACAGTCTGGTGCATACGTTTGAGACCCAGGCCACGAACGCACTCTTTATGTTTTGGCTGTGTGCCAATCGGTGAACGTATCAACGTCACATTTATCTGTTCTTTCTTAGCCATGTCTCTGCTCAGTTATGGTTTGCCAGGATCTCATCAACTGACTTGCCGCGTTTGGCCGCAATTGACTCCGGATTGTGCATGGCCACCAGGCCTTTGATAGTTGCTCTAACCAGGTTTACCGGGGTGTTGGAACCGACACTTTTTGCCAGTACATTACTAACACCAACCGTTTCCAGGACTGCACGCATCGCGCCACCTGCAATGATGCCCGTACCTTCAGAGGCAGGCTGCATATAGACTTTCGAGCCACTGTGTGTAGATTTTACCGGGTGCCACAAGGTACCATCCTTAAGAGAGATGGTGACCATGTCACGACGGGCCTTTTCCATTGATTTCTGGATCGCAACAGGAACTTCCTTTGCCTTTCCATAACCAAATCCAACCTTACCGTTTCCATCACCTACAACACTCAGTGCTGTAAAGCTGAAGACTCGTCCGCCTTTAACTACCTTTGCAACTCTGTTGACGGCTACCAGCTTCTCCAGCATTCCGTCGCCATTATCTTTGTCCATTCTCGACATTTTTGTACCTGCTATTCTGATTCAGTCAGTGGGGCGAATTAAAATTTCAGCCCGCTTTCGCGCGCAGCATCAGCCAACTCTGCAATCCTACCGTGATACTGGTAGCCAGAACGGTCAAATGCCACATCTGTTACGCCTGCAGCCACCGCTTTTTCAGCTACTGCCTTTCCAACGGCTTTTGCAGCATCCTTATTGCTGGTGCTGGACAAGCCAGAACGTAAATCCTTTTGCACGGTTGAGGCAGCTGCAATAACACCACCACCCTGTGCTGCAATGACTTGCGCATATATATGACGGCCACTACGGTGGACTGTCAGACGGGCCACGCCCAAACGACGAATGTGTGAACGCGTTTTTTTCGCTCTGCGCAAACGTGCTGTTTTCTTATCCATTACTCTTTCCTCTTAAGGCAAGCCGGGCCTTATAAGACCGACCCATTAAAGACCTTGTTTAAGCCTTCTTGGCTTCCTTTCTGGCAACTCTTTCATCTGAATAACGTACACCTTTACCTTTGTAAGGCTCAGGCGGACGGTATGCACGAATTTCAGCGGCAACCTGGCCGACTTTCTGCTTGTCACAGCCGCTAACGATAATTTCTGTCTGCGACGGTGTTTCAATCGTGATGCCTTCAGGCATTGCATGATTTATCGGATGTGAAAAACCCAGCGCGAGATTCAGTTTATTCCCCTGGACCTGTGCACGGTAACCGACACCGACCAGTTGCAGTTTCTTCTGAAAACCGGTGCTGACACCGATAACCATATTGTTAACCAAAGCCCTGAATGTACCCGCCATGGCGAGATGCTTATCACTATCCGGCTTGACCATATACTCGCCGTCGTTTACATCAAAGCTAATGCTGGGATGTAAATTGACAGCAAGATTGCCTTTTGGACCTTTAACACTCAGTTGTGAACCACTGATATTGATGTCCACACCGGAAGGCAGTTTAATTGGGTTTTTAGCTACGCGTGACATTGGTGTCTCCTAATTCTTAACAGGCACTAGGCCACGTAACAAATGACTTCACCGCCGTGACCAGCGGATCGCGCTGCCACGTCAGTCATGAAGCCACGTGAAGTACTTACTATGGCAATACCCAGACCATCGAGAACACGTGGTAAGTCATTTTTACCACGATAAATCCGCAGACCAGGACGACTCGCGCGCTTGATATTGTCAATCACACCACGCCCCTCAAAGTACTTTAGTGTTACTTCAAGTTCAGGCTTGCCATTGTTCTCTTCCACACGAAAGTCAGTGATAAAACCTTCATCTTTCAAGACTTCAGCAATACCCACTTTAACTTTCGAATTCGGCATGCTTACCGTAACTTTTTTGGCTGCCTGTGCGTTCCTTATACGGGTCAGCATGTCGGCAATCGGATCACTCATACTCATGATTAAATACCTTGTTTCAAATTTATAACCGGATCAACGACCCGCTTGATACCTGTTACCAACTGGCTTTCCTGAGCCCTGGCACATCGCCGCGCATGGTTGCTTCGCGAAGCTTGTTACGTGACAGCCCGAATTTGCGATAGAAACCGCGTGGACGACCCGTAATCTGGCAACGGTTACGTTGCCGCGCCGGACTGGAGTCCCGCGGTAATTTCTGCAACGAAAACATCGCTTGCTGCTTCTCTTCAAACCCTACTTCGGGATCCGATATGATTGCTTTGAGTTCGGCACGCTTTGTTACATATTTTGCAACCAGCTTGGTGCGCCGCTTCTCGCGATTAATCATGGATACTTTTGCCATGTGCTTAGGTCCTTACCTATTTGTCTTTGAAGGGAAAGTTAAATGCCTGCAACAGCGCAAGTCCTTCCACATCGTTTCTTGCACTCGTGGTGATGGTGATATCCATACCGCGAATAGTGTCAATTTTGTCAAAGTCAATTTCAGGGAACATGATTTGTTCGGTGATACCGAAACTGTAATTACCACGTCCGTCAAATGATTTACGGTTGAGGCCACGAAAATCCCGAATTCGCGGAATGGAAATATTCACCAGGCGATCCAGAAATTCGTACATACGCTCGCGACGAAGCGTAACCTTACAACCTACCGGCCAACCATCACGAATTTTAAACGCAGCGACTGATTTACGTGCATTGATAATGATCGGCTTCTGACCCGATATCACTGTCATGTCCGCAGTTGCGTGAGCCATGACCTTTTTATCAGTTACGGCCTCACCCACGCCCATATTCAGCGTGATTTTGGTGATTTTCGGCACTTCCATGATGTTATTAAGCTCGAGATTACCCATCAATTGCGGTATCAGAGTTTCTTTGTAGTGTGTTTGTAATCTGGACATTTTACTGATCTCTAAATATCAACGGCTTCGCCGGTAGATTTAAAAACACGCACCTTGTTTCCATCTTCCAGTGATTTAAAACCGACGCGGTCTGCTTTTCCGGTTACCGGATTAAACATGGCCACGTTGGAAATGTGAATTGGCGCTTCCTTTTCAACAATACCGCCCGGCTTGTTACGGCCCGGATCCGGCTTGGTATGACGCTTGATCATATTGACGTTTTCAATCAGCAAACGATCGGCATCCAGAACCTGGAGTACGTGACCCCGTGTTCCTTTACTGCGACCCGTTATGACGATCACTTCATCACCTTTATGTATGCGTTTCATTCTCTGCTCCTCCCGCTTAAAGCACTTCTGGTGCAAGCGAGACAATCTTCATGAACCGCTCTGTGCGCAGTTCACGCGTAACCGGTCCAAAAATACGGGTGCCAATCGGCTCAAGTTTCGGATTCAGCAGCACAGCTGCATTTCCATCAAACCGAATCAAGGAACCATCATTACGTCGTACACCACTTCTGGTCCGCACAACCACAGCATCGTAAACCTCGCCTTTTTTAACTTTACCGCGAGGAATTGCATCCTTGACGGTCACCTTGATGATGTCACCAATACGAGCATAACGGCGCTTGGAGCCACCCAGCACTTTAATACACATCACCCGGCGTGCACCGCTGTTGTCTGCGGCTGTCAACATGGACTGCATCTGAATCATTTTAGTATTCTCCGGTTTAAACCGATGGTCGGGCTATTGTGCCCGCTCCAGAATCTCAATCACCCGCCAACTCTTTGATTTTGAGAGAGGACGGCACTCGGCGATCATTACTTTGTCGCCTTCTCCACAACTGTTTTCTTCGTCGTGCGCAAGAACCTTGGTGGAACGCTTGATGTATTTTCCATACAGTGCATGCTTGATCTGACGTTCAATCAGCACGGACACGCTTTTGTCCATTTTATTGCTGACAACCCGACCGGTTTGCGTGCGCTTGATGTCTTGTGTAGTAGTCATGCCGCATTACCTTCAACTGATTTTTGAGTCATGATGGTCTTGACCCGCGCGATATCACGGCGGACACGACGCAGTTCATTGACATTGGTCATCTGACCCATTCCTTTCTGCATTCTCAAACTGAACTGTTCCTGCAACAGGCTTTTAAGCTCGTCACGCAATTCAACCACTGACTTGGTTTTCATTATGTTCACGTCCATTACATCACCGACCTGGATACAAAGGTGGTTTTAACCGCCAGTTTGGCCGAGGCCAGGCGGAAAGCTTCACGGGCGAGTTCTTCTGAAACACCCTGAATTTCATAAAGCATGCGACCGGGCTGAATAGGGGCAACCCAATACTCAACGTTACCTTTACCCTTACCCATACGTACTTCCACCGGCTTTTTGGTCATCGGCTTGTCCGGAAACACGCGAATCCATAATTTACCGCCACGTTTTACGCAACGGGTGATGGCTCGACGTGCGGCCTCTATCTGACGTGCGGTAATAAACCCACGTGTAGTCGCTTTAAGACCATACTCACCAAAGCTGACCCTGTTACTCACCTGGGCCATGCCGCGGTTACGGCCTTTCATCTGCTTTCTGAATTTTGTTCGTTTTGGCTGCAACATCACTCAGTCTCCTACTTGGCGCCTTGCTTGCTGCCAGTCTGTTCAGTTTTGGGTGCGTAAAGATCAAATACTTCACCCTTGTAAATCCATACCTTGACGCCGAGGATGCCATACGTGGTAGCTGCTTCAACCACTCCGTAATCGACATCGGCACGCAATGTGTGCAAGGGCACCTGACCTTCACGATACCATTCGCTACGTGCGATATCGGCACCATTCAAACGGCCCGACAGTTTAACCTTGATACCCAGTGCACCCAGGCGCATTGAGTTACCAACAGCACGTTTCATTGCGCGGCGGAACATAATACGCCTTTCAAGCTGCTGTGCAATACCTTCAGCAACCAATTGTGCGTCCAGCTCAGGTTTGCGAATTTCTGCGACTGAAATGTGTGTCGGAACACCCATTCGCTTGGTCACATCACGACGAAGGCGTTCAATATCTTCACCTTTCTTGCCGATCACAATACCCGGCCTTGCCGTATGTATGGTGATACGCGCAGTTTTTGCCGGGCGTTCGATCTGAATACGACTCACAGCAGCCTGCTGCAGACGCTTTTGCAAATACGCTCTGACCGCAAGATCAGAATTGAGCATCTCTGCATATTCGCCACTTTCGGCATACCAGGTTGAATTCCAGTCCTTGGAAATACCAAGGCGGATGCCGATTGGATGTACCTTTTGACCCATAATATTTGTCCCGGTCTATTCGCTGTCGGCCACAGTCAATGTGATATGACTGGTCCGTTTCAAAATTCGTGTACCGCGCCCTTTAGCGCGCGCTCTGCCACGTTTCATCGTTGGGCCCTCATCCACCATGATGGTCGAGATGCTCAATTCATCAATATCTGCACCATCATTGTGCTCAGCGTTTGCTATAGCTGAAAGCAGCACTTTTTTAACAATGTGAGCTGCCTTCTTGGTGCTGAAAGCCAGTAGCTGCTCGGCCTTTTCAACCGGCATGCCACGTACCTGGTCCGCTACGAGACGTACCTTTTGCGCAGAAATTCTTGCGCCTCTTAATTTTGCAGTTGCATTCATGGCTATTACCTACTTGGCCTTGCGGTCGCCGGAATGACCTCTAAAGGTCCGGGTCTGCGCAAATTCACCGAGTTTATGACCAATCATCTGATCATTGATCAGGATCGGCACGTGTTGCCTTCCGTTATGTACGGCAATGGTTAAACCAACCATCTCCGGCAGAATCATTGAACGTCTTGACCAGGTCTTGATAGGACGTTTATTACTGGTCTCAATGGAGTCTGTCACTTTCTTTGCCAGATGATGGTCAACGAAAGGTCCTTTTTTAATCGATCTTGCCATGTTCGCTATCCGTTATTTTCCAGACCGACGGACGATATATTTGTCCGTACGCTTGTTACTGCGAGTCTTGTATCCCTTGGTTGGAACACCCCATGGTGAAACCGGGTGACGACCACCTGATGTGCGACCTTCACCACCACCGTGCGGATGATCCACCGGGTTCATGGCAACACCACGAACGGTCGGACGAACACCACGCCAACGTTTTGCACCGGCTTTACCCAGTTTTTCCAGGTTGTGCTCGGAATTTGAAACCTCACCGATGGTTGCGCGACACCTGGTAGGTATCTTACGCATCTCACCAGAACGCAGTCTCAAGGTTGCATACTGGCCTTCACGCGCCACCAACTGCACTGCAGCTCCGGCACTACGTGCAATCTGTGCACCCTTGCCCGGTTTCATTTCGATGCAATGAACAATGGTACCTACCGGAATATTACGCAGCGGTAAACAGTTACCTGGTTTAATAGCTGCATCACGGCCGCTCTTGACCGGATCACCGGCACGCAAACTTTTAGGTGCGATGATATAACGTCGTTCACCGTCCGAGTACAGCACCAGCGCTATATGCGCGGTACGGTTCGGATCATGCTCAATGCGCTCTACGCGACCATCAATACCATCTTTATCACGTTTGAAGTCAATTACACGGTAGTGCTTCTTATGACCACCGCCAATATGACGAGTCGTAATGCGACCGCTATTATTGCGACCACCGGTACGTGATTTTTTCTCCAACAGCGCGGCATGCGGAGCACCTTTATGCAGGTGATCATGCTTGACCTGCACAACACCACGGCGTCCTGCTGAAGTTGGTTTTGCCTTAACAATTGCCATAACCAAATATCCTTAAACTGATTCCCCGCCCAGGAAGTCAATTACTTGTCCTTCCTGCACGCGAACATATGCTTTTTTCCAGTCGTTACGCTTGCCGGCACGGAGCTTAAATGTCTTGCTCTTGCCTTTAACCCTAACAATGCGAACTGACTCAACAGTAACCTCGAACAACTGTTCAACAGCGTCCTTGATCTCTTTCTTATTGGAGTCGGTAGTCACCTTGAAAACATACTGATTACTGCTTTCACTGAGCCTGGTTGATTTTTCTGTCATCCGGGGAGAAAGCAATACCTTATATAAACGTTCATTGCTCATCCCAGCCACTCCTCAACTTTCTTGACCGCATCCACGGTCATGATCACTTTATCTGCAGCCACGAGACTAACCGGGTCCAGACCCGCAACGTCCAACGCATAGACGCCGGGTACATTACGTGATGCCAGAAACAGGTTGCCCTCAACTTCAGCTGTGACGATCAGCCCTTTATCAAAATCCAGTTGAGCCAGCTTTTTCAGCAACTCATTGGTTTTTGGCGCACCGAGCTCAAATTCGTCCAGCACAATTAAACGCTCCTGACGAACCAGCTCTGAAAGGATCGCCTGTATCGCACCGCGATACATCTTGCGATTGACCTTTTGTGAATGGTCCTGTGGGCGAGCCGCAAAGTGTATGCCACCCCCGCGCCACAACGGGCTACGGATCGTGCCAGCTCGCGCCCTACCTGTACCTTTCTGACGCCACGGCCTTTTACCACCACCGCTCACATCAGATCGGGTTTTCTGTGCCCTGGTCCCCGCGCGCCCACCTGCCAGATAGGCGGTTACGACCTGGTGAACCAGCGCTTCTGAATAATCACGTCCAAAAGTCGCGTTTGATACTTCAATTGCGTTTCCGCCTGCAACTGCGAGTTCCATCGTCATTCTCCTCAGTGCATCTTCACGGAAGGCCGAACTGTAACCTGGCCATTTTTTGCACCAGGTACCGCACCTTTGATTAAGAGCAAGTTACGTTCAACATCGATCTTGATTACTTCAAGATTTTGCGTGGTAACGCGTGCGTCACCCATATGACCCGCCATTTTCTTACCCTTGAAAACACGTCCAGGGGTCTGGCACTGGCCGATAGAACCAGGTGCACGATGTGCAAGAGAGTTACCGTGAGTAGCATCCTGCATACTAAAGTTATGACGCTTTACACCACCCGCGAAACCCTTACCAATACTGGTACCGGTCACATCGACCTTCTGACCCGTTTCAAACTGCTCAACGTTCAGCTCAGCACCTGCTTCCAGGTCAGCTCCTTCCGAGTCAGTCAGCCGCAATTCCCACAGACCTTCGCCTGCTTCCACTCCAGCCTTGCTGAAATGTCCTGCCTGGGGTTTGGAAATGAGACTGTTACGTTTCTTACCAATGGTCACTTGCAATGCGCTGTACCCATCCGTGTCAACAGTTTTAACCTGTGTCACACGATTCGGGCTGACCTCGATGACCGTTACAGGGATACTGTCACCCTGCTCGGTAAACACCCGGGTCATGCCGCGTTTGCGTCCTATTAATCCAATCGTCATTGTTCTACCTATTGTCCTGTTCTCTTCTAACTGATCAGTACAACTTGATCTGTACGTCAACGCCAGCTGCAAGATCCAGCTTCATTAGCGCATCCACAGTCTTGTCATTAGGATCCATAATATCCATCAGGCGCTTGTGTGTTCGTGTCTCATACTGATCCCGCGCATCTTTGTTTACATGCGGAGATGTTAAAACGGTAAAACGCTCAATACGGGTGGGCAACGGAATCGGACCACGCACCTGGGCGCCGGTTCGTTTCGCGGTTTCCACAATCTCACTGGCCGAACGATCAATCAAACGATGATCAAACGCTTTCAACCGGATACGAATTCTTTGTTCAGCCATTTCTTTAGCTCGCTCTACTCGTCTTATTCAAAGATCTTGGCAACAACGCCAGCACCAACCGTACGACCGCCTTCGCGGATCGCAAAACGCAAACCTTCTTCCATCGCGATCGGGTTGATCAACTCAACCTTCATCTGGATATTATCACCAGGCATCACCATCTCGACACCATCAGGCAAGGTTACCGCTCCGGTCACGTCCGTGGTACGGAAGTAAAACTGTGGACGATAGCCCTTGAAGAACGGTGTATGGCGACCACCCTCGTCTTTCGACAGAATGTACACCTCAGCTTCAAACTTGGTATGCGGTGTAATCGTCTTCGGATGTGCCAATACCTGTCCGCGCTCTACTTCATCACGCTTGGTACCGCGCAGCAATACACCTACGTTGTCACCTGCACGACCTTCATCAAGCAGCTTGCGGAACATTTCAACACCCGTACATACGCTCTTGGTGGTCTCTTTAATTCCTACGATTTCCAGTTCTTCGCCCACTTTCACAATGCCGCGCTCTACACGACCTGTGACTACCGTGCCACGACCGGAAATTGAAAACACATCCTCGATCGGCAACAGGAAAGGCTTGTCCGTATCACGTACAGGCTCAGGGAAGTACCTATCCATTTCTTCAATCAGTTTCAGAATGGACGGGATACCGATATCAGAGGTATCACCCTCAAGTGCTTTCAACGCTGAACCCACGATGATCGGAATATCATCACCCGGAAAATCATAAGAACTCAGCAGTTCACGGATTTCCATGTCTACCAGTTCAATCAACTCTTCGTCATCAACCTGGTCTGCCTTGTTCATGTAAACCATGATGTAAGGTACACCTACCTGACGCGCCAGCAGGATGTGCTCACGGGTCTGCGGCATCGGGCCGTCGGCTGCGGATACTACCAGGATCGCTCCATCCATCTGCGCCGCACCGGTGATCATGTTCTTCACATAGTCAGCATGGCCCGGGCAATCCACATGCGCGTAATGACGGTTTTCTGATTCGTATTCAACATGCGCCGTCGCAATCGTAATACCGCGTTCGCGCTCTTCAGGGGCGTTGTCGATCTGATCATATGCGATGAAAGCTCCACCACGGGCTTCTGCACATATCTTCGTCATCGCCGCCGTCAGCGTCGTCTTACCATGATCAACGTGACCAATCGTTCCCACGTTTACGTGGGGCTTTGTTCTTTCAAATTTTTCCTTGGACATGCCTGTTTACCTCTATTTAGCCGGTCCGGGACCTAGGCGATCTTCTTGACGATTTCTTCAACCACGCTCGCCGGTGCTTCGGCATAGTGGTCAAATTCCATGGTATAAGTTGCGCGACCCTGGGTCTGAGACCGCAGGTCAGTGGAGTAACCGAACATTTCCGAAAGCGGAATATGAGCGTTAACAATTTTGCCTGACGGGCAGTCTTCCATACCCTGCAAAATACCGCGACGGCGACTTACGTCACCCATCACGTCACCCATATAGTCTTCGGGCGTGACCACTTCCACTTTCATCATTGGTTCGAGCAGCACCGGTGAAGCGTTCTTAGCGCCATTTTTGAAGGCCATAGAACCTGCGACCTTAAATGCCATCTCGTTTGAGTCGACTTCATGATAAGAACCATCATAGAGCTCAACCCGCACATCAACGACCGGGTAACCTGCGATAACACCGTTCTGCAGTGCTTCATTAATACCCTTGTCGACAGAATTGATATATTCCTTCGGAACCGCACCACCAACAATCTGGTTGTCGAATTCATAACCTTTGCCAGCTTTCAGTGGCATCAGGCGAATCTTGACGTGACCATACTGACCACGACCACCGGATTGTTTGACAAACTTTCCTTCCGCTTCAACCGCTTTGCGAATCGTCTCACGGTGAGCAACCTGGGGACGGCCAACATTGGCCTCCACGTTAAACTCACGACGCATACGATCCACCAGAATATCCAGGTGCAATTCACCCATACCGGAAATAATCGTCTGGCCGGACTCTTCATCTGTTGCAACACGGAATGACGGATCTTCCTGAGCCAACTTGCCCAGGGCAATGCCCATCTTTTCCTGATCACTTTTTGTTTTAGGCTCAACGGCGACCGAAATCACAGGATCCGGAAACTCCATACGCTCCAAAGTAATGACCTGCTTCATATCACACAGAGTGTCGCCGGTGGTGACATCTTTAAGCCCAACCGCTGCGGCTATATCACCCGCACGAACTTCTTTGAGCTCTTCACGCGTATTGGCATGCATCTGCAGGATACGACCAATACGCTCCTTCTTACCCTTGACAGGGTTGTAAAGAAAATCGCCGGAATTCAGGACACCTGAATACACCCGGAAAAATGTCAACGTACCAACAAATGGATCGGTCGCAATTTTGAACGCAAGCGCCGAGAAAGGCTCTGTATCGTCACTTCTACGGACACCCGCTTCTTCATTTTCAAGAATGCCGGTTATGGCCGGAACATCAAGCGGAGAAGGCATCAATGCAACGATCGAATCAAGCAATGCCTGAACACCCTTGTTTTTAAACGCAGTACCACATAAACATGGAACGATATCGTTATTCAAAGTGCCCAGACGCAAACCTTTTACAATCTGAGCCTCGGAAAGGTTGCTCTCTTCGAGGTAAACCTCCATCAGGTCTTCAGACGCCTCGGCGGCCATTTCTACCATGTATTCATGAGCAGCTTCGGCTTCGGCCTTCATTTCCTCGGGTATTTCACGTGATTCATAAGAAACACCCTGGTTTTCCTGATCCCAGTAGATGGCCTTCATTTTGACCAGGTCTACAACACCTTCGAAACCCTCTTCAGCGCCGATCGGCAACTGAATCGGAACCGCACGAGCTCCAAGACGTTCCTTTATCTGCCGAATAACGCGACTGAAGTCCGCCCCGGTACGATCCATCTTGTTTACAAATGCCATACGCGGCACTTTGTAACGGGTAGCCTGACGCCATACTGTTTCTGACTGAGGCTGAACACCACCAACGGCACAAAAAACTGCCACGGTGCCATCGAGCACACGCAAGGAGCGCTCGACTTCAATGGTGAAGTCAACGTGTCCCGGCGTATCAATGATATTGATCCGGTGTTCTTTGAACTGCTTATCCATACCACTCCAGAAACAAGTGGTGGCAGCAGAGGTAATCGTGATACCACGCTCCTGTTCCTGCTCCATCCAGTCCATGGTGGCATTACCATCATGAACCTCACCGATTTTGTGTGATACACCGGTATAGAACAGAATTCGTTCAGTCGTCGTCGTTTTACCAGCATCAATATGAGCCATGATGCCGATGTTGCGATACCTGTCAATTGGCGTGTTACGGGCCACTATAGTTTCCTCTAAATCCGACTACCAACGGTAGTGCGAGAAGGCCTTATTGGCCTCTGCCATACGGTGAACATCTTCACGTTTCTTAACCGCTGAACCGCGCTGCTCTACTGCATCCAGCAGCTCACCTGCCAACCGTTGGGGCATACTCTTTTCACCACGCTTGCGCGCAGCATCAATAATCCAGCGCATCGCAAGGGTTTGGCGACGTTTGGGACGAACCTCAACAGGCACCTGGTAAGTCGCACCACCAACCCGGCGGGACTTAACCTCAACCATCGGGCTGACATTTTCCAAAGCCGTTTCCACCAACTCAACAGCAGGGGCGCTTTTGTTCTTGTCTTCAATGGTCGTAATTGCACCGTAAACGATACGTTCCGCCACTGATTTTTTGCCACTGTTCATTACCATGTTGACAAAACGTGTGATCATTTCACTACCGAACTTCGGGTCCGGCAATATTTCACGTGCAAAATTTGAATGTTTTCTAGACATTGTGCTACCTGATCCTTAAAGGTTCGTATTATTTCTTAGGCCGCTTGGCGCCGTATTTGGAGCGTCCCTGGCGGCGATCGCTGACACCTGAAGTATCAAGACTGCCGCGAACGGTGTGATAACGAACACCCGGGAGGTCTTTCACACGACCACCGCGAATCAGAACCACACTATGTTCCTGAAGGTTGTGACCTTCACCACCTATATAACTGGTAACTTCAAACCCGTTCGTCAGTCTGACACGCGCAACCTTGCGCAGCGCTGAATTAGGCTTTTTAGGCGTCGTTGTATACACGCGTGTGCACACGCCGCGCTTTTGCGGACATCCTTCCAGTGCGGGTACGCCGCTTTTGTATACTTTTGGCTTACGAGGCTCGCGTACCAGCTGATTAATAGTCGTCATAAACTTTTTACCCGGTAAATTTTAAAATGGCAAAAAATAAAAAGACAGACGGAGTCTAGACCCCAGTCTGTCGAAGGCCGCGAATTCTACGCAGACCCTCTTACAATGTCAAATGCCCAACCCCAGTCTTTTCGACCTGGATTGAGCACCCATGATTCCGGCCCACGCGCCGGCGACATCGGCTATCCGAAATGGAAAGAAACTGTTTTGTAAGAACCGTGTTTTCCATTCGGCCCTTCTTCTGAAGGGATTGAATTACTTAGCCGGACAATTATGACAGGGAAGATATTTCCGTGCAACAGGAAAATTAAAATTCATTAGCTGTTTTGTCAAAATTCTTTTAATAAATTTTTAATCTCATAAAAAAACGGGGTCTGGACAGTATCCGGACCCCGTTTTTTTTAACAAACCAGCCTACTCTTTGGAGCTCGCTTCGGCTGCATCATCCAGTTCACCAAACTCTTCAGCTGCAACTGCGGCTGCCAGTGCGGCGAGATCGATCTCCGGATCTTCCTCTGGTGGTCGTTTGCGTGAGTTGTGATAGGCCATACCGGTACCAGCCGGAATCAATCGCCCAACGATGACATTCTCTTTCAGGCCACGCAGGTGGTCGATTGTTCCCCGTACGGCTGCTTCAGTCAGTACTCTTGTGGTTTCCTGGAAGGAAGCCGCAGAAATAAATGACTCTGTTGCCAGGGAAGCCTTGGTGATACCCAGCAACAGACGCTGGTACTCTGCAGGTTCACCACCTTCTCTTTCCGCGATCGCATTTGCATCCTTGACGCGAACCACATCGAGCTGTTCACGCATTAACAGGTTCGTATCACCTGATTCACGCACTTCGGCCTTCCGCAGCATCTGCCTGACGATAACCTCGATATGTTTATCGTTAATTTTCACACCCTGCAGACGATACACGTCCTGAATTTCCTTGGTCAGATAATCTGACAAAGCCTCAACACCCATCAATCGAAGAATGTCATGCGGGTTTGGTTCGCCATCTGCGATGGTCTCGCCTTTCTCCACACGCTCACCTTCAAACACGATCAGGTGACGCCATTTTGGAATCAGATCCTCGTATTGCTCGCCATCATCCTGTGTAATGACAATACGCTGTTTGCCCTTGGTCTCCTTGCCAAAGCTGAAAATACCGGAAACCTCGGCAAGAATTGCCGATTCTTTCGGTTTACGGGCTTCGAACAAATCCGCAACACGTGGCAAACCACCCGTGATATCACGGGTCTTGGAAGACTCTTGTGGAATACGCGCAATTACGTCACCAACCGCAACTTCCTGGCCATCCCGTATACCTACGATAGACAGCGCCTGCAGGAAGTACTGTGCTGGAATTTCCGTTCCTGCCAGGTACAAAGGCTTGCCTTTCTTGTCACTCAGGCTGACCATTGGTTTCAGATCCTTACCAGCTCCACCCCTCTGCTTTGGATCAGTAACAATCAAACTGCTGAGGCCGGTGATCTCATCTACGGTTTCATTGACGGTGATACCCTCGACGAAGTCGTGGAAACCGACAATACCTGCCACTTCGGTTACGATCGGATGGGTGTGTGGATCCCAGTTTGCGACAACCTGGCCGGACTCAACCTTGTCTTCATCACGTATGGAAACAATTGCACCATAAGGAATCTTGTAACGTTCTCTTTCCCGACCGTGCTCATCAATCACCGATAATTCACCCGAGCGGGACACAGCGACCAGTTTCTTATCTGCATTTACTACCGACTTAAGGTTGTGCAGGCGAACCGTGCCGCCGGACTTTGTCTGAATATGATCAACAGCTGCAGCACGCGATGCGGCACCACCGATATGGAATGTACGCATCGTCAACTGTGTACCCGGCTCACCAATCGACTGTGCAGCGATAACACCTACTGCTTCACCCAGGTTTACCAGTTGTCCACGTGCGAGATCACGGCCATAACAATGGGCGCAAACACCGTATCGGGTTTCACAGGTAATCGTTGAACGAACCAGAATACGATCGACACCTTCTCTCTCAAGTGTAGCAACCCATTTCTCATCCAGGAGAACGTTTCGCTCACACAGAACTTCATCGGTCCCGGGCTTCATTACGTCTGCCGCGGTCATTCGACCAAGTACGCGTTCACTGAGGGCCTCTACCACGTCACCACCTTCAACGATGGGCATCATGGTCAAACCATTAAGCGTCCCGCAATCAATTTCTGTAGTGACCAGATCCTGTGCCACGTCGACCAGGCGACGGGTCAGGTAACCCGAGTTGGCTGTTTTCAGAGCAGTATCGGCCAGGCCTTTTCGAGCACCGTGAGTCGAGATAAAGTACTGTAGAACGTCCAGGCCTTCACGGAAGTTTGCCGTAATAGGTGTTTCAATGATCGAGCCATCCGGCTTGGCCATCAAACCACGCATACCAGCCAATTGTCGAATCTGTGCTGCAGAACCACGGGCACCGGAATCGGCCATGATGAAAATGGAATTCATGGAATCCTCTTCAACATCTTCGCCTTTGAGGTTCTTCGCCGCAGTTTTACCCATGCCGACCATCATTGCCTTTGCAACCTGCTCATTGGTACGTGACCAGATGTCGACAACCTTGTTGTAACGCTCACCGGCAGTTACAAGACCGGAAATGTACTGGTTCTGTATTTCAATTACCTCGTTGTCCGCAGTCTCAAGAATGGATTTCTTTTCCTCTGGAATCACGAGATCTTCAATACCAATCGAAATACCGGCAATGGTGGCGTAACGGAATCCGGTGTACATCAGGCGATCAGCGAAAACGACGGTCTTCTTGAGACCAAGACGCCGATAGCATGAGTTGATCAGACCTGATATCTGCTTTTTCTTCAGTGCTTCGTTTAGCAGATGGAATGGCATACCTACCGGCCGGATCTCAGCCAGCAAGGCGCGACCCACTGTTGTTTCCACCAGGTTGGTCTCGTGCCGTTCATCGCCGAGTTCTGAAATAATCGTTTCATCGATTCGAACAGAAATCCGCGCATGCACATCCACCGCACGGTTTTCATAAGCACGATGAACTTCGGAGATGTCGGAAAAATACATCCCTTCGCCGGGGACACCAGCCAATTCACGTGTCATATAGTACAAACCAAGTACAACATCCTGGGTCGGCACGATAATGGGTTCACCATTGGCCGGAGAAAGAATGTTGTTAGATGACATCATCAATGTGCGTGCTTCAAGCTGTGCTTCAATTGAAAGCGGAACGTGAACAGCCATCTGATCGCCGTCGAAATCCGCGTTAAAAGCAGTACATACCAGCGGGTGCAACTGTATCGCCTTGCCTTCAATCAGGACCGGTTCAAAGGCCTGGATACCAAGACGGTGCAAGGTTGGCGCACGGTTCAATAAAACCGGATGCTCACGGATAACTTCTGAAAGAATATCCCACACCTCGGCACGCTCTGTCTCAACCAGCTTTTTGGCAGCCTTGATCGTTGCAGCCATACCACGCAACTGCAGCTTGCTGAAAATGAATGGCTTGAATAGTTCGAGCGCCATTTTCTTTGGTAAACCGCACTGATGCAGTTTCAGCGTCGGACCTACCACGATCACCGAACGACCGGAGTAATCAACACGCTTGCCAAGCAGGTTCTGACGGAAACGACCCTGTTTACCCTTGATCATGTCTGCCAGGGACTTCAATGGACGGCGGTTGGTGCCGGTTATGGCACGGCCGCGACGACCATTATCAAGCAGGGCATCTACGGATTCCTGCAGCATACGCTTTTCATTGCGCACGATGATGTCCGGTGCATTCAGTTCGAGCAGACGTTTCAGACGATTGTTCCGATTGATCACACGCCGGTAAAGGTCATTCAAATCGGAGGTTGCAAAACGTCCACCATCCAGCGGCACCAGCGGACGTAAGTCCGGCGGCAATACCGGTAAAACCGTCAGCACCATGTACTCGGGACGGTTACCCGACTCTATGAATGCCTCTACCAGTTTGACCCGCTTTGAAAAACGTTTCAGTTTCGTCTCTGAACGTGTTCCACCGATATCTTCACGCAGTTGTTTCAACTCTTCATTCAGGTTAATGGTGCGCAGCAATTCAAAAATCGCCTCCGCGCCCATTTTGGCCACAAATTCATCGCCAAACTCTTCAACTGCGTCGAGATACTGTTCATCTGTCAGCAAGGTTCCACGTTCCAGCGTGGTCATACCCTCGTCGAGTACAACGTAGGACTCGAAGTAAAGAATCCGCTCTATATCGCGAAGGGTCATGTCAAGCATCAGACCAATCCGCGAGGGTAGCGATTTCAGGAACCAGATATGAGCAACCGGGCTGGCCAGGTCAATGTGCGCCATGCGCTCACGGCGAACCTTGGTCAGCGTGACCTCAGTACCGCACTTTTCGCAGACCACACCACGGTGTTTCATGCGCTTGTATTTACCGCAAAGACACTCGTAGTCTTTCACCGGTCCGAATATGGACGCACAAAACAAACCATCACGTTCCGGCTTAAACGTCCGGTAATTGATGGTTTCAGGTTTCTTTACCTCACCGAACGACCATGAACGAATCAGATTCGGCGGTGCCAATCCAATCCGGATGGCGTCAAAATTCAGCGGCTGGCGCTGACGATTATAGAGATTAAGTAAGTCTCTCACCGCATGTCTCCTCTGATCATGTTTCTTCCAGTTCGATGTTAATAGCCAACGAGCGGATTTCCTTCACCAGTACATTGAAGGATTCAGGCATTCCTGCCAGCATCTCGTGATTACCATCGACTATGTTTTTGTACATCTGGTTACGGCCGGATACATCATCGGACTTAACCGTCAACATTTCCTGTAGGGTGTAGGCCGCACCATAAGCTTCGAGCGCCCAGACTTCCATCTCACCGAAGCGCTGACCACCGAACTGCGCTTTACCACCGAGCGGCTGCTGTGTAACCAGACTGTAAGGGCCGGTGGAACGGGCATGCATCTTGTCATCAACCAGGTGATTCAGTTTCAGCATGTACATGTAACCAACCGTTACCGGACGATCAAATGGATCACCGGTTCTGCCGTTATACAGTATTGTCTGCCCTGAAGCCGGCAGGTTTGCCAACTCGAGCAGGCGTTTGATTTCGGATTCAGGTGCACCGTCAAATACCGGGGTGGCCATCGGCACACCTCCCTTCAGGTTATACGCCATCTCCCGGATCTCACTGGCAGAGAAGCTGTTCATATTGACACGGCCTTTCTGGTCACTGTTATAGATGTCACCCAGGAACTTACGCACATCTTCGGTCTTGGCATTCTGCTCCAGCATATCGGAGATACGATGTCCGAGTCCTTTTGCTGCCCAGCCGAGATGGGTTTCCAGTACCTGCCCGATATTCATTCGTGAAGGAACACCCAGGGGGTTTAACACGACATCAACCGGTGTGCCATCTTCCATGTAAGGCATATCTTCCTGCGGCACAATCATGGAAATAACACCCTTGTTACCATGACGGCCGGCCATCTTGTCACCCGGCTGAATACGGCGTTTGACGGCCATATAAACCTTGACCATTTTGAGTACGCCAGGCGCCAAATCGTCGCCACGGGTGATTTTGCCCTTTTTCTCTTCAAACTTTTCGTCGAAGACTTTACGCTGCTCTTTCACCTGGTCTGCGAGCTGCTCAATCGAGTCATTCGCATCATTGTCTCGCATACGCAACTTGAATTTATCTTCAGTATCAAGACTTTCAAGGTATTCGGCGGTTATCACCGTGCCCTTCTTAAGGCCTTGCGGGCCTTTATCGGCAACCTTGCCAACCAGTACATTTTCCAGACGCTGGAAGATGGCTGCTTCAACAATCCTCAACTGATCATCCAGGTCCTTTCTTACTTGGCGCAGCTGGTCTTTTTCGATAGAGATCGCACGCTGGTCTTTCTCTACACCATCACGGGTGAAAACCTGCACATCGATGACGGTACCGTCGCTACCCGACGAGACACGCAAGGACGTGTCTTTAACATCCGAAGCCTTCTCGCCGAAAATGGCTCTTAGTAGCTTTTCTTCCGGTGTGAGCTGCGTTTCACCTTTTGGTGTTACCTTGCCGACCAGGATGTCACCTGCCTTGACCTCTGCGCCAATATAGACGATGCCTGACTGGTCCAGCTTGTTCAGGTTGTGCTCACCCACGTTCGGAATATCCGCGGTGATCTCTTCAGACCCCAGCTTGGTATCACGCGCTACACAGGTCAGTTCCACAATATGGATGGTCGTGAAACGGTCTTCCTGTACGACCCGCTCAGAAATCAGGATCGAATCTTCAAAGTTGTAACCGTTCCACGGCATGAATGCGATCAGCATGTTCTGACCAAGGGCAAGTTCACCAAGGTCGGTAGACGGGCCGTCGGCCAGTACGTCACCTTTTGTCACAACATCACCAAGCTTCACCAGTGGACGTTGATTCATACAGGTGTTCTGATTAGAACGCTGATATTTGACAAGGTTATAAATATCCACACCGGGATCACCGGCAGGTACCTCATCTTCATTGGCATGGACAACAATACGCCCGGCATCTACCTGGTCAACAATACCGCCCCGCTTGGCAACGGCTGTTACACCGGAATCGGTAGCAACTACACGCTCCATCCCGGTCCCCACCAGTGGTTTCTCGGCAACCAGCGTCGGAACAGCCTGACGTTGCATATTCGAACCCATCAAGGCGCGGTTGGCATCATCGTGTTCAAGGAAAGGAACCAGAGACGCCGCCACAGAAACAATCTGTTTGGGCGAGACATCCATGTAGTTGACTTCACTGGGCTCTTTTAATGTGAACTCACCCATGTGCCGGCAGGGAATAAATTCGTCTACAAACTTGCCATTGGCATCCACCTCGGCATTGGCCTGCGCGATAACAAAATCACCTTCGACAATCGCAGAAAGATATTCCACCTCGCTGGTGACCTTGCCTTTGGTTACCTTGCGATAAGGCGTTTCCAAAAAACCATAATCGTTGGTCCTGGCATACACCGCGAGTGAATTGATCAGGCCAATATTCGGACCTTCAGGTGTTTCAATCGGGCATACACGGCCATAGTGTGTCGGGTGAACATCCCGCACTTCAAAACCGGCACGTTCGCGCGTCAAACCACCCGGGCCGAGAGCAGACACACGGCGTTTGTGCGTCACTTCAGACAAGGGGTTATTCTGATCCATGAACTGGCTTAGCTGGCTCGAGCCGAAAAACTCTTTAATCGCAGCAGCTACCGGTTTGGCATTGATCAATTCCTGCGGAGACAGATCTTCACTTTCTGCCACTGATAAACGCTCACGGACTGCGCGCTCAACCCTGACAACACCGACCCGGAAAACGTTTTCGGTCATTTCGCCGACGCTACGTACACGCCGGTTACCCAGGTGGTCAATATCATCAACCGTTCCACTGCCATTTCGGATATCGATCAATACTTTCAGAACCGCGAGAATATCTTCGCGATCCAGGACACCCGGACCCTCAATCTCTTCACGCCCGACACGACGGTTGAACTTCATCCGGCCAACACTGGAAAGGTCGTAGCGCTCTTCTGTAAAGAACAGGTTCTTGAACAGGTTCTGTGCCGCTTCCTTGGTCGGTGGCTCACCCGGACGCATCATGCGGTAGATTTCTACCAATGCTTCAAGTTCATTGGTTGAGGAGTCAATATTCAGTGTATTGGATATGTACGGACCCTGATCGAGATCATTAACGTACAATACTTCAAATTTCTTGACGCCCGCTTCACGAAACTTCAGCAATAACTCTTCTGTGATCTCCGTATTGGCGTCAACCAGTACTTCACCTGATTCCTTGTCGATCAGGTTACGTGCAATAATTTTTCCATACAGGTAATCATCAGGCACCTGTAATGCCTTAATGCCTGCTTCATTAATCAGGCGAACGTGACGGGCAGTGATACGTTTGCCGTAAGCAACTATGACGTTGCCCTTCTTATCAGAAATATCAAATAATGCAGACTCACCACGCAAACGCTCCGGAACCAGTTCCAGCTTTGCTCCATCTTTAAGCAATGAGACGTTGCTGGTTTCGAAGAACGTATCCAGTATTTCCTCGTTGTTCATACCAAGCGCACGAAGCAACACGGTCACAGGCAACTTTCTGCGTCTGTCGATACGGGTGAAAATTCCATCTTTGGCATCGAATTCAAAATCCAGCCAGGAGCCGCGATAGGGAATGACCCGGGCAGAAAACAGCAGCTTACCGCTTGAGTGGGTTTTACCCTTGTCATGATCAAAAAACACACCTGGCGAACGGTGTAACTGTGAAACGATGACGCGTTCGGTACCGTTGATTACAAAGGTACCCGTATCGGTCATCAGAGGCAGGTCGCCCATATAGACCTCCTGCTCTTTCACGTATTTGACAGGCTTTTGCTTGGCCGAGCTTTCCTTGTCATAGATAACCAGACGGACCTTGACCCGCAAAGGCGCTGCATAGGTCATGCCACGCAGTTTGCATTCGCGTACATTAAAAGGTGGGTTCCCGAGTTTATAGCTGACATATTCAAGTGCAGCATTACGGGAGTATGAAACAATCGGGAAAACCGACTTCAGTGCACCGTGAAGTCCACGTTCGCGCCGTTCATCCGCTCTCGTTTCAAGTTGCAGGAATTCCGCATAGGACCGAATTTGGGTCTGCAATAGATTTGGAACCTCCAGAATAGCCTGGCTTTTACCAAAATCCTTACGGATGCGCTTTTTCTCAGTAAATGAGTAATTCATATTACCAACCACCTCTATGCGACCCGGGCAATGGTCGCGTCATAAAATGACAAACAGGAACAGGCCGGGGATGTAGATCCCCAGCCGACTCCTTCTTACTTCTCGTAAATCAAAAATCTTGACTTACTTAACTTCTACGCTAGCACCTGCCTCTTCGAGTTTCTTCTTCAACTCTTCAGCATCAGCTGCTTCAACACCTTCTCTTACTGCTGTAGGCGCACCTTCAACGAGATCCTTGGCTTCTTTAAGGCCCAGACCTGTGATTTCGCGAATCGCTTTAATCACGGGAACCTTGCTGCTACCGAAAGAGGTCAGCATTACGGTGAACTCTGTCTGCTCTTCAGCAGCAGCAGTTTCAGCCGCCGGACCTGCAGCCACAGCAACCGGAGCTGCCGCAGACACACCAAACTTTTCTTCCATGGCGCTGATCAGATCAACTACATCCATTACACTCATGTTAGAAATTGTTTCTAAAATATCTTCTTTTGAAACGGCCATTGTCGTCTCTCCTAATGTCAATTAAAGGTAATCTTTCGATTACCGGGGTTTAGTAAAAATTTCAGGCAGCTTGCTTTGCATCACTTACAGCAGCAAAGGTACGAACCAGTTTGGTATGCGGTTCAGCCAACGTACGGACAAATTTCTCGACCGGTGCTTTCATTACGCCCATCAATATTGCAATCGCCTGATCGTAAGTCGGCAGTTTGGACAGACGGTCCAGTTCAGAGGCTTCATAAACCTCCCCACCAACAGCGACAAGCTTTGTAATAAGTTTGTTATTCGACTTAACGTAGTCTTTAACAAGACGTGCAGCAGCACCTGGGTCTTCCATACTGAAAGCCAGGAGCAGTGGACCCGTGAGGGCTTCCTGCATGCATTCAAACTCTGTACCTTCAACAGCACGACGCACCAGAGTATTTTTGACCACCTTGAGGTAAACGCCACTTTCACGTGCCTTGACACGCAAATCTGTCATTTCCTCAACGGTTAAGCCGCGATACTCAGCCGCCACTGCAGCCAATGCGGTTTTGGCAACTTCTGATACCTCCGCAACAACTGCTTTCTTCTGCTCAATACTCAGAGCCATTTGATACCTCCAAGAGTCAAATAACCGGTTACCCGGTTTGGTTAACGACTCATGACACCCGTTTTCACGAATATCACAGGACCAACATTGGTCCTTCAGTGGCTACCCCGCTTCTCAATTGTGCTATCTCAAACCCAATTGAGAAGCGGGGGCTCCACCATCTGCGCAGGCAGTGACCGGTTTCCCGGAACACGCTTAAACCGAATCGCTGTTTTAAGCAGTGATTCGATACCTACGGTCTCTGACGGCCTACTTCCGGTTGATTGCTGATCGGATTTCCCGAGAACGATACAGCCGGATTCAGCCCGCCTTTCCATCAGCTATTGCCGATGAAATTCCTTAAATAATTTTGCTAAAGCTTTATTGCCTGGTGATCCACTACAATGCCCGGACCCATGGTGGTTGAAATTGCAACCTTCCTCAGGTACTGGCCTTTAGCAGAAGCCGGTTTCAGCTTGATCAGGTCTGTCAATAATGCCTCGAGGTTAGCGTGTAATGCCTCCACCTCGAAATCCACTTTACCAATGGTGCTGTGAATAATGCCGCCCTTGTCGGTCCGGAAACGAACCTGGCCAGCCTTGGCATTCTTGACCGCCGCAGCCACGTCAGTTGCAACAGTACCTACCTTGGGGTTTGGCATCAGGCCTCTTGGTCCCAGAATCTGGCCAAGCTTACCTACGACACGCATTGCATCTGGAGTCGCGATGACGACATCGAAAGCGAGATCCCCGCCCTTGATCTGATCATGCAAATCATCCATGCCGACAACATCTGCACCCGCTTCGAGTGCTTTCTCAACATTGTCACCCTGTGTGAACACTGCAACCCGAACCGTTTTGCCGGTTCCATTGGGCAGCACGGTTGCTCCACGAACGTTCTGATCTGATTTTCTCGGGTCAACACCCAGGCGGATGGCTACATCCACAGACTCTTTGAACTTCACTGTGCTGAACTTTTTCAGCAACTCCAGCGCGTCTTCAACACCGTAAACCTTGCCTGCCTCGATCTGTTCATGGATCGCCTTGTTACGTTTGCTTTTACCGGCCATCAGACTACACCCTCCACGTCCAAGCCCATGCTGCGGGCTGAACCCGCAATTGTGCGTACGGCTGCATCCAGACTGGCTGCAGTCAAGTCGGGTTCTTTTGCCTTGGCAATTTCTTCCAGCTGCGCACGGGTTACCGTGCCAACTTTGTTGGTATTTGGTTCACCACTACCTTTTGGAATACCGACAATTTTCTTCAGCAGAACAGCGGCTGGAGGTGTCTTGGTAATAAATGTAAAGCTGCGATCAGCATAAACCGTGATAACAACCGGCAGGGGCAAACCCGCTTCGGCTTTTTGAGTTGCTGCGTTAAAAGATTTGCAGAACTCCATGATATTAACACCGTGCTGTCCAAGTGCCGGACCCACCGGAGGACTGGGATTTGCCTGTCCTGCCGGAATCTGCAACTTAATGTATGCAGTGACTTTCTTAGCCATATTTTACTCCCCGGGTTCAGACGCCTGCTAACCAGTAGCAAAGCTCCCCGTATTGGTTATGACACTGCAGAAAACCTTATCGCTTTCATTCATGCCAGATTAAAATTCGCCCGGCGTACACGCCGGCGACAAACTCAACAAAATCTGTCAGGCTTTCTCGACCTGGTGGAAATTGAGTTCCACCGGTGTTGAACGCCCAAAAATCAGCACCGCTACACGTAAGCGGCTCTTTTCGTAGTTGACTTCTTCAACCGTGCCATTGAAATCATTAAACGGTCCGTCAACCACCCGAACCATTTCACCCGGCTCGAAAAGTATTTTCGGCCGTGGTTTGTCAACACCTTCCTGGACACGACTCAAAATCGTATTGGCTTCTTTTTCTGAAATCGCCGCTGGCTTATCAGATGTGCCACCAATGAACCCCATCACCTTTGGCACTTCTTTGACCAGGTGCCAGGTTTCATCATTCATTTCCATTTCCACCAGCACATAACCGGGGAAAAATTTGCGGTCGGAGCGGCGCTTCTGCCCACCTTTCATTTCAACCACTTCTTCTGTCGGCACCAGGACATCACCAAAGAGATCTTCCATGCCTGCCCGGGCAATACGCTCTGTCAAAGAACGTTGCACCTGTTTTTCGAAACCGGAAAACGCGTGTATTACATACCAACGTTTACTCATGCTCAGCCGCCCCCGCTTAGCAGACTACGAACCAGCGCACCAATCATCCAGTCAACACTCGCCAGAAATAACGAAATGATGATCACAACAATAATTACCATTAACGATGTTTGTACCGCTTCCTGGTGAGTGGGCCAGACTACTTTACGGCGCTCAATATCCGACTCTTTCAGGAACCGGAAAAACGCACCGCCTTTCTGGGATTGGGCTGCAACCCAGGAGGCCAACAACGTCACCACAATCAGTGCCGCGACCCGAACTGGTGTTATCGCCAAATCCTGATAGTAATAGTACCCAGCAACTCCACCCAGCAACATGATGACTGAGATCAGCAGCAACAATGTATCTGCAAATGCTGACCTGCTATTTTCTACTTTGCTGTTCATATTTCGCCGCTCTATCCATTCCTGTGCTTGTTGTTAACCATTCCAGTTGACCCAAACAATTTTTACCAATTTCAGTTGCAGTAGTGGCAGGCCAGGAGGGACTCGAACCCCCAACCCTCGGTTTTGGAGACCGATGCTCTGCCAGTTGAGCTACTGGCCTTTCATTACTGCTTCAGACCAGAAAGCTGACAGGCCCAGGGGCCGCCAGCTTCCCGTATAACATCAAATTGTTTAGCCTGCCTTACTCAAAAATCTTGGCAACAACGCCAGCACCAACCGTACGACCGCCTTCGCGGATCGCAAAACGCAAACCTTCTTCCATCGCGATCGGGTTGATCAACTCAACCTTCATCTGGATATTATCACCAGGCATCACCATCTCGACACCATCAGGCAAGGTTACCGCTCCGGTCACGTCCGTGGTACGGAAGTAAAACTGTGGACGATAGCCCTTGAAGAACGGTGTATGGCGACCACCCTCGTCTTTCGACAGAATGTACACCTCAGCTTCAAACTTGGTATGCGGTGTAATCGTCTTCGGATGTGCCAATACCTGTCCGCGCTCTACTTCATCACGCTTGGTACCGCGCAGCAATACACCTACGTTGTCACCTGCACGACCTTCATCAAGCAGCTTGCGGAACATTTCAACACCCGTACATACGCTCTTGGTGGTCTCTTTAATTCCTACGATTTCCAGTTCTTCGCCCACTTTCACAATGCCGCGCTCTACACGACCTGTGACTACCGTGCCACGACCGGAAATTGAAAACACATCCTCGATCGGCAACAGGAAAGGCTTGTCCGTATCACGTACAGGCTCAGGGAAGTACCTATCCATTTCTTCAATCAGTTTCAGAATGGACGGGATACCGATATCAGAGGTATCACCCTCAAGTGCTTTCAACGCTGAACCCACGATGATCGGAATATCATCACCCGGAAAATCATAAGAACTCAGCAGTTCACGGATTTCCATGTCTACCAGTTCAATCAACTCTTCGTCATCAACCTGGTCTGCCTTGTTCATGTAAACCATGATGTAAGGTACACCTACCTGACGCGCCAGCAGGATGTGCTCACGGGTCTGCGGCATCGGGCCGTCGGCTGCGGATACTACCAGGATCGCTCCATCCATCTGCGCCGCACCGGTGATCATGTTCTTCACATAGTCAGCATGGCCCGGGCAATCCACATGCGCGTAATGACGGTTTTCTGATTCGTATTCAACATGCGCCGTCGCAATCGTAATACCGCGTTCGCGCTCTTCAGGGGCGTTGTCGATCTGATCATATGCGATGAAAGCTCCACCACGGGCTTCTGCACATATCTTCGTCATCGCCGCCGTCAGCGTCGTCTTACCATGATCAACGTGACCAATCGTTCCCACGTTTACGTGGGGCTTTGTTCTTTCAAATTTTTCCTTGGACATGCCAGTCTCCAAAAACAACCGATGTTAAATTGTAAAAAAATCACTACTACCCAAAAAAATGGTGCCCATAACTGGACTTGAACCAGTGACCTCTCCCTTACCAAGGGAGTGCTCTACCGCCTGAGCTATATGGGCCAGTTCATATAACGCAACCTGACTTCACTCTTTCACGCTCTTTACCCACTGCTCCAAGCCGGTAAAGCTGGAGCGGGTGATGGGGATCGAACCCACATAATCAGCTTGGAAGGCTGATGTTCTACCATTGAACTACACCCGCTTAAACTTCCAAAACCTGAATTAAAACCCAGGGTTTCTTCACCATCAAAAATGGTGGAGGGGGGAGGATTCGAACCTCCGAAGGCATAGCCAGCAGATTTACAGTCTGCCCTCGTTGACCGCTTGAGTACCCCTCCGTCAAGCAAGCCGCCTATTTTCTCTTAGCGGACATGCGACTGTCAATACATCTAAGGTGAATTACTTGAATTTAGCTTCAAACACCTCGCGAGATGATCTAGACATTGAATCGGAAGTGCATGACATCACCTTCCTGTGTGATGTATTCCTTCCCTTCCAGTCTTAGTTTGCCGGCTTCTTTTGCCCCGTGTTCGCCACCGAACCTGATGAAATCATCATATGCAGTAACCTCGGCGCGGATGAAGCCGCGTTCAAAATCGGTATGAATCCTGCCTGCCGCATTGGGCGCCGTTGCGCCTTTCGTAATCGTCCATGCCCTGACCTCTTTTTCACCTGCTGTGAAAAACGTCAACAAATTCAACAGAGAGTAACCTGCACGAATCACGCCAGCCAAACCCGACTCTTTCAAACCCAGCGCAGCAAGAAACTCCTGCCTGTCCTCGCGATCCAACTGCATCACTTCAGCCTCAATCGCCGCGCACACTGGCACAACCCTGGCGTTTTCGCCAATTGCTAACTCCCTGACCTGATCGAGCAGAGGGTTATTCTCAAAGCCGTCTTCAGCAACATTGGCAATATACTCAACCGGCTTCATGGTCAGCAGGTTGAGATCCTTCAACTTCTTTCGCTCTTCCGTGTCCAACTCCAGGCTGCGGACATTTCCGGCTTCGCCGAGTCCCCCGAGCACTTTTGTCAGCAACGCTACCCGGGCCAATGCTTCCTTATCACCACTGCGGGTTTGCTTTTCCGCCTTTTGCAGTGCACGTTCAACTGAATCCATATCTGCAAGTGCAAGTTCGGTATTGATAATTTCAATATCAGAAATTGGATCAACCTTTCCGGAAACATGAACAACATCATCATTTTCGAAACAGCGCACCACGTGTGCAATCGCATCCGTTTCCCTGACATGAGACAAAAACTTGTTACCCAGTCCTTCACCCTTGGAAGCACCGGCAACGAGACCGGCAATATCCACAAACTCCATGGTTGTGGGCAACACTTTTTGAGGCTTTACTATTTCGGCCAGTCGATCGAGACGCAAATCAGGCACCGGCACTATTCCGACATTCGGATCAATGGTACAGAATGGATAGTTTTCCGCTGCAATGGCAGACTCTGTCAACGCATTGAACAAAGTAGACTTGCCAACATTTGGCAGCCCGACAATTCCACATTTGAAACCCATGATCCGTATCCAGTTCAATTAGCCGGTGAGTCATCACCGGTATGTAAGTCCTTGGTAGCTTTTGAGACGTTGCCTGCCAACAGGTCCGGCATAACCGCAACAGCATCACCAATCGAGTGCATCATCTGCTGTTCCTGGTCAGCTGAAGGCCGGCTTAAAACATAGGCGGTAACAGCATCTTTGATACCCGGGTGACCAATACCGATTCGCAATCGCATGAAACCGGTGTCGTCGAGATGCCGGAAAATGTCCCGCATACCATTGTGCCCACCATGGCCCCCGGCCTTTTTCAAACGAGTGGTACCGGGCGGTAAATCCAGGTCATCGTAAGCTATCAGCAAATTATCAACACTGACCTTGTAATAATCCACCAATGCCCTGACCGCCTGACCACTGTGATTCATAAAAACCACCGGCTTTGCGAGAATACAATCTTTTCCGTAAAAACGACCCCGGCAAATTTCAGCAGACACCTTTGTCTGCAGCCTGAACGGGACGTCGCCGGAACCTGGATCAATCTCTTTGTGAAAAGCGTCCAAAAACCAAAACCCGGCATTGTGCCGGGTTTGGCTATATTTCGAGCCCGGGTTACCGAGACCAACGATCATGAACATTTCGGACACCTGTACTCCGGTAACTATCCCTTATCCGTTCAGGCCTTATCGCCGGCAGAGTCACCCGGTTTCAGCTAGGACTGATCCTCTTCGGTCTCTCCCGGCTCAGCGTCATCAGCCTCATCAATCACATCAGCAGCTTCAAATTCAACTTCAGCGGCAGCAGCAGCTTCAGCTTCAGCTTCAGCAGCAGCACCCGTACCCTGAGATTCCTTGATATGAACCGTATTGGCGATCATGATTTCGTCAGCATCATCCGCTGCCAATGCAGGGATTTCAACGCCCTCAGGTGGCTCAATGTCAGACAGCATGACGACTCCGCCCGCCTGCAATCCGGAAAGATCAACATCCAGGTATTCGGGTAGGTCACGCGGTAAAGCTGAAATTTCAATTTCCGTCACCAGGTGCTGGATAACCATGCCGGAGATCTTGCCCGCTTCGGACTCATCTTCACCGGTAAAGTGAATTGGAACAGACATACGAAGGACTTCTTCATCAGAAACACGCATGAAGTCGAGATGCATAAGCTGTGCTTTGAACGGGTGATGCTGTACATCACGCACAACAACTTTCTGGGTACGCCCGTCTTCAACCTTGATCTCCAGAATACTGGAGAAAAAAGATTCCCGTTCGGCGGCATGCTTCAGGGGGCCGTGATCAATTGACAGGGTGGCCGGCTCTCTTTGGCCACCATAAATTACAGCGGGGACTTTGTCCTGAAGACGCAGGCGGCGGCTCGCACCTTTCCCTACATCCTCACGGATTTCCGCGTGGATTACGTTAGAATCAGTCATGGTATTCCTCAAAATAATGTATATCTGCTAAGACACGGAAGCATCCGAACCAAAGCAAAAAACCGTTTTCACGGCAGTTCATCCATCCCCGCGACCAGGGGCGGCTCAAAAATCTAGCCGGGCATTATAACGTATTCACCATGGGTAGGCGCAACACATATTGAAATTAAATCCACAAATCCGGCCGGAGCATGAACGCATACCGGGGGCTGCGCAGGGGATACTGGGGCTTAGTCCACGTAAAGGGAACTCACTGATTCCCCGTGAGCCATGCGACGAATGGTCTCCGCCAGCATTTGCGCAACACTTAACTGACGGATTTTGCTACATTGCTGTCCCGCCGCACTCAATGGGATGGTATCAGTCACGACCAGCTCATCCAGCCTTGAATTGACTATATTGTCGATGGCCGACCCAGACAGCACCGGGTGAACACAATAAGCCACCACTCGCCTGGCACCTTGATCTTTGAGCGCACCAGCGGCGGTACAAAGTGTACCTGCCGTATCCACCATATCATCCACCATGACGCAATTTTTGCCCTCAACATCACCAATGATATTCATCACTTTTGCAACATTTGCACGCGGACGGCGTTTGTCGATTATGGCTAATTCAGTATCGAGGCGCTTGGCAATAGCCCTGGCCCTTACCACACCACCGACATCGGGTGATACAACGACAAGGTCTTCACTACCCTGGGTCTGCCAGATATCTGCCAGCGTCAAGGGTGAGGCATAGACGTTATCCACCGGAATATCGAAGAACCCCTGGATTTGATCGGCGTGCAAATCGATAGTTATCACACGGTCGGTACCCACGGTACTGATCATTTTGGCCGCCACTTTGGCTGTGATCGGAACACGTGCAGAGCGGGGCCGGCGATCCTGCCTGGCATATCCAAAATAAGGAATCACCGCTGTAACCCTGGCGACGGAGGCGCGTTTCAGGGCATCTACCATTACCAGCAACTCAATAAAATTATCGGCCGTTGGTGCACAGGTCGGTTGAATAAGATAGATATCACGACCACGAACGTTTTCCATGATCTCGACTAAAACTTCACCATCGCTAAACCGGTCAACAACGGCTTTACCCATGGGAATATCAAGTTCACGCGCAATATCGTTTGCCAACTTGAGGTTGGCATTACCTGCAAAAACCATCAGGGAAGCATTGGCCACTGTCTCACCACCTGGACTGAGTTGTTAATCGCAATAAGAAATGGCTGGGACGGCAGGACTCGAACCTGCGAATGCGGGGATCAAAACCCCGTGCCTTAACCACCTTGGCCACGTCCCAATCGTTTTCAATCTTTCCTGATCACAAGTCAACGGACAAGTCATCCAGCAAATGTGATCTATCCACCCCGTTGACAGGCTGGATATTATATCGGCATTCTAATTCGCTTGCCGCGCTGATTGCAGCATTTTTATCGCCAAATGATAAAAAAAATGTGCTGCCGGTGCCACTCATATGCGGTTGGCCCCATTCAGACAAATCCTGCCTGACATTTTCAAGCTCCGGGTACATTCGCAATGCAACCGCTTCGCAGTCATTCCGGCCCGCTTGTAAACTCACTCTCGACAGATCAATCGGTGTTGAATCACGCTTGAGCAACGGGTGGCGAAAAACTTCTGCTGTCGAAATAGCGATACCCGGAAAGACCAGCAAGTAATATCTCGGCCCCAGTGACACAGGCTGCAATTTTTCACCCCGGCCTTGTGCACACGCGCTGTAACCATTAACAAATACTGGCACATCTGCACCCAGGTCCAAACCCAGTTCGGCGAGTTGCGGTCGTGTTAAACCACAGGACCATAGCTGGTTTAGTGCGCATAACACCGTTGCTGCGTCTGAACTGCCGCCCCCAAGACCCGCGCCCATCGGAATTCGCTTGAGCAATTCAATTTGCACGCCCTTTTTCACATCACAGCGGTTTTTCAACAGCTGAGCGGCCCGTACGCAGATATCTTCCGCCTCCGGAACATCATCAATGTTACAAGTCCGGCCAATTTGCCCGCTATCATTAACACTGAAGCGTAACTCGTCCCCCCAATCCAATATTTGAAACAGGGTTTGCAATTGGTGGTAGCCATCCGGGCGGCGGCCTGTAATATGAAGGAACAGGTTCAGCTTGGCGGGAGCGGACCAGGTTTTTTGTGTGTTCTCAATCTGTGAGGTCATGGTTCACACCCATGCGCCAGCGACTGATGGCCAGCTTCACACGGTAATTATCGTTCGTGGCGTTCAGTCTTACAGGCAGTTCAACACCGTCGACTGAAGCATACCGTTTGAATTCCACGTCCCAGTCAAACTGTTTCAGACCCGTCAAAAGCCCGCCGGGCCCATACGTCTCTTTTTCAATCACCCCCGGTGCCACCAGGCCCCGTACCCACCATTGCAGGGCGTCCAACGGAATAGACCAGCCCATGCGATCCTGAATTAAATCATTGACGTCTTCAGCAGTCTGCTCAGTGCCATCTGCCATCCTTAACAGAACGCCACCCTGTCCAATTTGTAAATGCCAGGCACCTCGCCCCATGGCACCGTGAAAGTCAAGTTCGCTGTGGCCGGGCTCAACACTCCATTGCAACCTGCCACTCCCACCGTCGTCACCGTCATCCAGTGAAATCTTTCCTACCAGACCCCAATCACCGGTGGCATTGAGCTTCGCCGCGCGATCATCATAAATTTCCTTGTTAACGAAATCTGCATCCTTCACCGAAACACCGGTGCAGGCATTTAGCATTAGAACCAGAAACAATAAAATACAGCAACACTTCACAAGCGATTGTGTCAAGGTAACTCACCAAACCGTTGCATGGTGCCAATCAGTATTTCATTGTTACTTTCCAATTCCCTTCCCAACCTCCAAATGGATCGCGCTTCATCTTTTTGTCCACTCACCCACAGCACTTCTCCGAGGTGGGCAGCAACCTCGGCATTACGCATCGTTTTCCAGGCCTCCCGCAAATAGCCTTCGGCTTCAGGTAAACGGCCCAGTCGATAAGAAATCCAGCCCATACTGTCTATGATGGATGCGTCATCGGGTTGCAACTCGTAGGCCTGCAGAATCAACTGCTCAGCTTCATCGTAACGTTCCGTCATGTCGGCCAGCGTGTAACCGAGTGCATTGATCGCAGCCGCGTTATCCGGTTGAGCGGAAATAATCTCTCGCAAATCACTTTCAGCCAGCTCCAATTGACCCAGGCCGACTGCCGTCAAAGCCCTTGTGTAACGCAACGACATGTCTTCTGGAAGCGCGCGAACCCCGTCGTTCAGAACTTTAAAAGCATTGTCAAGATCCCCCGAGTCCAGAAGTATTTGCGCCTCAGCCTGGTAGCTCCGTGACTTGACCTCACCATCTGACCTGACCCTGAGTTGTACAAGCAGGTTTCGAGCCTCTTCAATATCACCAAGACCCGCCAACAGAAACGCCCTGCGCATGATGGCCCGTACCGATTTTTCACCGGTGACCTGTTTGTACCAGTTGATGGCCTCACGCCGATGATCAAGCAACTCCGCACTTTGTGCCGCCTGGAACGCAAGCTCTGAACTGTCTTCGTATTGCCCACTGGAAAAGCCTTTATATAACAACTCCGCGTTACTCCGGTCACCGCCTTCCATTGCGAAGAGGATACGGGCGAATCGCATATCGGGTGTATCTGGCAACTGTGCCAGAACTAACTGTGCAGTTTTCAGATCATTATTCTGTTTAAGAAGCTCTGCATAGGACATCGCAATTTGCAAATCGGCAGGGTCTGCCTCCCACGCCTGTTGATAGCGGCTAACCGCGAGTGGCGCGTCTCCAAGGTTCACAGCAAGCCTGCCCGACCATGCCAATAGATCCGCTCTATCCGGCTCCAGCTTGATGGCCTGATCGGCAAGTTCAAAAGCCTGCTCCAGGTCACCGAAACTTGCAGCGAGACGGCTGCGGGCAAAAAGGGCATGCACATTCGAGCCGCCGTCAAACTCCTCCAGCAATCTGTTTAGTATCTTGTTTGCCCTGCCCTGGTCGTTAACCGGTGCCAGCAATGAGATGACAATCTGCCAGCCATGCTCCTGATCATCTGCGGTCAGTTCGAGAATTCGGGCCAGTTGGTACTCGGCACCGGCATAATCACCTTCTCTTAACCTTGATCCGGCGGCCAGTTCCCGTGCGTCCAGGTTGGTAGGATCCAGCATCGCCCAGCGATCCGAGGCCAGTGCAACCATCTGCCACTCCCCGGCCGAAACTGCAACCCTGGCCGCCCGTTCAGCGATCTCAGGATCCCTGGATTTCAATGCGGCTTCGAGATATGCGGCGGCCGCACCGGAAAAATCACCATCCGCACCCAAAACCTCTGCGGAGAAAACGTGGTACATCACATCTGCATCGGTCGGGGCCAGGTCAACTTCGAGAGACTTTTCGCTTGCTGATTCCACCGCTACAGGCCCGGTTTCCGCTAACGGTTCGGCCGGTGATTCCTGCGCCGATGAGCATGCCGTTATCAACGACATGACAAAAATGAACACGCACGACACCCTTTTCATGAAACAATAGTTATAATTCATAAGATACAGGATAACTGCTTGAAGCCAGCTAACCAATCCCCGCGAGCCTACGTTGACGATAATCGGCTGCTGAACCGGTGTCAGATTCGTGGCAGACTTGAAATTGCCGTCACCGGCAAGCATATTCGCTAGGCTTTTAAATATAATAATTACCCATGCCACTGCTTATCACCGGAATCAGTCATCACACTGCAACGCTGGAAATTCGCGAGAAAATTGCGATCACGCGTCTGGACTATGACGCACGCGTAAAAGAACTGCATGAACTCGACGGCATCGAAGAGGTCGTGGTCGTCAGCACCTGTAACCGCACTGAAATTTACAGTGTCGGCCCGAAACACAGCCGGCAACAGGTTCATCAATGGCTACAGACCAAAGGCGGTCTGAGTGACGAGGAAATGAGCCGTCACTGTTATGTACGTGAACGCGATCAGGCGGTGCGCCACCTGTTCCGTGTTTCAGGCGGTCTGGAGTCATTGGTACTGGGGGAATCTCAAATCGTCGGCCAGCTAAAGGAAGCCTGGCAAATGGCCAATGAGGCCGGCGTTGTTGGAAAGGTACTCGACCGCTTGTTCCAACACGCATTCGCGACGGGCAAACGTATCCGCAGCAAGACCCGTATAGGTGATCACCCGGTTTCCGTCGCCTACACGACCGTCATGCTGGCAAAGCAGATTTTTGGCGATCTGAACAGCAAGACCGTCATCCTGGTCGGGGCCGGCGAGATGGTAGAACTATGCGGCCGACACCTGCATGACAAGGGGCTATCAAGCCTGATCATTGCCAACCGCAGTCTTGAGCGTGCTGCTGAATTGGCTGAACAATTCGGTGGATTGGCGGTTTCATTAACTGACCTGCCGGACGTTCTACATAAAGCCGATATCCTGATCAGTTCAACCGCAAGCCTGGAACCGGTCATACAGGCGAAATCGGTAAAGACGGCTCTCAAGCAACGTCGGAACCAGCCCATGTTCCTCGTCGATATCGCTGTGCCGAGGGACATCCACCCCGATGTCGGCAAACTTGGCAATGTATATCTTTACACCATTGACGACCTGCAGAAAGTGGTGGACAAGAATCTCTCCAAACGGAACGAGGCTGCCAAGGCCGCCAGTGGTGATATTGATGAGTCAGTCGATGAGTTTCTGCGCTGGCTCAATAGTGCCCGGGCCGCAGTTTACTTGAAGAACCTGCATAAACATGCCCGCATGAACAGCGATGAACTCGTCACCAGGGCATTACGTAAAATCAGGGCGGGTCAGGACCCGGAGCAGGTCGTTACGCAATTGGCACACACCCTGACCAAACGGATTCTGCATTTACCAAGCACGCGCTTGCGCCAGGCCGCGGAGGAACAGGATGATGACCTGCTCCGGGTTGCAAACCGCCTGTTCGAGCCAGAGGAAGGATCATGAGCCTGTTGCCTTCAATACACACCCGACTGAACCAGGCACGGGAGCGGCACGAGGAAATCGGCATTCTGCTGGGTACACCGGACGTTCTTGCCGATCAGAACCGGTTTCGTGAATTATCGGTTGAATATTCCCAATTGGGACCGGTGGTGGAAACCTGGGCCAAGTGGCAACAGGCCGGTCAGTCCGTGGAGGAGGCAAAGAGCCTGCTTAAAAGCCCGGATGTCGAAATGCAGGATTTGGCCAGTGAAGAAATTGCCAGCGCAACGGAACAGCAACTGGCACTCGAGGAACAATTGAACACCCTCTTGCTGCCCAAAGATCCTGACGATGACAACAATATCTTTCTGGAAATCCGGGCCGGAACCGGCGGTGATGAAGCCGCCCTGTTCGCAGGTGACCTGTTCCGTATGTATCACCGCTACGTTGAAAACAACAAGTGGCAGGTTGAAACCATCAATACCAGTAATGGCGAACATGGTGGTTACAAGGAAATTATTGCCCGCATCATTGGTCGTGGTGCGTATTCAAGGTTTAAATTTGAATCGGGAACGCACCGTGTTCAACGTGTTCCGGAAACCGAATCACAGGGCCGCATTCATACCTCTGCATGCACGGTTGCAATCCTTCCGGAAAGGGAAAACATAGAAGGGGTAGACATCCAGACCTCGGATCTCAAAATTGATACATTCCGTGCCTCCGGCGCGGGTGGACAGCATGTAAACACCACGGATTCGGCCATTCGCATCACCCACTTACCCTCCGGGCTTGTCGTCGAATGTCAGGATGAACGTTCGCAGCATAAGAACAAGGCCCGTGCATTATCACTATTGACCGCCCGTTTGCTGGAAAAGGAAAAAGCCGAGCAGGCACGCGAACAGGCGGAGGACCGGAAACTGCAAGTCGGCTCCGGCGACCGCTCACAGCGTATTCGAACATACAACTATCCGCAGGGGCGTGTCACGGACCACAGGATTGGCCTGACCCTCTATAAACTGGAAGAATTGATGAGTGGCAATCTTGATATGATCATTGGACCATTGACGCAGGAGCACCAGGCTGAATTACTAAACGAACTATCCAGCTAATGCAGATTCGAACCCTGTTTTTATTTTTGCTCTGCTGTTGTTTTGCCAATACAGCTGCAAGCCAGCAGGATGACAACTACACACTCTACCTGGTCCGTCATTCGGAAAAGCAAGCGGATGACAGTCACGATCCCGCTTTATCCGAGGCTGGCAGAAGCCGCTCGCAACAATTGGCCACCTGGTTCCAGGACAATGACATCAAAGATGTCTGGTCGAGCGATTACTTGCGTAGCCGGGATACGGCCGCTCCCCTGCTTTCAACGCTGGGGCTGGAGTTGAGACTTTATGACCCCCGCGATCTTCCAGCACTGGTTAATGACCTGCTTGATAACCGGAACAATGCAGTTATCGTGGGGCACAGTAATACCACCCCGGAACTCGCCCGTCTGCTATGCCATTGTGACATTGCCGACATGGAAGAATCAGAGTATGACCGGCTGATCGTTATGTCGATTTCCGGGAGCAAAACAAAGGTGGAAATTCTGGCGCAAAGCACGTTGTTTGAGCGCTAGACTGCATTGAGGTTAGGCGCCCTGCGACCGGCTCTTTTTGGACATCGGCTTTAACAGGTAAATTGCAACGGCGAGATTTATCGGGCTTAGCAAGGCAATTACATCCAGGTTGTATTGATACTCCGGCAGTACCAGCAGCAATAAGGCAACCACATTCCCCAAGATCAAACCCATCGCAATCGGGCGTTGCAAGCCCGGGATCAATGCCAGAAGCAGCAGGGGATTTAGCAAAAGCAAATTCGCATTGTCACTGCTGGCTTCATGATCGGTTAACAACCACAAGGCAGCAAGCATCAAACCCATCGTCGCATTAACAAGAACCCAGGCGCGACTGAGTCCATGCAACCACATCGATGGCATAAACTTGCCGCTTAACCAGGCAAGACCGGCAATCAACACTCCCAGTAGCAGGTAGCGGTACCAGATGGAGGTCGGTGCGGCGGGTGGTACAGGTAGCGTTGATGCAAAAAACATCGTATCAACCTCAACCAACGGTTTTCCGTTGCCGCTTACCCCCGGCATGGAGGCAATCTCATCGGCGACAACCATCGGAATGAACATTTCATCCCAACGTGTGACTGCACGGTCCACCGGAAACCCAAGACCTGTCTCGAGTCCCAGGTAATACCAGTAGTCCATCTGTGTCAGGCGACGGGTCTGATCACGGAAATTCAGGGTCGCAGGTGTTTGTGTGGTGCTTGCCCGCAAGGCGCCGTCAAGGGCCACATCCAGGGCATCGCGAATCCGCGTTGAACAATTATCGAGATAATAATCATAGCGGTAGTTCCGGTTCTCCGGTTGTACCTCATTCAGCAAATGATCGCGGAGCTGCTGGTATTGAGCCTGGGTCAGGTTGAGCTTCTGAGCGCGGATACTTCGATTCTCCTGCCGGTAATACTCAAACTCCCTGGTGACCGGTTGAGCGACGGAGAAGTACAACATACGACCACGCATAAACCGCAAAAAGAAATCTTCCTGCTCAAAATCAAAATAGCCGAAATTAAAAGTATGATCCAGACCTGCAGCAGGCTCCCGCAACCAGATTGCATTGTGACCAAAGCGCTCAAAGTAGAGCTCACCGGGGCCGAATGTGACCAGCCAGGCTTCCTCGCCATCATCGGGAATGGCAGGTATAGGCGATACCCCGGATGCAACGCCTGCCGGGGTCCAGATGAGAAATAGAAAACAAAGACAAAGCCAGAAAGCACGTAGAAAAAACGTCCACGTATTTTCTGCAGACAGGCTAATTGGGTTTGAGATCATTCATTTCCAACATGATGATACGACGATTATCAGCCGCTGTTACCCTAAAATGAAACCGCTCCGCCAGAACCACTTCTTCGCTCGTTTCCGGAACCCGGCCAAACTCTGCCAGCAACAGGCCACCAACGGTGTCGTAGTCTTCATCACTCAAATTACATTCAAAAATCTCGTTGAAGTTTTCGATCTCTGCCAGTGCATTGACGCGATAGCTGTTTTCACCCAGTGGCTTGATGGGTGCCTCTTCTTCTTCGTCGTGCTCATCATCAATTTCACCAACGATCTCCTCCAGAACATCCTCAATCGTGATCAATCCGGAGACGCCGCCGTACTCATCAACCACGATGGCCATGTGGTTTCGACTGGCACGAAAATCCTTGAGCAGCATGTTCAGACGCTTGCTCTCGGGAATCACTACCGCTGTTCTGAGCAGGGCTTTAAGGTCAAGAGATCCGCCATCCTCCGCATAGTGACGCAATAAATCCTTGGCCAGTAGTATGCCTTCAACCTCATCACGATCCTCACCAATTACCGGAAAACGTGAATGGCCGGATTCGAGAACCGTTGGCAGAAGCTCGTCCAATGAAGCTTCTAATGAAATGACCACCATGTGTGAGCGCGGGATCATCGCATCCCGAACCTGCATTTCGGATACCGCCAGGGCACCGTCAATCATGGCGACAACTTCAGCGTCAAGTATGCCCTTTTCACAGGACTGGTTAATCAGTAATTTGAGTTCCTCGCGATCCCGGGGTTCGGATGAGAATGCCTTGCTGATACGCCCCATCCAGTTCTTGGGCCCGGAACCGTTACTCGATTGATCTTCGCTCATGTTAATTTTGTTGACGACGCCAATTGCGCCCACTGATAACCAGGGAATTTTAACCTGTAGATCGTGTTTTACCAGAAGCGTGCAAATATTTCAGCAACAGCGTCTGACAATTCATCATCTCAAATCCTGGTAAGGATCAGAAATCCCGATCTTTTTGAGGATTTCCGTCTCCAGAGACTCCATGACAGCAGCTTCATCAGGCTGCTCATGATCGTAACCCAGCAAATGCAAAATACCGTGAATGGTCAGGTGCGCCCAGTGGTCGGCTTCCGGTCTTTGTTGTTCTGAAGCTTCACGAACTACCACCGGCGCACAAATCAAAATGTCTCCGAGTTGGGATTGGCTGAATTCGGCCGGCAGGCCTTCAGGCAGTTCAGCCGGGAAAGACAAGACGTTGGTGGCATAATCCCTGTCACGGTATTCCCGGTTAAAGCGCTGCGCTTCCTGCTCATCCACTATCCGGATAGCCAGTGAATACTTGCAGTCCCTTGCAACCGGAACCGCATTGATCCAACGCTGAAACCGGGCATCGTCAGGGACTGTTATGTTTGTCGTGGCCCGCTGGATTTCGAGCTCAGCCTGCATCGGAACTTCCGTCTGAACCCGCCTTGTCATAAGCCATCACAATGCGTTGCACCATGGGGTGTCTTACCACGTCCCTCGCGTTGAAATAGTTGAAGCTGATACCTTCAACATCCTTCAAGATTTTTACCGCCTGTTTCAAACCCGACAACTGATGTTTTGGCAGATCGATCTGCGTGACATCACCGGTGATGACAGCGGTTGAACCAAAGCCGGTACGTGTCAGGAACATTTTCATCTGCTCTGTCGTTGTGTTCTGGGCTTCATCCAGAATGATAAATGCGTCATTCAGCGTACGCCCCCGCATAAACGCCAGCGGTGCCACTTCTATAACGTTTCTGTCAATCAGCCTTGCTACGTGGTCAAAGCCCAGCATTTCGTATAGCGCGTCATACAAGGGTCGCAAATACGGATCAACTTTTTGAGACAGATCGCCAGGCAGAAACCCCAGGCGCTCACCTGCCTCAACAGCCGGTCTGACCAGGACGATCCGCTGGACGTGATCCGACTGTAATGCTGCCACGGCGCTGGCTACCGCCAGGTAGGTTTTACCTGTGCCGGCCGGCCCGATACCAAAATTGACTGCATGTGTACTGACATTGCGAAGATAATTCTTTTGATTGGGTCCGCGACCGCGAATAGCCCCGCGCTTCGTATTGATGATGATTTCATCCGCGTGAGATACGTTTTCATCAGCATCCGCAATTTCAGCAATCCCGGATTCCTGCAGGTGAAGATTTATAATTTCGGGAGTCAGAAATTCCGTCTCGGAAAGTGTGTACAGTTGTTTCAGCAGGCGACTGGCTGCACGGGCCTGGCGGGATTCACCCTGTACAGTAAAGAGATTACCCCGGCAAAAAAGATCCACATGCAAACGGCTTTCTATTTGCTTCAGATGCTGATCGAACTGGCCGCACAAATTGGCCAGGCGTTCGGTGTCAGCGGGTTCCAGTTCCAGGCTAAGTCTATCACTCATAGGGATTCAGGCCGCTGCAGTGGATGTTTCATCAACCGCAACAATGCGGGCACGTAAAGAGTTATTGAGCGCCTCGGTGATCGTTACGTCCACAAATTGTCCGATCAGCCGTGGATGGCCGTCAAAATTCACCACCCGGTTATTCTCCGTTCTCCCGGCGAGCTGATTTGAATCCTTCTTGCTGAAGCCTTCCACCAGAATTCGTTGCACACCGCCAACCATCGCCCTGCTGATATCCAGTGCCTGTTTATTGATCAATGCCTGCAAGCGTGAAAGACGCTCCTTCTTGATTTTCATTGGTGTATCGTCCGCCATCGATGCTGCCGGTGTACCCGGCCGGGCGCTGTAGATAAAGCTGAAACTTTGGTCAAAATTCATCTCTTCAATCAGTTTCATCGTGTTCTCAAAATCACGCTCGGTCTCACCGGGAAAACCAACAATGAAATCAGAAGACAGGCTGATATCGGGGCGCTGCTCGCGTAAACGGCGAATTTTCTGCTTGTATTCAAGCACAGTATGGCCACGTTTCATCATGGCCAATACACGATCGGAACCGCTTTGCACCGGCAAATGAACATAATTTGCCAGTTCCGGAACTTCACCGAATGCGTCAATAAGGCTGGCGGAAAAATCCACCGGGTGAGAAGTCGTAAAACGGATTCTTTCAATACCATCGATTGCGGCCACATAATGGATCAACAAAGCAAGATCTGCCCTGCCACCCTCGTAAAGTTCACCATCATATGAGTTTACATTCTGCCCCAGCAGGTTAATCTCCTTGACTCCCTGCTGCGCAAGACCGGCACATTCAGCCACAACATCATCCAGAGGACGACTGACCTCTTCACCCCGCGTGTAAGGTACGACACAGAAAGTACAGTATTTTGAACAACCTTCCATGATGGACACAAATGCACTTGGGCCTTTTGCACCGGCGGCGGGCAGGCTATCGAACTTTTCTATTTCCGGAAACGTAATATCTACCGCCGGCTTACCGGTGTGGCGAACGGCGTCGATCATGTCGGGTAGACGGTGAAGGGTCTGCGGTCCGAAAACCATATCGACATAAGGTGCGCGCTTGATAATCGCCTCACCTTCCTGGCTGGCAACACACCCGCCCACGCCAATAACCACTTTGCGGTCACCGGATTTCAGCTTCTTCCAGCGACCCAGTTGTGAGAACACTTTTTCCTGTGCCTTCTCACGGATTGAGCAGGTGTTAACAAGAATCACGTCGGCATCGTCTTCCGAATCGGTCAACTCAAGACCATGCGATGCCGCCAGCACATCCGCCATTTTGTCGGAATCGTACTCGTTCATCTGACAACCGTGTGTCTTGATAAAGAGCTTACCTTTCATCTGATACCTGCCTTTCACCTGATTGTATACGTAATATTCTTTACCGCCCGGTCTGGCCGACTGGCCCCTGTTAAGGGTCAAATAATGACCAAACCACCGCGCGGAACCCGATAGAATACACTTAGGGAGCCTTTGATTTATTCATGAACTCGTATCTTGTGTCCAAAATATCCAGCTTCGGCGCCGTAAATCTTGCCAATAGCCCGCTATTACCGACGATTCGCGACTTGAATCTGAAAATTTTGAACTACAATCTACTTCGCTCAGAATAAGTCAGAGGCTCCCTAGAATCAACACTTAGCCATATGTCTGAACTTTGAGAAGGAACAACCAAGTCATGAAACTTCCCTCCGGATTGATTACAGCATTGCAGAACGCCAATAAAACACTGGTGCTGACAGGTGCCGGAATGTCGGCCGAGAGTGGTGTGCCAACTTTTCGTGATGCCCAGAGTGGCTTGTGGTCGAAGTTTCGACCGGAGGAACTCGCAACCCCGGAAGCATTCAGGAACCACCCGCAAACCGTATGGGACTGGTATGACGATCGCCGCAGAAATATCGACAGGGTCAGCCCCCATGCCGGACACATTGCACTGGTTGAATTGGAACAGTATTTTGAAACCCTGCTGCTGGTGACACAAAACGTAGATGGTTTACACCAGCAGGCAGGCTCAAGGGATGTTATCGAACTTCATGGCAACATCATGTTATCGGTCTGTAGTGAAACAGGCAAAAAGATCGAAAGCAGCTGGATCGAATCCAACCCCGGTCGACCGCCCGTCTCACCCCATCATCCCCGCGGCCTGGCAAGACCTGGTGTTGTCTGGTTCGGAGAGTCGTTACCCCTCGATGCCATGAACCGCGCCATGACTGCGGCCAGTCGTTGTGATGTATGTTTTTCCATCGGCACCTCCACACTCGTACAACCTGCTGCCTCTCTTCCATTAATGGCCCTTGATTCAGGTGCCTGCGTCATTGAGATCAACCCGACACCCACGCCATTGAGTGACATGGCCACCTTCAGCCTGCAGGCAACTGCAGCCGAAGCCTTGACAGCGATAACGACCGCATTGGCGTCCTGTAAATGAGCAAGCTGGAGCACTGTCCGGTATAATTCAAATCTGACAGAACACCACACCGTTTCAGGAGCAGTCATGTCTCGAACCATGCGTGCATTGGTAAAACGCGAGTCCGCCAGGGGTATCTGGATGGAAGAAGTGGCCATCCCGCGGGCCGGCACCAATGAAGTCCTAATCAAAGTCGAAAAAACAGCTATTTGCGGTACAGATGTACATATCTACAACTGGGATGAATGGTCACAAAGAACCATCAAGCCCGGGCTGACCATTGGTCATGAGTTTGTTGGCAGGATAGTGGAACTGGGTGATGGAGTGACCGGTTACAAGGTAGGTGACCGCGTCTCGGCAGAGGGTCATATCATTTGCGGGCATTGCCGCAACTGTCGTGCGGGTAAACGTCATTTGTGCCCCAATACCATTGGCATTGGTGTAAACCGTGACGGCGCCTTCGCAGAGTACATTGTCGTACCAGCGACCAACCTGTGGCCCATCCCGGATGCTATCCCACCGGAGTTGGCTGCCTTCTTCGACCCTTTCGGCAATGCCGCCCATTGCGCCCTGCAATTTGACCTGGTCGGCGAAGATGTTCTGATAACCGGCGCAGGCCCCATTGGAATTATTGCAGCAGGGATTTGTAAACATGTGGGTGCACGACATGTCGTCATCACTGATGTGAACGATTACCGCCTGAACCTGGCCGCGGATATGGGTGCGACGCGCACCATTAACGTAAAAAATGAGTCCATTGCAGATGTGGTTAAACAACTGGATATCGAAGGTTTTGATATCGGTATGGAAATGTCCGGTCAACCTGCTGCCTTCAATGACCTGTTGCATCATATGTTCAACGGCGGGCAAGTTGCCCTGTTAGGCCTGTTACCGGCCGGAACCGGTGTTGACTGGGATCAGATCATATTTAAAGGTCTCGAAATTCATGGTATTTACGGTCGCCGGATGTATGAAACCTGGTACAAAATGACCCAGATGGTGCTGACCGGTTTTCCGTTACGCAAGGCCTTGACCCACCATATTCCGATTGATGAATACGAAACCGGTTTCCAGCTAATGATCGCCGGCCAATCCGGCAAGGTTGTCTGCGACTGGACAGGCACGATATAAGGACCTTTATATTCATCCAGGCATTGCAGGTTTTTAATTAGTGTAGTGAATCGAGTAGAACATCAGGGTTTCCTGAAGGAGATATAGGCATGGTTACATTGGAACACCTGGGAACAACACTGCAGGAAATCCGGGACGCCGGTCTTTATAAGACCGAACGGGTCATCACCACACCACAAAGCGTGGAAATCAAAGTCCAGGGCGGTGAGGAAGTACTTAATTTCTGCGCCAACAACTATCTCGGGCTTGCGGATAATCCGGATGTTATCGCCGCCGCGCACAAGGCCCTTGATGATCATGGCTTTGGCCTGGCATCGGTTCGTTTTATCTGCGGCACCCAGGATTTGCACAAGCAGCTTGAAAAGACCATTTCGGACTTCTTCGGCACACAGGACACGATTCTCTACACATCCTGCTTTGACGCCAATGGCGGTTTTTTTGAAACCATTCTTGGTGCTGAAGACGCCGTGATATCAGATGCTCTGAACCACGCTTCGATTATTGACGGCATCCGCTTGTGTAAAGCCCAACGGTTTCGTTACCCCAACAGCGACATGCAGGCGCTTGAGAAAGCCTTACAGGATACACAGGGCTGTCGCACCCGCTTAATCGCCACCGACGGTGCGTTCAGCATGGACGGCTACATTGCCAGGCTGGATGAGATCACCGCACTCGCAGAGCGCTATGATGCGCTTGTCATGGTTGACGACAGTCATGCCACGGGCTTTTTGGGTAAAACCGGACGTGGCTCCGCCGAGCACCATGGTGTCATGGACAAGGTGGACATCTTCACCTCCACACTCGGTAAGGCACTCGGTGGGGGCTCCGGCGGTTTTACAACCGGACGTCAGGACATTATCGATCTTTTGCGTCAGCGTTCACGCCCCTATCTTTTCTCCAACACCCTGCCGCCTCCGTTGGTTGCCGCCTCGATCAAGGTGTTCGAAATGTTGTCCGGCTCAACGCAACTGAGAGACAAGCTGGAAAGCAGCACCCGCTACTTCCGGGAAAAAATGGGCGCAGCGGGTTTCGATATCAAGCAGGGCAGTCATCCCATTGTGCCGGTCATGTTATACGACGCACCGCTGGCGCAGGAGTTTGCCGCCCGCTTGCTGGAAGAAGGCATCTATGTCATCGGCTTTTTCTTCCCCGTTGTACCCAAGGGCGAAGCCCGTATTCGTGTTCAGGTTTCGGCCGCCCACGAGAGGCATCACCTGGATCGTGCAATAGAGGCCTTTGTAAAGGTCGGTAAGGATCTGGACGTCTTGTAAAGGCTCGAACAGGAAAACCATCACAGCCAAGCAGACTGGTCTTGATTCAACCGGCTTGAAACCAGCAAGATTACGGGTTGGTTACAGACTTATGAAGCTGATTCAGACTTGAAGATAACCGCTTTACCATTGCGGCCGTCAATCAGGATCTTCATTGCCTGTTTCAACCGAACATGCCTGACGTATTCGGTTTCCGAAACGGCTTCAATGGAATTGAGCCAGTCCCAGTCGATGTAATTATTTGCACTACTGCTATTAATTGTCAGGTAGCCAATCTGGAAAGTTATCAGGTTCTGGAAGAAGTGCGTTCCAAAGGATGGCTCAACCACGAAATCACCGTAGTCAGCCTCAACGATCACCTGTGCTGAGGATATCTGATCCCACTTTGTGGGGATACCAAGCCATCGGTCCGAGGTTCCCCATCGCCCCGGCCCGACCAGCATGTACGGTTCGTTTGCATCCTTGAATTTTTGATTATATTTGCCCACGTGATCCGCCATATGGATCATGTTTGCGCGATCAAAATTTTCGTTCTTTACAAATACAATATCCCTGATGCCATCAATCCGGCCGTTGCTGAGTGCCTGGTCCGACTTGCAGAAAACCTGCTCATTGTCCCCATCGTACACGGACACATCTTCAAATGATGTATCCACCAGCATTGGCCGAATCTGCAGAAAGCGGAAATTATCCGGCTTGCCAGGGTCAGAGTTCATTTCCACGGCAAACTCCATTTCAACCGGTACGTTCATTGCACGGCTACCCAGCTGCAACAGGTACTGGAGAATTTTATCCAGTGGAAATATTTTGGACTTCAGAATCGGATCGAAAGTGACGATCCTGGTGCCCTTGCGTCCGATCCCGGGATAAATCCTGTCATTGGCTGCTGAGTAGGTGGAGCCCACATATTTCAGTACACCGTGCTGTTCGGACTCGAGCATATTCAGTTTTACCAAGCCGTCTTCTCCTCCTTTTTCAGGAAACGCCGACGGGTTGTTCATATCAACCGCAAAAAACTCACGCTGGGTATTTCTCAGGTAATCCTGAGGCGCGGAAAACTGTGGCAGTACCTGTGGATTGGCCGGGGAGAAAAACAAACAGTTTTCACCTTCCATAATGGTTTTACCCAGACCAAGAGCCGTGTAGGCAATACCCTCTTCCGGTTTGATACGGCCAACCGAATAAAAGTTATAGGACCTGGCCATCCCTGAAATCACCGGATAATAATGGCCTTGCCTGTTTTTACCAGCGATTTCCTGAAGAATAACCGCCATTTTCTCTTCTTCGGTACGGTTTCCGGTTGCTTCGATGTAATGTTTTGAGTTCCTGCAATAAACCGAGGCATAGATGAGTTTGATGGCAGTCAACAGCCTGTCGACACGCCCCTGCAGAGATTTGTGGTTATTGGGAAGAAAATAGGTGTCATAAATTCCGGCAAATGGCTGATAATGAGAATCTTCAAGCAGTGAAGAAGACCTTGCCGCAAGAGGGAACTTTGCCACGGCCAGATAAGCTTTGACATCATCCTCCAGGTCCGCCGGCGCAGTGGCACTGGTAAAAGCCGCAACAATTTCCTCATCACTGTGGTCACCCAGGGCGAACTCGGTCAGATTGTTGCTTTCCATGAACTGATCAAATGCACCGGTGCAAATCACCGCGGTTCGCGGCACCGAAATCCTGACATCCGGAAAGGCGTTGTATACGGGATAGCAATTAATCAGGTTATTTACGAATGCCAACCCCCGGCCTTTACCACCCAGTGAGCCCTCACCAATACGTAAAAACTCCGCCCGCCCGTCATATTGTTCCCGGGAAAAATCAGTGATAACACCCACCTGTCTTTCATGCCGGAAATCCTCGAGGGTTTTAACCAGGTAGTTGCGCATTTCTTTAGGGTTTCTAAAATCGCTCGCACGCCTGGGGCGCAAACGCGCTGCCAGGTCAAATTCGGTCCGTGCCATCAGCCAGTTTGAGAAATGATTTCTTTCCGCGTGAAAGATCAAAGACTTGATATCAATCGAAACCGCGCATTTCTGCATTTCCCTGAAGTTACGGGCACGGGCAAGCTCTGTTCCATCGGGAAGCCTGAACACAAAATCACCAAATCCAAAGTTGCGGTTAATGAATGTGCTCAATTCATTGAGAAGCGTCGGGGACCTCTTGTTCAGGAATGCGGCGTCACATTCCTCAGCCTTATCTGCATTGGCATCATTTGAAGACTGCAGGAGAACAGGTAAATCATTGATCTCAGTTTTAATCACCTTTGCCAGCTGAATACCGGCTGACTCGTCTATTTTGCCATTTTTGGAAAACTGTATATCGGAAATGACACCCAGCAAGTACTTTTTGTACCTTTTGAACAACATCAGGGCTTCTTCATAATTTTCTGCCAGGAGAATTTTCGGCCGTGCACGCATACGAAGAAGCCGGTTTGCAGAATTGATGCTTTCAGATAGCAGCGCCGAAGTCTGCTGCATCGTTTCAGTATAAATCAAGGGCAGAAAGGACGAATAAAACCGAACAGAATTCTCAACCAGGATTATCACCCGAACCCCGACCAGCTCCGTATCGGCTTCGACATTTTTCTTGTCTTCGACGAATTTAATGATAGTCAGCAGTATCTTGGATTCACCACTCCAGAAAAACACATTGTCAAATGCGTGGGCACCCCGGTCTCTCAACAATTCCAGTTCACGGTGATGGAACGCAAGCAAAACTACCGGAATATCCGGATTCAGCAATTTAGCCTTGTGGTTGAATTCAAATGGATCGATATCGCTGAGTGAACGAAAAACAATGATCAGGTCAAATTTTCTGTTTTTTAGAGCCTCAAGTGCACTGGAGCCGGAATCAACCCGCTTGATCATCGGTGCCCGTGAGAGCCTTAACTCGGCATACTCAGCCATCACCATATTGGCCAGTTGACCATCCTCACGCAAACTGTATATGTCATACAGGCTTGAGACGAGGAGAATATCCCTGACCTTAAAAGGCATCAACGAGTCAAAGTGCGTTGACTCCTGTTCAAAATCTTTTAAATCGATGACGGGATTCATTGACTAACAGTAGCAAAGCCAGGTCGCATATTACAGCGGCACCGGCGACGCCACGGTAACAGGCGGGCCGGACAATAGTATGTAAAAAGAGAAGCCGGGTACCCGATCTAACGATACCCGGCTTTTCTGACATCAATCAGACTACACCTTGATCCATCATGGAGTCGGCAATTTTGCGGAAACCGCTGATATTGGCACCCATGACGTAATTGCCCGGATGACCATATTCGATAGCGGTTTGCGTGCACGCATTATGTATATTGATCATGATATCGTGCAGACGTTTGTCAACTTCTTCGCGGGTCCAGCTCAGACGCATACTGTTCTGGGACATTTCCAGACCTGAAACAGCCACACCACCTGCATTGGCGGCTTTGCCCGGTCCGTAGAGGATGCCAGCTTCCAGAATCTTGTCCACCGCTTCGCGGGTGCTTGGCATATTGGCGCCTTCAGCGATACAGAAACAACCGTTCTTCAACAGGTTTGCAGCATCTTCGCCATGCAGTTCATTCTGAGTAGCACACGGTAAGGCAACATCCACCGGTACATTCCAGACGCCTGTACCGTCGTGGTAAGTCGCAGATGGATATTCATCAGCATATTCCTTAATCCGGCCGCGTCTTTCGTTCTTGAGTTCAAAGACATAAGCAAGCTTCTCTTCGGTTATGCCTTCAGGGTCTACGATATAACCGCTTGAGTCGGACAGGGTAATAACCTTGGCACCAAATTCAGTGGCTTTCTCTGTAGCATACTGCGCAACATTTCCGGAACCGGAAACAGAAACGGTCAGACCTTGCATGGATTTACCCTGGGTCTTCAGCATTTCTTCGGCAAAGTAGACGGTACCGTAACCGGTTGCTTCCGGCCGGATCAGGCTGCCGCCCCAGTTGAGGGCTTTACCTGTCAGCACGCCTACAAACTCATTACGAACACGTTTATATTGACCAAACAGATAACCAATTTCACGACCACCAACACCAATATCACCTGCCGGTACATCAGTATCCGCACCGATATGACGGGATAGTTCTGTCATGAAGCTTTGGCAAAAACGCATAACTTCATTATCAGACTTGCCTTTGGGGTCAAAATCGGAACCACCTTTACCACCACCCATTGGCAACGTGGTCAGAGCATTTTTGAACACCTGTTCAAATCCCAGGAACTTCAAAATACCCTGGTTTACGCTGGGGTGAAAACGCAGGCCGCCCTTGTAGGGACCAATAGAACTGTTGAACTCAACACGAAAGCCCCGGTTAACCTGGACATTGCCACCATCATCAATCCAGGGAACACGGAAAACGATCATCCGTTCCGGTTCGACCACGCGATCAACAATTTTTGCTTCGACGTATTCCGGGTGTTTTTCCAATACCGGCGAGAGCGACTCCAGGACTTCTTCCACTGCCTGAAGAAACTCATCTTCACCGCGATTTTTTGCTTTCACTGTAGCCATAACTGAGTTGAGATACTGGTTCATTTTAGTCTCCTTGGAACACCAGTTGAATTGCAGTCATTATAAAGAACACACCCTTGGGGATAACCAAATTTCCACACCAATCTCCTGCTTACTTGATGTAGATCAACAGCCATTTCCGCTTATCCGCACGACGACGATTTCAGGTTGATTTTAAGCCGGCTTGTAACACAGACAATGGAAAAAACAGCGATAAAAATCACTCATTTAGCACGCCTGAGCCACCTTCTGGTAAAGCTCGATTTTTTTTGAAGATTGCGGGAGTAATCCGATTGAAAAACCATCGAATTGAAGCTTGCCGGATAAGCGGTTCACAATGATACTGCGTTACTGTAGGCAGGTAAGAATTTCTCGTAATTAATGGCGCTCGTGAGCTTGGGTCTTCATCATTTGCCCACGGGGCAACGGGTTCAAATGTTCCAGACCTGTATGCAAATACCGGTCAGCCCGCCAGCTCACTCCGTACCACATCAGCCAACTCCGTAGCGAGTTGTCTGACCTGACTTTCATCCGATCCTTCAAGCGTTACCCGAATGAGTGGTTCAGTACCGGAAGGACGTAAAATCACCCTGCCGGTATCGCCCAGTTGTCCCTCAATATACTTAACCGCAGAATTGATTTTTTCAGAACCTTCAAGATCCGAAACCGCTTCGCTGGTCTGAACATTGATCATGACCTGTGGCAGTTTTTGCACGTCCGATGCTAATTCGGCAAGCCCTTTTCCATTGCTGACCATAACCTCAAGCACTTGTAGCGCACTGACAATGCCATCACCTGTGCTGGTTCTGTCCAGGCATAACAGGTGACCGGAAGCCTCCCCACCCAGGGTCCAGCCATTACTGACGAGGGCTTTATGTACATGGCGGTCACCTACCGGAGCGCGCAGAAACGGGATGTCGCGCTTTTTCAGTGCAAGTTCCAGACCGAAGTTACTCATCACCGTTCCGATGACACCCCCCTGAAGCAAACCCTTGTCCTGTCGATCCTTGGCAAGAATGTAGAGCAACTCGTCGCCATTGACGACTTCACCCCTGGCATTCACCATGACCACACGGTCACCATCGCCGTCCAGCGCGATGCCCAGATCCGCACCATGCTCAAGTACCGCCTGGCTGACAAATTCCGGATAAGTCGATCCACACTTCTCATTGATATTCAATCCATCCGGATTGACACCCACTGTAATTACCCTGGCTCCCAGTTCCTCGAAAACAGCGGGAGCCACCTTGTAGGTCGCACCATTGGCACAATCAACCACAATTTTCAGACCGCGCAAAGTTATATCGAAGGGTATCGTGCCTTTGCAAAACTCGATATAACGACCGGCAGCATCATCAATACGGGTGGCTTTCCCCATTTTCTCTGACGCGACGGTTGAGAACGGCTGTTCCAGTTCCTCTTCAATAGCCCGCTCAATATCATCGGGTAGTTTTTCACCTTCGGCAGAAAAGAACTTTATACCATTATCGTAAAATGGATTATGTGAGGCGCTGATGACGATTCCGGCACAGGCATGCAGGGTGCGTGTCAGGTAAGCGATGGCAGGCGTTGGCATCGGTCCAAGCAAGGCTACATTGGCGCCCGCAGCGGCCAGACCCGCCTCCAGTGCCGATTCAAACATATAACCTGATATTCGTGTGTCTTTACCAATTACAACCGAGCGTGAATCCCCTGCGGCCAGCACCTTTCCCGCCGCGCGCCCCAAACGTAACATGAAGTCTGCCGTTACCGGTGTGTCACCTACACGTCCACGAATCCCGTCAGTTCCGAAGTATTTATTTTTCATGTCAGGCATTTTACGCTCAACCCCGCCAAAGTGCAGTTGCTACCGTCAGTGCGTCACGGGTCTCAGCGACATCATGCACCCTGACGATCGCTACACCCATTCCCGCTGCAACTACGGCAGCAGTAATGGATCCCGCGACACGTCCGGGCATCTCCCGACCGGTCAGTTGACCAATCATGGCTTTGCGGGACACTCCCACCAACAAGGGATAGCCACTGGATACCAGTTCCGGCAATGCATGAAAGAGTGAAATGTTTTGCTGCAAAGTCTTACCAAAGCCAAAACCCGGATCCAGCACGATATTTTCTTTTGCTATTCCACTGCTCTCACACAGACGTGCACGCTCCAGTAGAAAAGCCGCGACCTCGGCGCTCACATCATCGTAAACGGGGTTGTTTTGCATCACCCGGGGGTTTCCCAACATATGCATCAGGCAAATGGGTACGGATAATTCTGCAACGGCCGGCAAAGCACCCTGATGACGCAGGGCACAAACATCATTGATCATTCCGGCGCCCGCGCTCACCGCTTCACGCATCACTTCGGGTTTGCTGGTATCAATGGATATCGGGACCGAAAGTTGCGGCGCAATACTTTCAATAACCGGGATAACGCGGTCCAGTTCCTGCTGCACTGATACCGCCTGCGCACCGGGGCGTGTAGATTCCCCGCCAACATCGATGATATCTGCTCCGGCGTCCTGCATGGCCAGGGCATGCTCAACGGCCCGGGTTTTATCCAGCCATAATCCGCCGTCGGAAAATGAATCCGGTGTCAGGTTGAGGATGCCCATGATCCTGGTACGGTCAAGCACGAGCTTCTTGCCGCCGCAGTCCAGTATGCGACCGTTACATTTGGATGCTGCAATTTTTTTGAAGGTCATTTTCCGTACTCAAAAAAACAGCGCTGAAGCAGCGCTGTTTTTTCTTTAGCAATCACTAAATACTGCTAACTTTCTCAGTGCTGTTCAGCCGTTCCGCCAATGGTAGGGCTGTCATCGGAACCTGCTGACGGATCGTTAACCGTGCTACCTTGATTTGTTTTGTCATCATCAGGACCGGAATCATCCCAGCCTTTGGGTGGATCTGGAATCTTCCCTTCCATGATCTGATCAATCTGCTTTGTATCAATGGTTTCGTATTTCAACAAGGCTTCGGTCATAAGTTCCAGCTTGTCCCGATTATCGGAAACCAGTTCCCTTGCTGTCCGATGTGCAGAATCTACAATCGTGCGAATCTCGATATCAATTTTACGTGCAGTCTCATCGGAGACATGCTTGTGCTGGGTCACCGAACGACCAAGAAAAACTTCCTCATCATCCTCAGCATAGGTCAACGGCCCCAGGGCCTCGGTCAAACCCCAACGGGTGACGATGTTACGGGCGATCTGGGTAGCGCGTTCAATATCATTGGATGCACCGGTCGTCACGTTTTCAGCCCCGAATATCAGCTCCTCGGCCACCCGCCCGCCAAACAGGCTGGCCATCTGGCTATCCAGTTGCTTGCGTGAAATACTGTATTTATCCTGCTCGGGCAGGAACATGGTCACACCCAGTGCCCGACCCCGCGGAATAATGGTCACCTTGTAAACCGGGTCGTGCTCCGGTACCAGGCGCCCGACAATGGCGTGACCCGCCTCATGATAGGCCGTGAGCTCCTTCTCTTTCTCTGACATGACCATTGATCGCCGCTCGGCACCCATCATGATCTTGTCCTTGGCCCGTTCGAAATGATCCATGGAAACCGTCTTGGCAGCTTCACGGGCAGCGAATAATGCCGCTTCATTGACCAGGTTAGCGAGATCTGCGCCGGAAAAACCCGGTGTTCCACGTGCAATCATTCGGGGTTTGACATCATCGCCCAGCGGCACCTTGCGCATATGCACTTTCAAAATGCCTTCGCGACCACGGATATCCGGCAAAGGAACAACAACCTGGCGGTCAAAACGGCCAGGACGCAACAGCGCCGGATCAAGTACGTCCGGACGGTTGGTCGCAGCAATAACAATGACTCCTTCACCACCTTCAAAACCATCCATTTCAACCAGCAACTGGTTCAGTGTCTGCTCACGTTCATCATGTCCGCCACCCAGACCAGCACCGCGATGACGTCCAACCGCATCAATTTCATCAATGAATATGATGCAGGGCGCATGCTTCTTGGCCTGGTCAAACATATCACGTACGCGGGATGCGCCGACGCCAACAAACATCTCTACGAAATCGGAACCGGAAATTGAAAAGAACGGCACTTTGGCCTCACCGGCAATCGCGCGAGCCAGCAAAGTTTTGCCGGTTCCCGGTGAACCCAGCATCAGAACACCGCGAGGAATGTGACCACCCAATTTCTGAAACTTGCCCGGATTACGAAGGAACTCTACCAGTTCCTCGACTTCTTCCTTGGCTTCTTCAACACCTGCCACATCGGCAAAAGTGACCTTGATCTGGTCTTCGCCCTGAAGCTTTGCCTTACTCTTGCCAAAAGACATGGCACCGCGACCACCGCCGCCGCCCTGCATCTGGCGCATGAAATACACCCACAAGCCGACCAGCAGCAAGACCGGTATGATATTGATTAACAGGTCGAGGATGACGGAACGTTGTTTGGGCGGCTCGGCGGATATTTCTACCTCGTGCTCAACGAGATCATCGACCAGGCGTGCATCCGGCATACCAAAGGTATGAAATTCCTTGCCATTCACATCGCGACCCTGGATTGTATTGCCTTCCGGGGTGCTGCTTATCTTGACTTCAGCAACCGTACCATTGCGCACATTATTGAGGAAATCCGAGTAAGTGAGTTCATCGGGTGTGGTTCCGACATTTCCATAGTGATTAAAAATGGACATTAAAACCAATAAGATAATGCCCCAGGTAATCACATTTTTTAACATATCATTCAATCGTTTATCCTCACAAAAAATTAATCAGTAACGCACGCCGTTACTGATGACGAACTTTCATTGTAACTTGCGCCGATGTCCCAGTACATAAACTTCCCTGCTACGTGGTCTGGAAGCTGACGGTTTCTTAACCTGCACCTTCTCAAACAAAGACCGGGCATTCTTCACAAAACTGTCAAAATCTTCGCCATGAAACACCTTGACGACAAAACTGCCGCCTGGCTCCAGCCAGTTTTCTGCGAAAGCCAGTGCAAGTTCAGCCAGGTACATTGCCCGTGGTTGATCGACCGCACCCATTCCACTCATATTGGGTGCCATGTCCGACAACACAAGATCAACATGCTGACCGTTCAATGCCTCCTCCAACAGTGCCAAAGGTTCATCTTCTGTAAAATCACCCTGAATAAAGGTAACACTCTCCAGCGGATCCATCGGCAAAATGTCCAGGGCGATAATCTGCCCGCTGCCTGCCAACACCCGTTGTACCACTTGTGTCCAGCTACCGGGTGCGGAGCCAAGATCTACCACACGCATTCCCTTACGCAATAGATGGTATTTTTCATCCAGTTCCATCAGCTTGAATGCCGCCCTGGAGCGTAAACCTTGCTGCTGCGCCATCTTGACGTACTGGTCATCAAAATGTTCCGCTAGCCAGCGGCGGCTACTCTTGCTTTTCGCCATAAAACATTCCCGTCAGTTCGGTAGATATAGAAGGTCAGAGTAAATTGTCAGACGGGTACCATCAAGCTTCAACTCACAGCATTCGGGTTTGCTTTGGCACTTTACTCTGACGCCATTTATAGACCCCGTTTATATTCACACGGTGTTAAAATGTCAGTTTGCCACAACAGGGACAACCAGATGCCATTAAAAGCAGCGCAGAAAAAAAATTTGCGGGGTCAGGCTCACCATCTGAAACCGCTCGTAATCGTCGCTGACAAAGGCTTGAGTGATACGGTTGTCGCCGAAATCGAGCGTGCCTTAAACGATCATGAACTCATCAAGGTCAAACTGAGGGGTGACCGCGAAGAGCGCAAGGCATGGGCGGTCAGCATAGCCAGGAGGTGTAAGGCTGAATTGATACAAACCATTGGCCAGGTCGCCTGCTTTTACCGGAAACACCCGGAAAAGCCTGTGATCAACCCGGGTTGATACCAAGGTGCAGACACCATTCAACTATCACGGAAACCGCTGAAATCGCCATTTTCAACCTGAAGGAGCATCAGGCGCGTGGAATTCAATCTAGAAGTACCGGAAAATCAGTTCTTCATACGTTCAGTCAGTGAACAGGGCATCCGCGTTCACAATGACCTTTTCAATAAGCCATTTATCATTTCCGGTCAACGGATTGTACCGGAATGGAATGTAACGTCTGTAAGCGATATAAATGAAAAAAACCTGCAAAGAATATTCGAAATGAAACCGGAAGTCATTTTGATTGGAACCGGTAATACCCAGGAGTTTTTACCGCCTGCTACCCAGGTTCATTTCTTCCGCCGCAATGTTGGTTTTGAAGTTATGACAACGGATGCTGCCTGCCGGACTTTTAATGTTCTGGTTGCTGAAGGACGACAGGTGGTTGCCGCGCTACTGCCCCTTACCCCATAAAAGGAGTTTCCATAACGCCTTCACGCCTGGAAATTTCCCGTAATCTCGTCAATGCAGCAAGTTGTACCTGTCGCACCCTTTCCCTCGTAACACCAAGCAATTCACCAACTTCTTCAAGTGTTCGGCGTCCCTGGCCGTGCAGGCCAAATCGGTGTTCGACAACAATTCGCTGCTGCAAAGGCAGTAACTCCAGCCATTGTCCCAGCAACTCACCTGCGGCCTGCTCGGCATATTCGCTCTCGGGATTATGGCTTTGGTCGTCTGCAATTGAATCCAGAATTGAACTGCTGTAATTCGATGAACCCTCAGCAGAGGATGTCGACTCATTGAACCGGAACAGCGAATACACGGCATCACTGGGTTTATCCAGCTTCATGGCCACTTCATCGACCACGGGATGCCGGCCAAGTTCCTGTTCAAGTTCACGGGTTGCACGAAGATAATTTGTGAGTTCACGGATTACGTGAATTGGCAAGCGGACGGTGCGGCATTGATTCATTATTGAGCGTTCGACCGATTGCCGGATCCACCAGGTCGCATAGGTAGAAAACCGGAACCCCTTTTCGGGGTCAAACTTCTCAACCGCACGAATCAGGCCCAGGTTGCCTTCTTCAATCAGGTCCAACAATGGCAGACCTCTATTGATATAGCCCCGGGCTACCTTAACGACCAGGCGCAGGTTGCTTTCAATCATGCGCTGACGACTGGCCATGCAACCACCAAGTGCAGCACGCGACAGCGACTTCTCTTCGTCGGCGGTCAGTAGTTTGGCGCGTCCGATTTCGCTGAGGTATATTCGGGTTGCATCACCATGATGCAACCTTCTGCGTTTGGCACTGGCATTTTCGGACTGATTGAACTTGAGGCCTGTCTTTGCAGACTTGCCTTGCGGTCCGACAGCACCGCCATCACTATTATCTTTCTTTTTCATTCCCACCCTTGTTCATGTAGTCCCATGATCCATAAAAGGCCAGGTCCACCCCACACTAACAAACCCCGGTCTTAGTGAAACAACACTATTTTGGCCGGAATCACTAATGAAATTATCACAATCCCCGGCAAATGTCACAAATTCATAACCCTGTGAATCAACAACCTTTGAAAATACAAACCAGGGCGTTTAATGTTGGCGACTAATGTTGGCGACTATCTTTTGGGAAGATAATCTAGTGGGTTGACAGGCTTGCCGAGGGCGCGGATTTCGAAATGCAGAATTTTCTCATCACTGCTGTTTCTGCCCATTTCGGCAATTTTCTGGCCGGACCATACCTGGTCTCCTTCCTTCACAAGCCTGACTCTGTTGTGGGCGTAGGCGCTGAGCATCTTTTCACTGTGTTTAATGATGATCAGCTCACCGTAACCGATCAGGCCATTTCCACTGTAAACCACCTGACCAGCTGACGACGAAATGACAGGCTGGCCTTCCTTACCAGCAATGTCCAATCCGTTTCGTGCCGGGTCACCCGCCACAAAACCTCTGATTACCCGTCCGCTGGTGGGCCACTTCCAGGTTCCTGGATCTGCCGTTTTACTGGTAGTCGCAGACTTGGTTTTTGTGGTGCCACCGGAAGTTGCAGCCGTTGAGGTCTTGGCTGGCTTTTTAACTGTGCTGGTTGAAGATTCAGGAGCTTTGACCGTCTTTGTAGTTACCTGCCCTGGTGTCTTTACTGTGTTTATCTGAACTTTGGACGAGCTATCGCGGCTTGCAACGCTTGCGGTAGTTGATTTGAGCTTTATTTTTTGACCCGGGTAAATGGTGTAAGGACTTGAGATTCCGTTCTTTTGTGCCACCTCCATCGGATCGAGTCCATAACTGAAGGCTATCGCATACAACGTATCCCCCTTGCGGACGTAGTAACTCCCATCGGCATTGAGTTGGCGTTTCACAATGGTGGCAGATGACTTGGCCGGTGGCGGCGGCCGATGGTGCCGGTGACATCCTTCCAACAGAAGCAGGCTGAAAATGGCCATCAAAGTCATTAACCTTGTGAGAACCCAATCACCTTGAAAGGTACCGGTCACGAATTTCATTATGAATTCACCTTCAAGATTACAAATACAATCACAGCCAGTGCAATCACTATCCAACCAATCAGGTCGATATACTTTCGCATGCGCGTCGCAAACTTCTCACCACCCAGCCTGATCAGCGCTGCAACCAGGAAAAACCGCCCGCCCCTGCCAACCAGCGAGCCTCCGACAAAAGCCAATAACGGCATTCCAACCACACCGGCGCTGATGGTAAACACCTTGTATGGAATCGGTGTAAATCCCGCCACTAAAATATACCAGAACCCCCATGTTTCAAATGCAGCGACCGCAGTGTTAAAAGTGCCGGCATAGTGGGAAGCCATCAACCAGGGCTCTATCCATCCAAATGCAAGTTTGCCGATCAGGTATCCGGCCATGCCGCCAATCACCGATGACAGTGTACACAAGGCCGCATATTGCCAGGCTTTTTTCACCCTGGCCAAACACATCGGTATCAACATCACGTCCGGCGGAACCGGAAAAAAACTGGATTCGGTAAAACTCAGAACGGCAAGGTATGTCGGTGCCCTGCGATGTGCCGAAAGTGCGATAACCCAATCATAGAGACGAAGAAACATACCGGTGCCAACAGGCCTTAAGCCAGCCCGCTGAGTAATGGCACAAATACCACCGCACCCAGGTCGGTCTCATCAAAACCGTCCTCCAAACGCCGTACGGTGATCAGTCGTTGTTGACCATTTCTCTCAACCGGAATCACCAGCACACCACCGATTCGGAGTTGTTCCAATAATTCCTGCGGGACACTTTGCGCCACTGCAGTCACCATGATACCGTCAAACGGGGCCTGGCTGGGCCAGCCTAAATGACCATCGGCATAGCGAACATATATATTATTCAGACGCAGATTATGGAATCGCCGGCGGGCAAACTTCAGTAACTCGTCAATTCTCTCAACCGTGAACACCTTAGGAACCAGCTGAGACAAAATGGCTGCCTGGTAGCCGGAGCCGGTACCCACTTCCAGCACCTTTTCCGGCTGACCGCCATCCAGGATAGCTTCTGTCATGCGGGCAACTATCCAGGGTTGTGAAATGGTTTGGCTTTGCCCTATCGGCAAGGCAGTGTTTTCATAAGCCCTGCTGGACAGCGCCTCATCGACAAATTTATGGCGGGGTACCTGGGTGATGGCCTTCAAAACCCTTTCATCACCGATACCTTCCTTCCTTAATGTCTGTACAAGACGATCACGTGTGCCCTGGGATGTCATACCGATACCACGGTCTTTGCTATGGAGCTTACGTTTATGAATCATGAAATGTCTGTTTCCTGCTCCGAACCGGTACCGATTGCGGTCACCCAGCCTGCGACCTTATCCAGTGCCTGGTAGCGGGTCAGGTCAACATGGATCGGTGTCACTGAAATACATTTACGCCTGATGGCGTCAAAATCTGTACCCGGCCCGGCATCCTGCTCTGCTCCGGCCGGCCCGATCCAGTACATTTCACGACCGCGGGGATCCATGGTCTTAACGACCGGTTCCGCCCGGTGACGGTGTCCAAGGCGTGTCACTTCAAACCCCCTGATTTCCGACCATGGGCAATCAGGTACATTAACATTGAGGATGGTATCCGCTGGCAAAGGATCGCGCTGTAACTGTATGACCAGCCGCCTGGCTGCCTCACCTGCCGTATCATAATAGTGTGATTGAGTATCCTCGCCAAGCACCAGCGAAACCGCCAGTGCAGGAAAGCCGAGAAAGCGGCCTTCCATCGCTGCTGCGACCGTACCCGAATAAATAACATCATCACCGAGATTTGCACCAGCGTTGATACCGGAAACAACGATATCGGGATCCTCGGCCAGCAAGCCGGTCAGTGCAACGTGTACACAATCCGTGGGCGTGCCGGAAACACGGTAGACCCCGGTTTCCATTTCCCTGATCCGGATCGGCGCATCCAGTGTCAGCGAATTACTTGCACCACTGCAGTTTTTGTCCGGGGCAACAATGGTCATACCACCCAGACCACGCATACAGTCGGCCAGAATACGAATTCCAATGGCTTCAATGCCATCATCATTACTAATTAGAAATTCCATTGGGGGTATTTAATCCGGTCCTTGTTGAAAATCCTGCCCGCCATCCGCAAGTATGTCTGTTATGGCCTGACAAGTATAAAGGAACCTCTGATTTACTCTTTGGCGATTTTAACGTTCAGAGTAAATCACAGGCTCCTTCCCTGCTTAATGGATGATATTGTACGGACTTCAGACAGCTTCCGAAATGTGGAATTGAGTGAAACGTGGTTAAAAAACAAAAACAACAGCTTTTGGATGACAAGTTGTTCCGTCAGGAGATGGCCGGTGTCGTGCCTCTCAGGACTGTCGCCAAGACGGATTCGAAGAAGCCGCGCACTAAACCCCCTACACACAAAACAGAAGACTTTTCTGCGACTTCCGATTCGTCAAGCCTGACGGTCGCAGATGATCTGAGGGATATAAATGCAGAGGATGGTTCATCGCACCGGAAGAACGGCATTCAAAAAAGGACAATGCAAAAACTGCGAAAAGGTCGCTTTACCCTCGGTGCGGAGCTGGACCTGCATAACATGACGCTCGAAACAGCTCACCCGGTTTTGCTTCAATTCATTGCAGATGCAACATCAAGGTCGCTGGAGTCGATCAGGGTCATTCATGGCAAAGGTCTGCGCTCTGAAAACGGACCACGTTTGAAGATCATGACACGACAGGTATTGCGGGATCACCCCCGGGTGCTGGCTTACACACAATGCAAACCTGCCGATGGTGGAAGCGGTGCCGTTGATGTGTTGTTGAAATCATCGTGATTGAATTATTCATCTTCCTGCTTGTGACGGCTTGTGTTGTCGCATGGTGGCAATTGATGCAAGGCAGACAGAAAGCCCGCAGGGCTGCCGGCCAGGTTTGTAGCAATCACGGTTTGCAGTTGCTCGATGATACCGTTTCGCTGAGCTCGATTACCTGGAACCGTGACAATTCAAGCTCACGCATTCAGGTCAACTACAGTTTTGAATTTGCCACCAACGGAGCCAAACGCAGAAGCGGTGTGGCGACCATTGGTTTTCCTGCATCGCTCAGCGTAACACTGGACCTTGAAGAAGGGCGGTTAATTGAAAACCTGGGGAACAGACAGGTGTAGGCAGTCTCTATTCAAACCGGTTTCAGACCCGGTCAGCCCGAATATTTCACCAAGGCGGACGACAAAATGACATATATTCTTTTTATTCAAGGATATGTAGGCCATTCTAGCTGTTTCAATTAGTTACAGTTTGACCTATCCCGGTTAGTGGTCTTACTTGACGACTTTCAGGTGTGACCGTGGTGGTGGATCATCTGAGCCGCCCACCGGAGGAGGTGGTGAATCTTCCTGGGCAAACATCATACCCTGGCCATTTTCGCGGGCGTATATGGCAATGACTGCAGCCATAGGCACAGAAATATTGTATGGCTTGCCTGAAAACCTGGCCTTGAAGAAGATGGTTTCGTTCTCTAACAGCAAATTCTCAGTCGCACCCTTTGCAATATTCAGAACGACCTTGCCCTTCTGAATCGCATGATGGGGTACATCCACACCGTCACACTCAGCATCAATCAACACATGTGGAGTGAGGCCGTTATCGTTAATCCACTCGTACAGGGCACGCAGCAGATAAGGTCTGTTGGAGGTCATACCTTCCGGCACAGAACTCATCAGACCACCTCAAGCTTTGAAACACATCAATCAGGCCGCATTCAGAACCATTTCACGTTCGGCACGCGTCAGGCTGACCTTGAAAGACCTACGTGAAATCAGGCGTTGGATATAACCCTGAACTGTTGCCCCCGGCTTGCCAAGGTTAATTCCATAGACCGGAAGACGCCAGAACAATGGTGCCAGGGTGCAATCGACAAGACTCAGCTCATCGCCAAGAACGAAATCAGAATGTTTGAACAAATCATTGGCCGCAACAATGCTTTCGGTCAGTTGCTGCCGGGCTTTGTCTGCCTCAGCGGGCTCGGCGTTCTCAATTTTATCCGCCATTGGATACCAGTCCCGGATAACGCGATGATGGATCAGGCGCAAACGGGCACGTGAAACCGGATCTACCGGCATCAATGGCGGGTGCGGATAACGCTCATCAAGGTAGTCATTGATCACACCGGCGTTATGCAAAAGCAGATCCCTGTCCACCAATGTGGGTGTTTCATTGTACGGATTCAGTTCCGCCAGGTCCGCGGCAGCAGATTCATCATCACTAATGTTAATGATGTCGACATTGATGCCTTTTTCGGCCAATACGAATCGTACCCGGTGACAGTGAATGCTGCGGTCGGATGAGTAAAGCGCCATGGTGGAACGACCTTTTATTGCTGCTGTCACCAAAATTCTCCTGTTGACTTGATTATCGGACACTGAGGTGTCTTCGGTATGTTATTAATGAACATCGCGCCAGTACTCTGCTTTTAACAGATAGGCAACAAAGGTAAACAATACCAGGAACAATATCACCCAAACACCAATACCTTTGCGTTTGAGTTTGGCGGGCTCACCCGCATAGTCAAGAAATGCTGAAATGTCCCGGGCTGTCTCTTCAAATTCCACCGGGGACTGAGAGCCCGGCGTCGTCAGTTCAAAGTGGTCAATGACCTCGTGGGTAAACCCACCCTCGTCGGTCTCCTGTCGGTAGATCGGTGTCTGGATACCCTGCATTTTCCATAATACATGAGGCATGGATGCATTTGGCAACATCGTGTTATTCCATTCGCCATTTTCATCCTGGTAAAACCCCCGAAGGTAAGAGTATATCCAGTCTGCACCACGTGAACGCCCGATCAGTGACAGATCCGGCGGAAGTTTACCAAACCAGGCCTTGGCCTGATCAGGCTGCATTGCAATATCCATGGTCTCAGCAAATTTGGCATTTGAAAAAACCAGGTTTTCCATGACCATGTCCTCAGTCAAATCGAGGTCCTCAGCCATGCGGTTATAACGCATGTAGCTTATAGAATGACAGCCCAAACAGTAATTGACATACCACTTGGCACCACGCTGCAGTGAGGCAGTATCATTAATGTTGGCACCTGAATGTTCAACTCCCGCACCGGCAGCTGCTAAAACCGTGACGCTTGATAAGGGCAGGAGAAAAACTGCGAAAAGCAGGGTTGTGGCTAGTTTCTTCATCAGTGGGTCACCCGATCCGGTTCCGGTTTTGTTTTACCACCCGGACTCATGAAGAACAGCAGGACAAAAAACATGAAATAAACCAGTGTCCAGACTCTCATTTCCCAGGTTTGTGCAGGTGTTCCTTCCGCCATTCCAAGCAGGCCAAGCCTTACAAACGCAATGGTGAACAAAGTCAGAAGCACTTTGTACCAGGTTCCCTTGTAGCGGATGGATTTGACCGGCGAGCGATCAAGCCAGGGCAGGAAAAATAAAACCCCAACTGATGCACCCATCAGTAACACACCCATCAGTTTGTCCGGCACTGCTTTCAAAATCGCATAAAACGGTGTGAAATACCAAACCGGCTTGATATGTTCCGGGGTTACCAGGGGATTGGCCGGTATAAAATTATCGTGCTCAAGAAACAATCCATTTGCTTCGGGCCAAAGGAACAGGACAAATGAAAACACGATAAGGAACATACCGACTCCAAAAATATCCTTAACCGTGTAATAGGGGTGGAATGGAATACCATCCAGCGGTTTCCCGTCAGCATCCTTGTTTTTCTTGATTTCAATACCGTCGGGATTATTGGAGCCATTCTCGCGCAATGCCACCAGGTGCAACAGCACCAGACCTAACAGGGCCAGTGGTACGGCAATCACATGTAATGCAAAAAACCTGTTCAGGGTCGCATCGGATATAAAATAATCACCACGTATCCATTGCGTCAACGGCTCACCGATTTTCGGAATCGCTCCGAACAGGTTGATAATTACCTGCGCGCCCCAGTATGACATTTGTCCCCATGGCAGAATATAACCAAGGAAAGCTTCAGCCATCAACGCCACATAGAGAAACATTCCGAATACCCACAACAACTCGCGCGGCGCCTTGTGAGAACCGTACAGCAGGCTGCGGAACATATGCAGATAAATAAGAATAAAAAAGAACGAGGCACCGGTTGTGTGCATATATCGAATCAACCAACCCCACTCCACATCACGCATGATGTACTCAACCGAGGCAAAAGCCTCAAGCGCCGATGGTTTGTAATGCATCGCCAGCAAGATGCCGGAAAATATCTGGATAACCAGCACCAACAGGGCCAGTGACCCCATGTAGTACCAAAAATTGAAATTCTTGGGGGCCATATAGCCCGTCATCACGTTATTCCAGAAACTGCTTACCGGCAAACGGTCATCAAACCAGTTCAGAAGTGCGCCGGCTTGTTTGGAAAGACTACTTGCAATTTTGGCCATTACACTGCTCCCTTCGGACTAACGCCGATAATCAGGGTGTTGTCATCAAGAAAGCTATAGGGTGGAATTCGCAAATTGGTTGGTGCCGGCACGCCTTTGTATACACGCCCCGATAAATCAAACTTTGATTTGTGGCAAGGACAGTAAAACCCGCCGTTCCAGTTCGCATCAAATGGCTGAGGACCGACCTGTGGGATCATTTGTGGAACACAGCCCAAATGGGTGCAATGCATATTGACCACCAGAAACTGGGGGTTCAATGCACGTGGCTCGCCATGTATATACTCCGGTTGCTCGGCGTTAAGTGATTCCGGATCGGCTAGTGAGTCATCCACCTTGGAAAGACCGGTAACCATTTGGTCCGTGCGGCGTAAGACACCAATTGTCTGACCACGCCACTGTACCTTGAGCAACTGACCCTCTTTCAGTTTTTGTACGTTGACTTCTACCGGCACGCCGATCGCCTGTGCTCTCGCACTTGGCATCCATGATCTGATAAACGGCACCGCAGCAAAACCAACACCAACACCGCCTACAACAGAAGTGGTAGCGACCAGAAATCTGCGCCGCCCTTTGTTTACGTCATCAGATGACATTTAGCTCTCCAGCAGAAAAACGCCCCACGCAAGGACTGTTACTCAAATTCGGGAAATACAAAATCCTGTGATTCAAGTCAGCACTGAAGAACAGGCAGCTTGTAACATTCGAAGCAATCATCCTGTTCCTCACCTGAATTAATCCGTTATTTTACCGAAACCAACCATGCGAGACAAACGATTTGCCGATAGAATTACCGCTATGGCACTGGTTTTTTGTAGAAAACCGGTATTGAAATTGAATTGACGTAAAATGACCGGGATGAATCAACCTGAGACCAAGGCTTCTGACAGAAAAACAAGCGCAGGATCACTGCTGCGCTTTTTAATCCGTTCGGTGATTGCGGGGCTGGCGTTGGCGTTTGTCATTTTGTATTTGTGGCCCAGTATCAGTGAACGATTCACCCATCAACCGGAGGGTTTGAACAACGCGGCCCCGACACTGGTTTCCTTTGCCGATGCCGTTGACAGAACAGCACCCTCGGTTGTCAGCATTTACACGCGGACGGTAGAGTTACAGCAAGTCAGTCCGCGTCTGCAAAAACTTCTGGGCAGTTCTTACGTGTCCCGTTCACGCCAGGACATGGGGTCTGGTGTGCTGGTCAGTGAGGACGGCTACATCCTTACCAATAATCACGTGATCAGCCGGGTGCAAAATATCAGCGTGGGTCTTTGGGATGGTCGCTTTGCAACAGCACAGGTCGTCGGCAGTGACCCGGAAACAGACCTGGCAGTACTTAAAATTGAACTTAACGGCTTACCCGCGGCGCCATTGGCAGAGGATGCCAATGTACGGGTTGGTGATGTAGTTCTTGCCATCGGAAATGCATTTGGACTGAGCCATACCGTCACCATGGGCATTATCAGTGCAACCGGCCGAAATGACCTGAGAGCAGTTCTTTACGAGGATTTCATCCAGACCGATGCCGCCATCAATGCCGGTAACAGCGGCGGTGCATTGATCAATTACCGCGGTGAGGTGATTGGCATCAATACACGAAACCTTGGTCAGATGCAGGGCGCACAAAATATCGGCTTTGCCATTCCCATCGTCATGGCCAAAGATGTGATGCAGCAAATTGTTGAAAACGGAACGGTCAGAAGAGGATCCATCGGCGCCCTGTTCAGTGATCTGCCCCTGTCCCTGCAAACTGACGGCAGTGCAGTACGGCGCGGTATACAGGTCCGGGATGTCACCCTCAACGGCCCTGCCTGGAATGCAGGAGTCAGACCCGGTGATATCCTGCTGAGCATCGATGGTGTGGAGGTGGACGACGCCAGGGCACTCCTGTTGATGATAGCCCAGCGCCAACCGGGCGAACGGGTCGAGTTCCAGGTATCACGTGATACAGAGATATTCGAAACCTATGCCACGCTGATCCAGCAACCCCCACTACGTTAAAGAGTTAAGCCGGAGGACCGTTGATTACCAGCGGTAGCCAAACATCGCGGTGCCCTGTGTGCGGGTTCCGTTGAGACCCAGGAACACCGACAGACTCCAGTTACGACCGATATCCTTGTTGACACCAAACATGAACATGGTTTCTTCTATACCGACATCAAGGGAAAATTCCAACGGGTCTTTACCTTCACCAAGATCTATTTGACCGACGATCGTCCGGTCAGTATCAAGGTACTGGATACCGGACAATATCTGCATACCCATATCGCCAAAGTCATAACCTACCATCCCGACAAATACGAGTGCAGCTATGTCAGAGTTCGTTTCGTTGGTCGTGGTTTTTGCATAATTCAACGACGCTGACATCACCAGGCTGTCATATTTGAAACCGGTGGTCAGGCCCATTCCCAGCGTTGTTCCCGACGTACTGGCAGGGGCATATAGCGTTGCGGGTAACTCATCACCCGTTTTCAGCTCGTAAAGCCTCTGAAATAAGGGTGTGAACTGCAGTGTCACGTCCGAATCTGTTTTGAGATTACCACCGATAAAACTCACGTTAAGAAACGGCAACACCCAAAAATCAGCCCTGACCTGCACCGTTGAAATGGTTGAGTCCACAACGTTGCCATAACGCTCAATCAACGGAATATCATCTACCGCCGAAATTCCGCCAATCGATATGTCATAAAGATCAAATTCACCACTTTGCCTCATGCCGATAACACCGACACCATAGGTTTTGGGCAATTCAAAACCGAGTTTGCGCACATCATCTGCCCAAAGTGGCAATGTACGATGTAAGTCGAGTTTGGCGACTGCGGCCGTTTGAAACTCATCTTCCAGGTCGGCACGTGTCACTGCATCCGGTTCCACCTTGACCAGGTTTGACGGCGCTGCCCCGGTTTCCTGGTCCTTCACGCTTTCTGCTATCAGGGTAGTTGGCATGCGGTTCCACACAATGTTGCCCAGTTTCTTTTGCGTATAGCTAATGACACGTGCGTGTGTGTGAATGTGTTGTAATCCACCCTTGATATGAAAGGAAAATTGCTCTTCTGTCTGGTCAATCACGTAACCCCCATACTCCGGAACAGCCCCGAACACCACGCTTGAGCGATAGTTTTGGTTACGTACCCCATCACGCTCAATGGTTTTATCGGCAATAAAATCAATGCGTTGAAGAACACCATCCTTAATATAAACACGACCTTCCAAAAACAGTAACCAGCGCTGCCGGGTTGGCACCTTTTCCTTGTCATAACGAAAAGAAATAATCTCCAGACCGTCGTTACTTTCGATAATCTTCATGCTGTCGGGGTCGTAAAGCCTTGATCTCTGTCGCACCCAGTAATCCGAACCCATCCACGCTTCGAGTGCGCGTCGATACTCCTTCATTGACCTTAAGGGATCATTCTCAAACTCGATATAGAGATCACGGCCATATTCAGTATCCGGGTCATACACCAAGCGGAAACGCTCCCGCCTGTTACCCAGTACGCCAGTTGCCCGGTAACCCACCAGCATTTCGAATGCAACTCCCTGCGACATGGGAAACAGGGCAATATCCAGAACCCGGGGACTGATGCCGCGTTCGGTCAGAGGGTCACTGTTTAATGGTCCAAGTAAAGGTGTGTCGATGTCTTCCTGTGCCAATACCGTGAACGCCGGTAGCAGTAAACAGATTGCAAACACGGTGCAAAGAGAGAATTGCCTGCTTCTGACCATTTGTCATCCCTCCCCGGGACAGCCGTTTCAATAAGTAAATGAAACCGTGAATAATTTCGACCGAAAAAGTACTCGAAACCGGATGTCAATCATAATCAGTCTTACTGCAAAGATACAAACCCATCATGTTTTTAAATGATTCGGACCGCTAACACGGGATCGGGAGTGGTCGGCTTACCCACCCCTCACTGTTAAGTTTATTTACCGCGTATCTTGTAGGACTCTTTGAACCTGGGTTCGTAGTCTTTCGGAGCTTTAATCTTCAACTCGGTGCTGTCACTGTTTTCCCCCACAGTAACCCGGATAGTGTAATCACCCGGGATTGCATACGGCGTATGACCAAGCCTGGCTGACTCGGCGTATGGCATTTCGGCCAGGTTGACAGTTTTTGCTTCTTCCGTACCGGTCACTTCATCATCCGCCTGCTCAAGGGCTACGGTTTCTGCTACAAGGGCCAGTTCTTCATCAACCAGCAAATCCCAGTCGAAGCTATTCATACCTTTCGTCGCTTCACCATTCAAACGCCGGACGACCGAACCATTTTGGTCTGTTATCTCTATACCGACTGCGCCAGCCTGGTCACTCCAGTACTGAATGGTTGAACGGGGCGCTTCATCGGGTCTGAAGTACCAACGGGAACGCTCACTGCGCCAACCCCGATCAGCCTGTACCTCGTCAACATAAAACACCTTGAGCGCGGTATCACTACCGGCCTCTACCAGATCCTGCAGCGGCAGCACATCCACGATCCAGATACTGCGGCCATGGGTACCCGCCACCAGTTCACGTTCACGGGGGTGCACTACCAGGTCGTGAACCGGCACGTTGGGTAAACCGCCCTGCAGGGCGCTCCACGAGTCACCGCGGTCGGTGGAGACATAAACACCGCGGTCGGTGCCGACATAAAGAACGTTTTCCATCAACGGATCTTCCCGAATGACGTTAACCGCTTCGGCCGGTAAGCCCTTGCTGATATCTTTGAAGTTCTTGCCGAGGTTATCGGTGCGGTAAACATAGGCGCGAATGTCGTCATCGCGATAACCATTGAGTGTGACGTAGGCGCGGTCCCTTTTATGAGCGGATGCTTCAACCCGGCTGACCCAGCGATCTCCCGGCAGCTTGCCGGATACATTCTGCCAACTCACGCCGCCGCTTTCGGTTACCCAGATCTCTCCATCATCGGTGCCGGCCCAGATCAGACCGAATTGCAGACTGGACTCGGATAATGTCGTCAGGCTGGCGAATGGGACGTCACCCCGGTTTTTCGAACGGGTCAGATCATCACTGATCGCCGTCCAGGTATCACCCTGGTCCATCGAGCGATACAAAATATTTGTTCCGAAATACACCACGTCTGCATTGTGCGGTGAAAGGATCACCGGTGCATTCCAGTTGTAACGCAAAGCAGGATCACCAAAAGCGCGGCGTGGCCGAACCTCGTCACGTCCACCGTTGGCCCCCAATCTCGCGTAGTAACCGAACTGGGAGCCCGTGTAGGTGGTTTTGTTATCACGCGGATCCACCGCCACGTACATGCCGTCACCGCCATTGATACGTTTGCAGTTAGCCCCGGTCTGCCAGCGATTGGTTGATGAACACCGAATGGTGCCATTGTCCTGTAATCCGCCGTAAACATTATAGGGCTCGGCCATATCAACATTGACGGTATAGAATTGACCAAGTGGCTGGGCATCAAGCTTGACCCAGGTCCGGCCGCCGTCATAG